>Ga0207421_10003630_pt1 | contig 18281 bp, 13 predicted proteins | sample SodLakKL_010_SED_4_FD_187542 | JGI IMG/M metagenome (GOLD analysis project Ga0207421, IMG submission 187542) | Alkaline sediment microbial communities from Lake Tanatar, Kulunda Steppe, Russia - 8KL_010_SED (SPAdes) (version 2) | ecosystem: Environmental > Aquatic > Non-marine Saline and... | reverse complement strand
GCCCGGCACCCACGGTTAACGCCGGCCCCCACGGGTGGCGCCTGCCTTCACCCCCGGCGCTCCCGCCACCGCTCCCAAAGCTCCGCCCCCGGGCGGGTGGGCGCGGCCGCCACGGATTACGCCGGCCCTCACGGGTACCGCCGGCCCCCATAGGTAGCGCTAGCCCCCACGGGTGGCGCGGCTCCCACGGGTGGCGTCGGCCCCACGGGTGGGCCCAGCCGCTACGGGTGGGCCCCGCATCACCCCCACCCCGGAATCAGCTCCAACCTCCGCGCAAGCGCGACCGCCGCCGTGCGCCCGGCCGCTCCGAGCTTGCCGTAGATGTTGCTCGTGTGCCACTTCACCGTCCCCGGAGATACAAAGAGCCGCTCGGAGATCTCCTGATTCGACAGCCCTTCCGCCACCAAGCGAAGCACGTCGAGCTCGCGGTCGGTCAGCGGCTCTACAAGCTCCGCATGCGCGTATGTGGGCGTTCCCGAGGGCTCGCGGCGCGGCGAGCAGACCGCGTCCGGGTCCAAACCGTAGTCCGCAAAAGTTTGCCGGTATCCAAGCGGCGCACCGAGCGCGCGAGCTTCGGTGGTCCGCCGCTCAGCGGCGCGCCGCGCCCCGGCGTACGCCTCGAGTGCCGCCCGGGCAAGAAGCGTCTCCAGGAGAAGCGCTCGATAGTCGCCCTCTCGCGCGCTCGACTCGACCACTCCAAGCTGCGTGCGCGCCCGATCGACGTCGACGGTTGCCCCGGCAATTCCCGCGTTGCAGAGAACGAGAAAGGCCGGTTCCCGTCCCGGCCGGACCGGTTCTTGCGGCGAGACTCCGAGCTCCGCGAGGAGCTCCCCGGCACGCAGAAGCTCCCCACGCGCGGCGACGATACGCGCCTTCCGCACCGCGGCAGGAAACGTGATGAACGTGGGGAGACCGAGGTTCCGGTGAAGCTCCTCTATGCGGGCGACCGCTTCCAGGGCGCCCCCGTAGTCGCCGCGCGAGAAAGAGAGTGCCGCCTTGAAGAGAGAGTTCCACGCGAACGAGGGCTTCTCCGGCTCGCTCAAGATGAGCCCTCGCTCGATGCAGCGCTCCGCCTCATCGAGCTCGCTCTTTTCCCGGAGGAGCTCGCCCAGAAGGGTCCAGAGAAGTCCCACCCGGCTCTCGCGCGCGAAGCCCTCGCGGTCCGCCAGGCGAAGCAGGCCCGTAGTCAGCTCTTCGGCCTCGCGAAGACGTCCCATGTAGTACAGGGCCGTGGCTGCCTTGAACCCGGTGCTCAGAACGAGGTAATGGTTTCCCACCTTCTGGTTGATCGTGTGAGCCTCCAGGTAGTACGAGTAAGCCCCTTTGGGATTTCCGGCAAAGAGCCGCGCATCACCGGAAATGACCGCTACGTTGCTTCGCCAGAAACGCCTCCGCTCCGGAAGGAGACTCAACGCGCGCTCGGCTTCCCGGAGCGCACTCTGCGCCTCCTGCCGGTATATGAACGTGTACGCGCGTACCACCGCGAGCATCCCCGAGACCTCTCCGCCCTCGTCTATGTCCGACTCCAGCGAGCGCTCGGCGTGCTCGATCCCGCGGTGCACCAGGGAAAACCAAGCGCGGTACGCGCCCAGCCGCGGATGCCGCCGCACCGCTGCCACCGGGAGTTCCTCCAGACAGCGCACCAGCAGTTGCGGTCCGTCGCTCTCAAGCACCTCTTCCAATCGATCGTCGAGGATCTCGGCAACCCGGTCTTGCCGGCGTGCGCCGGCGAAGTGCCGCACCGCCTCCGCCGTTTCCCCGTGCTTCAGAAACCACTCCGCCGCGCGCTCGTGCAGCGCCGCCGGCCCCTCCGGATACCGCTCACGCAACCGGGCCTCCAACACCTCCCGGAAGAGCGGGTGGTAGCGATACCAGGTCCGATCTTCGTCAACCGGCTCGACGAAGAGGTAGTCTCGCTGCAGGCGCGCCAGCGTCTGCGCCGCGGGTGTTTCACCGTCAGTGACCGCGCCACAGAGCGCTGTTGAGAAGCGCTGGAGAATCGAGGTGCGGAGCAGGAACTCCCGGACCGCTTCCGGCTGCCGGTCGAGCACCTCCTCGGTCAGGTAGTCGAAGATAAGCCGCCGGCCTTCGGCCCCGCCGGCACCGCCGCTCCGGCCGGCCCGCGCCTCCCCGCTCGGCCCGGCCGCACCGGCGTCACCATCACCCCCGCCGCCGTTCATGTCCGCGCCATCGGGTCCAATGAGTTGCCTGTGAGCGACGGCAAGCTCCATCCCCGCCGGCCACCCTTCGGTCATACGGTGAATTCCGTCCAGCTCGGCGTCGCCGAGCTCGATCCCCTTCACGTCCCGGAACAGCTCTACCGTCTCCGCTTTCCGAAAGGCAAGCTGCGCCTGACGAATCTCACGAACAAGACCGCGTCCTCGCCACCGGGAAAGCGGCCACGGCGGTTCGGTTCTGCTTGCAACCGCCACATGCACCGTCGGCGGTAAGCTCTCCAGGAAGAAGAGCATCGTCTCGTGGATAGCAGTTTCCTCTATCACGTGGTAATCATCCAGGACCAGGATGACCGGCTCGTCCGCCGCGAAGAGATCGTTCAGGAGCGAGACGAGAAGCGCGCCCCCTGCGGCCCCCTCCCTCGCTCCCGGGCCGGTTCCGGAGCTCGCGCGCAACGCCTCCAGTGCCGCGTGGCCGACTCCGGGCAACGCTGTCTGCAACGCCGAAATGAGGTAGAGCCAGAATCGATCCGGCTCGTTGTCGTTCTCATCAAGCGAATACCAGGCCGAACGGCCGCGCCGCTTGTTCACCCACGCGCGGCAGAGCGTCGTCTTCCCATACCCCGCCGGGGCGACGATCAAGGTGAGCGGGCGCGCAAAAGCCACAGCCGGGGCGTTCGCGCCCAGAGCACCCCCAGGGCCGCTCACGGCCGGCGCCCCGGACATAGCTCCGGCCTCGGCTTCCAACCCAGCGGAATCGCCGGCCGCTGCCTTGGTTTCCGCCTCGCCCGTACCCGGCGCTCCGGACGCGGCCGCCGCCGTCTCCGTCTCCGCGCCGATCCCGCCCGCTCGCTCTGCCCCGGCCGCCGGCTCCGGCCCGCTCACGTCCTCGATTCCGGAGCCCGAAGCCGCTACGAGCCCCTGCTCCAGCGCCTGCATCAGACGCGGCCGCGCCAAGTGTTCGGCGCGCTGCGGTGGGACTGCGGTCTTGATCTTGAGCACAGATGAAATCACCGCTCCGAACCTCCGACAAGCCGGCGCCGGCCGGCCCCAAACCTCGCCCTCCCCCAACCACCCCGGACAAAACCTTACCTTTGGCAGGGGCGCCCCCGCGGAAGATACAATATGCTACGGGAAAACGCTACGCAAGGAGATACCTTATGAGCCAACAAAAAATGATATTCTTCGGAGCCGGAGTCCTCGGAAGCCTGTACGCCGCCCGGCTCAAGGATGCCGGCGTCGACGTAACGATCGTCGCTCGCGGCTCACGCTATCAGGAGATCAAGGAACACGGCATCGTGCTCGAGCACTTCAAGACCGGCGGGCAAACCACCACGCCGGTTCGTGTTGTGGATCGAATGCCGGAGGACGAGTACTTCGACGCATGCATCATCATGGTGCGAAAGGAGCAGCTTGCCGATGCGCTTCCCTCCCTCGCCTTGAACCGGCAGATCCCGACCTTCGTATCGATGGTGAACAGCGCCGAAGGCCCGGAGGAGCTCATCCACGCCCTCGGCCGCGAGCGCGTTCTTCTGGGTCATGTCAATGCCGGCGGAGAGCGCGACGGGCACGTCGTTCGCTATATGACGGCAGCCGAGATGACGATGGGAGAGCTCGACGGCGCCGTCACCGACCGGCTGCGCCGCCTCGCCGAAATCTTCAAGAGCGCCGGATTCCCGGTCGTTCTCAGCTCGAACATGGACGCCTGGAAGCGCTACCACGTGGCGCTCGCCATCCCCATTTGCACCGCCATGTATATGGCCGGCGGAGACAACTACCGGCTCGCCAAGAGCCGCAAGGGGATCCGGATGTTCGTCATCGCCATGCGAGAGGCGATCGGAGCGCTCCGGGCCGCCGGCTATCCGGTACAGCCGAGCAAGCTCCGTCTCTTCGGCGTACTCCCGAGCTGGATCCTCGTTCCTCTCTGCCGTCGCGTGATGCGAATGGAGCTCATGGACATCGGCGGCGCCCGGCACGCGCGAAACGCTCGCGGCGAGATGACCGTGCTTGCAGCGGAGCTCCGAAAGCTCATCGAAGCGAGCGGCGTCCCCACGCCCACCCTCGACGAGCTCTACCGCTACCTGGACCCGGCGGTGCCTCCGGCGATTGTCTAAACCGCCCCCGACCTGTGCCCAGCCGGCGCGACGCACGGGCGGCGTCGGCGCCACGGGCGGCGTCGGCGCCACGGGTGGCGTCGGCGCCACGGCTGGCGGAGGCCCCTACGGGTGGGCCCCGCACCCACGGGTGGGCCCGGGCGCCACGGGTGGCGTCGGCCCCACGGGTGGCGTCGGCGCCACGGGTGGGGCCGGTCGCCACAGCTGGGCCGCGCCGCCACGGGTGGCGCGGCCCCACGGGTGACGCCGGGCGCTTACGGATGGCCTGGCCGCCACCGGTGGCGCAGGCCCCACGGGTGGGGCCGGCGGCATACGGGTGGGCGCAGCCCTCACCGGTGGCGTGGCCGTCACGGGTGGCGCCGGCCACTTACGGGTGGGCGTGGGCACCCACGGGTGGCGCTAATCGCCACGGGTGGGCCGGCGGCATACGGGTGGGCGCGGCCCTCACGGGTAGCGCCGGCCGCCACGGGTGGGGCCGGCCACCCCCGCATCCGGCTGCCGCCGCCGGCAACCGGCAGCACCACGGATTACACCAGTATCTCCGCTTCCGTCGACAGGCAGCATAAAAGCTATCGCCGGAGACCGAGATTTTTTCTTTCTCAGTGTTAAGAATTGTGCTAACGTTGGCCTCGGGAAACACACATGAACTCACACGCCCCCGTACCACTGCCGTTCGGCAAGAAGATCGTCTACGCTCTCGGTCAGTTTGGATGGTCGCTCGCGTCCTTCGGCGTCGCCAATCTATTGGTCTACTTCTATAGCCCGCCCACCCGCGCCGACGGCATCCCGATGTTCCCCGCCTTTATCGCGGCGGCAGCCATTATCGGAGTGATAGGCGGAGTTAGCCGCCTGTTTGACGGGATAACCGACCCGCTTATTGCCGGCTGGTCGGACCGTAGTAGCGCCCGAATCGGCCGGCGGCGGAAGTATATGTCGATCGGAGCCCTCCCGTTTGCCCTCCTGTCCGTCCTGGTGTTCATGCCGCCCGCCGGAGGTGGAACCCTCCTGAACACGGTGTGGCTCTCGATCACGGTTATCCTCTTCTATTTCTTCATGACCATGTACGTGACGCCGTTCATGGCGCTCGTAAGCGAGCTCGGACATTCGCCGGACGAGCGCCTACAGCTGAGCACCATGATCTCCATCACCTGGGCGCTCGGGTTCCTGGTCGGAAATACCGCCTACATGTTCCAGGGCATTCTCGAATCCGCTATAGCTGGATCGGAAGCCGTTACCCCGGAAATATCCGTTGTCGCCTTGCAGCTCACCCTTGGGCTGTTTGCAATAGTAGCGCTCGTTCTCATGGTGCTGCCGGTTGTTTTCATCGATGAGAGAAAGCACTGCGAGCACCATGTGTCCGAGGAAGGCCCCTTTCAAGCCTTGCTTCAGGCACTGCGGAACCGCAACTTCCGGCTCTTTGCCCTATCGGACTTATCGTACTGGCTGGCAATGACGTTCGTACAGACCGGCATCAGCTTCTATGTCATTATGCTTCTCGGTCTGGACAAGGAGATGGCCACCTTGCTCATGACCGTTATGTTCGTGACCAGCTTTGTGTTCTACGTTCCCATCGGCATTGTCGCCAAGAAGATCGGAAAGAAGAAACTGCTTTCTATCGCCTTTGTACTGTTCATTCTCACCGGCGCGCTCATGTCGGTTTGGGGTTTCGGCCCTATCCCTCCTGTGGTACAGGGATTCGGCCTCATGATCTTTGCAGCATTCCCGATCGCCGTCTTCGGGATTCTGCCGAACGCCATTATCGCGGACATTGCCGAAGCGGACGGAATCCAGAACGGCAACTTCAAAGCCGCCATCTTCTTCGGAGCCCGAACACTGATGAGCAAACTCGGTCAGTCGCTGACGCTCTTCGTCTTTCCTATCGTATCGACTCTGACAATCGGCCGCGCCGAGGTCCTCACTGAGGCGCAAGCCCAGGCGCAGGAGCTCGACGTGGTGGGGGCAACTACTTCCGGTGTGCGATTCACTGCCGTTGTCGCCGTGGTCGCCCTTGCGGTCGGTTTTGCCCTCTTCCTGCGCTACGACGAGAAGAAAGTCCTGCGGACCCTGGCCACCAAAGAGGAGCTGAGCGAGGACGCAAAGCACGTTCTGGAGCATTGACCGGGGCGAGCCCGGCACGCGTGTGATTCGATGGGTGACCAATCCTCCCTACACGATAGCCCGTGAGGCAGAGATTGTTGTTGGCCGCGCGTGATACCTCCCCAGATTCCCCTTCCAAATCTGGGCGTGCCCCCGGTCCAAGCCGCACCTCCCCGGTCCCTGTCCACCGCCACGCGCGCACCGTGGCTCCTCCGTCCCCCGCGGCTTGCCCCGGGGTCAGGCCGTCCGGGGGTTCCGTCCCGTCGCGCGCCGAACCCTCCCGGCCGACCGTGCCCGTTCTCCCACCGGGCGTTGCCGCCCCCGCGCACCGCGGCGCGCACCGGGACCGCCGCGCCGGGCCGTCCGGCCGTAAACGGAGCACACCGACTGCGAGGCTCTCCGCTTCCTTACTTCCCGACCTCGCGACGTACCCCCGGAGCCGGACGTCCCAGCGGGCGCCCCTCCCGTCCTTCACGCTTCAGGGCCGCACCGACAAGCATAACCGCCCTCCAAGGCCGGCTGCCGGATGTCCCGTGCCCACCCGAGTCCCTCCGGGTAGTGCGAGGCAAGGTGGCGCACGGTGAAAAGCTCCTCGAGCGTGGTAATAACGAGGTCGTTAAAGAGCCGCCTTACGCTCTCCGCCACCGAGCGCGGCGGCTTCCAGAGCACGTTGATGCACGCATTCTGCCGCTTCTGCGGTCCCGTCGTCATGGGGCACGTGCGCCTGAGCGCGGGGAACGTAATGAACACGATTACGCATTGTGTCATCTTATGCCTTGTCCCGGAACCTTGTAGGCGATATCATTCAGGTATGCGACGTGAAACGGTAAGGCGAGCCAAGATGACGGAGAAGGGCCAGATCACGATTCCTCGTGAGATCCGCGATCTTCTGGGATCACGGCACGTGGAGTTTGTCGTAGAGGGAGAACGGGTCGTCCTCAGGCCCGTACCGAGCGCACGCGGCACACTGTCCCGCTATGCCGACCCCTCTCTGATCGAGCACGAGCAAGAAGCGTGGCCACGTACCGTGGCTGAGTCGCACAAGGAAGGTGGCGATCGGTGACCGCGATCGACGCGAATGTCGTACTCCGCTATCTGCTCGACGATATTCCCGAGCAGAGTCATGAGGCGGCACGGATCATTGAGAACGATACTGTGCTGATCCCCCATGAGGTCGTAGCGGAGGTCGTCTACGTACTCTCCGGGGTATACGACATCGGGAAGAAGGACATCGTTTCGGCGCTTCAACGGCTCCTTGCTTATCGAACGGTCAGGACGACCGATCGTAAGGTACTTCTCACGGCGATCGATCACTTCCAAACATCGGATTTGGACTTCGTCGACTGTTTGCTCGTCGGGTACGCGGCCCAAGGAGTGGAAGTCGCGACGTTCGACAAGCAGCTACAGAGCACCATCCGGACGATGGGCGAATCCGACTAAAATGCAGAACACGAAGGTACAGGAACTCACCGCCCACTACGCAGCACCGGCCGCGCCCGCGTCGTCCCCGGCCGCCGCTTCCTTCCCCCGAGTGCCGCCCACGCGCGATTTCCCCATCCCCACAGCAGTCACGACCAGGACCAGCGCAAAGAACGCCGCCCCGCTCACGAACGGGAGCCCGATGGAGAGATCGAAGACCAACCCCGCCCACAGCGGACCGGCAACCCGCCCCAGACTCATAAAGACGTCCGCGTAGCCCATGGCGGTCCCGTGCTCCCCGGATGACTGCCTCGTGATATGGGCAAGCGTAGCCGGCTTGAGCCCGGCGTTCGAGCCGATTAGGATACAGATCGCCACGGCAAGGAAGACGTAGCTCCCCGCTACAAGCAGGAGCACAAACCCCACCACACTCCCCGCAAGACAAATGCGGATGACGCGGTTCTCCCCAAGCCGCTCGGTCGCCGGCCCAACCAACACTCCCTGCGCAAGCGCGTACACAAGCCCCATCATCATAAGGAGCGATCCAACCTCCGCCGTTTCGTAGCCAAAGCGTTCCATCGCATAGAGACCGAAGATCCCCGAGAAGTTCGACTTTCCGAAGTACACGGCAAACGCCAGGAACAGCCCCATTCCCGCGGGCCCCCGAATAGCACGAAGCGCGGAGAGCAGCCCTCCGCCGCCGCGCCCGCGCCGGTCGGCAGCCCGGCCGGGAGCCCGGCCCGGGGCCCGGGCCTCCCCGCCCGCGCTCTCGGGCCCTGCGCTCGGGATCTCGGCCGCCTGGGCCGGGCTTCGGTGCACCCAGGCCCTGCCATCCACCGGCCGCCCCGGGGCCTGGCCCCCACGGCTTGCGCCCTCCGCCCCCGGGCCCGCGCTTTCAGCCACCCGGCTGGGGGTCTCGGCCGCCCGGCGCGGGCTCTCCGGCAGAAAGACGAGCATCAGAAGCAGCACCAGCCCCGCCCACAGAGCGCCAAGCAGGAACGGCAAGGAGAGGGAATCAAAGGCCAGAAGGCCCCCAATCCCCGGCCCCAAAACCACCCCCAAGCCGGTAGCGGCTCCGATCTTCCCGATCGCCCCGGCACGCTTCTCGCCGGTACTGATATCGCTCATGTAAGCCGCCGCTACCGGAAAGAGCGCGCTGGTCAGGCTGCCGAGGACAGCCTGACCCGCATACAGCATCGCCAGGTTCCGCGCAAGACCGAAGACCAGAAGTGCCCCGGCAACCCCGGCAGTCCCCACAAGCAGCAACGGCTTCCGCCCGACCCTGTCCGACGCCCGGCCCCACACAGGAGCGAACGTCAGCTGGAGGGCGCCGTACACCGCGACCAGAAGCCCCATGTGCACGCCGCTTCCCCCAAACGAATCGAGCAGAAAGGGAAACAACGGCAGCGTCATGCCGAAGGCGAGCATCGCCAGGAAGATCGCCGCGAACAGAAGAAGCTGAGCTCGTCTGTTGGCACCGGTCGTGTCCGTGCCGCCGTTCATGTGAGGGCCACCGCTTGTGCAAGTGCCGCTGTTCATCTCAGCACCGCCCTCGTTCGCCCGAGCACTGCCGGTTCTACCGGTGCCGCCGCCAGTCGCGTGGGTGCCGCTGTTCATCCCAGTACTACCGCCGTCCATTCGGGTTCCCCCGGTCATGCGGAGCACTCCTCTCCCTCTTTCACGTTTGCGTTCTGCTCTTCGTCGTCCAGAAGCTCCACCTCTCCGTTCTCCCCGTTTAGCCGAACACGCTGTCCTGTCCGCAGCGTCTGCGTGGCGCCGGGCATCCCGGACACCGCGGGCACACCGTACTCGCGCGCCACGACGGATCCGTGTGAAATGGCGCCACCACATTCCATGATCAGTCCGCCGATCCGGAGAAAGAGCGGCGTCCAGGATGGGTTGGTCCCGGCGGTCACGAGGATCTCGCCCGGCCGGAGGGTGTGTCCTTCCTCATGAGAGGTCAAAACGCGCACTCGCCCTTCGGCGACACCGGGAGAAACCGGAACACCGGTGAGCCCGCTGCCGGAATCGCTCTGATCGGAGGCCGAGTAGATGGTCTCGCCAAGGCTCGTGAGAAGCCGCGGCGCCCTCAGGCTCGCATTCCGTGCGTAGGCTTCGCGGTTCGCCTGAGCCGTCGCCCTGAGATCCGCATCCGACTCGATATCCTCGAGCGTGAGATGGAATACATCGTCGCTGTCCTCGAGCCCGCCGCGCGAGACGAGCTCCGCGCCGATATCGTGCAGCACGTTCCGCACGATCTCTAGAGCCTGGGTAATGACAAACTTCGACTGCTCCCGCACGCCGAACATTGCCCGGAAGTCGCGCAACAACCGACGCACGGTCCGGCCCTGACGCCGCCGCCCGGCCTCGACAAATCGCGCATAGATACGCTCGATCGCCGCGTCCGCCTCCTGCCTGTTGCGCTCGAACTCTTCGGCCGCCGTCCGGTACAGTCCGTTTTCCATGTAGGCGCGGACCAGATCGAGCACGTACTCCGGCTTCTCCGCCCACGTCGGCGTACCCGCGTCCAGCTCGACAGCCTTCTTGTGGCCGTACTTCGCCAGGAACCGGCGGACTGCCGGATCGTCGGTGGATGGCTCCACCCCGCGCCCGGCACAATCTCCCGCTATGGCCATGAGCTCCATGCCCATTTCAGTGGTGACGCTGTGCGGGACGGCCTTCTCCACCAGATGGAGGTCCGCAGTGTCGCCCAAGTGTTTCTCCATCAGGGCGCGCGCCTTGGGGATATATCCGGAGGAAGGAGCCACCCCGAACAGCGTACCGGCGCCCGCAAGGAATGCATCGTCAATGGAGTTCCTCAGAAAGCTCACTCTGTCGGCTATCCCCTGCAGATCGGCTGCAGCTTCCCGGATGCGCGCCACAGCCGCATCGCCCGAGGCGACCGCCCGCTGCCGCGCCTCCACCGGATGGCGCTTCCCGTATGAGTACTCGCGCCAGGCGCGCCAGAGGTAGCGGAGCAGTCGCGGGTTGATCACCTTCAGGTACGAAACCGATTCCCGGTGCGACAGCACCTCGTCACGATTGGCCTCCAGGTACTGAAGGATTGCACCGGTCGTGACCGGATCCTTGTCCGTGGCGTCCGGATTCCGGAACTTGTTCCAAAACCTCTCGCTCCGGAGGAACGGCGTAATGTCGATGAACAGCCTCCCGCCTGCCGTCTTGAGATACCACAGGCTGTTCTCCGGGATCTTCTTCGGTCCGAGCCGCCGACGGATATTCCGGACCGCGGTGCGCACAAGGTCTTCACCCATCGTGGTGAACGGCTCCGGCATCGCCTGGGAGTAGTTGTTGAAGTTGATGTAGAGACGCACCCCCGGCTTCCCCGGCTCGGTCTCGGGTACAGGGTACAGGCTTGTGATCGGCCGCGACTGTACCAGATGGAACCGGCCCTCCGCGTAGCTCCACTCGATATCCTGCGGCTCGCCAAAGTGACGCTCGGCCTTCTCCGCCAGCTCGTGGAGCCGGCGCAGCTCCGCAGCCGAAAGAGTCGGAACAGTGCACGCGTCGTCGGACACCGGCCTCTGCTCGACTCCGCGAGCCGTTCGCACCGTCATGACTTGCTTTTCGCCGGTCCGGCTCTCGAGCACGGCGCCGCCGGAGCGTGAGATGACCCACTGGTCGGGATCGACCTCTCCGCTCACGATCGCCTCCCCAAGACCCCACGACGAGTTTACCAGAAGCTGGTCACGGCGGCCGTTTAGTGGATTGGCGCTAAAGAGAACGCCCGATTTCTCGGCATGCACCAGGCGCTGAACGATAACCGTATGCGCAAGGTCGTCATTGCCGATCCCCTGCTTCAGGCGATATGAGAGCGCTCGCGCCGTCCAGAGTGAGGCCCAACACTGCACGACGCGCTTTAGAAGCTCGTCGAGCCCCGTCACGTTCAGAAAGCTGTCGTATTGCCCGGCAAACGACATACCCGGAAGGTCCTCCGCGGTCGCCGAGGAACGAACGGCAACCGTAGCCTCCTCGCCGCCCCCGAGCTCGGCGTATGCGGAAGCGATCTCGCTACGCAGATGCTCCGAAACCGGCGTATCCTCGAAGAACCCGCGAATCTCGGCCGCCCGGCGCTCGAGCGCTTCGCTGTCCTCCGCGTCCTCCGCCGAAATCCCGGACAGCGCCCCCTGTATACGCGCGTCGAGCCCGCCTGCGCGGAGGTACTCGCGATACGCGCCCGTGAGGACCGCAAAACCCGCAGGCACCGGCAAGCCGGCCCCGATCATCTCACCGAGGTTCACCGCCTTCCCGCCGGCCAACGCTCCATCGTCTCTGCTAATGTCCCTGAGTGGACGAATAGTCGTATTTGCCATCGAAATCTCCTTCGCTATTCCCGCAATTGCTCTGTTATTCCCGTGATTGCTCTGTTTCGTAGAGGCGGCTCATGTACGGTTTGGCCAGACGGATCGATCCTTTCGGAAGCGTCAGGATGCGGCACACGGCATCTTCATAGACGCCGAGCATCCCATTGACCGTCTCCAAATCCACTCCGGCCCGCATCTTCTCACGCAGCGATTCCTTCATTCCCAGCAGGAGGTGAAACAGGATCTCGGCGTGCACATCGGCGCCGGCGATCTCAAGCTCCCCGCGCGAAATGCCTTCCTGAAGAATCCGTGCAAAGAGCGGGACCGTATGTGCCCGAAGCTGTCTGACTATAGCCGTCTCCAGCTTGAGGTTCCGGCCTTCGGAGAACGCCCGATCCATTGCATCGCGCGTCTCCTGTCGCTGCACCTTATAGAGTTGGGTGACCTCGATCAGCCGGTTCAGCTTCTCCACCGCCGAGAGGCCCTCCTCGCGCGCGACTCCATGCATGTATTCGAGCCCTTCGGCAATGTAGCCCTCCGTGATCGCTCCCACGATCTCCTCCTTCGAGGAGAAATGGTGATAGAACGCGCCCTTGGAAATCCCGACGGTATCGATAATCGCCTGCACCGTCGTCTTCTCGTAGCCGTGCTCCGAAAAAAGCCTCACCGACTCCCGAACGATCGCATCCCGTGTCTCGTCCGATCCCATACGCCCTCCTCGATGATTAAGAAACCGACCGACCGTCGGTCGGTCTAAGGAAACTATAGCTCACAATGGTATTCCCGTCAAGCACTGTTGCTCCCACCTCACATGTCCGAGGTGTGGCACCGTGCGCGTACGTGTCGAGAAACTTGCTTACTAATGACTCGGCAGGAAGCGAAAGACAGTCCTCTCTCGCTCAGTCTGAGGCGCTGCTACTACGGGGAAAATCTGTACGTTTGAAGGCCCGTCAGTCGGCCGTATTCATCCGCATCCACCCTGTCTCCGGCGATGTAAACGATGTCCGTCCCGTCCGCCGCTACCTGCACCGGGGAGGTGACTCCGGCGATACAAGTGGATACCGTCTTCCACTCGCTGCCGTCGTACAGAAACAGCCCCGGATACGGGTACTCGTTGCCGGCTTCGTCCTGTACGTCGGCAACCGCCACGACGTTGCCGACTTCGTCGGTGGTTATCGAGTGAGGCTTCATAAACCAGTCCACCTCTTCGGTCAGGCCTGTCACCGTTGCCGAATCCACCCGATATATACCTCCCCCAACACCATGATAACCGGGCGAGTGCGGATCTCGGACCATAAAGAACAGCTTATCGCCGGCCCCCGCGAGTTCGACACTACGAAGCGGAGCCTGCTCCCATCCTTCGAGCTTCTGCTCCCAGAAGTTCCCGTCCAGCAACCGAATGTGCAGTTCCTGGCGCACGTCCCCGGCGGCGGACCCGCGAAAAATCTCCCGCCAGTGAAGGTAGAGTGCGTCCCCCAATGCCGTCAGTTTCACGTCTCGCATCGGCCGGTCGCCCGAGGCAATCGTAGTCGAATCGTCGGCTTCAACCGGCTCCCATTCACCGTCAGCGAACTCGTATACAAGGAGGTCCCCACCGTCGTCCGGATGAAGCCTGACGGCGGCGTAGAGGGTCTCTTCGTGCACCGCAATGTCCACCGCGGGTCGTGAATCCCACCCGAAGTTTGCATCTTCATCTTCCCCGGCAAGGTTCTCCGTGCCCCAGGAACCGTTCTCGTACCTCGAGATAACAACTTCCTCCGCATCCCACGTCACCGCGTAGACGGCCTCCTCACCGGCCGCCACCCGGATCGGATACGTTTCGTCTCCTTCCGGGTATGACGTTGTCTCCGGCTCACCCTCGTTCACAACGCTCCAGCCCTCGTCGTCCGAAAGCTTCCGCACGGTCGCGTTGTTTTCCCGGTCGAGCAATGCCGTGTAAACCTTCCCGCTCGCATCACAGGTATCGATCGCGCCACCCAGGGTCTGATCGAAGTCCTCGATGCGTTCGATATAGGTGCGCTCGTAGTCGGCCGGCTCGGCTTCCGTCGGACCCTCACGGACAACGGGCACGGACTCACTGGGAGCGCTCCATCCGTAGTCAGGGTGCCGCGCCTGCACCTTGTACCGATACTCGTCGCACTCCTCACCCTTATCGCACGGAACAAACCGCGCCCATACTCCGTACTTTGCTCCGCCAAAAACGTTTTCGGAGTCGGAAAGCTTCTCATAGTCTGTGGAGTCTTCCCCATCGCCTGCTCTCCACACATCGTACGTAACCCCTGCCGTGTCCGACATTTGGAGGGGATTCCACCGTACAAGATGGCCGCCAATATCCGGCTGCCCTGCCTGAATGACCTCCCCGTGCACCGCAACGCCCCCGGCTCGCGAAAATCCGGAAGCACTACATCACGCGCCCCTGATACGGAGTCAGTGTCGGCAAAATAGCCGCGCAACCGGTACGTGTAGCGCCGGCCCCAGTGCAGACGACCGTCGGAGGACGAGTTTTCCCCGGTATCCTCGAAGGCATCCCCATCAGAACGTTCGGATACTTCAACGAACTCCTCCGGTTCGCCGACATCCTCGGGCGAGCGCCGCTCCAGTATAACCCGGTCCGCTCCCCGGGGGTCGTAGTGAACCCGGACCACCGGGGGAGATTCTTCGGCGGGCGCCGAGCTACCGTCCGTATCTCCTTCAATATCCCCTTCTATCTTTACTTCGGTAATCTCCAGCGCTTCCGGTTCCGCGGGTTCGGGCTCGGGCTCTGTCCGGAGCTCACAGCCGATGAGCAAAACGCATAGCGTCGCAAGCACTGAGACTGCTGAATGTCGTACCACCATTCATATTGCTCCCAACAGTTTGCCCACAAGCAATGCGTATTCAACGGTATCACGCTCACAGCCGGGCCGCAACGCCGGAGGTACGTCCGCCGCAACCTCTTCTTCCCGTCATACAGCTTTCCCTGATTTCGCACCTCGAGAGGCATTTTCGGCTTGGCGATAGAACGCCGATTCTACCCGAGACCAGTCGTCATTGCTCCAAAGGCCGTGTTTCTGTATGCGCCTCATGACTGTCGGCGGCGGGGTGCCGGCACGAACCAGGAGGAATCGATGAAACAGCCGAGTGTTTATTCACGCTCGGCAATCGGAGAAGCGGCGTACGAACGCTCCATGAGGCCTGCGGTGCAGACTCAGCGGCGAATGCCGGCTGAAGCTCCGGCGCCCCCCGCAGCCAACGACGCGCCGACAGCACACGCCCGCCAGACAGTCTACGAGCGGACACGCTCGCTCCTTCGCGAGCATTTCCGCATTTCAGGAATGGCCGGGGATCTGTTTTCCAAATAGGACTGGGTTTGCTCCTCCCACCCACCTTGCTACCCCCAAAGCTGTCCACCCCAGAAGGCAAGGTGGCCCAGCTGGAGGCTCAATAGCGTCACCGCAAGGCACCCGGCGGCAAGAAGAAGCGCATACAGCACCTCGCGCTTTCCTGCGCGAAGTTCCCGGTACCACGTGCGCTCGTCGTCGCTGAAGCCCCGTGCCTCCATCGCATCCGAGGCGCGTCCGGCGCGACGAATTGCCGCGGTCAGCAAAGGGATCGTGTAGCGGTAGGCGGCTACGATCTTCCCTTTGATCCCGTCCCCCTCTCCGACCCCGCGCAACCGGTGCGCAGTTCGGATCCGCCGAAGCTCACCCTGAAGCTCAGGCAGATAGCGATAGGCCACGAGCGAGCTGTACCCTATCCGGGCCGGAAGCTTCAGCTGCCGGGAAAGGCTCAGCGCCAGCTCAGTGGGGTCCGAAGAGGCGACGAACGCCCCCGAGTACACGCCAAAGCACAAGGCTCGCAGCCAGAATCGGACTCCGTTCGCCAGCCCTTCGCTTGTCACGACCAGCGGCCCCAGACGAGCAACCGGCGTATAACCCGCCGCTGCGTCAGCGAACACCGCGTTCATCCAGAAGAACCCCAGCCCGAAGAGGACAAACGGTATCAGGGCGCGGGCAATCTCCCGGAGCGACATCCGCGCCCCGGCACGGCAGAGCACCAATCCAAGGAGGAGAAGCCCCGCGAGCGAGAAGATGTCCCACACGATCGTCGCGTAGATCATCGCGGCCAGATGGCACACGAGCTTGATCGCCGGGTTGACCGAGCGCAAGAGAGAATGGCGCTCGTATGAATCGAACAAACCAGGCCGGATCATAGACCAATCGCCTCTGCAATCCGCACGCTCTCCGGCGGCGCCAGTCCGGCCGTGCGAAGCAGCTCGCTTTCGCGCAAGATCCGCTCCGGCTCACCGTCGGCAAGCAACCGCCCCTCCGAGAGGGCGAGCGCCCGGTCGCACCGCCTGAGTATCAGGTCCAAGTCGTGGCTAATGATAAGACATCCGGCGCCCGCTTTCGCGATGCCGCCCATCATCTCTTCCAGATCCCCGAGCGTTTCCGGGTCCTGACCAAACGTTGGCTCGTCCAACACGAAAAGGCGGGGGCGGCACGCGAGCATAGCCGCCACGGTCAGACGACGCTTCTCTCCGTGGCTCAGCGAAAACGGATTGCGTCCGCGAAGCTCGGCCAGTCGCATCCGCTCCAGCAGGTCCGCTGTACGCCGGCCGATCTCGTCCTCATTGAGTCCCATCTTACGCAACCCAAAGGCAATCTCGTCGAATACCGTGTCCGTGACAAACTGGTGCTCGGGGTTCTGGAAGGCAAACCCCACCAACCGTGGCATCCGCGAAGCAGGAAGCCGGCTGGGATCCTCTCCACAAAGGCGCACCTGGCCCTCATCGGGCTTCAGAACGCCGAGCGCGAGCGCGGCAAGCGTGCTCTTGCCGCTCCCGTTGTGCCCGATGAGCCCAACCGTTTCCCGCTCACGCACGGCAGCCGATATGCCGTGGAGCACCGGCACACTCCGGAAGTAGCCAAAGGATACGCCCTCGAAACGGAGCGCTTCTTCGCCGAAATGCTCCGCGGGGGCGTTCGCCGGCCCGCGTGCGGGGGCCACCGTGGGCCCTCCCGCGGCACCCTTTCGGCGGCCCTGGCCGCGGCTCTCGGCTCTACCTTCCCCGGGCTCCTCGGCGGGCTCTCCCGCGGCCCGCTGTGCGGGGCCCTGTCCGGGCGTCTCCGCTGCACCCACGGCAGGCCCTTCGGCGTCACCTTCGGAGGGGGCCTGCCGGACGCCCCCTCGCGGCGAAAGGCCCCGCGCAAGCCGGCGCCACGCCCCCGGCCCTCGCGACACACCCAAGCGTTCACACACCACAGCCGGATCGCCCAGGCTTTCCCCGCCGTCTCCACCGGGATGGACCCTCCGCAGCGCCTCGCCGAGCTCTTCCGGAGTAAGCGGAGCTCGTCCCGGCGGGGCGCCCGAGCCTCCGTCCCCGTCCCCGCCGTCGCCATTCCCGCATTCAGCACCGCCTCCGTCCCCATGCCGGCCCCGGCCAAGCCGGTTCCAGACCCGGGCTGCCGCCGGCTGCCACACCCCGAGCCGCTCGAGCACATCGGAGGATCCCCCGAACGCGCCGCGCGGCTCCTCGTCGAGTACGAGCTCCCCGTGCCGGTCGAGTACCAGAACGCGCGTCGCCGTGGCGACGAAGTGCTCGAGCCTATGCTCCACGCAGACGAACGCGCTCTCCGGATCAGCCTCGACAAGCCGATCGAGCATCGCCCAAAACGCGAGCACCCCTTCCGGGTCCAAGTTCGCCGTCGGCTCGTCAAAGAGGAGCAGCTTGGGGTTCATCACCCGCACGGCAGCCGTTGCCAAGCGCTGCTTCTCGCCACCGGACAGCCGATCGACACGAGCATGGCGCTTATGCGCCAGCCCCACCTCGCCAAGCGCAGCGTCGATCCGTTCGTCCATCTCCCGCGGAGGTACCGCTTGGTTCTCCAGCCCGAAAGCAACCTCGTCCGCCACCGTCAGCGTACAGAGCTGGCTTTCCGGGTCCTGGAAGACAACGCCCACGTGCCGGGCCCGCTCGGCCGGCAGGCCGGCAACCGCCCCCAGAAGCCGCACCTCGCCCGAGACCTCGGCGAAGGTGCTGTGCGGTATGAGCCCAATCACCGCGCGGAGGAGCGTACTCTTGCCGCCACCGCTCGGCCCAAGCAGCAGTATCCGCTCGCCGGGGCCAACCGAGAAGCTCACCCTCTCAAGCGCAGGTAGCTCGGCTTCCGGGT
>Ga0207421_10003629_pt1 | contig 18281 bp, 15 predicted proteins | sample SodLakKL_010_SED_4_FD_187542 | JGI IMG/M metagenome (GOLD analysis project Ga0207421, IMG submission 187542) | Alkaline sediment microbial communities from Lake Tanatar, Kulunda Steppe, Russia - 8KL_010_SED (SPAdes) (version 2) | ecosystem: Environmental > Aquatic > Non-marine Saline and... | reverse complement strand
CTCGTCCTTGATGCGCTGCAGCTCCTCGGCCACGGTGTCGAGCGCCTCATCCCAGGAGATCCGCTCGAACTCGCCGTCGCCACGCTCCCCGACGCGCTTCATGGGGTACTTGAGGCGGTCCGGGTGGTAGACGCGCTCGCGGTAGGAGCGACCCCGCATGCAGGCCCGCAGCTGGGGATCCTCGAACGAGTCAGGTCGGTCGTCGGTGGTGATGCGCGTGATCGTGCCGTCGTTCACCCAGGCCTTGAGCACGCAGCGGCCGCCGCAGTTGTGTGCGCAGCCGGTCGGCACGATGGTCGTCTCGGTCCCTGCCGCAGCCTCGTCCACCCAGCGCAGGCCGTGGGCCACGCCGCCCGCGCCGATGGCGGCGGTGCCGCCGGCGACCGCGCTCCACTTCAGGAACGATCGCCGGTTCATCTGCATGGCGGATGCGACGCCGCTGGTGCCGCTGTGCTCAGCCATCACACGTCCTTCGTCAGCGTCTTGCGCAATCGGTCATGCCTGCAGTACATGCCGCGGGGGCGGTGCGCGCTGCAGACGGGGGAGGGGCGGGTTGCCGGGACATCGGCCACGTCCCCGCGCGAGCCCAGCCTCTGGCAGCGTCCAGCGCAGACTGGGTGAACGTGATCACGTTCACAAGAGCAAGCGTGGGCGACCCCGGCCGACGCATGAGCCGGCACCTCCCGCTGCCCCTGCCTCTCGCAGGGCGCCCGGGGATCGGTGCCGTGTCGTGGGCTCATCTCGCCCTCGCCGCTTGGCCGGTCTCCGGTTGGGTGCCCGGAGCGCTCGCGTCGCGCCTCGTTGCGCTTCGCTACCACGACGCAACGTAAGGGGGTGCCTACGCATCGGCAAGACGGGAACGGCCCTGATCAGAGCCCGAAGGGCCCTCAGGGCGAGGACGTGAGGGTCCCCTCATCCAGGGGTGTGAGCATCCCCTGGATGAGGCCCAGCTCGGTCAGCGTCGACTTCCCGGCGCCGGCAGCGTCGGCACACGGGCGAGGTCGCCGAGCAGGCGAGCCACCGCGGCCAGGTCATCCCAGCCGTGCTGGGGAGACCGCCGTGGCAGCGGCTCGTCGGTGATGAGCGCCAGCAGCTCCTCGTCCTCGCAGAGCAGGTCAGCGCTCCAGCTGCTGCGGTGGAGCTCGACCTTGGGGTAGCTGCCTCGCTTGAACCCCTCGATCAGGACCAGATCCATGCCGCCGAGGTGCTCGGCGATGACGCCGTCCAGATCGCCCGAGCCGTTCTCGCGGCGAAACACCGCCACCTGCACGGGGCAGGCGCCCAGCACGATCGCAGCGCCGGCCTCCTCCAGCCGGTAGGTGTCCTTGCCCGGCAGGTCGAACGGCGTGGGGTGGGCGTGATGCTTCACCACGCCCACGCGCAGGCCGAGCGCAGCGAGCTCGGGCAGCAGGCGCTCCAGGAACGTGGTCTTGCCGGTGCCGGACTTGGCCACGAAGGCCACGGTGGGCGGTGCCAGCGTGGGGCGCCGGGGCTCGACCGCGGCGGGCATCCGGGGAGCGCGACCCGCGTAGGCATCGAGGAGCGGGGTCACGACGCGGTCCCGGAGATGGCGGGCCTGCGCCGGGTCGCCCGGCAGGCTCACCGCGAGCGTGTCGCCGATGGCGCTCACCGCTGCTGCCCGCTGCCCGTCGATGCCTGGTCCGCCCGACCCCGCCTCGAGGGGGTGCCAGGCGAGGCGGGCCAGGGCGCCGTGGTGCGCTGCGCCGACCACCAGCACCAGGTCCGGTACCTGCGTGGGTTCCCGCTCGATCTCGGCAGGATCGGGGTGGCCCGGGCGCGTGCGCACCACCGCGTGCGCCCCTGCCGCGGTGCACCAGCCCGCCAGCGCCTGGGCCGTGGCAAGGTCCGCGCGGGCGCAGAGCACCGCGACCTGCGGGCGGCGGCGCACCGCGACGGTCGTTGCGCCAGCGGTGGCCAGCGCCTCCACGTCGTCGGGGCCCACCGTGACCCCGGTGCGCAGCAGGGCCGTGCTGCCCTCAACGGCGCCCACGTCGCGAGCCGCCACGCGGCCAACCGCCTCGGCCAGTGGCACGGTCTGGGCCGCGACCGGGTCGATCGTCTCGAGCAGGGTCGCCAGGCCTCGGGTGGTCACGGTCGCTCGCTCGTCATCGCGCGCAGGTGCGGTCCATACTGACCGCCGCACGCCCTCACGGCCGAGGAGCCCCACGCGTGAGCACCGCCGACGACGCACCGCTTGCGCTCGCCGATGTCCGCGCGGCGGCGGCGCGGCTCGACGGGCTGGCCCACCGCACCCGCGTGATCACCTCGCGCACCCTCGACGAGCGCACCGGCGCGTCGCTGTTCTGCAAGGCCGAGTGCGACCAGCGCACCGGCTCGTTCAAGTTCCGGGGTGCGTGCAACGCGATCGCGAGCCTCGATCCGGCGCAGCGCGCGCGGGGGGTCGCGGCGTTCTCCTCGGGCAACCACGCCCAGGCGGTGGCGTTGGCTGCGCGACTGCACCAGGTCGCGGCCACCATCCTCATGCCGGCCGATGCCCCGCCGGCGAAGATCGCCGCCACGCGCGGCTACGGCGCCGAGGTGGTCACCTACGACCGCTACCGCGAGGATCGCGAGGCGATCGGGCGCCAGCTCGCCCACGACCGCGGCGTGACCCTCATCCCCCCGTTCGACGATCCCGCGGTGATGGCCGGGCAGGGCACGGTCGCCCTGGAGCTCATCGAGGAGGTCGGCGCGCTCGACGTGCTGCTGGTCTGCGTCGGTGGCGGCGGGCTGATCGCCGGGTGCGCCACCGCGGCCACCGCGCTGCTGCCGGGCGTGCGGGTGCTGGGCGCCGAGCCGGCGGTGCGTGATGTCACCAAGCGCTCGCTGGCCACCGGGCAGCGCCTGCGCGTGCCCGTGCCACAGACCATCGCCGACGGACAGCAGGTCGAGTCGCCCGGCGCGCTGACGTTCCCGGTCAACCAGGCGCACGTCGCCGACGTCGCGCTGGTCACCGACGACGAGCTCATCGACGCCATGGCGCTGGCGTTCGAGCGGCTCAAGGTGGTGCTCGAGCCCAGCGGTGCCGCTGCGCTCGCAGCCGCGCTGTCGGGTCACCTGGACCTGCGCGGCCTGCGCGTCGGGGTGACGCTGTCGGGCGGCAACGTGGGCATCGACCGCTTCGCGGCGCTCATGGAGCGTCGCGGCTGGGGGCTGGATGCGCCCTCGGCCTAGGTCGTGCCGCAGCATGCCGGATGGGGAGCGGGCCTCGGCGCCTCACCTGTCGAGGGTCGTGGTGAGCGCTCCCTCGAAGTCTGCGGGCAGCGCCGCGGTGCCGCCGACCAGGCGCACGTGCGTGGTCGCGTGCTCGTCGAGCCAGTCGCGCAGCGCGTCGCTCGGCTCGGCGTCGGGGCGGGCGAGCACCAGCAGGTCCCCGCCACGTGCCGCTGCCGGCCCCGCGGCCAGCGCGTCGGCGTAGCTCGCACCTGTTGCCAGCCACGTGCGCGAGGTGCCCAGACCGGCCACCCGGGCGGTGTCGTCGGCCACCGCCCGCGAGGTCGCATAGCGGTCCTCGCCAGCCAGCGGCGCGAACACGCGGGTGCGCTCGGCGAGCTGGTAGAGCTGCGTCTCGGCGATGGCCGAGGACCCACCGACGGGCTGGACCACCTCGGCCTGCGCGACGGCATCGAGCGTGGCCGCGGGGACCCCCTCGGCAGCCGTGAGCAGCACCGGGTGGCCTCGGACCGCGCCAAGCCAGCCGCCCGCCAGCGCGTCCGGCCAGCTGCGTGCCTCCTCGGGGTGGCTGCCCAGCGCCAGGACCGCCCGGTCGGTCCCGGTGCGCTCCCACACCTCCTCGGCAACCGCTGCCGCCGTGGCAAACCGGTTCGTGCCCGCGATGCGGCGCACCGCCAGGCCCTCGTGCGCCAGCTCGTCGGCCACCGCGGGGGACAGGACCTGCTCGCCGCCCACCAGCACGACCTCATCCACGCCCAGATCGGCCAGCGTCTCCCCGGCCACCGACGCCAGCTCGTCACCGGGGGTGGTCAGCAGCGGAGCCTCCAGCGCGCCAGCCAGCGGTCCGGCGGCAAGCGCGTCCGCCACCGCGTCGGAGGCGGCAAGGACCGCAGCGTCGCTGTCCGACCAGGTGGCGCGGGCGATCGCGGCGGCCGTGCTCACGCGGGTGTCGCCGGCGAGCCGGTCCACCGCGGCGTCGCCCTCGCCCTCGTCGGCTTCGCCCTTGCCGTCGTCGTCCGCGTCGTTGGGCTCGTCGTCGCCGGACCCGTCGTCGGGATCCTCGTGCTCCTCGTCGTCCTCGGGCGGCTCGGCAGGATCATCGGGGTCGGGCAGGTCGCCGTCGGCGACCAGGTCGCCTCGTGCGATCGCTGCCTCCAGCGACGGGTGCGGGTTGTAGTAGGGGCACTCCCACTCGTTGGAGTCGGCGACCTGCCGAGCGCGCTCGCCCTCGCTGTCGGTGGGGCGCACCTCGAAGTGCAGGTGTGGGTTGTCCACCGAGGCGTTGCCTGACGAGCCCAGGTAGCCGATCTGCTCACCGCGCTCGACGCGGGCGCCCCGCTCGATGCCCTCGACGTAGGCCCCCTCGGCCTCGCCGTCGTCGCGCCCGAGGTGGACGTAGTCGTAGGTGTTGCCGTCGTCACCATGGACCCGGATCATCCAGCCGCCGTTGCCAGCCGGCTCGTCGCGCGGGGCGAAGGCGACCTCACCCGAGCGGGCCGCGACCACCGGCGCGTCGTGCGGGCCGAAGACGTCGGTGGCGCGGTGGATGCCGCACAGGTTGCTGCGCCCGTGGTGGTAGTCGTCGATGAAGCCCTTGCCGGTGGCGTCGAGCTCGCGAGCCAGGTCCGCGTGGGCCGGGAAGGTCAGGTCGACCACGTCGCGGTAGTGGTGCTCCTCGCCGGACTCGCCGCCGGCGGCGGGCAGCGTCGCCGCGGCCGCGATCACCGCGCCGCCCAGCAGCGACAGCGCCAGCGCCAGTGACCGTGCGGGTGCCCTCAGGGGACGTGGGCGCGTCATACCAGGCCTCGCTCCACGCGGGGATCGCCAGGTGCGAGCCCCGTCGGCATCGGCGCAGCGCGCTGAACACCGCCCATCCACAAGCCCTCGAGCGCGCTGGCGCTCCGCCGGTCACACCCGCTGCCGACACTGCTCGCATCCACACCACCAGCGCGAGGAGCCCACCATGGACGAGGCCGCCATCCGCCGCTTCATCGACGCGCTCGAGGTGCCCGATGCCTTCGCGGGGCCGGAGTCGACGATCGCCCGCCAGGCGGCGCGCCTGCTGGCCGCCGCGGCCCACAGCGTCCCCGAGTGGCGGGTCGCGGCCCTGGAGGCGCTGACCGTGCAGGTGCTGCGTGACCCGGTCCAGCCGCTGGCGGCGGTCCTGCTGCAGGATCAGCGCACCTGTCGGACGCTGGAGCAGTCCTCGTGCGAGGAGCTGGGCTGGTTCGTCGCCCGGGCGCGGCGGGCCGCCATGACGCTGCAGCGCCCGCTGGTGGCCGTCATGGCACCCGATGCGACCGCTGCCGGTGTGCCCTTCGCGCGCCGTGAGCCGTGGGCCACCGCGTGGCCCGTGCCCGTGGCCCGCCTGGTCTACTACGTGGAGACGCGCACGCCGCCGAGCGCCTCGGCCGCGGAGGGCGTGGTGGAGCTCGGGGCGCGCCAGGCCCGCATCGGGGCCCCGCGCGCCACGCTGCCGGGCTCTGCGGGTGTGCTCGCTAGGGTGCTGCGCGGTCACCCCGCTCGACGCCGCCACCGGTTGCCGCGCCGTGCCGGGCCCGCCGGGGCATAGACCGATCACGTGCCGCCCACCGACGAGGAGCCCGGCAGGAGGCGTCGGCGCTCGGGGCGTCGAGGCCCGCGCACCTTCCCTGCACCGCATCCCAACCCCAACCCATCTGCCGCGCCCGGCCCACCGGAGGTGTCATGTCCCACCCGCCCGCCCGGATCGCGCTGCTGGCCTACCCCGGCTGTGACCTGCTGGACCTCGGCGGCCCCTATGAGGTCTTCATCACCGCCAACCGGCTGGCCGCACGCGCCAGCAAGCCCGAGCCGTTCGCGCTGTCGGTGGCAACGCCCGACGGCGGTGCCACCACCGTGCTCGGCGGGCTCGGCGTGGTGCCCCACGGTCGTGCCAGCGACCTGCCGGCGCTCGCGGCGCTCGTGGTGCCCGGGGCCGTGGCGATCGATCAGGCCCTGCGCGATCGTGACCTCGTGGCCGCGGTGACCGAGCTGGCGGCGCGCAGCGACCGGGTCGCGTCGGTGTGCACCGGCGCGTTCCTCCTGGCCGAGGCGGGGCTGCTGGTCGACCGGGTGGCCACCACCCACCACGAGGACCGGGGGACGCTGGCAGCGCGCCCCGACGTCGGTCAGGTCCTGGGCGACGCGCGCGTGGTGGATGCGGGCACGGTCCTGACCGCCGGGGCGCTGACGTGCGGCATCGATCTGGGGCTGCGCCTGGTGGCCCTGCTGGCCGAGGTCGACCTGGCCGTGGCGGTCGCGGCGAACCTCGCCCATCCCTGGGAGCCCGGCGCTCACGCCCTGGCAGGCCTCGAGCGCCAGCCTCATCCCGGCCCAGGCGGCGCGCTGTAGCGCGCCGGACTGGTGGCTGGCGTGCCGGCGCGGACCGGGTAGGGGGCGGCTGGCCACGGTGCTGTCCACAGGCGCGCGGCCGTGCTCACGCCAAGGCCACGGCCATCTCGTCACGCTGTCGTCGACGCCGACGGCACGTGAGGTGACGCTGTGGCCACCGCCTGGGACGACGCCGAGCACCTGCTGCTGGACGCCGCCGATCAGGACCTGGCGCGCATCGGGTCGGTCACGCCTGCGCTGCTGGCGTGCGCCGGCAGCGGGCTGCGGATGATCGCCTGGCTGCGGCCGTTCGCCGAGGGCGCCTACCACGACCCGCTCGTGGAGGTGCTGAGCCTTGCGTTGGGCCTGGACTGCGACCGGCTCATGCTGCTGAGCGGCGCGCGGCTGCATCCGCTGGAGGGCGAGGAGCAGGGCGACAGGTACAGCGCGACGCCCCGCACGCCGCACACGCAGCACGCGCCCTCCACGCCCCGCACACCCTCCACGCCCTCGGTGCGTCCCGCGGTCCTGCTGCACGCCGTGGATGCTGCCGCGGCACCGCCGCGGGTCCGCACGGTGCTGTGGCACGTGGACCGTGATGCCGAGCCGCCGCGACGCGGGCAGCGGGAGGAGCTCGCCGGCGGAGCGGACAGCTGGATCGGTCGAGCACTGTGGTGCACGGCCACGGCGACGGGGTTGACCGGGGCGCGCAGGCCGCGACACGACCCCGGCGCGGTGGTGGCGCAAGCACGCCGCGTGGTCCGCCTGGGCCATGACCTCTACGTGCCACCCGACGTCCACCTGCAGCTGCTGCAGGCAGCGTCGCGCGATCCGTGCTAGGCGGTGCGCCGGGCTGATCGCGTGCGCGGCCCATGGCCGCGGCGGCGACGCACCGTGTCGGCGCGGATCCCGGGGAATAGTGTGGTGCGTCACCCCGTTGTGCGGGGCGCACGCATTCGACCGCGTCCAAAGAGAGTGACATGGCCACCGTCCCTGTGACCGCCGAAGACTTCAACGAGCAGCTCGAGAACAACGACATCGTCCTGCTCGACTTCTGGGCCGAGTGGTGCGGTCCCTGCCACCAGTTCGCCCCGATCTACGAGGAAGCCAGCGAGCGCCACCCGGAGGTGCTGTTCGGCAAGGTGGACACCGAGCAGGAGCAGCAGCTCGCCGCCGAGTTCGGCATCCAGTCCATCCCGACCCTGACCGCGATCCGCGACAAGGTCGTGCTGTTCAGCCAGCCCGGCGTGCTGCCCGCCGAGGCGCTGGACGAGCTGCTCGGCAAGATCAAGGATCTGGACATGGAGCAGATCCACGCCGAGATCGCCGAGGGCGACACCGGCGACGAGAGCCAGAGCGAGCAGGGCTGACGCGCGGGTGGCGCTGGCGCTGCAGCTCGCTCGCGCCGGGCCGTCACCCGCTCGTTGAACGCCGCTCACCGGGCGACGCTCATCCAGAGCGCGCCCGCTGGCCGAGGACGTGTTCCGCAACGCGCGGCAGCACGACCTCGGCGGGTGCCGTGATCCGCTCGTCCGGGTCCAGCCCGTGGACCGGACGCACGTTGATCTCCCACACCCGCGCGCCCGCGTCCTGCGCCAGATCCGGCAGCTGCGCCACCGGCAGCACCTCCAGCGCTGTGCCGATCACCAGCAGCTCGCTGGCGCGAGAGCACCAGTCCGTGGCTGCAGCGAGGGCCTCCTCGGGAGGCGGTTCGCCGAACAGGGTGACGTCGGGGCGCAGGACGCCGCCGCACGTGCAGCGCGGCACCGAGGGTGGGGCTGCGGCCACCTCGCCTCGGGCCAGCTCGGCTCCGCACGCCAGGCACGAGAGCGTGGTGGCGGTGCCGTGCAGCTCGACCACGCGCTGGCTGCCGGCGCGGTGGTGGAGGCCGTCGGGGTTCTGGGTCAGCACCGCCGAGACAGCGCCAGCCTCCTCGAGCGCGGCCAGCGCGTGGTGCGCCGGGTTGGGCTCCGCGTGCCGGAGCAGCTCGTCAAGCTCCCACAGCAGCTCCCAGACGCGTGCAGGGTCAGCGCGCAGCGCCTCGACCGAGGCCGAGGCCACGGGGTCGTAGCGCTGCCATAGCCCGGCGTCGCTGCGGAAGTCCGGCACGCCGCTGGCAACCGACGCGCCCGCGCCGGTCACCGCGACCACGGGCCCCGCGGGCTCAGCCAGCGCGGTGGCGAGCCGTGCCAGCGCGGCCTCGCTCGCAGCTGGCAGGGCAGCTGCCGGGTCCTGCCGGCCGTCGGTCATCGCATCCCCCGCGGTTGCCGTGGCGTCGGGTTCGCACCCGCATGTCGGGCTCGCAGCTCGGGTGCGGTGGTCAGGCGCGGTGGGGCGTCTGGGCCACGCCCTCACCGACAGCGTGTCCGTGTGCCGTCGCCGGAACACGGTGCGAGGCCTGAGCGCCCAACGGAGGATCGGCACAGGCACCTGTCCCGACTCGTCCTATTGGACCAGCCTTCAATGTTTCTTTGTGCGCAACCGTTGTTGTGGATGCAACAGCTCGGCCGACTGGGTATGATGCCGGCAGAGCACACGCCCGAGGAGGCGACCATGCAGCGGCCAACCGCACCACAACAGGCCCCGACCACCAACAGCCAGCTGACCATCGACGATCTCATGCGTCACGCCGGTCAGCGCCAGAGCTTCCTCTCCTCGTCGCAGCCTCGACTGGTCCGCACGGCCGGTCGCCGCCGTCGTCGGAGTCTCCGCTTCCGGCGTCGGCAGCTCCGCGGCTAGGTTCACGCGCCACCGCGGGGTGCCACGGGTCATCCGCTGTTCCCCCGGATGACCTTCTGCAACGCACAACGCATCACTCCCTTGCCATCGCCGCCGTGCCCGCGGGTGCGGCGGCGATCGGCTGTCAGCCGCCGGGTGCGGGCGTGCAGCGCGAGCCGTGCCCCAGCGGGTGGCGCTGGACTTGACACGACCCGCGTGGTGCTGCCTAGAGTCGCGACGGTGAGCCCACCAGCCGTCGAGCTCGCAAGATCCGGGCTGGCTGCCCACTGTGCGTCCCGCGGTGCCACGCCCGGCAGCGACGCGACCTGACCCAGCGGGGTTGGATCATGCACGCTATGGCCGCCGGCGGCGAGACCGGACCCGCTCCCACCGGCAGTCGCGGCGAGGCTCCCGGCGCGCAGGACCCATCCGAGGCGCTGGTCACCTGTCGCGGACTGCGCAAGTCCTTCGGCGACCTGGTCGCTGTCCATGATCTGGACCTCGCCATCGCTCCCGGTGAGTCCTACGGGCTGCTCGGACCCAACGGAGCCGGCAAGACCACCGCGATCTCGATGCTGTGCGGGCTCGTGCGACCCGACCGCGGCGCGGTGTGGATAGACGGCCAGTCGGTCGGGGTGGGGCGCGCGGCCGGCAAGCAGGCGCTCGGGCTGGTGCCGCAGCAGATGGCGCTGTACGACGACCTGAGCGCCCGGGAGAACCTGGCGCTGCTCGGTCGGCTCCAGGGCCTGCGGGGACGTGAGCTGCGCCGGCGCGTCGACGAGGTCCTGGAGGTCGTGCAGCTCGCTGACCGTGCCAACGACCGCGTGGCCACCTTCTCGGGCGGGATGCAGCGGCGCACCTCCATCGCCGGCGGCCTGCTCCACCGGCCGCGGCTGCTGGTGCTCGACGAGCCGACCGTCGGGGTGGACCCGCAGAGCCGCAACGCCATCCTCGAGCAGGTGATCGAGCTCGGACGCGAGGGCACAGCGCTGCTGTACACCTCCCACTACATGGAGGAGGTCGAGCGCGTCTGCGACCGCATGGGGATCATGGATCACGGCCACAAGATCGCCGAGGGCACCCGCCGCGAGCTCGTCGACAGCATCGGCAGCCTGGATCGCCTGCTCATCGAGGCGACCGGCGACCTGGACAGCTTCGCCGACCGTCTGCGCGACCTCGCGGGCGTGGAGCAGGTCGACCGCGACGACGCCACCGTGACCGCCCTGGCCCGCAATGGCCGGAGCGTGCTGCCCCAGGTCATCCCTCTGGCGGCGCCGCTGGACGTCGAGCTGCTCAGCGTCGAGGTGGACGAGCCCGACCTCGAGCAGGTCTTCCTCGCGCTGACCGGACGAGCGCTGCGTGACTAGCCCGCGATGGCCGCGACCGGCGGTGCGACACCCGCGCGGAGGGGGGCTGCCGTGCGCGCGCTGCTGCTGATCGCCGGCCGCGACCTGCGCAGCCGGTTGCGTGACCGCTCCGGTCTGATCCAGGGGATCGGCGTGCCACTGGTGCTGGCCGTGGTCATCTCGCTGGCGTTTGGCGGTGGCAACGGTGACCCCGTGCGCGTGGCGCTGGTGGACGCCGACGAGAGCGAGCGCTCGACCGCCATCGCCGACGAGGTGCTCGCGGGCTTCGACGAGGTCGAGGACGTGGTCCTGACCGAGGCCGCCGACGAGGCCGAGGCTCGCGAGCTGATCGCCGCAGGCGAGGTCGGAGCAGCGGTCGTGCTGCCCGAGGGGCTCGCGGAGGCGCTGGGCGCTGGACCGGCGCCGGTGGCCGCGGCAGAGGGGTCGGAGACCGGCCCCGATTCGGTGGCCGAGCTGGTGGTCGTGATCGGTGACAGCCAGCCGGTTGCCGGTGCGGTCGCCGAGGGCATCGCCGGCCAGATCATCGCCCAGGCCGACCAGGTCGCGTTCAGCGTGGCCGCCACGATCGAGCTCGGCGTCCGAGAGGCCATCGCCGCGGGCGACTTCGAGGCCATCACCGATCCTGACGCCCCTGCCTCCGAGGCTGCCCTGGACGACCTGTTCTCCGAGGTGCTGGTCCCACCTGACGTCGAGGACGTGGCAGCGCTCGGCGAGCGCGCCGCCGAGGCGCCGGGCGGGCTGGTCCTCGACGATGACGCTGACGCCGGCGCGCGCGAGAGGCTCGACGCGGCCAGCTACTTCGGTCCGTCCATGGCGGTGCTGGCGGCCCTGTTCGTGGTCACCAGCGCCCCACGCGCGCTGATCCGCGAGCGCCGGCAGGGCACCCTGCAGCGCTTGCGCGCCGCGCCGATCCCCGCCTGGGCGCCCATGGCCGGTCTGGCGCTGTCGGTGGCGCTGATCGGCATCGTGGCTATGGGGGTGGTGCTCGGCGTCGTCTCGGTCGCGCTGGGCGCCCAGCTCGGCGACCCGGTGGGGCTTGCCGCGCTGTCGCTGGCGGTCGTGCTGTTCGCGGGTGCGCTGGCCGCGCTGATCGCCTCCGTGGTGCGCACCGAGCAGCAGGCCGACGGGCTCGCGGCCGCCGTCACCTTCGCGCTGGCGGTGCTCGGCGGTCACTTCATCGAGCTGCATGCGCTGCCTGATGGGGTGCAGACCGTCGCGTTGGCCACGCCCAACGGCTGGGCGATGCGCGGCTACACGGCCCTCGCCGCCGACGGGGCGGGCGTGGGCGAGATCCTCCTGCCCATCGCGGTCATCCTCGGCGTGGCCGCGGTCCTCGCGCTCGTGGCGCTGCCAGGGCTGCGCCGCCAGGAGGCGTGACTGGTGAGTGCCCCGCCTCGGCCGCCCGCCATCAGGTCGCCGGCGCGCCGCTCGCGCCCCACGTGGCTGCGCGCGGCGCTGGCCGTCGCGCAGGCGCAGCTCACGCGCACCGTGCGCGATCGCACCTTCTTCTTCTTCCTCGTGGCGCTGCCGGTCGTGCTGACCCTGCTGCTCGGCTTGGCGATCCCCGAGGAGGACGCACCCGATGCGCGGGTCGGTGTCGCCGTGGATGGTGCCCCTGATGAGACGGCTGCCGGGCTCGTCACAGCGCTGGAGGGTCGCGAGGCACTGGACGTCGAAGAGCTCGAGGACGTCGAGGCGCTCGGCCGCGCGCTGCGCCGGGGTGTCCTCGGCGGTGGCCTGGTGATCCCCGGCGACCTGGAGGCGCGCCTGGAGGACGCTGGGGGTCCCGTGACGGTGATGTTCCTGCCCGGTCCCGGCACCGGCGGCGCGGTGACGCGCGTAGCCGTCGGTGACGCGCTGGCCGACGAGGGGGCGCGCCTCGGTGCTGCCGCGCTGACCGCCGGGCTGCGTGGGGTGCCGCTGGACGCGGCCCTGTCGGCGGTCGACGACGCCGACGGTGCCGGCCTGGGCCTGTCGGTGGAGCAGCGAGGGGAGCCAGGGCAGCTGACCCCCGGCGGGTTCTCGCACACCGCCCCGGCGACCCTTGTGCTGTTCGTGTTCCTGAACACGCTGATCGCGGGCTCGTCGCTCACCGACGCGCGGCGCTCCGGCGTGGCGCGTCGGCTGTGGGCGAGCCCGGTCGCGCCCTCTGCGGTGCTCGCCGGCGAGGGCGTGGCGAAGCTGGCCGTCGCTGTGCTCCAGGCCGGGATCCTGGTCGGGGTGTCGGCGGCGCTGTTCGGCGTGGACTGGGGCGACCCGCTGGGCGTGGCGGCGGTGGTGCTCTTGACTGCGCTCGCCGCGACCGGCCTGGCGCTGTTGGCCGGCTCGCTGGCGCGCACCTCCGAGCAGGTGGTCGCGGTGGGACCGGGCATCGGGCTCGGCCTCGCAGCCCTCGGCGGTGCGATGTGGCCCTTGGCGATCGTCCCCGACTGGCTGGCTCGGCTGGCCTGGCTCACCCCCCACGGGTGGGCCATGGAGGCCTTCACCGCGCTGGTGTCGCGAGGCGCGTCGCTGTCGGAGCTGACCGGTGAGCTGCTGGGGCTCGCGGTGTTCGCGGCGGTCCTGCTGCTCGCCGGGCTCGCGGCGGGGCGCGTGGCGCTGCGCCGCGCGTGAGCTGCGGCCTGGCGCGAGGGCGGTCGGGCGCGTGAGCCGCGACCTCGCCCGTGAACGCGGTCTGGCCCGCGAGCCGGAGGGCTAGCCGCGACGGTCCTCGAGGAAGCCGAAGCGGGCGCGGGCCGCGGCGACCACGCCGGGGTCCAGCTCGGCCAGCAGCAGGGTCTCGGCGTGCTCGGCGGAGGCGAGCACCTCGCCGAGCGGGCCGACGATGCGGCTGTCGCCGGCGTAGGACAGGCGGGTCGGGGTGTCGCCCACGCGGTTGACGCCCACCACGTAGGCGAGGTTCTCCACCGCCCGCGCATCCAGCAGCGTGGTCCAGTGGCGCCGGCGGGGGGCGGGCCAGTTCGCGGGCACCAGATAGGCGTCCACGTCGGGGGCCAGCGCCCAGAACTCGTCGGCGAAGCGCAGGTCGAAGCACACGAACAAGCCCAGGCGCACGCCCTCGACCTCGACGGTGACCAGGCGATCGCCAGCAGCGAAGTGCTCGCCCTCACCGGAGTAGGTGAACGGGTGCAGCTTGTCGTAGCGCTGCTGCGCGCCGTCGGGTCCGGTCAGCACCAGGGTGTTGAACGGCTTGGCGCCCTCCGCGCGGCGCTCGGCGACGCTGCCGGCGATCCACACGTCGTGGGTGGTGGCCTGCTCGGCGAGCCAGCGGGCGCTGGGGCCGTCCGGGGGCTCGGCGGTCACCTCGGTGCGCATCGAGAAGCCGGTGGCGAACATCTCGGTGAGCACCACCAGCCGCGCCCCGGCGGCCGCGGCGCGCGCGACCTGCGGCGCCAGCCGCTCGAGGTTGGTGGCGCGGTCCTCCCAGGCGATGTCGTGCTGCACCGCCGCGACGCGCAGCGGCGGCGGTGCCTCGCTGGCTGCGGCCATCACGCGCTCCTTGACGGTGGGCTGCCATCGTCGCCTGCTGGCAGGGGCGCTCGGATGCCCTCGAGCACCATGGTGGTCACCGCGTCGGCGGCCGCGTCGGGGTCGCGCTCGCCCTGGGCGACCGCACGTCGCAGCCCCGACAGGATGTGATGCACCAGCTCGGCGACCATCGTCGGGTCCAGATCGCGCCGCAGCGCACCGGCAGCCGCTCCCTCGGCGAGCGCGTGCTCGAGCAGCCCGCGGAGCTCGGCCGCCTTGGCGTGGATCGTGGCCATCAGCTGGGGATGGACGCTGGCGTCCAGGTGTTCGACCCCGAAGCGGTGCGACTCGCCGGCGAAGGCGTGGAGCTGGGCGCGGATCCAGTGGTCCACCCGTGCGAGCGGGTCGGCCACCGCAGCGAGGTCGTCGACGAGCGCCGCGTGGGTCCGATCGATCTGCTCGCCCACCCACGCGGCCAGCACGTGGTCCAGGTCGGGGAAGTGCTTGTACAGCGTCGGGCGCGACACGCCGGCGCGCTCGGCGAGCGCCGACATGGACACCCCGGCGGCGCCGCGCTCGGCCAGCAGCGCCAGCGCCGCCTCGATGATCGCTGCGCGCGTGCGCTGGCGATGTGCCGCCACGGTGTCCCGCCACTCGCTCATGGTCTGGGGATGCCCACCGCACGCTGCTGCTAACCTGCCGATGGGGCTACAGTTTGTTAGCAGGCGCTTGCGGGCATCAGTCCCCGCGATCGCTGACCCACGACTCGGAGCTCTGCTCATGCTCACTTTCCTCGGACTCTTGAGCGCGGCGGTGACGCGGCGACCCGCCCTGGTCATCATCGCGGTGGTGGCGCTGACGGCGGTGTTCGGCGGTTTCGCCGGCCAGGCGGTCACCGTCGACGACGACGCCGCCATCGACAACCCGGCGGTGCAGGCCCAGGACGAGCTCTCCGAGCGGTTCGGCGACGAGGGCAGCGTGGTCCAGATCATCGTGTCCACGCCCGGACAGGACGTGCGGGGCCTGGACGGCCTGGACGCCACCCTGGCGGTGGCCGAGGCGGCCGAGGACAGCCCCGTGGCCGACCTGATCCCCGATGGCCAGGGCGGCCAGCCGGGCGTGCTGAGCTTTCTCGCCGGTGCGGAGGCGGCGCTCGAGCAGGCGCCCATCGAGCGCGGCGACCTCGACGCCGACGCCGACGTGGCCGACCTGCAGACGCAGGGCTTCGAGGAGGCCCCGGACCAGCTCGCCGATCAGGCCGAGGACCTGCTCAGCGACCCGGAGGCCACCAGCGAGTCCGGTCTGGTGCTGGTCTTCCTCGACACCGAGGAGCTGACCTCCGAGGAGGTCGAGCAGGCCCACCTGGCGCTCGTGGAGGCCGTCGAGGCCGCCGAGGTCCCCGACGGCGTCACGGTCGAGGGCTTCAGCTTCCCGCTGCTGTTCGCCGAGTCCGACATCGGCCCCGAGGTGGGCCAGCTGTTCGGGATCGCGTTCGGCCTCATCATGCTGGTGCTGGCCACGGTCTACTGGGTGCGACCCGAGTCCGGCTCGCGCGCGGCGATCGTGCGTCGCACCGCCGTCGACGTGGCGCTGACGCTGACCGCGATCCTGTTCGCGATCGTGTGGATGCAAGGCGCCGGTGTGCTGCTCGGCCCCGACTACGCCGGCCTGATCGGCTACTTCACCCAGCAGACACAGATCGTGCCGATCCTCGTGGTGGGGCTCGGCGTCGACTACGCCATCCACCTCAACGCCCGCTACCGCGACGAGCTCGCTGGCGGGGGCAGCGCGGCTGCAAGCCTCGTGACCGCCACCCGCACGGTCGGCGTCGCGCTGTCGCTGGCCACCGCCACCACCGTGGTGGGCTTCCTCACCAACATCGCCAGCCCCGTGGAGTTCCTCGCGACGTTCGGTGTGCTCGCCGCGGCCGGCATCCTCGCGAGCTTCCTCATCACGCTCACGTTCCTGCCGGCCGCGCGCATCATCCTGGACCACCGCGGCGACCGGCGCGGGGTGGTGCCGCGGGGCTCGCTGGCCACCCAGCCGGCGCGGCTGCTGCCCGAGCTCGCCGGTCGCACCGCTGTGCTGGCCACCCGCGCACCCATCGCGACCCTGGTGGTCGCGCTGGCCCTGGCGGTCGTCGGCGGGTATGGCTTCACCCAGCTGGAGAGCCGCTTCAGCGTCACCGACTTCATCCCCACCGACGAGCCGCGCCTGGACACCTTCGACCTGCTGGCCGAGGAGTTCGACGGCGGCTTCGGTGAGACCACCGAGATCCTGTTCGAGGGCGAGCTCGCCACCCCCGAGGCCCACAACGCCCTGGTGACCGCGCTGGACGACGCCGGCGACCTCGACGCCGTCGCCACCGCCGACGGCCTGCCCGACGGCGAGCACCTGCCCGCAGCGATCGGCGCTGCGTTCGCCGCCACCGACGGCGCGCTGGCCCAGGACCTCGGCGACATCGACCTCGGCGACGACCTGACCGTCAGCGACGACACCGACGTCGACGAGCTGTACGCGCTGCTCACCGACGCCGCGCCCGACCAGATGGAGCCCGTGCTGGTCGAGGACGACGAGGGCGGCTGGACCGCCCGCGCCGCGCTGCGCACCACCGCCGGGGAGGAGGGCGCCGCCGCGCTGCGCGCCGACCTCGCCGAGGTCTTCGCGCCGCTGGCCGACGCCGACGTGACGGCCACGCCCACCTCCGAGGAGATCGTCTCCGCGCAGGTCGCCGCCGACATCGAGGACTCGCAGCTGGTGGCCCTGGCCATCGCGCTGGGTGCCGCCACGCTGCTGCTGGTCGTGCACTTCGGGATCACCGTGCGCCGCCCGCTGCTGGGCGTGGTCACGCTGGCGCCCGTGGCGCTGGTGCTGGCATGGACCTTTGGGATGATGGCCTGGACGGGCATCCCCCTGACCCCGGTGACCGCGACGCTGGCGGCGCTGGCGATCGGCATCGGCGTGCCGTTCACCATCCACGTGACCGTGCGGTTCCTCGAGCTGCGCCGCACCCTGGACCGCAGCGAGGCGTTGCGCGGCACCGCGCGGCGCACCGGCGGGGCGCTGGTCGGCTCGGCACTGACCACGATGGTGGGCTTCGGCGTGCTGACCACCTCGACGCTGGTGCCCTTCGCCCAGCTGGGCTTCGTGACCGTGTACGCGATCGGCTTCGCGCTGATCGCCTCGATCCTGGTGCTGCCAAGCCTGCTGGCGGTCTGGGACCGCCTGTCGGGCGCACCGGTCGCCGAGCCCGCCGAGGCCGAGGCCGCCACCGACGCGCCCGCCACCGCGCCGGTCGGCCAGTCGTGAGCAGCGCGGACGCCCCCTCGCGCGTGCGGCGCTGGGTGCGGCGCGGACTGACCGTGCTGGCCGTGGTCCTGGTCGCGGCGGTCGTGGCCGTGGCGATCTGGTTGGCCACGCCCTACGAGGTCGAGGCCTCGGCGTGGGACGAGGCGCTGGCGCGCGACGACGTCGAGGTCACCGAGCACGACGGCGACTGGTGGGTGCGCCCCGCCGAGGCCGACGCCGAGGTGGGCGTGGTGTTCTACCCCGGCGCGCGGGTCCGACCGGAGGCCTACGTGCCCACCTGGGCCCCCATCGTCGCCGACGCGGGGGCAGTGGTCGTGATCCCTGAGATGCCGCTGAACCTCGCGGTGCTGGCGCGCGACCGCGCCGAGGCCATCCTCGCCGAGCCCCCCGCGGAGCATGCCGAGGCCCTCGGGCGCTGGCACGTGGGAGGCCACTCGATGGGCGGCGCGATGGCCGCGAGCTGGCTGGGGGAGGAGCCCGCAGCGGACGTGGACGGGCTGATCCTGTGGGCCTCGTTCTCCACCGGCGGCGCCGGCCTCGAGGAGCGTGACGACCTCGAGGTGCTGTCAGTGGCCGGCGCGCGCGACGGGCTGGCCACCCCCGCAGACATCGGCGAGCGCCGTGACCTGCTGCCCGCCGACGCCGAGATGGCCATGGTCGAGGGCATGAACCACGCCCAGTTCGGGCGCTACGGCGACCAGTGGCGCGACCTGCCCCCAGAGATCACCGACGCCGAGGCGCAGCGCGCGCTCACCGAGCTGGTCGTCGACCACCTGGAGGGGTAGCGGCCGGCAGCGGCGCGGTGGCGCGCGGGCCTCCTGGCACGGCCTCCTCTCGCCCACCTCTTGGAGTGGGTGCGGATCGGCACACATG
>Ga0207421_10003628_pt1 | contig 18286 bp, 16 predicted proteins | sample SodLakKL_010_SED_4_FD_187542 | JGI IMG/M metagenome (GOLD analysis project Ga0207421, IMG submission 187542) | Alkaline sediment microbial communities from Lake Tanatar, Kulunda Steppe, Russia - 8KL_010_SED (SPAdes) (version 2) | ecosystem: Environmental > Aquatic > Non-marine Saline and... | reverse complement strand
GAAAGGAATCTAGAGAAAAAGTGAAAGAACAGAGCAGACTTTCTCGGCGATGATCATCTACTGATGGTCTGGTTTCTCTTTGGGCCGATAGATATATGGTTGATCGGAATTTCAAGAGAGTCCTCTATATATTCTAAATACTTTTTGAGGTTTGTCGGAAGAGCTTCGTATCCTTTTTCTGCTATCATGTCCCAGTCCTCTTCACTCCATCCCTGAAAAGTTTCATATATGGGTTCATATTCATACATGCTCTCGATATCCGCAGGAAATTCCTCGATCTTTTTTCCAGCGTATCTGTAGGCAGTGCAGATCTTGATTTTTTCTAGTTCTTCGAGCACATCTAGATTGGTGATCGCCAATTCAGTAAGTGAATTTACTCTCTTGGAATATTTTACCATCACTAGGTCGAGCCATCCGACTCGTCTCGGTCTTCCTGTTGTAGTACCGTACTCTCCTCCTTTCTCTCTGATGAAATTTCCTGTTTCGTCTTCAAGTTCAGTTGGGAACGGTCCTGTACCGACTCGAGATGTATATGCCTTCATTATGCCTATCACTGAGTCGATATTTATCGGGCCGATCCCGCTTCCTAGAGAAGCGGCCGCAGCCGTTGTACTTGAAGAAGTGGTGTAAGGATAAACGCCGTGATCTATATCCAGGTGGGTTCCTTGAGCGCCTTCAAAAAGTATATTCTCGTTCTTCTCAACCGCTCTATCTAGAAGAACAGAGACGTCCTTAACATATTCTTTCAACCTTTCTCCATATTTTAGGTAGTTTCGGTACAATTCATCTACATCCCATTGTTTATCTTCCCCGAAAGCTTCGAATATCTTATTTTTTATAGGAACGATAGTTTCAAGTTTGTCTTTAAGAGAAGCTGGATTGTAAAGGTCTATCACTCTTATCCCAAAACGAGCAACTTTATCTGAATAGCAGGGTCCTATCCCTTTTTTAGTGGTTCCCGCTTTCATCCGTCCCTTCAATTTTTCTTCTAACTCATCCATGGCTCTATGATAGGGCATTATCAAGGCGGCTCTGTCCGAAAGAACGAGATTGGAAGTGTCGATCCCTCTTTCTTGTAAATCGTTTATCTCCTTTAAGAGTACTTCCGGATCAACGACAACTCCGTTTCCTATGATCGCGGTCTTTTCTTTTCGGAGTATGCCAGAAGGAAGAAGATGAAGTTTGAATGTCTCGTCTTCTAATTTGATAGTGTGGCCCGCATTGTTTCCACCCTGGAATCTCACTATATGATCCGATCTTTCAGCATAATAATCGGTTATCTTACCCTTGCCTTCGTCCCCCCATTGAGTCCCTACGATCACAACAACACTCATGATTACAAATTTTTGTAGGATTCATCTATATTTAAGATTACTTGTTTCTGCTTCCATAACATTTATTATGCCTTTGTATTTTCTAACTCTGATTGTCTATGAAAAAATGGACGACGATACTTGTCATAGCTATAATCGTGATAGGACTTTCCACAGGAGGGGTCTTAGCAGCGAGAGAGTTATATTTCAAAGAAGAAACAGAAGAACGACTTAGGGCTGAAGAAGGCGATATAGTCGAGATACACTATGTCGGTAGGCTCAGAGATGATAGGATTTATGATAATAGACGGATATTCGATACCTCCTATGAGGATATCCCTGGTGTTAGAGACCCTAGGTTCACTCTTACATTCGATCATGAAAAAGAACGAGGCGATCCCGAAGAGATCATATTAGGTGTAGACGATATAGAGGGATGGAACGAAAACATTAGAGGTATGAGAGAAGGACAATCGAAAAGGTTTATTGTTCCGCCGGAGAAGGGATACGGAGAAGCAAGCGAAGAATTGAAATTTCAGATAGAAAGAAGGGAGATTCTACCAGTTTACGAGAGGATGGCTAGAGAGGAATTTACAGAAACATACGGTGAACCAAGGATGAACATGGTAGTGGAAGATCAATTCTGGGGATGGGACAAAATAGTAACTTCGATTGGCCAAGAAAGGATAAGATTGAGGAACGAACCAAATTTTGGAGATATCTACAGACCGACCGGAGAGAGAGGCTGGGACGTAGAAGTCATCTCGATCGATTCTACGGCTAGAGATGGAGAAGGTGTCATAGAAATCGAACATACCGTTCATGAACCATTAGTCGTGAACAGTGAACTTCTATCTCTATATGATGAGAAATTTGAAAATATCCCTCAACTAAAGGACAGAGTTGATCAAGATTTTGACGGAGAAGGTATACTCATACCTAACGGAGATCATATTACTGTTGATTTCAATGACGAGGTGAACGGGAAGACACTGTACTTTGAAGTAGAAGTGTTGAGTGTGGAGAAAGGCTAATGACGAGCTAATAACTGACTTGGTAAGAACAGAGAATATATTTGTCGTTGTAGGAATAGGTCGATTATTCTGATTTATTGGAGATTAATCTCAATCCCTAGAATCACTTCGAGGAGCGAGGGTAGCACATGAATTATAAATTCCTCCTCACTCTCGATTACTCGCTGACGCTCATAATGCGAGTGACGCGGAAAGGATTTCCACTAACACGCAAGTTTCACTCGTAAACTCGTTCCAACTTGCGAGGGTAGCCAAGCTAGGCCAACGGCGCAAGGTTCAGGGCCTTGTCCCGTAGGGGTCCAAGGGTTCAAATCCCTTCCCTCGCATCTTTTGATTTCTATACTTTTTAAAGCAGCGAAAAATGAGCTATACATTCAAAAAATTTTTTTTAAAAAATTGATGAGCTTTTTTACAAGAACAGGTATTATCAACCAGAGCATCACAACCATGAATGCTTCTTGGACCTGTAAGTAGATAAGAGCTAATATAGTGACAATTCCAAATGTTACACCGATCAATATCGCGGTCTTATCGAGCTTATGCAGATCTATTTTGAACACACATTAGGTCGAGTGATTTATCAATAAAAAAGTTTTAGCCGAAACTTGAATCGACTTTACTAATCATTAAAATGAGATAAAAAGTTAATTAAGCAGGACTATTCTACTCTCAACATGCCTCGAAAGAACGAGAAAACTATAAGTCTTGCTGATGGAGCAGGCGGAGAAAAGATGGATGAGCTCATATCAGAATACATTTTACCATTTTTTGGAAACGAACAAGGGGAAATACCTCTCTCTTCTCTCGATGATTCCTGCGTGGTAGATGATATCATCTTCACTACTGATAGTCATACCGTTAAGCCTGTTTTTTTCCCGGGTGGAAACTTAGGAAGTCTTTCTATTTCAGGAACGATCAACGATTTACTAGCGACAGGTGGTGAACCCCTTGGGTTGTCTTTAGCCATGGTGATACCTGAAGGTTATAAACGAGATGATCTAGAAAGGTTGATCGAGAGCGCATCTGAGATATTAGAAAGGACTGAGATCCCGATACTGACTGGAGATACTAAAGTTGTGGGAGAGGGAGATATAGATGAACCCATATTTACTACCTCTGGTATCGGAAAGAGACATCCTACGATGGATGAAAACATGAAGATGGCGGGAGGTAGAAAAACGAGGTGGCTTTCTGATGACAATCTAAATCCCGGCGACAAGATCATCGTAACCGGAACTGTGGGCGATCATGGTATAACGATACTTTCTGAGAGAGAAGGATATGGGTTTGAAGGTGAAGTGAAAAGCGATGTAGCTCCTCTTGATGATCTCATGGAAAGCTGTTTGCAGATCGGAGGTATAGGTTCTGCTAAGGATCCAACCCGGGGCGGAATTGCTAACTCTTTAAATGAATGGGCGAACAAATCTAAAGTGGGTATAGAGATCGAAGAAGACAAAATTCCGATCAAGGACTGGGTCTCTTCCGCCGGCGAGATGTTGGGCATCGACCCACTTTCTATAGGTAATGAAGGTAAATTTGTCTTGGCGGTCAACCCATCTAGAGCTGAAAAAGTACTGAAAATGTTGAGGAAGAGCGAAAAAGGCAAAGATGCAGCTATAATAGGAGAGATTAAGGAGGATATTGAAGGGGTTGTGTTAAAGACTAGCGTAGGCGGTAGAAGAATACTTGAAAAGCCTGTAGGAGACCCCGTGCCTAGGATTTGTTGAAGATCAGACCCTTTAACAGAAAGGCTGTTATTGCTATCATCGGCGCCAATAGAAAAGTCCAATTGAGCACTCTGTGTAATAGAGCGAAATCTCTTTCCTCTTTTATCTCTATTGTGAAGGTATCAGTATCGTAGTTGCCCCCCACATCTTCGACGTAGAGGGTTATCTCTCGAGTTCCTTCTTCTTCGAATTTAACTGATATCTGCTCTCCCTCCTTATCGTAGGATCCGTCTCCATTGATGTCCCATTTATACTCTACGATCCTGTGATCGTCCCAGCTATTTTCCCCTATCAAAGTGATCTCTTCTCCTATTTCTACAACTCTGTTCCTCCCAGCGTCTGCCACAGGTCCTACATGATCTCTCCAATCTTCTAGAAAGATGTTGGAATAATACTCTCCTAAATTTTGATTTTCGACTATCACACCGACTTCTCTGTTCTGAAGGGGAGAATTTGCGTTCCAGTTAATGCTGGATATGAGGACTGTATCTTGATCTATAACCATACCTTTGTTGTGTGATTTTAGCAGTCCTTTGAATTGAGACAGCGATCTTGCCTCTAACTCGACTTCTTTACTTTGAGCAAAATCGTTCAGTTCTTCAACGATCTTCTCATTTCCATTTCCCTCCATATGATACCAAGTAGAATCCAACATTATTTTGACCTCAACTCCCCGCTCCGCGGCTTCCTTAATTGTCTCTAAATATGGATTGTTTTTCCTTTCCCAGTGCCTGATGTAGTATTGTTGAACATAGATCGACTCCTCAGCAGATTCTATCATACCTTTTATGGTTGATTCGGACATACTGTTATCCGGTGCAAGGATCGGTGTTACATTGATTTCTTCTTGAAATACTGTCCTGTCAGCAAATGGAGAATAATAGCCTTGAGATAGCTCTATACGGCTTACTTCTTCTTTATCAGGGGAAAAATCAACACCAAATTCCCAATCAAAGTCAAAAACACGTCCATAGTAAGAAGCGAGTCGTTCTGTTTCAAGTATGATGCCCCATCCTCTGTTACCGTAACTTCTTTTTGGAGAAAAGCTCGATGCGACGAAATTTTCGCTGGTGAGAAAAACTGAGGAGTTATCTCTTATCATGTATTTCGGATGGTAATAGGTGAAGGGATCATATTCATTTGGAGAGATCTTCCTGATATCAGCGCCACTATCGGCGATCAAACCAAGGCATGCGCGACCTCTTTGAGACATCCCTTGAACAGGACCTCCTTCTACTAAAATTTGGACAGAAACTCCGTCCTGTGAAAGATTCGCTATCCTCTCCGCTATCCTTAGATCAGTGAATTGATAGATAGCTATATCTAGCGAGGAGTTGACATTATCTAAAAAATGCATCATAGAGTCATAAGAGCTATCTGGAGAAGCAAAAGCGGTGGCTTTTCCCTCATAACTGATACTTTTTGTATCAAAATCGGAATGACCTACCATCCATTCTCTTTCCCAGGTCCAGCTGTCCTTCTCATTTTTATCTAGGTTCTTTCTTCTAGCGTAAGCACCTTCAGGAAGTGATTCCGTACTGTCACCTTCCCAAATCTTTTCAGGTTCAACATCCCCATAATAAAAAGCATCGATCGGCTTACTATCTTCTTTCAAGATAACTGCTCCACTTTCATCTGAGAGTTCAAAATCGTTGTCAAATTCGATTTCCTCATCTGACAAGATGATATCGGGTTCTTCTCTCCAGATTTCCTCATATCGTTGATCTTCAGATATCACGATCTGTTCACTTCTATTCAAAGAGAAATTTGGAAGTTCGATGGTATGCTGATCAACGGAGATGCTTATACTTTCAAACTCAGCCCTATGGCCTGTATTCTCAAGGGTCAAAAACTCGCACCCAGGACCAGTGTTGTAATACACTTTTTTAAGTTTCAAACTTTCGTTAGGCTGTTCAGCATGACCTACAACGGCAAAAGTAGGAGTTAGGAGTATAAACACTAATAGCAGGACCATTTTCTGCATGATAAAGGGGGAAATAGGAAGGGGTATTAAAATTTGGAGGTCGGGAATAACGATCTATCAACTCTTGTAAAACTTAAATAACACGGGAAGATAAAGAAATATACTGTAGAGAAAGTTACTCTCTATGTGTTTGAATGTCTCCCTCAATATGCCGAGGTAGCTAAGTCCGGCCTAAGGCGGTGGCCTCGAGAGCCACTGGTGCTTCGCACCACAGGAGTTCGAATCTCCTCCTCGGCGTTCCCATGTCACTCACGCCTCGTCAAAGATTCGAAAATTGAGAGGAACAAGTTCCTCACGCTCACAAACCGTAGGTTTGTTCGTCTCCTCCTCGGCGTCAATTTTAATAGGATTAAAAAAATAAAGAAGACTCACCCTTCATTTCTATTAATCTAGAGGACTTCCAATTTCCGCTCTATCTTAGCTAATTGCCGATCAGAGAGTGTTTCAGGATCAAAACTGAGAACCAAAATTCCATCTTCTTCTGATACAACATCTATAAGGTGATTTAAAAAGCCCCAGAACCTATCAAAGGAATTGTGTTTTAAGATTATCTCTATTCCTTCCATAAAAATTGGTCCGTTCTCCTCTTCAAGAAAATCTATCATACTATGTCCGATCAGATGAAGATTAGACGGATTGAATCTATTTTTACCTTCTAGTACCGTTAGCCAATTATACGATATAAAATCGAGTGACGTATCATATTCTCTTTTGATTTCTTTCGGATTTATACTGCTTAAAATGTAGCCATTTTCTTCTTTTTCCATCGCTTTCAATGATAGCTCCAACCCTTTTTCTGGCCTCTTTTCTTTGATAATATAGCTTTTTCCATTTTCCAACGCGCTTATTTCATTTTTATCTTTTTCGTCGTATATGGCCCTTAGAAAATTCTTCCCACTTTCGATCAATCTTTGTTTGTTTGCATCTTCAAGTGATTTCTCTTCTGAATTCTTTTCGTCTAATGGACTCATATCGGCTTTAGGAGAATTCCATTTATACCTCTTGTTTTTTGATTCGAGTGAAGACTCTACAAAATTAGTATTTTTTTCAAGATGATCTAGACCGGCCTTCCCCATTTCCCACAGATCCTCACATGAAGCTTCTTTAATATCATCTCTTATATCTCTTTTTAGGTCTGCTGAAGATTCATCTAAGAAATCGAGGTATACATTCATCTTCAAGTCTCTGTGAGAAAGTTCCTTCTTCTCTTGAAGATGTTTTAAACACTTTAGAGTAGCTCTTTGAACTGTTTCATCTCCATAGACTTCATGTTCACTTTCTAGATCTTCTATTAAGTTTCGAACAGATTGGTTGACGTCAGATATGTCGATCTCGAAATTGGTTTTTTTGCGTCCTCCCTTAGATTCTTCATCATTGATCTTGATTGTCTCACCTCTATCGGGAGAGAATCCTGGACCTTTCAATCCAGGTTATGGCAATTGATATTATTATATTTTTGGGTCGGCATATATCGATATTTTATCTGCAAAAGGAATTTTTAAAAGTTAAATAAATTAAAGAACATCTTTTAAGGAGATTGATTAGATTAGAAAAATAGCTAGCCGAAAGCGGGAGAAGAAGCTAACACTTCAAGGTCCGCTCTATCAATAAATTTATTTCACGATTGAGGCACAAAAATCTTATGATACCAAATACTTTACCCAGTGAGGTAAAAATATGATAGATACGACAGAGTTCGATACAAAAGAGGTTCTCCAAATCGCTAAAGAGTTTTCTGAAGAAAACGAGATAGAGAACATAGTTGTAGCGACAACAAAAGGCGAAACTGGAGTAAAAGCGGGAGAACTGTTCGCTAAAGAAAAGAACATCGTAGCGGTCACCCACTCTACAGGTTTCAGGAAAGAGGGTGAACAGGAACTCAAGGAAGAAAACAAGAAAAAGATGGAAGAATACGATGTTAGCATCTTTACTGGGCCGATGCCTTTCCACTCATGGAACGATTATTACCGTAAAAAAAATGACTCTATCATGACTCCTACGATAATAGCTGATACCCTCCGTCTTTTCGGTCAAGGTACTAAGGTCTGTGTGGAGATAGTTTCCATGGCTACCGATGCGGGTCTGATACCTCCAAAACCTGTTTTAGCCATAGCTGGAACTGGCTATGGAGCTGATACAGTACTGCTAATCGAAGGAAAAAATAGCAGAAAGTTCTTTGACATGGAAGTGAAAGAAGTAATAGCAAAACCCAGCGAACCTTAACCTAAAAATTTCCTTTTTTATCGAAGTTCCCTCCACAAATTTGAAACTCATCTATAGTGAATGGATACTGAAGGGAGTGGTGTCAAGTTTTCAGTATATCAATAAACGTTACCTACGATGCTATCTTCGGCGAATATCGTTGGCGTTCCACCAGTATGCCAGAAGAGAATAGAACTGTCATTTTCTATCTTACCTTTCTCGATGTAGTCTAAAAGGCCGGCCATCGCTTTCGCTGTATAAGCGGGTCCCAAAATAATACCTTCTTCATGGGCAAGTTCTTTAGTTGCCTTTATAGAACCATCATAGGGCACATCATAACCAGGGCCATAATGATCGGTATCGACTTTCACTTCTTCAGGATCTATGGTAGGGATCCCACCTCCAAGCTTCTGCTCCACTTTCTCGCTCATCAAAGATACCTTTCTCTCAAAATCTGGAGAAAGGGAAGATACGCTGAACGGGATGATTTCTATCTCAGACGCTATTATCTTTTTTCCCATCATCAGACCTGTGTAAGTTCCTCCCGTACCGTTCGCATGGACTATATATTCTATCTCTTCTCCGATTCCCTTTAACTGTTCTACTAATTCTCCAAAAGCCCGCAAAAAACCTAAAGTGCCGTTCCTATCGAATCCGCCGGGAGGACAATCATAACATCTAAAACCCTTTTCCTCCAGTTCTTCGACACGCTTTTTGCCCTTCCTAAATGCTTTCTCCATCGCCTTTTCCATGTCATCAAGTTCTTCACCTACAAAATTGATCTCCGCACCCATGATCTTGTCCAGATGAAGATTTGCCCTGTACTCTTCAGGTTCTTTTTCACTTGCTAAATATAAAATGGGTTCCAAGCCATATTTTTTACACGCAGCGGTTAGTTGCCGGCAGTGGTTGGATTGGAAACCTCCATATGTGATCACATAATCGCAATCTCTTTCTAGTGCCTCCGCTATGATGAACTCCAATTTCCTTATTTTATTACCTCCGAATCCAGGCCCTGAAAGATCGTCTCTCTTGATGAGTAAATCCAAACCGTACTTTTCGCTCATATTTTTCAATCTTTGCAAAGGAGTAGGAAAAAAACCGATATCCTCTCTCGGGATATTCTTCAATAGTTTTTCTATTCTATCATCCATAGTTACCATTTGTGTTTGATAGTTAAGTTCAAATATTTATGAATTCTGTAAAAAGAGCTGTCATCATATTGGATAAAAGATAGGAAGGTTTATACAGAGGTTAAATATTTTAAGTGCAAAGAATCGGTGATTAGGAAGATGGCTAAAGGCCCATTGATAACCATTGGAGGCAAGATGGACCTGTCTGTAGACGGTTCTATTTTGAACGATTTCATTGATATAGTTAAAAGGAGATGTGGAGATGAATCTACTATCGGAATCTTACCCACCGCAAGTCAGCGACCTGAGAAAACACTCGATAGATATTCAGAGGTCTTCAAAAAAATGGGAGTAGACTCGATCAACCTTAATCCAGAAACAAGAGAAGAAGCTAACAGCGAGACCATAATAGAAAAAGCACTAGAAGCGGATGCATACTTTTTTTCTGGCGGAAACCAGCTCAGGATAACCACCATATTAGGAGGGAGCGCTCTTACCGAAGAGATCCGAAGAAAACATATCAGGGGACATCCTGTAGGAGGTACGAGCGCAGGCGCCGTTTGCATGACAAATCTAATGATAGCTTACGGGGAAAGCAAGAATGCACTTATGGCAGGTGTTATCGAACTTACCCATGGACTGCATTTTTTATCAAAAACCGTAATAGATACACACTTCACAGCTAGAGGACGATTCCCACGGCTTGTACACGTGGTCGTTGAGAACCCTATCACACTAGGTATAGGCTTGGGAGAAGATACAGCTGCGATATGGAATTTTGAAGACGACAGATTCAGAGTGGTCGGGAGCAGAAATTTGATGGTCGTAGATGGCCAGAACATAAAACATACTAATATACCTGAGATCAGTCCTGATACTCCTCTCCACGCAGAAGGTATAACTGTCCATATATTATCGAATGGATGTGAATACGACCTTAAGAACAAAAAACCGATATTTCCAGAAAATAACGGATGAGGAAAGGGTTTTTGGAGACCACCTATTTATCCTCGATTGACTATTCTACTATGTTTTCATTTGAATCACTAACCGTTTGATTCGATATCAGACCTATCTTGCAGTTCCTTATCTCCTCTAATTCTTTATCTTTGAAGTCACTAAAAGTTCCGAATACTTCAGCTAGATGTTCAGAAGTGATATCAAGATTTGCACAGACCACTACATCTCCCGGGGTACTCTCTCCCAGTGCATAGGAGATAGCTTTCATGGGCTCGTTTATAATGACCGGCTCTTTCTTTTTCCTCTCAGCCCCCTCTTTCAGAAGAGATAAGATCTCTCCAGGATCTCTATTTCTTATAAGATCGTCTTTTTCAGTAAAGACAAGTTCGTCGAAGCTTTCTCCGGCGACCTCCCCATTTTCTAGTATGTCTTCATCCGTCCTATCACCGAGTCCAGAAAAAACTAATATTTTTCTGTTTCCATTGGAGATATGATCGGTAAACTCACTTAGATTTTTCAGTCCGTCGGGGTTATGAGCGTAATCTACCACTATGTTTCTATCTTCAACTTCGAAGACATTTAAACGACCTGGAGTGGTACATTCATCCGTCTGGAATTTAGCCAATGTGTTCTTGAATCTATCCACTTCCAATCCACTTGCATATCCAGCAGCCATCGCTGCTAAAGTATTCTCTACAAGCATGCTCACGCCTCCTCTCAGGTATGGTAAGTCTTTCACGTTCGCTATGTTTTTCACATTTTCCTTCAGATACGCTACGAGTTCATCTCCTTCCCGAACAAAAGCTTCTCCTCCACTTTTTATATGATTTTCTATCAGTTGGTTTTTCTCCACACCAAAAAGTATAGGTTTTCCTCTCGCCTTTTCGATCAGTTGTTCAGCATAATCGTCGATTCCGTTGATAACGCTGTAGCCATCTTTGTCCGTCGCCTCGACAAGCAGAGATTTGACCCAAAAGATATCATCTCGATCTTCGATTCCGTTCAATCCTATATGATCTTCACGGATGTTCAAAACCACGCTGACCGAACACTTATCGAAGCCCAGACCTCTTTTGAGCATGCCTCCTCTAGCAGTTTCTAGAACGGCATAATCTACATCCGGATCTTGAAGAACCAGGTTTGCACTCCAAGGCCCTGTAGTATCCCCTTCAGCAATCTTCATGCCGTTGGACCATATACCTCCTGTGACCGCGAGACCTGTATGATGGCCCTGATTCCTTCCAAGCCACTCGACCAATCTAGAGGTCGTAGTTTTACCGTTAGTTCCAGTTATCGCCACTAGCGGTATTCGTCCTTCCCCTGAAGGATAAAGATGATCGATTATCTTTTTGCCTACTTGTCGTGGTTGGCCAGACGTGGGCGAAATATGCATCCTAAGGCCCGGACTGGCGTTGATCTCGATGATCCCCCAATTCAACTCATCTACAGGTTTGGAGATATCATCGGCTATGAAATCTATACCCATCAGGTCAAGATCCACTATCTTGCTAGTCCTCTCTAGCAACCTTTTCAAAGTCGGATGAAGTTCATCGGTCCGATCCTCTGAGGTACCTCCAGTACTTAAATTAGAGGTCTCAGTCAACTGTACCGTTTCACCTTCTTTTGGTATGTAATCAAGACTTAAACCTTTACGTTCCAAGTTCATCATGACCTCTTCGTTGAATTTTATCTTGGTCAGTAAATTATCGTGTTCGTCACCCCTTTTGGGATCTTGATTTACCAATTCAACGAGTTCCTTGATCGTTGAGGAACCGTCCCCTTCCACATGAGCAGGAACCTTTTTAGCCAAAGCGACAACTTCGTTATTGACAAGTAAAGCCCTGTAATCATCTCCTTTAAGATATTTCTCCACTAGTTGATAATCCTCGTATTCTTTCGCTAGGGAATAGGCCTCTGCCAGTTCATCCGGATTTTTGAGATTTACGAAAACCCCATCTCCATGGTTTCCACTCACCGGTTTTATGACAACTGGATATCCAATATATTCGGCTATATCTAACGCCTCTTTGAGAGAATTTGCTACTTCTCCTCTCGGTACTGGAAGGCCGTGGTTGTACAGAAAATCCTTGCAGATATCCTTCTCCTGAGCTATCTCGGTCCCTATTAAAGAAGTCTCTGAGGTCTCAGGACCCCATATCATCTTACGGTTCTTTCCCCACCCAAGGGAAAATAGACTGTAATCTTCGTCAGCTCTCTTATATGGTATATCTTTATTTTTCGCTGCTTCCAAGATGGCGTTAGTGCTCGGTCCGATCTTTTCTTTCAAGAGAGCTTCTTCGGCATCCTCCAATATGTTATCTACAAAACCGTCCAAATTTTCCTCCCCAGCTAGTAATTTATTCACGAGTTTAACGGATCTTTCAAGTGCCAAAGAAGCTAAAGATGGATATTCATAAGATATTATAACTTTGTAAGTACTACCTTCCTCTCTTCTACTTTTTCCAAAAGAGACATCAGAACCTACGCTGTTCTGTATTGACAAAGCTATGTGTTCGATCATATGGGCGGGATAAGTCCCTTCTTCCAACCTCTCTACGAATCCACCTTCATAGCCTCTAGAGCAGGTGTGATTTTTAATCTCTGGTAATAAACTTATTAGCTTTTGGGCTAATCCCTCGTTAGAGGGTGTTTCTACCCAATCTCCCAAATCCACGTAAGCCTCGATAACAGAGAACAGCGCATGGACGTTTGGTCCTTCGAAAACTCTTTTCCTTTTCAATTCTATTTCTTCATCGGCAGTATCTCCGATCTTTTTTTCATCGACTAATTTCATTTTTTTCTACCTCCTTTTAGGATAGCTTTATCATGTAGGTAACCCGCCTTGGTATTTGTGTACAGTTCCAGCAGATGAGCTAATTCAACTACCTAGGCGAGATCGATATTCAACCCTTCCTTCCTCAACTGAATTAAGTTGTAGGAAGGAAAATTGTATTACCGTGTTATACCGTGTTATTTCAAAGCTCAGCTAGTATTTAAATATATCTAACAAGTGCCTCAATTTCAAGGAATCTCAACACAATATTTATAATCAATTTTAAAACTTCCATTACTATGAAAGGTCTTTTCATCGGAAGATTCCAACCGTTCCATAATGGACATCTTGAAGCGATTAAACAAATATTGGAAGAGTGCGATTCGATGATAATCGGGATAGGCAGCGCTCAGGAAGAACGGACTTCCCCTAACCCCTTATCTGGAGGAGAAAGAATCACAATGATAAGGAGAGTTATTAAGAGCAGAAATATTGAGCCGGTGGAAATTTATCCTATTCCAGACCTTCACTGCCATCCCGCTTGGCCCTACTATGTTAAAGCTATACTACCTAACTTTGATAAAGTCTATGGGAATTCCGAAGTCGTGTTAGACCTTTTCGACAGTATAGGTGATCAGACCGGGACTATAAACCAAGTAGAAAGAAATAAATTATCTGGAACTGAGATACGGGAGCGAATAAAAGAGGATAGAAAATGGAAAGACCTAGTTCCTGAAGAGGTTGCCGAATATTTAGGTGATATTGACATGAAAAACAGAGTTAAACCTAAAATCGATATAGACCACGAGAGTGAAAAGAAAGCTGCACATCTACTCACTAAAAACGATAAAACGATAGCTGTGGCGGAATCTTGTACCGGAGGACTCATAGCTAATAGGTTAACATCTGTCCCTGGATCGTCGAACTATTTCATTGCAGGATTAGTGACTTACAGCAACGGGGCAAAGATAGACCTGCTCAATGTTGATGAAAAATTAATCGAGGAAAAGGGCGCAGTGAGTTCTGAAGTAGCCAGACAGATGGCCGAAGGCGTGAGAATCGATAGAGAGACTGATATAGGTATGGCTTCTACAGGCATAGCAGGCCCAGGAGGAGGTAGTGAAGAAAAACCAGTAGGTACAGTCCATATTGGACTTTCAACAGAGGAAAAAACGGAAACAAGGTCTTTTCATTTCTCCGGAGATAGAAAAGATGTGAAAGAGCAGACTTCAGAAAAAGCGTTGAGATGGATAATCGAACTATTAGAGGATTAAAATTTTTTAAGGATCTCGTTTAAGGCTGCATCTATTTCCTCCAGCAAAGGATCTACATCCTTAGACTCAGCAACTAAGATCGATAATATCATGTTTTCCTCGGTATTGCTCAGGATCAGGTTACCCTCTTTTGAATGAACGATGCTTCTTTTCACACATCCCTTGCTCAACCTAGGACTTGCCCTACAGGAGGCACCTATTATGGTGGCGCTCATCATGCCGAACGTCTCGTCATGGACGTCAGGTGGTAAATCAGATTCTATAAGGTTTCCTTTCTTATCTACCAAAGCCACACCGAGCGCACCTTCTTTTTTAATTTTTTTCAGGACTTCTTTGAGCGCGTTATTCATCATATCACTCATCTACAGACTAAATCTGCATTATTTCATTGTAAAGTTTGAAGGATGACATAGTAAGAGGTAATTTAATTTTGAGGGAGAATACTCAAAAACCAAAAAGAGTCATTCACATTCCGGACAAAGGAGGCGGCCGTTCTCCAGTTTAAGCCGTTCCGAATATACTCCACAGCTTTCACAGTATCCAGAGGTTTCTCTTTTCACCGATTCACCGTACTCTTGATCTTCATCAGGACCTCTGATTTTTTTGTACTCTCTAGTTATATCGATCAGTGTCGGAGATATCTCCAATATGTCGTTCTCGGTGATTATCCCCACCATCTCTTCTCCTTCGATAACAGGAAGTCTCCTGATCTCAAGATCAGCCATGGTCTTTGCGGCCTCCTGTATGGGCATACTACTCTCGATAGTATGTACAGGAGATGACATTATATCTTTGACCATTACTTCTTCTGGATCGAGTCCCTCAGAAACGAGTTCATCAACTATGTCCATCTCAGTCAAAATCCCTGATAATTCTCCATCATTATCCAACACTACAAGACTCCCTGTTTTAGCTTCGCTCATCAGGTTAGCGGCTGTCTTTATATTTTCGTCTTCTTTGATTATAAGAGGGTTCTCTGACATCACATTTTTGACCAGTACTTCAGACGCTCCAAACCCTTCGTAATCTTCCATTTTTTTCGACCAATTATTGGTATGAAGACTATGATATTAAATGTTTCGAAAAAGACGAAGAAGATATCAAAAATATTTATACGTCCTTCAAGATATCGCTTCGAACAATATGAGATTCGAACTTGAAACGACACTGACTCTCAGTGATGAAATAGAAGATGCTGAAGAAGATATAGAACGTATCATCCTGAAAGCGAACGATGATCTTTTAAGGCGCGGTGTCCCTGATGAAGTAGAGGATGGGGGAGCGGAAGTGCAAGATTTTTCAATTGAGCAGGACGAATTGAGTTTGAAAATTGTTTCAGATAGATACGTTAGAGCTCATGATGCTGTTTTGAGATTGAAAAAAATACTCAATCAGGAACTCGGGCCTGAATATCATGTAGGAGTAAGAAAGATAACGATCGATCATTATACGATCAAATTTGAGCTGGATAGGAAAGCGAAAGAAGAGATCAGTCTGCCTTACGTGGACGATATCAAAATTGAAGGTAGAAAATGTGTGCTTAACCTATCTGGGTTGAATGAAGAGGAACTCTCGAAGAATTACGTTGATAGGATCATAAAAAGAGTGAAAGAAAAGATCGAAGCACAATATTATGAAGGAAAGGAAGAAATGTGGGAACTTCTCTGGAAATCTGAAAAAAAGGAGATGTTTTGGAAAGAAGATCCTACAGAAGTGATGGAAGAAAGGGGATGGATAAAGAGAGGACCGACCAAAGGAAAATGGTTTTACAGACCCCAGGCGGCGAAGATACTCAAAACTTTGGAGAATATAGTTATTGAAGAAGTTTTAAAGCCATTGGGATTTCAGGAAGTTATCGAATCTATGATGGTCCCTTTCGATGTTTGGATAGATACGGGACACATGGAAGGCATACCCAATGAGGCTTATTACGTTTCCGAACCCGTTACTAGAAATCCTGAGGAATGGCAGGAGATCATCGACGAGATAAAGATAACTAAACAGGTACCTTTGGAAAAGCTTAGGGAAATGACCGAGACTCCGAAAGCCGGTATCTGTTATGCCCAGTGCCCAGTGATTTACTGGTCCTTTAAGAATGAAACTATAAGCGAGGATAGTTTGCCTATCTTATTGTATGAAAACACCGTCCCAAGTACAAGATACGAATCCGGGGGACGACACGGTATAGAAAGAGTAGACGAGTTCCACCGGATAGAGCCCGTTTACATCGGGACAAAAGAGCAACTGGTGGAATTGAAGGAAGATCTAATTGATAGGTACAGTAAAGTCTTTGAAAAAGTGTTGGATATAGAGTGGAGAATGGCCAAAGTCGAACCTTTCTATCTTCAGCAGGCAGGAGGTAAGAAAGAAGAAGAAGAGACAGATCTAGGCACTATAGATTTTGAAGCGTATTTGCCGTACAGAGGTTCTAGAGAAGAGAGCGAGTGGTTAGAATTTGGGAACCTATCTATATTTAGGAAATATACTGAAGCTTTCAACATCAAGGGTCAGACCGAGAAGCTACTGTCAGGATGCACAGGCATCGGTATCGAAAGATGGGCTACCGCTTTCTTAGCACAGAAAGGTCTTGATCCCGAAAATTGGCCAGAAAAGTTTAAAGAGTATTTTGGAGAGATGCCAGAAGGATTTGAATTGTTATAAATAATTATTTATTATTAGATAATAGAATTGAATAGATTGGGTATTACAAATATTATGAGTATAGGTCTTGATTACCTTTTAGAAATAAAAACGATCTTGATATCACAAAGACATCCTTTAGAAAAACAAATATTATAAAGGCATAACATCTATTGGGTTCATAATGGATGAAAGATCTTCCTATATTCCGAAAAAAAAACGAAACTACCTTGAAGGAGAAAAGCGAAAAATAAATTTGTATAATGAACTACTAGAAGAACTTCTAGGAAAAGAGGGATGGGATCGAGTTTCTGAGTTTGAAGATGATAAACAAAAGATATCTGGCTTTAAGAAAGGTGAAGAATTAGAGGGAGGAAACACAATACTTGATGATTTTTTAAAGGAGGAAAAAAGGATTGATTCTATTGAAGAGGTAAAAAGAGTCTATCTTTCTAATTTAGAGCAAGTAAAGTTGTTAACCGATGGTGGATCTTTCACTGTAGATATTGAATCTATATTGGCCTACTACAGTAGAAATGTGATAGAATTGTTATAGTAAAGATCTATGGTTTTATATTTATTTTCACAAGATAGAGGTTATTTTCGACATTTATGATTTGAAAATTTCAATAAAAATTATATTTTTAATAAGAGAGATCGTTAATTGAAAATTAGATAAAGGTTGATAGCAACTTAAAAACAAAAAAATCTCTTATAAGATACAGGTTTTAGCAGAGTGTGATAATCACGAAAGTGTTAATTGGAGAATCCAAAAGAAGGCATTAACGATTTTCTTGTCAAACCATTGGACAGGGACATGATTAGGTCCAGGATAAAAAGGGCTAGAAAAGAATAGGATGTGGAAGAGCAGGGATTAACTGTAGAACCTTTAGAAGACTTGAAAGAGGATCAAGATCTGCTTAGAAGGATGGACGATATTTTTGAAGTAGTACATTACAGGATAAAAGAAGAAGTTTATCAAAAGGTGCTAGGTTGGATAGATGAGGTAACGAATACGCTAGACCAAGAAATTCATCACAAAAAAAAGGGACATCATCTGATCAGGCGGATCTCGAAAGGAGAAGAAACCCTTTATTTCTTCTCTTCTTATTGAGAAATCACGAAAATCTAAAGCTTTATAAACGGCTAAAACCAAAAAGTAGTTATAACATCTATAAATCTCAACATGTCAAGTGAAAACGATGGCTGAAAAATCCAGGCGTGCAGGCAGACGTGTAAAAGATAA
>Ga0207421_10003627_pt1 | contig 18289 bp, 11 predicted proteins | sample SodLakKL_010_SED_4_FD_187542 | JGI IMG/M metagenome (GOLD analysis project Ga0207421, IMG submission 187542) | Alkaline sediment microbial communities from Lake Tanatar, Kulunda Steppe, Russia - 8KL_010_SED (SPAdes) (version 2) | ecosystem: Environmental > Aquatic > Non-marine Saline and... | reverse complement strand
TTTCATTTGAATAAAATGTATTTAAAGTTCTGATTTCTAATAATGTATAATCGATAAAATTAATGTTTTTACTTCTTAATCCATGGAACCCTCATGTAATATTCATTATCTTTTCTGAACATATTGTGAATGAGGGTTTCATATTTTAAAAATTTTTGATTTGGTTTTTATATACTTCAACACTTTACTTGTTTTTTTGTTTAATAAAACTATTATATAATAACAACAAAGTTAAGTATGTATATTTGTGTATCCTTATAGCGTAAAATAAAATTTGTTAAAATGAGAGCAAGAATGGAATAAAATTCATGCCTCTTATATCAATTTTATATTATAAGTAAGTCAGTAGCAATATAAATATTCATAAAAGAGGCATGAATACAGTTTTTTAGATTTATTTTTTATCATGCTTAAAGAAGCAGGTAAACATATTATTCTATGCCGGCAAAGTGCTTCATAAACTGAACCCTGTTAAAGACTGCCGGATTTTCTGATTTTTTATAACTAAGTTTTCCTCTAAAATCATCAATTTTGGAAAAGCTTTTCTTTTCCATCCAGCTTTTTGTTTCATCTAGTATCTTTTCTATATCGTCAAATCCGTTTTTATATAATGTTGAACACACTTGACCTGCTTTAGCGCCCGCAAGTAATTGCTTTATGAGGCCTGCACCATCGTGAATGCCTGTTGATGCACACAGGTCGCATTGTATACGGTCTGACAATATAGCTATCCACCTAAGTGAGTTGGTTATTTCCTGAGGGGTGCTAAAAATGTTCCCTGGTTTTATTTTTAAGTTTTCAATGTCGATGTCGGGATTAAAAAATCTATTGAATAGTACAATGCCCTTTACCCCTGTCCATGAGAACTTTTTTACCGTTTCACCAAGTCCGGAAAAGTGATGTGATATTTTTAATGATATAGGTATATCTACCCTGGATTTAACATTTTCAATTATATCAAAATAAATTTTTTCAATACTTTTACTGTCTGCATCTATATCTGAAGGCAATATAAAAACGTTTAGTTCAAGAGCATCTGCCCCGGCTTCTTGAATATTTTTGGCAAATGAAGGCCATTCTGAAGCTGAAATGCAGTTTATACTGGCTATAATTGGCATGGAGCAAGACTTTTTAGCCTCTTGTATAAGGTTAGTATATTCGTCTAAAGTATAGCTCCTGGCATAATTTCTTATATAATCCTCCGCTTCTGTTTGACTGCTTTGAACATCATCATATGAAAAAACTTTTCGTATTTCAAATTTTATTTGTTCTTCAAAAAGTGATTTTAAAACTACTGCACCGGCTCCTTTTTTTTCTATTTTCTGAATATTTTCCAAGGAGTTTGTTAACCCAGAACTTCCAATTATCAATGGGTTGCGAAGAGCAAGACCCATGTATGAAGTAGTTAGATCCGTCATATTTTTAAAAATTTATTGTTTTTAATTATTGATTTCAATTAACAAAAATAAATATACATTTTTAATTACCTAACAGAATTACATTTAATCTTAATAATTTGTGCTTAAAATTCACGTAAAATAAATTGTTTAGTTATTCTCGATTTTTCTTAATTTTAGCTTGTTAATTTCTGAAAACTACAAAAAAATCACGCAAAGCCGCAAGGACGCCAAGGGAAAAATCATAAATGATTTTTTCATCTTTGCGTACTTTTAAAATTCAACAATATTAATACAACTCCTTAAAAATAATAAAATGTTGGTTTTGTGCTGAAAATTAAGCTATTTATACTTTGTGGCATTGCGCCTTTGCGTGAGATATATATTGTAAATACTGTTATTAGAAGAAATTGAACAGTTTTAAAATTCTTAACAGGACATTATTGATATTTTTTATGAAATTTATATAAAAATACATAAAACACGGTTTTATATCATTTAAATGTTTGTTTTTTTGTATATTGATTATTTTTAAACTCTTTAAATTTTTCAAAATTAATGTCTAAGAAAAGTTTCGTAAATAATAACAACGATACATTGGAGCGAGAGTCCTTTAGGAGTATATTAGAACCGCTAATTGTACTTTTTAACAAGGCTGTAAACCAGGTGCTACCTGGGCAGGAATATGTTTTGGAGTACAGCATACCGGGTGGGATATATGGTTATTTTAAAAATTTTACTCCCACTGATAAGCAAATTAATGATATAAAAGAAAATATTAAGGAATTAATTATTGATCGTACCCCTATACAACATGAGTTATTGAGCCGCAAAGATGTTATCTCTTACTTTCAGAAGTTAGGACGTAATGATATAATAGATCTTCTAAACTCAAAACCCCGGGATGAGAATATAAATAGCGGATTACGTATTTTGAATGTGAATGGTTCAGGCGAACTTTTTCTTAATGATGTAAAGGAAAATTATGATAAATTGCGTGATTTTAAGCTTTTTAAGTTTAATAAAGGTTTCTTTCTTATTGCTGATACTGATTTTTTTAATCGAGTGATGCCTAAGCGCCTTGAACTTAGTAAGTATCTAAAAAGGTTTAATGAATCAGAAAACACGATGCAGCATTTTGGCATTACAAGTATCGCACAGCTTAATAACATAATAAGAAAAGGAGAGCTGTCTGAGTTTATCAAAGTTTCGGAAGCTTACCAGGCAAAAATAATTTCACGTATTGCAGATAATATTATTGGCCATCCTTTAAAACCCCGGGTTATTTTTATTGCCGGGCCTACATCATCAGGAAAGACTACTACCGCTAACCGTTTGGCTGTGGAATTAAAAGTACTCAAGAAAAAAGCTCTTTTATTATCACTGGACAGTTTTTATTTACCTCATTCTGAGATACCGGTTGATCCGCAGACCGGTTTACAAAATTTTGAGTTGATAACTGCTCTTGACTTACAACTTTTTAAAAATACTATCAAAGCTTTATTGAATTATGAGGCCGTACATTTGCCCAAGTATTACTTTGATGGAAAGGGCGCTAAGCCGGCATCAACACCCACTCAAATAGATGATGAGACTTATGTGATAGTAGAAGGAATACATGGTTTGAACCCCCAGCTATGGCATGATGTTATGGATGTAGAATCATACAGGCTTTATATTAGTGCTTTGACTACAATAAATATTCATGACCATTTACCAATGTCTACTTCCGACCACAGGCTTATAAGAAGAGTGGTGCGTGATCATCTGTTTAGGGGGTATGACTTTAACGAAACAATAAAGCGTTGGCCTGATGTGATGCAAAATGAGTATCAAAGTATTTTCCCTTTCCAGGAAAGCGCCCATGCTATTTTTAATTCAGCGCTTATATACGAAATAGCTGTCTTTGCTCATTATGCCCCATCAAAACTTAATGTAGAAAAAGCCAAATCTGAATATATCGCCGAACAAGTAGAAAAAATTAAACGCCTATTATCTCTGTTTATCCCTGTTGCTCCGGCCGATATACCTTTTACTTCTATACTAAGAGAGTTTATCGGAGGAAGTAGTTTTAAATATTAATAAAGTATTGAGCAATATGTTAAAATAATCGCTTGATAATATTAATTATAAGTGTTAAAAAAAGGCTTACCAGCAAAAATGAAACAATAGGTGCATAAATGGTGACATTATCTCTTTTAATCTTAATGTCGCCCGGTAAATTCCCAAACCAGTGGAGTTTGTCGGCTAAAAGCCAAACTATCAATCCGGCTATTATTAATATTGCACCTGATATAATAAGTATTTTGGCTACTCCTTGCATGTCAAAATATGGAAATATCAATCCTCATGATTCATAAACCCTTGGTCTTTAAGCACTTTAAGCAATACTTTGCTGAAGTGAACATTATCCTCTTTGGTATAACGCTTATGAGCAAATATCTGTGCCAGGTTATCAACCTGGTTTTCTTCTATCAGTTTTTTAGTAAGTGGTAAACTTTCTTTGTAGCTATAAATATTGTCAATATCTTCTTTTGAATAATCTTTGTATTCTTCATTATGAATAACGCCTTCCATAGGTAATCTGTCAACTTGCTCCGGATCTTCGGCAGGATATCCCACAACTACGGTAGTAACAGGAACAACACCTTTTGGCAAATTAAAAAATTTAATAAGCTTATCTGCCTGGTAAGTTGTCGGACCGAGATAACAAATGCCAAGACCTAATGATTCGGCTGCGACACAAGTATTTTGAGCAACCAACAATGCATCTATAGCAGCTGTGAAAAATGAAAGAAAATTATCATATCCCGGCTCAGCATTACGTTGCTTACACCATTTATTAAAACGATTAAAGTCGGCACAAAACGTAAGTGTAACAGGAGCTTGCTCAACCATCTTTTGGTTAAAATGAAGTTTACATAATTCATTACGCCTTTCTTGATCTTTGGTGATAATTACGCTATAAACTTGCATAGTACCGGTGGTGGATGCTCTAAATCCAGATTCCAGGATTTTATTCAAGTATTCCTCGGGAATATCATCACTTTTATAATTTCTGATTGTTTTGTGGTTAAGTAAAGTTTCAATTGTATTATTCATAAGTTTAGTTTTTTTTATTCCAGGCTATTATTTACATGGCAAAATTATAATTTTAATTTGAACAATTTTAAATTATTCCTGCTTGCCTTTAAAAACTTGTATATTAACTACTTTTCGATTTGGCAGATTGCCTGTGGTAAATGTCAATAGCTACAATCAATGCTATTAAACCCCAGAAAGGTACTGCAGCCTTATCTGTATTAAGAAAGTTATTTAAGAATCCATGTGTGAAATAAGTGATAAGCCCAAGGGTAGCACCCAGGGATATCCAGCGCAGGTTCCCTGTTTGGATTTTATAAAAATTCCGTATTCCTGTATGCAATACAGTAATAACTATAGCTATAAAAGTAAGCATACCCGGCAATCCTGACTCAGCTAAAGGTCCGATATATTCGCTATGTGCATTTCCAACATCTCCAAAATGCGTTGTTATGGGAGTATAGTCTTTCCATCTTTGGAATGGTGCATATACAAACTGATAAGTTCCCGGTCCCCATCCTAAAACAGGTCTTTCTTCCCACATCCGTAAAGCAGATTTCCAACGATTGATTCGTTCCATATTGGAGGCATCCGTAGTAATATTGTAAATAGAGTGTAAATGTTCTTTAAAATCACCCGAAGATTCTTGTTGATAGCGCTCCAGGCGTATAACGATCTCAGTTTGAAAAGTGTAAAATAAGCCAAAACCCAAAAATAGAATTGCCGCCATAAAACGATAATTAATTCGAAGATAAATAATCCAAAATGAAGCAAACGCTACTATTATGCTCAACCACGAGGCACGGCTATAACTAAAAATGATCCCCGCTACAAATGCCAAAAAGATTAATGATGCGGCAGTACGCTGCAAGCCGGTATATTTTTTGTTAAAAATGAAAATAAAAAAAACAGGAGCTAACAAAGAAATAACTGCACTATAGTTTGTATGGTCATTGAAAAATGGCCTGACTATCCAGGTGCCTGCTTGCCTTTCAAAGCCATAAGTGGAATGCTGTATAGTAATATAAATGATAACCAGGGCAAGTGGTATTCCGAAATACCATAAGAATTTATGTAAATTCTCCTTTTGTATAAAAAGCTTAATAAATATAAAATAAAAAGTAACTATATACCATAGCTGCGAGATGAAATACTTAAAAGAAACCCATTGTATTTCACTTGAGATTGAAGTTATAAACATCCAACCCAGGTAAACTATTATTGCAATGGTAACGGGGTGTTTTACTACTTTGCTATCATAGTAATTTTTTTCATATAATAGCTTCAGAAAAAACAATATCATGACAGCTGCAATAATGGGCTCTGCGGGCATATTTACAGAAAAGCCCATTGCGGGATTTTCGTAAACGACTGTAAAAGGTGTTATTATGATAAGAAGAAATAAGAGCTTATCAAGGGAAAAGAAAAAAAGATACCCTATAAGGATAGCTGCAGGTAAGGTGGCAAACCAGTAAAAACCATGGTTTATAAGGACTAAATTCAGAGCAATAAATAATCCACAGAAACCATATAAAAGCTTTATTTTAGTGGGTTTAAACACTGTAGACTATTTTTTCTTGCTTTTGGTTTTGATAATTCCTTTATTTTCAAGATTACTATAGATCATTAAGATCACAACCCCTAGGAAACCTGCGGCAAAGGTGGATAATACAACAATAAGCCATCTGACAGGATATACTTTACGTTCAGTTTCTTGTGCCTCATCTATGATAAACTTAAAAGACACAAAACTTTCCAGATCTGCTTTTGCTTCCTGGTAGCGGCGATGGACTGTGGCAAGATTTTCACTTGATTCTTTTATGTAGTTTGTCAAATGCATAAAAGAACCTCCATAGTCACCCATTTCATCAAGTTTTTCTTCAAGAGCTCTAATGCCATCCACGTTTTGTGCAGAAATGTCTTTTGCAAGCTGACGAAAGAGCATAGCTGTTTGCCCTTCATAGTCATATACCCCTTGCTGCATTATAGCTTGTAAAGAGTCTTCAGCATTTTTTATTTCTTCTTGCAGATCAGTATATTGATTTTTTGCAGTTTGGTAAGCCATAAGCGCTCTTTCATAACGCATTTCATTTTGTACCGTATCTACAAGTGCTGAAATCTCATTGGCAATTTTGGCAGCCATCGCCGGATCTTTGTCTCTGACGCTAACTTCAACAGCACCATATTCTGTTCGGCGAGAGGATACATTGTCTTGATATTGGCGATGAACTTGTGTGTATACATAGGGATGATCTTTCGGAATTTCATAGTGTTCTATAAGATTAAAACGCTCTATTACTCTTTCTCGAATAGCACCTGCACCAAGTACTTGTAATAATCTTTCGGCATCATCAATATCACCATATTGTAAGAAATCTTTCGTGCCGGCTGCAGTACCCAAAACTGAACGAGATAAACTTACACTCTGCGAGGGAAACATAGTTGTAGCCGCTTCATACTTAGGTGTTATAAAAAAGGGTGCTGAAAATATTGCAGCTGCTATAGCTGCTACCGCACAAATAATTGCAAGATGCTTCCACCAACGTATAATAAACATAAATATGTTGGTGGAGTCAAAATCAGTTTGTTGAGTTTTATCCATTTTTTGTTTTTATTTTATTATTTAATGCTTTTAACCTTATTTTTTAAACGCCTGCTCAATATAAAGTATTTAAAACTATTTGTATTTAGTTTTAAACTTATTTTTTGCAAATTTAGTACTAATTAAAAATCATTTTTGCATTATCTTTTACTTTTGATAAAAAAAGCATATGTATGTCAGACATTTCAAACTTCTACAAGCTAAATTTTTTTGATTAAAATTATCATTTTAGAAAATAGAAGACCTTGAAATTGCTTTAAATAGCCAAATATTAATTTTCATACAATAATAATATTTTTTTAACTCAACATAAAGGTTTATGTTTTATAGTTTCACAAGATTCGAAAATAATTTTTGATGCTCTTAATAAAGTGAAATAATTAAATAAAAAATTCCGAAAATATTATTCCCCATATTTTATTATGGTAAGTATTTGGCGAATACTTAGCAATTTGGTTATGAATGATAGAAGTAATCCGGCTACGCACATGATCAAAAAATTTATATACCATATATAGGGAAGCATTAATGAAATACGGTTAATTAAAATTATACCAATAACAAAAATTACCAATTTGCTAATCAGCGAGTAATTAATATTAAACCTGAAGATTTTTGTTACCAGGTAAATTTGAATACCGGCGACAAGAAATTGAGTAAAGAAAGTTGAAATTGCTGACCCATAGGCTTGAAGCATTGGTATAAGCGTCAAATTAAGGGTTATGTTTAAGATCATGCCACTTAAAGCTATTATGTTAAGCAGTCTTAAACTTCCATTTGCAGTCATTAAAGTTCCAAAAACATAAGTTGAAGAAATTGCAATAAAACTACACATTAATACTCTAAATACATTTGACGAGGCTTCCATTCTCAAAGTGTAATCAATAATGGTTTCGTCTGCATGCCTGGAATATAATAATTCCATAATTTCAGAAGAATAATGATAGGCACCGGTGGCTAGTATAAGAGCAGGAATTATTATTAGTGTAAATGATAGCTTGGAGAGTTCTTCAATCGACTGTTTTTGTTTTATCATTTTTGCAAATATGGGCAAAAGCAAAACAGAAAAGAGTAATGCTATATTGTTGGCTGCGTCGAGTAAGCGGTAAGCTGAGGCATATATGCCTGAATGTGTTTCCCCCTCAGGCAACAATCTTTCAAGCATTACACTGTCTATCCTGTTATAAAATGTCATAATTAGTACCAATAAAGCATAAGGAAAACTTTGTTTTAGGATCATCAGAAAAAAAGGCCAGTCCCATTTTAACTTTAAAAAAGGTGAAGCAGTTTGTCTTAAAAGAACAGTTAAGCCGGCAAAAGCAGTTAAACCATATGCAATAGTTTGTGCATATACAAAATACTGTATTTTAAATTCTCCAACTACATTGCCCCACAATAATACTCCACAGATAATTATCATTAATAGCCTGTCAAGTACCGACATAATGCTGTCTGTAACAAATAAATGTAATCCGCCGAAATTTGATCTTAAATAAAGAATAAAACTTATTAAAAACTGGTTTATCGCAAGAAATGAAAGTATAATTATCTGTTCGCGACTATAATTTATAAGCAAAGCGCCACCGATGGTAAAAACAATATACAATAGAAAAAGTAAAATTTTTATGACAATTATCTTTGATAAAAATTTGGTGAGAAGATGGTTGTTTTGGGCAATATTTTTATTATTAAAATTAGTAATCCCCAAATCAAGTAATATATTGAAAAGAAAAGAGAAATTAAAAACTGCAAAATAAAAACCATAATCAGCTGCACCAACTGTGTTTTGTACGGTCCGGTCAATACCCAACAACCAAAACGGTTTAATCATCAGGTTTAACACCAGCAAAAAACCAAGGTTTTTTAAAAATTTGCGCTGCATGAGGTTTTCTATATTGCTTAGTAAAACATCAAAATTAAAAACTTTTATTTTGTTTTCATCAGAGAGTGATAGATAAAAACAAAATATGTTATAAAGATTTTGTATGAATTTTTGAAAAATAGTTTTTTACATTTGCAGTTGTATTACAAAAGAATTCGGGTCTTAACAAAACGTTCAAAAAAGATAATGTAAATTTCAACCCCGTGGGTTTGGCAAAATCTACGGAACTAACCATCATGACCAACCATGCAGGTTTTGCCAAACCCACGGGGTTAACACACAAGTCATTGTTAATCAATTTAATAACTATAAATTATTCAGATGAAATTTAAAGTAGGAGACAAGGTTAGTTTTATAGATGATAAGGGTGGGGGTGTTGTAACAAAAATTGTAGACGAAAACATTGTACATGTAGAGATTGAAGATGGGTTTGAAATACCTACAGCAGTCTCGGATTTAGTTTTAACTTCACCCGCCATAAAACCGGAATCAAAGCAAGAGGAGGGCATGACAGGCTTTCAGGAAGATGATGTTCATCAAATAGATGATTATATATCCCCGTTATATTTGAATACCGACGATCAAAACTTAAAAGATGAAGGCATTTATTTTGCGATTGTTCCTGAAAACCAGGAAAATCCTTTGGCAGGGAATTTGTTGTTATATTTATTAAATCACTCCGGTTACCAGGTATTGTATAGTGTATTTACCAATGACTCGGGTGTTTTTTATGGTTTTGATTTTGGTTATTTGGAACCCGGCACTAAAGTCTATCTTGATACTATTGAACGAACTAAAATCGAATTATGGGTAAATGCATTGGTACAGGCTGTTTTCTTTAAAGAAAATAAAACAACTGTCTTGAAGCCAATTAGTCAATTGCTCAATTTTAAACCTGTTAAAACATACAAAGAAGATGCTTTTAAGGATGAAAATATGCTTAAAAGTAAAGCTTTGATGGTAGAAGTAGGATTAATAAAATCGCAGGCTGTAAATCCCTATAGCTCAAGACATGTATCAGAAGAAAATAAGGAAGTTTTAAAAGAAAAGATTACTTCAGAGCATGAGCAAATAGGCAAGAAACCTGAAAAGGAATCAAAATCGTTTTTGGATAAACATAAGATAGATGAAAAAATTGCCGAGGTTGATCTGCACATAAATAATTTGGTGGAAGATTTTACAAATCTCCAAAATAATGATCTTATCAATATTCAGGTTGATTATTTTAAAAAATGCCTTGAACAAGCCGGAAAAGATAAATTATATAAAATAATATTTATACATGGCATAGGTACCGGAGTTTTGAAAAACGAGATTATTAAACATTTTAAAAAAACAGAAGGGATCCAATACTATGATGCTTCCTTTAACCGTTACGGTATGGGAGCAACAGAAGTATTGTTTTATAGAAATAAATAAAAAAAGGCAAGCCGATCTGTCGCTGCATTTAAAAGTATGCAGAGGAAAGTCCGGGCAACTTAGAGCATCATACTTCCTAACGGGAAGCCGGCTTACCATTAAAAGGTAGGCTGAGAGAAAGTGCCACAGAAACAAGACCGCCTCGACTTATGGTCGGGGTAAGGGTGAAATCGCGAGGTAAGAGCTCACGGCTTTTACGGGTGACCGTAAAAGTGGGCAAACCTTATGAGTTGAAAGGCCAAATAAACCGGGGTTTTAGTGTTGCTCGCACGAACCCGGAGGGTAGGCCGTTAGAGGTAAGGTGTGAACCTTACCCCAGATAAATGACAGAATAAAACAGAACCCGGCTTACGGGCTTGCCTTTTTTATTTTTTTATATATGATTGTTGAAAAATTAATCGTTTTGTTAATAAATCAAGTATGGCTATGATCCTTAAATATTAGTAAATTAGCCATCAAATACTTTTCCAAATATATTATGAGATTAATTACAATTATATTTTTGATCGTTTTGGGTGTATGCGTTGCCCATGGGCAGAAAACATCCATTTACGATAAGCCGGAAGCTGATTATAGATTGGCCTTAGAGCTTTTTAGTAAAGAGAAATATAGCGCTGCACAAAAACAGTTTAAGAAAGTTATCGAACAGCTTGATGACAGGGACTACGAAATTAAAATTAATGCTAAATATTATAAAGCTATTTGTGCTTTAGAACTGTTTCAACCGGATGCAGAAATCCTGCTCTCGTCTTTTATCAATAACTATCCTATTCATCCTAAAAAATCTATCGCCAGCTTTCAAATGGGTAACCTCCAATATCGAAACAGCAAATATGAGGAGGCTTTGCAATGGTATGCAAAAGTAGATAATTTTGACCTTGACGATGAACAAAAAGTTGAATACAAGTTTAAAAGAGGTCATTCATACTTTCAACTTGAAAATTATGAAAATGCTAAAAGGTATTTGTTTGATGTGAAAAATACCAGCAGTGTATATTATGAACCGGCTTTGTACTATTATGGTCATATAGCATATGAAGAAAATAATCATGAAACTGCACTCCAGTCATTTAATGAATTGATAGATGATGATAATTTCGGCCCAATAGTGCCATATTATATTACACATATTTATTATAAACAGGAAAAGTATGATAAATTACTTGAATTTGCCCCGCCACTTATGGAAGAAGCCTCAACACGCCGGGTACCAGAAATAGCCAAACTGATAGGGGATGCATACTATTTTAAAAATGAATATGATGAAGCGCTTCCGTACCTGGAAAAATATATGAATCAGTCTAGAGAAAGAATCTCTAATGATGATTACTATCAACTTGCATATACTTACTATAGTATTGGTGATTGCATTAATGCCAAAACATACTTCGAACGGGTAACGTCAGAAGAGGACTCATTGGCTCAAAATGCTTATTATTTGCTGGCAGATTGCTACCTGGATACCGATGATAAAAGAGCAGCGCTCAATGCATTTAGAGCAGCTTATCAAATGGATTTTTCCCCTGAAATAAAACAAGAAGCGCTTTTTAACTATGCCAAACTGTCTTATGAATTGGCCTATAGTCCATTCAATGAAGCTATAAACTCTTTCCAAAATTATATTGAAGAGTATCCTGATTCGCCAAGAATTAATGAAGCCTATGAATACCTCATGGATCTTTTCATGACGACAAGAAATTATCGGGAAGCAATGACTTCACTGGAAAATATTGAAATCAATACACCAAAACTAAGAGAAGCTTATCAACAAATCGCCTATTATCGGGGAATTGAATTGTTTAATAACGGTGATTTTAATGCTGCTATAGAATATTTTGATCGCTCAATGGAATACCCTGATATTAACGTAATTCGTGCGCAATGTATATATTGGAAAGGACAAGCATATTACAGGTTGGGAAAATACGATGAGGCAATCGAAAATCATAACCGGTTCCTGGTTACTCCAGGAGCTTTTAACCTTGATAACTACAACAGGGCAAATTATAATATTGGCTATGCTTACTTTAAGCAAGAACAATATGAAGATGCAATAACTGCTTTTAGGAAATTTATTTCTGAAGACGGCATAAAACCACGCTTGTTTAATGATGCATATTTGCGCTTAGGTGATAGTTATTTTATATCAAAAAATTATAGGAATGCCCTTGACTATTATAATCGTGCAATTGAAAAAGATATGATTGACCCGGATTATGCTCTGTTTCAAAAGTCTGCTGTAAATGGAGCTATTGGCGATTATGAAGAAAAAGCAACCTTACTGAATCAGTTATTAGAAAAATTTCCTGAATCTAATTATATCTCCGATGCTAAATATGAGCTTGGAAATACATATATGAGGATGGATGATACTGAAAATGCACTTGATTATTATTCAATGCTCATTGAAGAACATCCAAATAGCAGCTACGTGAAAAGCGCTATGCTTAAAAAAGGACTTATTCATTATAATTCTTTTGAAGATGATAAAGCGCTGGAGCAATTGAAAAAGGTAGTAGAAAATTATCCCGGCGCAGAACAGGCTCAAGAGGCGCTCCAAACCATGAGAAATGTTTATGTAAACCTCGACCGCGTTGATGATTATGTTAATTATAAGGAAAGCATTGGAATTGCTGATATGACCACAGCACAACAAGACTCGCTAACTTATACTGCTGCCGAGAATCGCTATTTAGAAGGTGATTGTAAAAATGCTGTAAGAAGCTTTAACAATTATATTGAAAATTATCCCGATGGTATTTTTTCTCTAAATGCGCATTATTACAGTGCAGAATGTCATTATAGATTGAACGAATATAACCGGGCTTTGGATAGATATGAATATGTTGCTGAAAAACCGCATAACAGGTTTTCTGAAAATGCTGCAGCACGTGCCGCATCAATTAATTATGAACAAGGAAATTACGGTACTGCCTTTGATTATTACGAAAAACTTGAAGAAATTGCCGAAGACAGTAATAATATCATGAAGGCAAGAATAGGACAAATGAGATGTTCTTTTAATATTCAACAGTTTGAAAACGCTATTGAGGCTGCAGAGATTGTTATACAAACAGATAAAGTCCGTGATAATATTATACAAGAAGCTTATAGCATAAAAGGCAACTCCTTAATGAAGCTTGATCAGCTTGATGAAGCAAAAGATAATTTCTTCCGGGTCACTGAGCTAGCCAGCAACCAAATGTCTGCAGAAGCGAAATATAATTTGGCGCTCATCGAATTCCGTAAAGGCAATTATGAAAAATGTGAAGAATTAATTTTTGATTATGTTAATCAAATAACCGCATATGAATATTGGCTGGCTAAAATGTTTATTTTGCTCGCCGATAATTATTCTCAAAAGGGCAATCTTTTCCAGGCTAAACATACATTGGAAAGTATTATAGATAACTATGACGGGGAAGAGTTGTTAATGGTGGCACGCGAAAAGCTGGAAACGCTGGAGAGACAAAAAGAAGCAGAAGAAGAAACCCTGGAGGAAGATGAAGAATCTTTGGAGATTGACTTCTAATTTTTGTATTTAAGTAAAAAAGATATATATGCAAGTATTTTTAAAAATAATATTGTTTTTTATTGGCATCATAATGGCTGTGTTCTTTTCTGCAGCTAATGCCATAGCACAGGAAGAACAACTAGATTTTGAAGAGGTTAAGGTGATAGCCCCTTACGAACCTTCTATTTCTGATGCATACAAGATAACTGATGTTCCGGTCATCGCAGATACGGTAGAGATTAGTAGGGATATATCCTACGATATTACGCCTGTAAAGCTTGAAACTAGCTATGAAGTTGAACCTATACAAGCAGCAAGCATGAGAGGCGAACCTATAAGTAAGCTTTACAAAGGACATCTTAAAGGTGGATTTGGCACTCATTCTACTCCTTATGGAGAACTGTTTTATAACTCATTGCGTTCAAATGAGTATTCTTATGGTTTAAGGCTTAAGCATCATTCTTCAAAAGGTAATATTGAAGATTATCCGCATAGTGGCTACTCGGATAATATTGCTGAAATATATGGAAAAAGATTTTTCAGGGAGCATACTTTGGAGGGAGGCGTCGATCTTAATCGTAACATGGTTCACTTTTATGGAATTAACAAAGATGATTTTGATAGCCCTGATGAATTCCCGGAAAAAGAAGATATTCAACAATATTACCAAAATTTTTCCGCTAATACAAGTTTTCGTAATAATACCCTTGATTCTTTAAGTCTTTCATATGATTTTGATCTTAACTATAACTTTTTGAAAGACGACTATGATGCAGAATACAATAATATTAACTTTGAAGCTACCCTACAGCGACAGCTTCCACCCGATCCAATGGAATTTGCGGAAAATCAACATGTTAATATTGACGTTTATGGAGATTATTATAAACATCAATCACCAGCAGATAATACCACAAGCAGCATTTTTGGTATAAAACCCCGTTTATCATCCAGCTTTAAGGAGTTTGATTTTTATTTGGGTTTTGATGCTGCAATAGAGTCAGATACAAGCTCATATTTCAGAATACACCCTATAGCAGGAAGTGAAATAAACCTTATTGACGATGCATTAACGGCATATGCATACCTGACAGGAGGAATAAACAGACACAATTTATATGATTTCTACAGTGAAAATCCTTTTATTAATACTGCACTCGATGATTATCGATTTAAGAATAAAAAATCTGAAATTGGAGGTGGATTTAAAGGAGCAATAAGCTCATTGTTATCTTATAATTTAAGCGTTAGCAATTCAACCGTAGAAAACTATGCTTTCTTCGTTACTGATACTATTATTGATGATAATAATGAAATAGCACTCGACAATAAAATGACCGTTGTTTATGATGATATAAGGCTTTTTAAGTTTCGGGCAGAGTTTTTTTCTCAAGTTGCAAAAAGGATAAATATCAGGTTTGCTGGAAATTACTACCAATATGCGCTTGATAATGAAATTGAACCCTGGCACAAACCAACAATGCGACTTGATTTATCAGTAAATTATAATATTCAGGATAAAATAATTTTGACTGCTGAAGCTTTTGCAAGGGATTCATTTTATGGTAGAACTTTTGATGAAGATGGAGCCCCTCAAAAAGAAGAAATTCACGGATTCCATGTAGATACAAATTTTGGTATTGAATACAGGTATACTAAAACATTATCAGCATTTTTGAACTTCAATAATGTCCAAAACCAACCACTTGAAAGATGGCTTAATTACCCGAGTCAAAGGTTTAATTTCCTGGGCGGAATTACTTATTCTTTCTGATTAGCTGAATATGTGATAAATGATCCATATATTTAATATTTATCATAACTAGTATTATGTCAACGCAATAATGGCTCTTTTCCACACCTACACCCCCTTAAGCCCACGTGTGGTGGAGTTTTTCCCTTCAGGGGAGTCAGAGGGGTGAGCGATGGCAAACGTCATTTTACTGTTGAAATTACACTAGTGACCGGTTAAGAATTTTGATAAAAAGTTGTTAACATTATTTTAACAGGCAGCGTAGCTAGTGTATTGACTGCATTCTAGCTTCTTTTTAAAATGTTGATAAATCTTGCATTTTAGCCTGGAAAAGACTCTGAAAATCCGGGAAAAATTTGTATCTTTGTATAGACATAAAATTATATAAATAACTATGAGTGAAGTACTTAAAGATGCAGGGGCTAGTCAAGCCAATTATGACGCAGCTAGTATACAGGTGATGGAAGGTCTGGAAGCTGTAAGGAAAAGACCCGCAATGTATATAGGGGATCTCAGCTCCAAGGGATTACATCATTTGGTGAACGAGGTAATAGATAACTCAATTGATGAAGCTATGGGAGGCTATTGCGACACAATTGAACTTACTATAAACGAAGATAATTCAATTACTATTGTTGATAATGGCCGTGGAATACCTATAGATTATCACGAAAAAGAAAAGAAAAGTGCATTAGAAGTCGTTATGACTGTCCTTCATGCAGGAGGTAAATTTGATAAAGGCAGTTATAAGGTTTCAGGTGGCCTTCATGGGGTTGGAATTTCTTGCGTTAATGGTCTTTCAAAATACCTGAAAGTCGTTGTTTACCGTGATAACAAAATTTATAAACAGGAATATGAAAGAGGAGTTCCTTTATATGAAGTGAAAGAAATTGGCGAAACTGATTTGGCCGGCACTGAAATTACTTTTTTGCCTGATGATACTATTTTTTCCATAACAGAATTCAATTACGAAACTCTTTCAGCAAGACTTCGTGAACTTTCTTTTTTAAATAAAGAAGTCAGGCTTTCTATTACTGATAAACGGCAAAAAGATGAAAATGGTGAATATTTTCATGATTCATTCTTTTCAATTCACGGACTTAAAGAGTTTGCCCAATATCTTGATGATTCCCGCGAAAAGATAATAGATGATCCTATATACATTGAAAATACCAGCACAGAGATACCGGTTGAAGTTGCTATGCAATACAATGCCTCTTTTACCGAAAATATGCAATCATATGTCAATAATATAAATACACATGAAGGAGGTACTCATCTCTCAGGTTTCAGAAGGGCATTAACCCGCACACTGAAGTCTTATGCTGAAAAGACCGGAATGCTTTCAAAACTTAAATTTGAGATAAACGGTGATGATTTTAGAGAAGGCCTAACTGCCGTGTTATCAGTTAAAGTACCCGAACCCCAATTTGAAGGACAAACAAAAACAAAGCTTGGCAACTCCGAGGTCACAGGTATAGTAGACCAGGTTGTTAGTGAAATGCTGTCATATTATTTGGAAGAAAATCCAAAAGAAGCTAAGACCATTATAAACAAAGTAATCCTTGCCGCTACGGCTCGCCATGCTGCTCGCAAGGCCAGGGAACTGGTACAGCGTAAAAATGTCCTGAATAGTACCGGGCTGCCGGGTAAATTAGCTGACTGCTCTGAGAAAGATCCGAAAAAAAGTGAAATATTCCTTGTTGAGGGTGATTCTGCCGGCGGTACTGCAAAACAAGGCCGTGATCGTAGATTTCAAGCAATTCTTCCGCTTAGAGGTAAAATACTTAATGTTGAAAAAGCTATGCCTCAAAAAGTTTTTGATAACGAAGAGATAAAATCTATTTTCACCGCTCTTGGCTTATCTATAGGAACAGAAGAAGACTCTAAAGCACTCAACCTCGAAAAACTCAGATATCATAAAATAATTATTATGACTGATGCCGATGTGGACGGAAGTCATATCGCTACCCTTGTTCTCACTTTCTTTTTCCGCTATATGAAAGAACTGATAGAATTGGGATATATTTATGTAGCTACTCCACCATTGTATCTTATTAAAAAAGGAAAAGAAGCATTTTATTGCTGGAATGAAGAAGAAAGAAAAGAAGTAGTTAAAAAATTGACAGCCGACGGAAAAGAATCGGGGCTGCATCTCCAACGTTATAAAGGTTTGGGAGAAATGAATGAAGAGCAGCTATGGGATACTACAATGAGACCTGAAAGAAGAAAATTAAGACAGGTCGATATTGAAAATGCAGCAGAAGCCAATCGTACTTTCTCAATGCTTATGGGTGACGAAGTGCCACCTCGCCGGGAGTTTATTGAGAAAAATGCAAGATATGCCAATATTGATATATAATAGTGTAAACAAAACTTGTTTTTGATATACTTTAATATTATAATAGCAAGTTGGATATATAATATAAATAACTGTTCGATAAGAAATTAAATTTTAATTATTTTATCCTTTCAAGATTGAATAGTAATATTGAGAAAAGCTTTTCCTGTAAATGAAAGAAAAACTTAATGAATTTATAGATATAATATCTCGCGAGCTTGATATAAAGTCCTGGCAAGCCGGCAGAGCAATTGAATTATTAGAAGGTGGAGCAACAATTCCTTTTATTTCAAGATATCG
>Ga0207421_10003626_pt1 | contig 18294 bp, 19 predicted proteins | sample SodLakKL_010_SED_4_FD_187542 | JGI IMG/M metagenome (GOLD analysis project Ga0207421, IMG submission 187542) | Alkaline sediment microbial communities from Lake Tanatar, Kulunda Steppe, Russia - 8KL_010_SED (SPAdes) (version 2) | ecosystem: Environmental > Aquatic > Non-marine Saline and... | reverse complement strand
AACCTAAATAAGTATTGTGGCTTCCTTGATAATCATTAAAGACATCCATATTATTATCTTCTGCAACTATATTTCCATTAACTTTTAAATACATTTTACCATTTTGCCCATCTGATAAAGCTTCTATTTCATAAAAAACATCCTGCTCAAAATCAAAATTATTCGCTTGGATAAAACGAGGGCTATTATCATTAATCACAGCTAGAGTTAATTTACCGTCAATAAAACCTAATTCAATTCCTCTACTAGTTCCACCTTCGTTAAAAATCGTTTGTCTTTTATTAACATTACTTAATTTTACTCCAGTTTCAAATTTCATAATATAATTTGATGCAGATGCTAAATTAGCAGAGCTACCTATAAAAACATAATCATTATCTCCATCAAAACTCAAAGCAGTCCCTTCTATACTATTTATTGAATTTACATTAAATTCAATACTATCTGCATTCTGTTTAATCGAAGAATACTGATCAGGATCATCCGGTTCTTTTCCAAGATTAGCAACAATAGAACTTATTTCGCCTGAAGTTTCTTGCTGCCAGCTATAATCGCCATACCCGGCATAGGTCGGATCATTAAGAGCTTTTTCTGTAATATCGGCCAATTCTTCGGTAGAATCAATTCTTGAACTTAAAGTTTCTGTCAGTTTATTCTGGTCTAAAAGACCATCAGGAATATCGGCCTCACCAATAAAAGCGGTAGTAACATTTACCGGATCCGAGAGCGGACCTTCCCCCAGGTAATCATAAGCAGAAACTTTTACAGATACATCTGTGCCAGGCTCAAAATCATAACTTTTAAATCGATTAGGGCCAATATCGTCAGAATCAGTTACAGAATCAACTGTAACATAAACCTTATATCCATTTATTGACTCATCAAAAGGTTCGACCTGATTCCGAACTACAGTTATTGATTTAAAAAAGGCAGTAACATCCGGTTGCGGCGGCTTGGCCGGCTCCGGATTTTCAACCACGATCGTATCATAATTAGCAGAATAATAATCGCTGGTAGAATAGGATTTAATATAAAAAGTATAGGACCGCTGATCCGGATCCTCAATAACAAATCCGTTCGATTTGCCCCGATAAATAAGACCGGAATCATCTTCGCCAAAGTTTAGATCATCTCTTAATTCATAACCACCAAAAGCAGAAAAGTTTACTTTGGACCAATTAAGGCTAACTTCATTAACAAACCGGGAAGTAGTAAAACTGACATCAGGCGGCCTCTCTTCTTCGACAGATAGGACCGCGGAGTTTTCTGAATACCGGCCAGATCTATTAAAAGCCCGCAAATAAAAAGTTTGAGATCTAAAATCCGGATTTTGAAAAGTAAACCCGGTAGAATCCCCGCGGTATATTTTGCCAGAATCATCAGAACCAAAAGACTCATCTGTTCTTAATTCAAAACCAGCAAAATCAGGAACGCTTTCAATAGACCAATTAAGCTCCAGGCTATGCCGGAATGTATAATCGCCAAAAGATGGCTGCGGCGGCCTTTCCAGGCGGCCCTGAATTGTTATAGATTGAGTAGGCGATAGACCAAAATCGGATCTCCGGCCCCGGCGGTTTTCAGATACAACTTTAACTTCATATTCCGCGTTATTAGTTAAGCGGATATCAAATTTATATTGATCGGTAGATCCGGCCAATTGCCAATCAAGGTCCCCAACTTTACGATAATATATATGGGCCAATTTATAAAACATATCAGATGGTCGGTCCCAACTAACGCTAATCAAAGGAACGAATGTGCCATCACCCAAAACCTCGCCACTTTCCACTAATGATAGATTTTGAACGCCTTGTGGAGTTTCAAAAGGATTAGGAAGGGCAGGCGGATTTGATGCCTGATAAGTTACGCCATCATCTTGATAAACCGCCGGATTGTGCTCCTGGCAGGTCAAGCGCATTTCATCATCATCAAGCTCTCGGATTTCTAAAACCCGGAACATTTTATAATCGGACCAGGTAGCGGTTTCGTGTTCGACACGAATCACATCACCGGCCTCACAATGGATAGAATCAATACCGGCGGTGAAATTACAGAAATGCCTATTATACCATATTTTATTCCGATAATATCTAGCCATTCGGCCGGCCTGTTCAAAGCGGTTTATTCCTAGCAGCGGAATTTCTTGCTCCTGGACAATTCCTCGTTCGCGAATATCTGAATCATTAGAATAAGATGCATAAAGCCTTTCATAATCAGAATCAGGATCTGTATATTGAACCAGGACTTTATTTGCTAAATCCCGCTTGCTAGCACCGGAATAAGAGAACGAACCCAAAACGATATTATTTGCGTCAAAATCCTGGACAGGTTCTTCAGGGCCATCAATTATAAGCCGGATTTCGCCACCGGACCGAATTAAGAACGCCCGGAATGTGTTTAAAATATCATCAATTATATCAGGCGCTGGCCGGCGGTAATCGATAACATAATCCAATTCAAAGCGCGGTTCGCCGTCAACCAATTCATCACAATAATCAGCAACTGCTTTAAAACTTTCAAGATCTATTCTTTCATCAGGTTTTCCTAGGCCATATCTTTTATTAGTTATAAAATCGAGCAAGCACCAGGCGGGATTTTTAGAAAAACTTTTCACCCAACCGCCGCTCCAGGTCCTCACAACCCGGCCCCTAACCAGGGCAGTTATTTCAGGCTGGCCCGATAATTCTAATTCTTCAGCATCTAGCGAAAGAGAAATATAAGCTAAATGCGGGAAGTTTTCATCATTGGTATTTAAATTAAAAGGGCTTTGAGAACGCTCGCCAATACGATAATCAAAATTGTTTACCTCAACGCCATCAGCATAAACTTTTAAAACTTCCGCAATAGGACCTTCAGAGAGAGCGACCTGAATATCTAGAATCTGATCATTTTCACCGGATATTTTCTCAAAAATAATATTACCGCCAACTTTATGCTCGCCATAAATTACCGGCACCGGTATCTCGTGACTTGTAGTATTCATCTGACCTGAAAAACCATAAGTAGGCGAACTCTCTGCCTCTTCGGAACGATTGCGACCACCCAAAGAATAACCTAAAGCACCGCCCCGGACCGCGCCTTTTACTGCGCCAGCAGGACCGCCAGAAACAAAACCGACTGCGCCACCAACAACTGCACCAACCGCGGTAGATACCGCTTGACCTACGCTAGACATTAGATCACCTCCCGATTATATAATTTATATATTGGCCGCCAGCAGGAATCAATAAACCGCTCCCAGCGGGCCAGGCGTTCAATAGAACTCTTTTTATTCACCCGGATATGAAGGAACTTATCATTTTTAACAATAACACCAATATGCCTGGGCTTTTTATACAATTCAAAAACCACAATATCGCCAGGCATTAAACGATCGAAACTAACCTGGCGGCAATATTTTTTTATATGATCCTTAAGCCGGCCAGGATTTTCACGATGCCATTCTTCAGTTATCGGATCGCCATCATTTGCCGGCAGATGATAACCTTGATTATATAAATATTTTGAAACTAAACCAATGCAATCAATGCCGCTTTCAGACCGGCCACCCAACTCAAAATCAATACCGATATATTTATCCAAAAGACCTCACATCCTTAACATTCGGGATAGAGCGGAATCCGCCATAATAATCTTTATTATCCCAGTGATCACATCCGTGGCCAGCGTTATATGATTTATCACAACCGGCATCAATTCTTACAGAATCGCCAACACCGACATCGCCAGGCAAAGGATATTCGATTTCAACATAACCGCTGCCGGAATCATTAATAACCCGCGACCTTTTATTAATAACTAAAGAACCATAATTCCAATGACCTGATCCCTCTGTAATATCATTTGAACTTATTGTCATTCGATCGGCAGAAATATCAGAAATTGTTATTGTTTTATTAGGAACCAATATGCCGCACTCTTCCCCGCCAAAGGTCCAGGGACAGGAAGTCTGAAAAGTTCGGGCCGGCAGATGAGCGCCTAAAAGATCCAGCGGCGACAGAACAGTAATAGCCAAATAATTATCATCAATTCTAGGCTCATCCATCTCGCCATCAAAAATAATTGCATAAGCATTTTTATCATCCAGGCGGTCCTGAAAGACTTTCCAAATAACAATCCGGCGGCCCTGGATTTCAGTATGGGCTAAATAGGAACTCATTTCGAGATTTATATTATCAATTTTTATTTCAGTTTGCTGCGACCGAATCTCGGTGTCGGTAGAGATTGGCCGGCGAGTTATTGAAAAAGGATAATAAGTTTGCGGATTGCCATTTTCATCAAAGTAATCAACCTGATCCGAATGGGCCGCAAGATACTCGGTTCCCTCATCAAAGAATATCTGATAAAGCTCGATAGGCCGATTAAAGGATTTTTGAGATTCGTCTTTAAAATTATCGGTTAAATTTTTCATTCATTCAAGACCTCCTTAATCGGTAACCCATGTTTAAACAAAACATCATATTCAACGCTCCTGGACAATTCGTCAACATCAAAGCGGACCGTAATCTCTTCACCGGTTCTGGGATTAACCCATTTAAAAGGTTTTAAGCGACCGCGCCTATCTTTAAAAAAATCACGAATAGCTTCAGCCTCTGTTTCTTTTTTTTCAAAGAATAAAGAAAAACGCCGGCGCGGCTCACCTTTGCCCCGGCGCTGCTCCCGGTGGTTTTCATACCGCGTTATTAAAGTTTTATAAGTTATTGTATCGTCATAAACTCTATTCGCTTTAAAATCAAAAACCGGCAATGCCATAATTATCACCTCTCATTTTTAATCAGATCCCTGATCTGACCATTACCTAAAACATCTTTCGCAACAACCCCGATAACCGCTTCAGGATTTCTTTGGACAATTTCAGAAAAGCTAGCGGGATCTATTGCATTAATATTTATTGTAAAATGATCAGAACCGCCACCGGATCCGGCGTTTGATTTCATAGAGCCTTCAAAAGATTTATTCTGATCACGAGATAATACACGCTCACCAGTCAGGGCTTTAATAATGACTTCATCAGATTTTAAGCCCGGAATTTTACCACCGGAATGATACTCCGGTAGATCATTTATAACGCCAGCGTTTGTTATTAAGCCGCCGGAATGAGCAGTAGCGAAATTAAATAAAGAATCTAAAATACCAAAACCGCCACCATCACCGGAACCCAAAGATAACATTTTATCAACCATAGGTTCGACAATACCACGCTGGACAATTAGATCCGCCAGGGAATCAAGTATGCCGGTTAATGCCTCCTGGAAGGTTTGCGCACCACTAATCATATCCATAAACCCGCGGACCATTTCATCGCGCATACGATTAAATTTGCCTTCCAATTCATCAACTTTATAGCCAGCATTTTCAAGAATTGAAATAAGCCAGGAATCCAGGACCTCTTGACTTTCGCCTTCCAGGCGCTGCATAGCCCGATAAATTCTCATCCAATCATTTGAGAATTGTTCATAATGAGATAAACGCCGCTCTAGATATTGCCTATATTCAGCATCAGATATTTCATTCATTTCGTGCATATTAGATTTAAGCTCATCTTCAGCCCGCCGGCGGCGTTCAATATGACCTTCAAGCAGAGCTTCGCGTTCAGCATAATACCAGGTCCATACCAGCAACTCATCTTCGGCAGTTTTTAAATATTCATCCCGGCGTTCATCCAGGCGCATTAATTCCAATTCTAATTCATCAGATTTCAATTCTTTAATAGCATTAGTTAATTCACGCTCAACCCGCTCGATTTCAGCAGCGGTTCGCTCGGCCTCTTCGCGTTCGCCGGCCCGATATTCAGAAATTATTTCTGCGCGTTCAGCAGCATATAATCTAGTTAGATCCGTAATATCAGCGCCGCTTTCCATAGCCTGGCGGACCTCGGCCTGGTAGCGCTGGTCGAGATCTAACAATTCAGCTTCAAGACCTTCAGCTTTATGCATTTGCAGCCGTTCCCGGAAGGACCGCTCCATTTGCTCAATCCGCTCATTATGGCGGCGGCGTTCGCGTTCGCGCAACCCATTATAAACTTCTTCTATTTCAAGCCGGGCTTCGTGAAATTCCTCGGTATCACCCAACTGTTCCCTAAAAGACATTTTAATTTCGCGTTCTTCCTGATCTAAACGATAAATAGAATATTCCAGGGCATCCATTTCAAGCTCGGCTTTATTATCAGCAAGGTTTTCTCTTAAGGACTGAATATCCCGGGCCTGTTGATATTCCTTTCTTAAAATATCAAGCCGGACATCATCTTCCATTTGGACCAATTCTTCAAGCCTCTTTTGCTCTTCTTCAGTAGCATCCGCGCTCATTTGAGATTGGAATTCCCGGCGCTTTTCTCGAACTTCATCCAAAATGGCTTCATATCTATTTAAGAGATCCGGAACAGTTATATCCTGGACAACATTTTCTTCAAAATTCAAATAATCCAACCTGTCCTGAACGCTTTCAATAAAATCGTTAATTTCTTCAGCCATAGCGCTAACTTCTGATTCGCCGGTATCGACATCGGCTCCAGGGATTTCGATTTCGTCAGCTTCAATTTTTTCAATTCGTTCTAAAATTTCAGCACGCCTTTCAATCAATAAATTATAATTTTCCAATTGTTCTTCATTTAGCATACCGGTAAGCGGATCGCCTTCTTCATCGGTAACAGGCATACCCATAACAGACATACGCCGGTTCTCAAAGCGGTCAAGTTCGTTTTCAACCGCTTCCAATTGGCGCTGCAATTGTGTTATATCAAAGACATTTTCAATTTCAAGAACCGCCAATTCAGCTTCGCGCTTTATTTCTTGCATCCTGGTGACGATCATACCTAAACCCATCAGGACCGCACCGCCAATCAAAAATGGCGCAAAACCGGTTCCCATTGCAGCCAGGCCAGCAGAAACTCTAGGAAGAACAGAAACTAAAGCCATCATTGGACCAACTATCGCAGCCGCGGCACCGGCAAAGAAAGTGGTCTGTGTTATAGTCTTTTGAATTTCTTCAGGCATATTCGAGAATATATCAAGCAACGCCTTTGCACCTGTAACACCAGCCCCCACAGTAGGAACGAGATGCTCGCCAATTTCTTCTCTTAAATTTTTAACAGCACTTCTAAATTCTCTAGTTTTATTAGCCAGGGTATGTTGAGTTCTCAAATAATCGCCCTGGGCCTTTTCCATACCTTCCATAATCAGAATCGTTCTAGCCTGAATTTTTTCAAGTTCGGTTAATTCTTCGCCAACATTTGCAATACCGCGTTCATAAGCAATCTGCTGCAGCCTAGTTTCATTAATTATAACGCCATATTTACGCATTGTCCTATGATTACCAACGATAGCAGACTGCATATCATTCATAGCTTGAGCAATCGGAACATTTGCAAAAGAAGAAATATCAGCAGATAGCTCGGTCATTTGCGCGGTTAGCTCAAAAGCCTGATCAGTAGCCATTCCCATAGGAACCAAAGTATCCTGCAGAGTGGCCATCATCGTTCTTATTTCAGTTCTAGATTGAGAAAAAGTATCTATAAATTCATCGGCCCATTGATTAGCTTCACCGCTTAATTCACCAAAGACAACATCAAATCGGTTTTGAGCCTCTTCGGCATCAGATGCAGCCTGGGCAAAATTCCAGCCAAGCCCTAGAATAGCAGTTCCGATAGCAGCAATAGCAATACCCCAGCGGCGCAAATTTCTACGATTGCGCTCGGCGGCTTGATCGAACTCTCTGACTTTTGATTTGTTTTCATCCATTTTTCCTTTGAAATCTGAATTTTGAGCTTTGATTTGATAAAGTAGTGTTCCTAAACTACCCGCCATATTAATCCTCCTTTTGCACTTTTTCCATAGCGCCCTTTAATTGATCGATCGCTTTATTATATTTTTCTTCAGGATCGATATCATCTTCATCAGGCTCACCGGCAAAATCATCATCTTGCTCGGCCAATAAATTCAACTGATCCTTCAATGAATCGAGATAATCATTAATAACATCGGCATCTTTTAGATGCGGATAAGCAGCAGAATAAAACAGATTAATAGCATTAACTATTTTTTCTCTTTCTTCAGCCCGCATTTTTTCAAAAATTATCGGCAATTCATCAGGATATATTTCAGTTAAAATTTGAGTTTTGCTCATTTTGGTAAACGCCTGAATCGACCAAAGCATCTGATCAAAGAACTCACCTTTATATTTCTCTACGCGCCGGGAACTCCCATCAGAGCCTGACTCAGCCCCAGGCGCTCCGTTAAGTTTTTTCCTTTTTCCACCACGCCTTCGATATTGTTAACTTCAAAAGCAATTTCTAAAATATTTAAAGCATCATCCAGGCCAATATTTTCATTAATAAATTCCTTGTCTTTATCAGTAGTTAATTCCAAAACGCCACTAACTTCGTTTATAGCATAGCTCACTAAATCAGGCATCAATTCCAAAAGATCCCCGGCTTCCATTTGAGCAATATATTCGTCAACATCTCCAACGCCACGATCTTCAAGAACGAGCTTTAATGGGCCAGCAATTATTTTATTTATAACATCAAGCAATTCTTTATACTTGCCAAGCGGCAGTTTTTTCACAATAAGTTCGGCTTTTTCATCTTCGCCAATAGCGTGAAATTCATACCCCTTTTTTATACTTAAACTTTTAGACATTTAAATTCCTCCCTATAAAATTAAAGCCCACCCGGACCAGGTGGGCTTAATCAATTTATGTGGTTTCAGTTAGATCCGGATCGCCAATTCTTAAATACTGACCATCAGCAGACTCAAGAGCAACGAATTCAACATTTGCAATCCTGGTCCCCTGGCGTGAATAAGTGAAATTAATCGGGCCAGGCTTTGGATAGGCTTTCGCAAGATAAGCATCCTTCGACTTATCTTCATCATCTTTATGGACCGGATGGATTCGCAATTGTTCGGCATAATCAGATAAACGATTTCCTATCGCTTTTGGAATATCAAGAGCGACCTCGTCACCGGACTCAATTATATTAGCCCAGGGAATAACCTTTGATAAAGTTTGAGCATCGGTATAAACGAGCGGAATCGTAAAGACAACCCGATCATTAGTAATGATTTCGTCAACTTCGCCATCTTCCTCGGTTTCTAAAACAAAAGTTTCAATCTCTAAATTCAAACTAGATTCGCCCTGTGTCCGGCCTAAATAATCTTCCGGATCGCCAAAGTAGGCTTTGCAAGGACCAAAATCCATATTAGCAAGTTCAATACTTTCTGACATTTTATCACCTCTTTTTAGGATTTAACAATATTAATATTAAGCATTACAGAACCAAAATGTTCATCAGGATCTGAAGAATCATATAAAGGACCGCGTAAATTGGTAACCGCTAAATTGAAATTATTGTAGCCATTAATTTCAAGCGGCCGATCATTAAATTCATCTTTTATTTCTTTTAAGAGATCCCCGAGTAATTCGGTATTCGCGTTTCCGGATTTGAAATTATCAACATAAGCATTAATAAAAATCGTTCCATTTGCAGCAGTAGTGTCCGGTTCAACAATTAGATCAGGCGAATGGACAGTAAAAGATGGATTGGTATATCCATTCGGCCGGGAAGAACCTTTATAAGCATTTACCGGATCCCCGGCCAGGGATTGGATATTTTCATTTTTCATCATCCTAACAACAAAAGCAGAATACAAATCATCTAAATTCATTTAAATCACATCGAATCCTTATAAGATTTTATACCTTCATAAGCCAATTTATTCGCATCAAGTTTATCCATCATAAAGCCCTCGATGAGATTATTAAAATGATCGACTGTGCCGGTTATTACAGTAAAACCCGCTTTTAATTCAACAAGAAAAGCATACCACATTCCGGCCCATAAAACGCCAGTATATTCGTCTCTTTCAATCCGAATAACAGGTTTTTGATTTCTTTGTAATTGCGACCGGGCTTCGGCCGCGGTAGAATATACCTTTACATTATCGGCATTGATTGAAAGAGAATCGCGTAAAGCGCCGGTGACATCCTGATAATTACCAGCAGACCTTGCGTGCTCATACATTTCAGTCATTAACCATTCCATAAATTCTTTTACCTGGTTCGCCTGGGCTTTTGTCAGCCATTCCATTCCCGAAATAACCGCTTCAGCATTTACTAATTGAGCATCAACTTCCAAGATATCACCTACCTTTTAATTAAATATATCTCATAATGAGAGGACCAATAAGCGACAAATTCGATAGTGAATTCCCGACCATCAGCAGCAACCAACCGGTCGCCTTCTTCTAATTCATCAAAACCGCTTTCAAAATCAATCTTTTCAGTAAAAATTAAATGATCCGACTCATACCGCGTTTGAGTTTCCGATGGCCGCTCACTACCGGACCGCGGCTGGATAAAGCCACGAACCGAACCGATTTCAAGATCGCCCTCAACCCACTTTCCGCTTTCCTTATCAGTATGGCCTTCAGAATCACGATAAACAACAGAAATAGGTTCGCTGGAAGTATCGACAGATAAATTAGTTTTATTCATTTAAACCAACTGCCTCTTATATTTAGCAATAAGCAACTTTATGGTTTTAGGAACCCGCGGTAGATCATCAGCAGAAAAATAAGTTTTGCTTAATCCTCCGCGCGTTTCACGCTGCACGCGCATATCGGCCAATTGATTATTATAAAGGTTTTGAACTAATAAAATACACGCCATTTCTAGTGGCTGCGGCAGATCCCGGTTTTCATCGCCAGGCAAAACAAAGCCACCAACATATTTAATAGTGATCGTGGTTTCTGAATTACGCCAGCCCGATGAGCGCTCAAGATATCCGCGTTTTTTATTAACTTTATAGTCAGTTATAGTTTCGCCATTTATTTCAACTTCCAGAATTTCATCAATAGGCCAGGAATTTAAATATAGCCGCCGGCCGGAATTGCCTTCATAATCTTCCTGGCGTTCTTTTTTTTCTATGCCGCGGTTTAATTCATTTTTTATTACCTCGCTAGCAACAGAAATAAGAAATTCAGCATCTTCCGGATCGCTTTCAGCAAGCGCTATATTCAACCTATCAAGAGTAGTTAATTTTAGATCGGCCAGCGCCATTTATTATCACCCGCTCTCGTTTAGTTTTTCTTCCGCCTCAAGGGCCTCTTCTTTACCGCGAATACTTTCGCCATTTGATAATTCATAATGACCGCCGCCCTTATGGATTGGATATTCGCCCTCCGGCTCCTGTTCAGAATCGGATTCAGCATCAGTGGAATTGTCTGCCAAATCAGCAGATTCGGATTCGGAATCAGCGGTTTCGTCTGCAGAATCAGCAGAATCGGATTCGGAATCAGCGGTGGTTTCAACCGGGCCGCCTTCGCTTTTTTCCAATTCAGGATCAGGTTTTTCAGGGCTTTCTAAAGTTAGATCATCATCAACCGGAGTAACGATGCCCTTTTTTAAATAACTAGCGGCCAATTTATAAGGTAATTCAACAACAGAACCAGCAGAATATGAATAATTAACGCCCGATACTGAAGTGTTAAATTGAACTTTAATTTTTTTTGACATTAAATCACCCCTTAACCCGGGCATAAAACCCGGGCTTTTTTATTTTATTCTATTATGCGCTTGCGTTTTGGAATGCAACAATAGCTTCATCAAGAACTAAAAGACCATCCAGGCGCTTAAATGAGCGGAATCCGATCTGACCATTTTCAGCATAAAGCTCGACTAATCTCTGAATGGCGGTGTTTTGCCTATCGGCAATCCAGTAATAAGAGAAATCGCCTAATAGGATTGACCTATTAGTAGCACCGAGTTCAGGAACATCATCAGAGATCGCTACAGGCCGGCGTAATAATCTATCCGGCTGGCCAGCTTGTAGACCAGGCTGCCATATATACTGATCATTCTGATCCTTAAGTTTTCTGATTGCAAGAGCAGTAGAATCAGCAAATAACCAGCTAGCGCTTTCACGATATGGCCGCTTTAAGGAATGATAAATCTCTAGCAATTCATCAGATGAAATCCCATCAGTTAGAGATCCCTCTTTTCCTAAAGTAGCAGCAGGAACTACGCCGTTCGGTTTGCCATCACCATCACCAATGACACAGGCAGTTTCTTCTTTGCGCCCCATCGCCCTGGTGATATCGTTTGACAGAAAATCATCGATAGAGAAGGCGGAATCATTTAATAGCTCTTCTGAAACTAAAGTAAGAGCAGTTAATTTATGCGCACCTAAAGACTTTGAACCAAAGCTCGGCTTTGCTTTAGTATATTCGCCTTCTTCAGCGGTCCAATGCGCTTCAGTTTTGCCCGAAACAACCGGAATTTTACGATCGCCGGAAGTAGTAGTTATAACAGTAGCTAGCTGGCGCATTATATTTTCATTTTCTAATTTATCAACTAAAGTAGCTTCGTATTCATCCGGAACTAAATGACCGCCATCCGGATCGGAACCGATTTTTAAAGCTCTCAACTGATCAGCAGGAAGAACACCGCGGCCCTGGCGCAAGAATTTCCAATAGGCGGACCTATATTCATCAGTAGCCATAACCCGCTCTTCTTCAGAACCAGGATCGTCAGCTTTAGGATTAATTTTTCTGCCCTGACTTTTAGACATATCATTTTCAAGCTCTAGCTGGCGCTCCAGGCGGTCGACCTCTTTTCCTATTTTAGAAATCTCTTTATTAAGAGAATCCCATTCGCTTTCTTCCTGGGCATTCATATCCCTTTCTTCTTCTTCTGCACTTTTTACCAACTTTTTCATCTTTTCAAAATTACGAGCTCTAGTTTCCTTTTTCTTATTAATTTTTTCAATAAGACTCATTTTATCACACTCCATTTTTAATTTATTAAGAACCAATTTTTTTATCTAGGATATCCATTTTTTTGCGAATATAATAGAGCTTGCGGTTTTTCCGCTTGTTTTTATATTCATTAATAATTTCGTCAGCAGACCTAATAGCCATACCGGACCGGGATAGAGAAGTAGAATCAGAATACGCTGGCAGAGTAACCGGACCTAGCTCCACCAATTGATCGATTTTATGAATCATCCTAATAGGAATTTCACCCGACTCATCCCACTCAACATTCTCGCTTTTAACGCCAAAAATGAATGATGATCCGTCAATATCACCTCGCTTAATATTTGACATAAGACCGCGCGCCCAATCTGCATCCGGCGGCTTAACTGTATATTTAACACCGATCTCATCTTCTTTAACTTTTAAGGTCCCGGATTTTTCACGCCCTAAAACATAATTAGGATCGTGATTAAAAAAGGACCGGAGATCTGAATTTTTAAGAACTTCAGCGGCAGCACCAGGCATTATTTTTTCTTTAAAAAATCCCCCGATAACTTCCGAAAGACGATCATAAACAATTCCATAACCAATTATTTTAGGCTCGTCATCATCCCGACATTCAAAACCGGCAGCGCCTTCTATTGGCGTAAATTTCTTTTCAAAATCCAAATTCTCACCCCCTTTCAGGTGATATTCCGCACTCGCACTTCTCGTGTAGCGGCGGATGTGATTTACTACCATTTGAGATCATCGGTTCGTGTCCTTCAACTTCTATTTTCTCGCCATCAGATACAAAACTAGAATTAATACCGACAACTTTTCCGTCTAATTCCAGGCAAAAATCACAGGGATCAGGTCCCATCGCAACCCAAATAAGCGAACTTATACCGGCAGCAGCATAGACATATTTTGATACCGCGCCATTTTCTTTAAAGACCTGCTCATAAGCAACTTTTTCAGCCCGCTTTTCTTCCCATTCTTCAACGCGCTCATCAACCGCCTCGGCAACTTCTTCATAATGGCCGCCTTCATCAGTAACATCATCAGCGACCGCGACTAATTGGTTTTCAGAGAAATGGACATAACGATCGGTTAAATTATTCATATAATCATCCAGGAATTGATCCAGGTCATCAAGATCATCATAATCGACTTCGGCAGCAGCCAGGTCAGCAATTGAATGACCAAAATCAAAGACAACCGGCCGAACTTTAGATTTGAAAGTCTCGGCAAAATCATCATAAAATCTTTCCAGGTTAGCAATTAACCCGGTCATATTATTTGATTTGTCAAGAATAGACCTTATATTATCAGCTTCAATTTTTATAGCACCCTGGACTCTTTGCCGGAAGATAGATAAATAATTTAAAGAATATCGCCGGCGGCCAGCAGCGGACCTTTTAGCCAGGTCATACATTTTTTTATTTCTTTGATATTGACCGGCCGGCTTATCTAATTTCAAAAGATCCCTTTGACGCGCGGGCTCGGTGTTTTCAAATTGTTTTGCAGATACCATATTCATAGGAATTAAATAATGATCACCCTGCTCGCCAGGCAGCGGATTTAAATTTTCTAATTCCCTAACATCATTTGCAGATAACCAACCCCACTGACGAGCAATAGAATAAGCACGATACCGGGCTTCGATATCACCGCGCAACAGACCATCAACAACAAACTCACAGAAATATTCTTCATCTTCAAATAGCTGCATATTATATGCCTGTTCAATTCTAACTAACCAGGGCCGCAAAGTATGAACAACAAAATTAATATTTTGCTCTTCAATATTTGAAAAAGTGGCATTGTCTAAATCAGCCAACATATGCGGCGGAATCCGATACATTCTAGCAATTTCTTCTACTTGATATTTTCTAGTTTGCAAGAATTGAGCATCTTCCGGCGGAATTGAAGTTTGATGATATTTTAAGCCTTCTTCAAGAACCATCAACTTATGAGATTTACCTAATCCATGATATTTTTGTTTCATTTCTTTAACATATCGATTATAAGCATCTTCGCTCAATTCGCCAGGATATTCAATGATACCGCCAGGATGAGCGCCTTCACTAAAGAAAGTAGCTCCGAATTCTTCAGCAACCAGCCCCAGGCCAATAGCTTCCCGGGCCATACCGATAACCGATTTTCCTTTTATCCCATCAAACCCTAAACCAGGAATATGAAAAATAGATAACCGGCTAAATGTTGCTTGGCCGCTCTCAGTTTGAACATCATAAAGGATCTCATCACCGGTAGCATTCATCCGCGGTTTAACAACCGATGGTTTTATAGGCCATAAAGCGACCGGTCGGCCCCGATTGTCTCTCTCAATTTCAGCATAAAAATTGCCCCAAAGCGCCAGGTGCGCCATTTTGACTTCGCGATAATTAAAAGACGATTGAATATTATTCGGCTCATCGTGTAGCAATTTATATAAGTGATGATCCTTAACTTTTTCTTTACCGCGCGGATCTAAATTGCGGTATACATTAAAGGGCAAACTAGCAACCGACTCGGCTAGGACCTTAACCGCTCCGTGAACCGCGGAATACCTCATAGACTTTTCTTCATTAACAGATATACCAGCCTTTGATTCATTATTTCCAAAAAGCCAGCTTGCCGGATTTTCAAGCCCTGAAACTGAATCAAATCTTTTTATTAAATTATCTATAAAACTAATTTTTAATCACCTCCTGTCGGCCAGCTTAAAATAATAAGAAGTAATCCTAACCATATAAAGCCAGCCGGCTCAAAAATCCGGCCAACGCCATAAGTGGACAATGCAATTCCAGCGGTAAGCATAGCGGCCGGAACTGATTTCAACATAAATTTTAAAACCTTATTCTTCACAATTTAACCACCGCCTTATAGAGATATTTTATCGCCTGATTTAGATGCCATTTTGATTAATTGATCTTTATCAACTGTTCCCAACTCCATATCGTCAAAAGCAATTATTATAGGAACTTCATCAGGGATAACATTTTTTAATTGATTTCTAAATTTTTTTAGATCTTCAGCAGAATAATTTTGCTTTTTCATATACAGGACCAGCAGATCGTCATTAGTAATATTTAATTTTTTAATGCTTTCTATTTCTATTGAACTCATTTTTATCGCCGCCTTTTTATAATGTCCTAACCCCGCGCTTTTCATAAACCGATTTATTATTTTCATCTTCGTGGCGGGTAGCACGATCGATACCCATAATCATAGCGACAATACCATCAATACGATTATTTGACTTTGATTTATTCGGCTTTATATTATCCGCCGGATCGGTTTGAACTACAACATTTTTAGCCATCCATCTTAAAACAGGATTACCTCCATGATGCAGGCGCTCCTGAAGAATTAAACGCTCGACTTCTTTTGATGGCGGGCTCATATCTTTAAAGCCCTGGCCAAAAGGAACAACAGTAAGGTTCATAGCTTGCAATTGCTGCGTTATTTGAACTGCGCCCCACCTATCAAAAGCGATTTCAGCGATTTCCACTTTTTCATACATTTTCTCGATAAATAGACGAATAGCATCATAATTTATAACATTTCCTTCTGTGGCGGTGATATAGCCCTCTCTTACCCACTTATCATAAGGAACCCGGTCCATATCGATTTTTTCTTGCATTGTATCTTCCGGAATCCAAAAATGAGGATAAATTTTAAAAGATCCATCTTCAAAAGGGAATACCATAACAAAAGCAGCAATATCTGTGCTGCTAGCCAGGTCAAGCCCGGCATAACATTTGCGGCCTTTTAGATTTTCAAAATTAACTTCGACATCCGCGACCTTATCCCATTCATTCATAGGCAGCCAGCGCGTCTCTTGAGTGGTCCATATATTTAAGCGCTTAACCAAGAATGAGTTTAATGCAGAAGGGATCCGGCTAGCTTTTTTAGCAAGCCTTCGTAAATCCTTTTCAAAAAGAGATACGCCAAAATTGGGATTCACCTTCTCCCAGGTCTCGGGATCTTTCCAGTCATCACCTTCATCAGGCGTAGCAATAAAAGTAAAAAAAGTATCATCATTAAAATCAGAATCAGGATCGATAATTTCTAAAGCATATTTATGCTGCTCATAACAAAAACAGTTCGTGTTATAACCGGCGGTAGTTATCCCGGCCATAAGAGGCTCTGATCTGGCACCGGTAGCGGTATCCAGGACATCCCATACGCCGGAATTTTTGTGAGCGTGCAATTCATCAACCAGGCCACAATGAACATTCAGGCCATCCATAGTATCTGAATCAGCACCCAGCGGCTCGAACTTGGAATAGGTTTTTAAGATAGACATATTATTCTGAACGATTTTTACTCTTTTAGAAAGAGCTCTCGATTGCTCAATTTGAGCCTTCGCGGTGTTATAAAGAATTTTAGCCTGATCTTTTTTAGTAGCGGCAGAATAAACCTGCGCACCAGGTTCGCCATCAGCAGCGAACATATAGTTACCGATACCGGCCAACAAAGTAGTTTTACCATTTTTCCGCGGAACTTCAATATAAGCGACTCTAAATCGGCGGTTATCATCATCTGCAGACTTCCAGCCAAATATAGATCCGACAATAAAAGCCTGCCATCCATAAAGAATAAATGGCTCGCCAGCAAAATCACCCTCGTAATGTTTTAAATAATTAGAGAAGAAATTAATAGCGTGATCCGCCGCGTCATAATCAAAATAAATATGATCCTTTTCTAAATCGTTAATATGCCGGCGGCAGGTTTTTTTAATAGACTCGGTAGCGGCTATATCCCCGGCTAATACCTGCTCGACATATTCATCAACGATATGATTATTTTGCATTTACGAAATTATCAAAGTTATCGCCATCATATTCGCCGCCAGGGATTTCAATCTTCGATCTTGAAGATGGTGATAAGCCAAGCTCAACTATGAACTTTCGCATTTGCTCCTGGGCTTTATTTGAAATAGAAACAAAAGGTGATTGCTGAATATAATTGCTGTCTTTATTCGGCTTATAAACCATTCCATGTTTTTTAATGGCATCCTCGGCTTTTTTCCAACGAGAATAAGCCTGACAATAAGCAGCCATAACCGCGGTGTCGACATTAGTGAGCAACCCGATATCTTTTAATTCTTTAGCAATCCGCCGCCATTCATTCTTTGCATCTTTATCCAGCCAGCGCGGACAGTAAGGACCGCGCGGCTTAGATTTAGGCTGCGGTTCATTATCATTAAGTTTTCTTTTTCCAGGATTACCTTGTAGCACTTTTAATTTTGTAGGTTTAGGCTTCCGACCTCTGGCCATAGCTCAACACCCCCTAACTTAATTCAGAATAAGGGATTTTTTTGCCATCCCTGACCACAAATACATTTTCAGAACTGTTTACAAAACTAATATAACGATCAACAGTAACATCAACATATTTAGGCATCATATCAATCAAGCGCGCCTGGCGGCCAGTTTGCTCACAAGCAATTAATGAAGAACCGGATCCGCCAAAAGGATCCAGGACCAACTGATCAGGCTTTGATGAATTTTTAATAGCCCGGGCATTTATACCGACCGGTTTCATTGTAGGA
>Ga0207421_10003624_pt1 | contig 18305 bp, 13 predicted proteins | sample SodLakKL_010_SED_4_FD_187542 | JGI IMG/M metagenome (GOLD analysis project Ga0207421, IMG submission 187542) | Alkaline sediment microbial communities from Lake Tanatar, Kulunda Steppe, Russia - 8KL_010_SED (SPAdes) (version 2) | ecosystem: Environmental > Aquatic > Non-marine Saline and... | reverse complement strand
GTCAATTGCAAGCTCACCATTTACGAATAGATATGCCATTCCTTCGGCATATTGGTGTGGTTCAGTGTATGTTGCTTTGTCGGTTATTTCATTGGGATCAAAAATTGCTATATCGGCTTTAAATCCCGGGCGTTATATTCCGCGGTTAAATATGCCGAATACCGAAGCAGTTAGTGATGTCATGCATCTGATAGCTTCTTCAATCGGCTGAATATTTTGCCGATTTTTGTTTTAGGTTGCCCATTGATTTTATTTCTCCGTCTTTAATGCCTATATCAGCATAAAACCAGGGATTGCCAGCACCATCAATGACTTTACCGTTTTTTATAAGAGTGTCGTAATCCGGACCCGGGGTGCTTGAAGTTGCAAGTAAAACCAAACAGGGTAAAATCGAAATAATCAGAATTTTGATTTTATTCATGGGTTCATAAATTGGTTTTTTGTTATTTGTAAATATCAATTTAGAAATTTAGGTATAATATAATTAATATCATAAAATTATAATTTTTTTTTGAGGATTTTTATTATATGAAAAGTATCATTGTATAATTTTGTATGAATGTTATTTGTTTTTAAGGTACTTTTGAATTTTATTAATATCACTAACGCTTTTCATTATGAATAAAATAAATTTAAGAAGTCTGCTGTTTGTTATCTTTATTGTTGTTTTTTCTTTTTCAACAATAGCTCAAGAAGGTGAAGTTCTAAAGTTACCTGAACCTCAAACATCCGGGGGTATGAGTTTACTTGATGCGCTGGGGTTGCGAGAAAGTTCACGTTCTTATAGTGGCGACCAATTGAGCGAGCAGCAATTGTCTGACCTGTTATGGGCTGCTTTTGGTATTTCACGACCGGAAGAAAGGTTACGTACAGCACCATCCGCTCGCAATTGGCAAGATATAGATATTTATGTTGTTATGACTGAAGGATGGTTCTTATTTGATCATGAAGAACATGCCCTTATCAAGAAAGGTGACGAAGATCTGCGTGAACATACCGGCTTGCAGGATTTTGTCAATATTGCCCCTGTAAACCTGGTTTATGTTTCGGATTTTACTAAAATGCCTGACAATGTTGATGAAGAAACTAAAAGTTTTTATGCATCGAACCATGCCGGCTATATATCACAAAATGTATACCTGTATTGTGCTTCAGAGGGATTGGCTACTGTTGTGAGAGGCGCTATTGACAGGGATGAGATTAGAGAAGCACTGGAATTGGAAGATCATCAACGTGTAATATTTGCACAAACAGTGGGACATCCCGGAGAATAAGTTATGTTTTTCAAAGCTACTATTTTTGCATTCATTTTGCTATTATATACATGGGACCTATATCGCCACATGGTAAGTTAAGCTATAATGACGTTGATACTTTTTCAATAGGTGGTTGGTCAGTGGAATTTTATCGTGATGACAGCGGAGATATAGAAGGGTTTATGGTTAATACAGGACGTGCAAGAAATGTTAGGTATGAAAAAGAGAACAATTAATAATAAAAAAAGGTTAAAAAATATATAGTAATTGTTTTATATATTAGTTTTAAAATTTCAATAATTAAATAAAAGGAGGATAAATTATGAAAATTGGCAAAACATTTCTGGTAATATCATTGGTTATTATGATAGGATGTCTTATGTCTTGCGAACCGAGGGAAGATGCTGATACAATTTATAAAAATGGTAATATTTATACCATGGATGATAATAATCCTGAAGCTACGGCTATTGCGGTAAGTGGTGATAAGATCATTTATGTAGGCAATGATGAAGATGTTTATGATTATCAAACTGGCGAAACTAATATAGTAGATTTGGAAGGTTTAACTGTGATTCCCGGCCTTGCTGAGAGCCATATTCACTTTGGTAGTGTTGGAGAGAATATTCTTATAGCGCCTTTGGATGTATATTGGCTTCCTCTTGATGAATTATTGGACGCTATTGAAGAAGCATCAGCAGAGGCTGAGCCGGGTAAATGGATAACCGCCAGGGGGTATAATGATGCTATATGGGATGTTGAACCACACAGGGAATTACTGGACGAAGTAAGCCCTGACAATCCTGTTGTTATTCGTCGCTATTGTGGTCACAATTTATGGGTTAACTCAAAAGCTTTGGAAAGAGCAGATATTACTATTGATACACCGGATCCTGAAGCCGGCACTATAATTCGCGATGAAGCGGGTGTTGCTACAGGAGAATTGATTTCAGCAGCCGGTGAATTGGTTGCAAAGCATATACCTCCACTACCTGAACTGACGCGCGAAGAAAAGCTCGAGGCTCTTAAACTTGGAAGTGATGAGGTTTTGGCGGCAGGCATTACAACAGTTCATGATGCCACTGCCTCAGGAAAAGACATGATGGAATTAAGAAAAGACGCTTATGAAGATGGTTTTTTGAAAGTGAGGCTTATGGATGCTACGGATTATGACACTGCTATTGAAATGGGTGAACCAAAAACAGGCCTTTTTGACGATCGCTATAGTTTAAGATGGGTAAAAATGTTTGTTGATGGCTCTCTTGGTGGAAGAGGAGCAGCTATGTTGGAAGAATACGATGATCAACCTGGTGAAAAAGGAGCATTGCGTGAACTTGGACAGGATGAAGACAAATATGCCGAAAAAGTTGCTGATCTGCTTGAGGTTGGATTTTCAACCCGCACACATTCTATTGGTGACAGGGGCAATCGCGTTACCCTTAATGCTTTTGAAAGGGCAATGGAAATAACCGGTAAAAGCCCGGAAGAGGCAAGATTGATTGTAGAGCATGCACAAATACTTCATCCTGATGATATTGAAAGGTTCGGAGAGTTAGGTGTTATAGCATCTATGCAGCCTATACATGCTACTGAAGATATGTTGTTTGTAGAAGACCGTATCGGAGAGGAAAGGGCAAAGTATGCTTATGCGTGGCGCAGCCTCTTGGACAGCGATGCCATAATTGCCGGAGGATCGGACTACAGCGTATCACCTTTTAACCCCTTTTATGGTTTACATGCTGCAGTGACCAGGCAAGATCGCGACAACAATCCCCCTGAAGGATGGTACCCTGAACAAACAATGACAAGAGAAGAAGCCCTTAAATCTTATACAGTTGCACCTGCTTATATAGAATTCTCTGAAGATATTAAGGGATCTTTAAAGGAAGGTAACTTGGCCGACTTTATTGTTATAGATAGGGATTACTTCGAAATACCTGCTGAAGAAATACATGAAATTGAAGTCTTGAAGACCGTTGTAGGTGGTGATAATGTTTTTGAAAAAGAAGAATGATTTTTTTAAGTGTTAATAAGTGAGATTTTATGTAGCTTATATCACAAATGTTTTAAAATAAATTGCCAGTTAACAGTTGACAAAAAAATATATGTAAATTGTCAACTTGCTGTTTAAAAAAATATAAACGATAAGTAGTTAAATTAAATTATTATATAAAAAAAGAGAAAAAAATATGAGTGTTACAAAGTTTTTTAAGGTTTTTTTGATAACCTTTATGGTTAAAATTTTAGCAGTTTCGTCAGCTTTTGGCTGTTTTGCAGTGGTTGTTGGCAAGGATGCTTCCACAGATGGGTCTGTGTTGTTTGGTCACTTGGAGCAAAATGGTGGCTTGAGAAACATGAGTTATCGTTATGTGCCGAGGATGGAACATGAGCCGGGCAGTGTTGTTGAGCTTCGAAGGGGAGGAACCTGGCCCCAGGCTGAAGAAACCTATGCTTACTTATGGGGGAATAATACCGGTGTTGAATTTGCCGATGGATATTTCAATGAAAAGGGAGTTGCAATTGCCTCAGATGCATGCCGTACAAGGGAGGATTCATATGATGAATTAGTTGAAAGAGGTGATATAACCGATGGTGGTATTGGTTACAAACTCAGACGTATTGTTGCACAAAGGGCAAAGACTGCCAGGGAGGGAGTTGAAATAGCCGGAGAACTTTTGGATCATTTTGGTTATGCAGCTTCTGGAAGAACATATATAATAGCTGATTCGGATGAAGCTTGGGTGTTGGGTGCTGTAAGAGGAAAAAACTGGATAGCACAAAGAGTCCCGGATGATGAAATTGTTTTACTACCAAATGTACATATTATTGGTCCTGAAGCAGATCTTGACGATACGGAAAATGTTATAGCATCTGATGGGCTGGTTGATTATGCTATCTCCCGGGGTTGGTATGATCCTGATAGTGGTGAACCATTCAGTTTCAGGGAAGCTTTTAACCGTCCTGCACCTGAGGGAAGCTTTATGGATGAAAAAGAAGTAGATCCTCGGCAATGGTTTAGCCAATCTTTGGTGCATGGTGAACTGATTGAATTACCTGCAGAAGAACAGCTTCCTTTCTCAGTTAAGCCTGATAAGAAATATTCTGTCCGGGATGTTGCAAATATTTTGAGGAGTCATGGTCATAAGGAAGGGCAGGAGCCTGACCTGGAAAAGTCATATAAGCTTGGCATGCCCGAAGAGGGTTCACCTCACGAAAATGGTGGTGCTGGCAACATTTGTAGTGGCAGATCACAGGAGTTGGTAGTTTATCAACTAAGAAACTGGATGCCCGTAGAAGTGGGTTCTGTTGCCTGGAGAACTACTGCAGCTCCATGTGGATCAGTACTTGTGCCATGGTATGCCGGAATTAACGAGACTCCAAAACCTTATTATAAACAATGGGAACTTGAAGAAGCGCTCAAAATTGATTTCCATTTTGACCCACCAAAAGGCACTTTTGATCATGATCCTGAAAATGCTTTTGATGTGTTCAAAGCGCTGGAAAACCTCATTGACCTTAATTATCCCAGGAATGTTGAAAAAGCAAGGGAAGTATGGGATCCTTTTGAAAAAGATCAATTTGAACTTCAGCCCCACATTGAAGAAGTAGCCCTGGAACTACTTGAGAAAGATGAAGAGTTGGCAATAAAGTTTTTGACCGATTATTCAAATAACCGGGCGATGAAAGCTCTTGAAGAAGCAAAAGAATTGGTTAACTACTTTAAAACAATACATTGGGATAATTAGAAGAATAAAAGATTAAGATATTTTTTTGATGATGATTGCTTGTTAAATAAAATAAGTGGGCGATTAGATTTAAAGAAATATTTAAAATACCCGGTAATAATGAAGAGTTAATCTCAAATATATTACCGGGTATTATTTTTTTATTATCAATAAATATGGATTATTTTATCAATCAATACTTTGCCGGCTCTCCTTCTTCAGGGATTGAGTTTTTGATAAATTCTCTGAGGTGTTCGTTGGCACTTTTTAAATCTTCCTGGCGCAGATACATCATATGCCCGCTTCTGTAACCTTCAAATCTCAGGCGGTCTGACAACTTTCCTGAGGGATCCATGTTCCACATTGTATATTTAGCGCTAAAATAATCGGTTGCTCCGTCGTAATAGCCGGATTGTATCATTACATTAAGAAAGGGGTTTTCGGCCATTGCCTGGCGAAGATTTTCGCCCGTACGGTTATTACTGCGATCCCAGGGGCGGACTCGTCCGAATATCCAGTATTGCAAGTCTGTTTCATAGTTGAGTTCATCGCGAAGATAATAGTTAATGGCAGGTGTGAAACTATGGTTCCAGGAGGTCAATTCAGCAGGATAATCATAGCGCTCCCCGGCATCCTTCCTGTCTATTCCCTTGTACCTTGAGTCTAGTCTGCCAATGGTAAGTCCTTCGTCACGTAGTAAGTCTTTCCAGAAATAAGAAGTAGGAACAGCAAGGTTGTGGTTTAGTACTGTTTCTTTTGATAAACCTGAGTAACTGGATATTTGATTTGCAATTTCTTTCTTACGCTCATCGTTTAAGAAGCCACCACGTGACAGTGCAGGAATTAGTTCCTCTATTGTGAAGTCTTCAACTTCAGGAAGGAAGTCATAAAGGTCTTGCTCTTGAAATTCGTCATCAAGTACTTCATGATACCATGCTGTTGCTGCATAATAGGGTAGGGGAAGGGCATCCCTTACCGGTCCCTGGCGATCTATGCCCATGCCTGTGGGTGATACCAGGATCACTCCATTTAAATACATCCAATGAGAACCTTGCAGACGCTTTGCTAATCCGGCTACACGCGTTGTACCATAGCTTTCGCCTATAAGATACTTTGGTGACCTCCAGCGGTTATGCCTTGATATAAAAGCATCTATCCACTCAGCCAGATATTCGATATCAGCATTTACACCAAAAAAAGTTTCTCTTTTTTCTTCCTCATCCATATCCTTATCTGCAATGCGTGAAAAACCAGTGTTTACCGGATCAACATACACAATGTCGGCTACATCCAATATAGAGTGATTATTCTCTATTACCCCATATGGCTGTATTGGGAAACCTTCATCGTCGATTTTGAGAAAAGAAGGGCCTGTGTACCCGATATGCATCCATACAGAAGATGAGCCCGGGCCTCCGTTAAATGAAATTACGATCGGACGACGAGTGTTGTCACTTATATCCCTTCGTTCATAAAATGTGTAAAATACTGAAGCAATAGGATTACCATCATCGTCCCAAACCGGTTGTGTTCCAACAGTAGCACTATAAGGAATATTCTGTCCCCTTATATTTACTTCATGATTGGTTGTAACAGTTTCATCCAATTTAATTTCCCGCTCTTGACTATATGCTACAGAAACACATATTCCGAAAAGGAGTGTGAGGATTGTTGAAAATCTTGTAAAATTTCTTTTTTGCGTTGCAAGTGTATACATAATATTTTTATTTTTTAATTATTAATTAAATATAGTAACAAAGATCAAAATTTTTTTAAAAAGAAATAAATTATTTGAGTATATCGTCTTTTAATAAGTTTTATTTCATATTAATTTATATTTTTTTAATATCAGCCTTTAGTGGTGTCCGGTTAAGAGTTAAATAATTTATTTTGAGAGGATTTTGCAAAAATTAATAAAATCAACTGTTATATGTAAAAAAATTATTAATATTGCTTATCTGAATTATTGTTAAACTTTTATACAAAATTAAATCTATGAAAAAAATAAATATTTTATTAATTACAATGACTATCATTTTTGCTGGTTGTGCGCCTGATGGTAAAAAGGACAACCCTCTATTGATGGAGTTTGATACTCCATATGAAGCCCCTCCATTTGATAAAATTGAGGATGAGCATTTTATGCCGGCTATTGAGGAAGCTATTAGTCAGCATAAGGCTGAAATAGAAGCTATTGTTGAAAATCCTGAAGCACCTGATTTTGAAAATACTATTGTTGCCTATGATGATGCAGGTGAATTATTAACACGGGTAAACAGGGTTTTTGGTGGCTTAAGAAGTGCTGAAACAACTGATCGTTTGCAGGAAATAGCACGGGAGACTACACCTATGTTATCTGAACACAGGAATTCCATACGGTTTAACATGGATCTTTTTAACAGGATTGAAGAGGTTTATGAAAATCGTGAGAATATGGATCTTGATAGAGAGCAAGAGCGCCTTGTTGAAAAGGTTTACCAGGATTTTGAACGTAATGGCGTTGCTCTTCCGGAAGAAGAACGTAATAGGCTGAAAGAGTTAAATGAGCGCATGTCCATGGTTTCGCTTGAACTTGGAGAAAATTTACTTGCTGAAAACAACAGGTATAAATTAGTATTGGAAGATGAAGAGGATCTTGTAGGGTTACCTGACCATGTTATTTCTGCTGCAGCTGAAGAAGCGGAGAAAGCTGATAAAGAAGGTAAGTGGGTATTTACCTTGTCTAAGCCTAGCTGGATTCCTTTCTTACAGTATTCGGAGCGTCGCGATTTGAGAGAAGAAATATTTAAAGAATATATCAATCGTGGTGATAACGAGAATGAAAATGATAATAAAGAGCTATTCCTGGAATTGCTTGAATTACGCCAGGAAATGACAAGAATGCTTGGTTTTGACAACTATGCTGAATATTTCACTGATATACAAATGGCAGAAAACCCCGAAAATGTTTATGATTTCTTGTATGAAGTTTGGGATCCCGCTTTGGAAAGAGCTAAGCAGGAGCGTGATGATATGCAGGCAATAATTGACCGTGAGGGTAAGGATTATGAGCTTGAAGCATGGGACTGGTGGTATTATGCTGAAATAATTCGTGAGGAAGAGTATGACCTTGATGAAGATCAGCTTAAACCTTATTTCACTCTTGATAATGTACGGAAAGGTAATTTTGCTTTAGCTAATAAACTGTATGGATTAACTTTTGAAGAGCGTCCCGAAGTGCCTGTTTATCATGAAGAAGTAGAAGCTTTTGAAGTATATGACAATGATGGTAGCCACCTTGGCATACTTTATATCGACGCACATCCAAGACCAGGCAAGCGCAGTGGTGCATGGTGCGGTACTTATAGAAGCGGAGGTTATGAAGATGGTGAAAAGATAGCGCCGATTGTTACAATAGTAATGAACTTTACCCGCCCGACAGGTGATCAGCCTGCCATGCTTAGTTGGGATGAGACTACTACCTACTTCCATGAATTTGGACATGCTTTACATAACTTTTTTGCTGACGGGCGATATGACAGGACCAGGAGAAGTGTACCCAGGGATTTTGTAGAACTGCCTTCACAGATACTTGAAAATTATGCCGCTGAACCTGAGTTGCTTAAAGAGTATGCTATTCATTACGAAACAGGTGAAGCTATACCTGATGAATTAATTGAAAAAATACATAATAGTAGATATTTTAATCAAGGCTTCCAGCAAACGGAATATTTTGCCGCTGCTATACTAGATATGGATTGGCATACTGCCGAAATTACTCCCGATATTGATGTAAATGAATTTGAAAAAGCATCAATGGATGGTATAGGCCTGATTGATGAAATTATACCAAGATACAGAACTACTAATTTCCAACATATTTTTGGCTCAGGATATGCTGCAGGATACTATGTTTACCGCTGGGCAGGCGTTTTGGATGCCGATGCATTTCAAGCTTTCAAAGAAACCGGCGATATTTTTAACCAGGAGTTAGCCGAAAAATTCAGGAAATACATTATGGCTAAAAATTCAATTTATGAAGGAATGGATGCCTATATTAAATTCAGAGGCGAAGAGCCATCAATAGAACCATTTCTAGAGAGAAGCGGATTAAATTAAATTAAATTAAATATCTTAATTATAGCTAACTCAAAAAATGGTAGAGATATTAAAATTTATGGCTGAACATATCTGAAAGTAAAATAATCAAAGTAGTTTTTTGATCATTTTTAAATGAAGTAGTTCAGGGCTTAAAATTTTAAAAATTAGATTAAAACCTCCAATGTTTTATTAAACGTTGGAGGTTTTTGTGTATATATACTTTAATGCCTCAAAAATAAAGTATAGAAGCTTTTACATTAATTTTTTATTTCCGATAAGTACAGTGGTGTAACTTTTGTATTGTGATAACCGTCTGAACAAATACATTACGATATTTTTTCAAATTCAAAACACAAAAAAATCAAAAATTTTTGTTGCTAAATAGCTGTCCTGACAAGGAGTATAGATTTTACTAAAAAATTCAAAAAAAATTCAAAAAAAATTTGTTATTCTAAAAAACAGTATTACATTTGCAGTGTTATAGTAAAGTAGTACAGTAGTAAATTAAATGAGGTGATTGTTCTTATATTTGATGTAAAGAGACCAGGGCTAACAAATGTATAGTGAATGGTTAAAATTGGAAGTTCTGGTATTGGTTAAAACAAGTTTTTATTATTAAAAAGCATTGTTAACTAAACTCTGGAGTTCATTTATTTTACATTTTGACGATCAATTGAAGTAATATGTTTTTTTTCATTAATATAAATTTATAAATCATTAGCCATGAAAGCTATATTTTTTACACAAGTTTTACTTTTAACCACCTTATTTAACGTAGGTGGTACGGAAATAAATAAAAAACAATACTCACCAACCCGGATTAGTAATCCACCTGAAATTGACGGGGTGCTTGATGAAGAGATTTGGGAAGAGGGCAATTGGGAGAGTGGCTTTGTACAGTTTGAGCCTCATAACGGTCAAGAGCCGTCTCAGCCTACAGAGTTTTGTATTTATTATGATGACGATAACTTATATGTAGCTATCAGAGCTTATGACAGCAGTCCTGATAGTATAGTACAAAGGTTGACTCGCCGTGATCAGGAGGATGGTGATGTAGTGGGTATTGCGTTTGATAGTTATTACGATTTGCGTACGGGTTTTGCATTTGGTGTAAGTGCCGGTGGCACAAAGTTTGACTGGATTATTACCAATGATGGACAGAACGAGGATCGTACATGGGATCCAAACTGGTGGGTAAGTACAAGCGTTAATGATCAAGGTTGGGTGGCTGAGATGCAAATTCCTTTCAGTCAGTTACGCTTTGAAAGAAATGGTAAGGGTGTATGGGGCTTGCAGGTTTTTAGAGGTGTTTATCGCGAAGGTGAGTTAAACTTTTGGCAACCTACTCCCCAGAATGCTCCGGGCTTTATACATCGCTTTGGCTTGATGAACGGATTGGAGAATGTAGAACCACGTACTATATTTGATATTACACCCTATACTGTTACTTCTGCTGAGAGTTTTGAAGCTCAGGCAGGAAATCCTTTTTTAACGGGTAGTGATTATGACCTTAAGGCAGGGCTGGATGCAAAGATAGGTGTTACCAACAACTTAACACTGGATCTAACTGTAAATCCGGATTTCGGCCAGGTAGAAGCCGATCCTTCGGAAGTGAACCTTACTGCTTATGAGACATTTTATCGGGAAAGAAGACCCTTTTTTATCGAAGGTCAGAATATTTCAAGCTTCTCTCTTGGCATTGGTGATGGTGGAATTGGAAACGACAATTTGTTTTATTCACGACGTATAGGTCGGAGGCCACAAGGTAATATTTCAGTGGAAAATGGAGCTCATGTTGAGAGGCCTTCATTTACTAACATCCTGGGTGCTGCAAAACTTACAGGTAGAACTGAGGATGGTTTATCGGTGGCAATTATTCAATCCGTTACTGCAGAGGAAAAAGCTGAAATTGACATGCTTGGTGACCGTTCACTTAAGACAGTAGAGCCTTTAACAAATTATTTCGTCAGCAGGGTGCAAAAAGATTTTGGTGATGGTAATACTTTATTAGGAGGAATGTTTACCAATACCTATCGTAATCTTGATGACAACCTTTCCGATCAGATGCATAGCACAGCTTTTAGCGGTGGAGTTGACTTTACCCAATATTTTAAAGATAAAACATGGATGTTTAACATAAATACCGCAGTTAGCCATGTAGAAGGCAGTAATGCAGCTATTGCCCGAACACAACGTTCGTCTGCAAGATACTTTCAGCGCCCTGATGCTGAACATGTTGAGCTTGACTCTACACGCACATCTTTGACTGGTACGGGCGGTAAAGTGCAAATATCAAAGACAGGCGGTGGCCATTGGAATTTTATGGGCGCTATGCTATGGAAATCTCCTCAGTTTGAAATCAATGACCTGGGCTATATACGTGAAACAGACCAGCTTCTTCAAGTTCTTTGGGCAGGATATCGTGAATGGGAACCCAATGGAATATACCGCAATTATAACATAAACATGAATCAATATACCATTTGGGCTTTTGATGGTAAAAGAACTCATACAGGCTTTAACCTGAATGGCTCTATGATGTTTAAAAATTATTGGCGTGCTTTTGGTGGTTTAGAATATACTCATGATATCTTATCACGAACTCATTTGCGTGGAGGTCCTGCTATTCGTCTGCCAAATCGGGTTAACTCAAGGTTTGGTTTTGGAAGCGATAATCGCAAAAAAATAACAGCTAATATAAATGGTAGCTATAACACCGGAATGGAGAATAACAGTAATTTTTACCGGGTTTCTCCGAGTATAACATATAAACCCGCAGACATGTTAAATCTCTCATTTAATCCTTCCTACACGAAGCGTTTTGAAGAATTGCAATATGTTAATCAAAGTTCTTATAACGACATATCCAGGTATGTTTTTGCCAGTATTGACCAGGAAGTTGTTAATTTCTCTTTCAGAGTTAATCTCACGGTTTTGCCGGATGTAACCCTACAATATTGGGGACAGCCTTTTATAGCAATAGGTAATTATCATGACTACAAATACATTACAAATCCACTGGATACTGATTATCATGACCGTTTTCATGTTTATGACCAACAAGAGATATCTTTTGAAGACGGAACTTATAAGATTGATGAGAATCTTGATGGAACTGTAGATTATCAGTTCGGTAATCCTAACTTCAGGATGCAGGAGTTTCTGTCTAACCTTGTAATAAGATGGGAGTATAACCCGGGATCAACTCTTTTTCTTGTATGGAATCAAAACCGTACCGGATTCGGCACTAATGGTAACATGGATTTCTTTGCTGATATGGACAGACTGTTCTCAGAAAAGCCACATAATATATTTTTGTTGAAGTTTTCTTATCGAATAGGTCTACGCTAAATCCATGTTAAATTCTCGTAAAGAAAAAATCCGGCAAGGGTTTAAATAGTTTGGTCTTTGGAATTATCACCGGATAAAACTTTACATTATTAGGATATTAAAATATTTAATATATACATAAACATGTTTCATGTTATTGGTATTTTTTTGTCAAATACTAAAAATTATTAACCACATTAAAATAAACTATGTGTAGTAATAATAATTAATTTATTTAATTTTGAACTACAATTTATTTAATTAAAACAACAAATTAAAACACAATAACATAATGGATTTAAAAATTCCCGGCTATATTAAGCTTGTTTTAGGTTTAATATCTATTGTTCTGGTAGTAACTATTATGATGGAAGCAAAAACGATATTGGTTCCGGTATTAATTGCATTGCTTCTGGCAATTTTGATAAGTCCTCTTACAAGTTGGTTGGATAAAGTTGGCGTACCTTCATTGTTGTCGGTATTTATCAGTTTGATAGCATTATTGGGAGCCTTATTCGGTTTATTTGTTTTCTTTTATAATCAATTGCTTGGATTTTCCGGAGATATAGCTGTTTTGGAAGATCGTTTCAGTGAATTGATAGATGTTATAAATGATTTTACGGCTGAGCACATAGAGGGTGCTGTGCCTATTTCTTTCGAGAGTATTCAAAAAGTTATTTTTCAGTATTTATATGATAATATTGCAGCACTGACCGAAGGTATTATTGCTACTGCTTCAACTATAACTTTGTCCTTAATGGTGCCAATTTTTATTATCTTTTTGCTGTATTTCAGAAGATTTTTGATTGAGTTTATATTACAGGCATTTGGCTCAAAAAACCGTGAAAAAACTTCCAAGATCATTCATAATGTTAAAATTGTGGTACAAAATTACATTGTTGGGATGTTTTTTGTTATTTGTATATTGGTTGTATTAAACACTATTGCGTTATATAGCATTGGTATAGAACATGCTGTTCTTTTTGCTGTTTTCGCTGCTATTTTGAATATCATCCCCTTTGTGGGTCCATTTTTAGGTGCTACTTTTCCTATACTATATGCATTGTTGGCAATGGATTCGATATGGTATGCGATTGCAGTATTTTTGAGTTTTTACGTCATTCAGTTGTTTGAAAGCAATCTTTTTACTCCCAAAATTGTAGGAGGAAAGGTGTCTATGAACCCTTTGATGACGATATTAGCGCTGTTTGTGGGTAATTATATATGGGGGATTGCCGGCATGATACTTTTTATTCCGGGTATGGCTATTTTGAAAGTTATTTTTGATGAGATAGAAGGTATGCAACCATATGCATACCTGTTGGGTGATATTCGCAAAACTACCGGTGAAGAAAAAGAAGCAGTTCCAATTGAAGAATCCATCAAAAAACTTAGAAAAAAATTAAAAGGGTGAGTCTTCTTTTATAAAATAAATAAATGTTCCGGGTAGGAAATATCTGTTAGATACAGGCCACATCCCGGAACTGAATACCCGGCTTTTTGACGGTCCTGGCTTTCAATTATTTTGACAAAGTCATCGGTTGTTAATTTCTTTTTCCCTACTTCAATCAAAGTACCCACGATTGCTCTGACCATGCCGCGTAAAAACCGGTTGGCAGTTATTTCAAATGTCCATTGTTTTTTGTTATTAAACCATTTGGCATCCATTATTTCACAAATATTATTGTTTACCTGTGTATTAGTCTTTGAGAAACTCGTGAAATCACTATAATTGAAAAGTTTTGTGGTGGCCATTTTCATGATTTCAAAATCTAGCTCACCTTTGTAAAAATAAACAAGGTTTTGAGTGAACGGATTTTTTTCTTGTTCGATAATGTATTGATAGGTGCGGCTTATGGCATCATACCTTGCATGAGCCCTTTGTTTTACAGGCAAAACAGAGTCAATGGCGATGTCGCCGGGCAATATACAGTTGAGTTTAAAAACTATGTTGTTTTCATAAAAATATGCCGGTGGATGTCCCGAATCAAAATGGGCATAAAACAACCTGGCATGAACGCCCGTATCGGTTCTTCCTGCACCCGTCAGACGATTATCTTCTTTAAGTAATGTGTCTAATGCACCTTTTAAAGTATCCTGAATATTTACAGCATTGCTTTGAGATTGCCAACCATGATAATCGGTGCCCTTATATGCTAATTTTATAAAATATCTGTTTGACACTTTTTAACGTCGTTTTATTTTTTTGCAAAGTTACAATTTTAATACACCTTAGCTATTTGGTTCTGCAATAAGTTTGTGATTGAAATAATAAACAAAATTGCTATTAGCAAACAGGTGTTGAAAATAGTGGATAATTCGTAATTTTGTCTTAATTTAGTTGGAGATTCAAATTATGAAAAATTTTTATATGCCACTCAAACTTCGTTTATTTTTGCCCGTTAGCTTGTTTATTACCACAATTGTAATTATTATTACCATATATTTTGTCAATAAATCAATCAATATCTTTAATGAACAGATTGAGAGTAATCTTGAGCAGGGTGTTCAATCAATTTCAAAGATGTTTGACAGAGAAGCCAGTTTAAAGCTTGATATAGTTAAATCCAATCTGGAAGTTACTACAGCAGCCTTTCAGGCAAGTGATTTTGAAATATTATCCAATACTTTTGACACGAAAATTGAAAATCAAAATACCGGCAATATACATTTAAGTAAATTAAAAGAATGGAGCTTAAATGGTGAAAGAGTGTATGAGGATGAGCAGTTTGTTGATAGTTTGCAGAATATGCTAGGAGGGACTGTAACAATTTTTCAAAAGGTTGACAGTGGTTTTGTACGGATATCAACAAATGTTCTTAGGGATGACGGACAAAGGGCTGTTGATACATATATTCCCCTGGAATCACCTGTAAGCCAACATGCCCTGAATGGGGAAACGTTTTATGGTCGGGCTGTCGTTGTAGATGATTGGTACGTAACTGCATATAAACCTATATTTCACGATAATGAAGTAGTTGGAATGATATATGTAGGTGACAAGGAAAAGGACCTGGATGAGTTGAAAACCATTCTATATGAACTTGAAATTGGCAAGAGTGGCTATCCTTTTGTTTTTGACAAGGAAGGTAACCTGTTAATACATCCTGATTCTGACAGGGAAGGGGAGTTTTGGGGTGACAGCACTTTGTTTAATCGTGTCAGGGATAAACAAAAGGGTGTGATTCAATATATGTACCAGGGAGAAGAAAAAACTATGGCTTTTGATTATTTTGATCAATTTGAGTTTTATGTTGCTGCCTCAATATACAATGATATAGAAACCCGTGAGCTTAGAAGAGATACTATCCTTGGCGCTGCAATCACAGGTGGAGTTTCCATATTGCTATTACTAGGCTTTATCTATTACTTTACAACAGACAGGATTTATAAATTTTTTACCGAGCTGCAAAAATCCCGGAAAAAACTGGATACCGTTAGTCGGGCACTTGAAGAATCAGAAGAACGTTATAGGAAATTGTTTGATAGTACAGGTGATGACATCTTTGTAACCGATATTAATGAAAATATTGTAGAGGTTAACAATGCGGCTTGTGAAACACTGGGTTATACAAAATCGGAGTTGGTGAATATGAAGATATCCGATATCAAAACAGAAAAATACAAATATAATGTTGGTGAAAATCGAGAAATCATATTTGAGAAAGGAAGTCACTTGTTTGAATCGGAACATATTACAAAATTAGGAAAGGTAATAAAGGTTGAGTTCACCAGCAGGTTGGTAAGTTACGAAAAGGAGAAACTGATATTGAGTGTTGTTAGAAATATCAGCAGTCGTGTTGAATCTGAGAGGCAGATTTTAAGTGCAATTATCAAAGGAGAAGAGCGCGAAAGACGTCGTTTTGCCAGGGAAATGCATGACGGTTTAGGGCCATTGTTGTCCGCAATCAAGCTGTATGTAAATGAGTTGAACTCTGTTTCCCTTGAAGAGGATGAACGACAAGAGCTTACAAAACATAGCAATGAACTCCTTGATGAAGCTGTGAGTGCAACACGTACAATATCTAATAACCTTATGCCTACCGTTATAGAGTCATACGGATTGGTTAAAGCAATACAAGCATTTTGTGATAAAGTGAACAAAACCAATCAAGTGAATATTACTTTTGAAACCGAACATATTGAAGAAAGACTTGACAGTAACCTGGAGCTTATTTTTTTCAGAGTGATCAGTGAACTTATAAACAATACCATCAAACATGCCCAGGCAGAAAATATATATATTTTACTGGTAAAACATGAAGACAGGCTGAGTTTATATTTCAAGGATGATGGTGTTGGTTTTGATGTAGATGAAATTATTCACTCAGAAAACAAGGGTATGGGACTTAAAAATATTATCAGCAGGATAAGGTCAATCAATGGTAAGTATAGTTTTAATAGTGCTCCGGGTGAAGGCTTTACAATAAAAATAGAAGTAACTTTATAATAATGTAGCTATGAATGATAGAATAAAAGTTTTAATTGTAGATGACCATGAAATTTTTCGAAATGGATTGAAAATGGTGCTCAATAAGCTTAAGTATGTTGAAGTTGCGGGAGAAGCAAACGATGGCAAGGAATTTATTAATATGTTGGAAGAAATTGTGCCTGACATTGTATTGATGGATATTGAAATGCCTGTTTTAAATGGTATTGAAGCAACTAAAATGGCATTAAAAAAGCATCCCAACCTGAAAATCATAGCTCTCACAATGTTTGGAGACGATGAATACGTGCAAAGTATGCTGGATGCCGGGGTAAAAGGGTTTCTCATGAAAAACATCAACAAGGAAACACTTGACAAGGCTCTTCAAACCGTGCATAATGGAGGTAACTACTATTCGGAGGAATTGTTTGAGTTTTTTACCAAGCAGATAACTAAAGATAAAGAACCAAAGGAGGAGGATACACTGGACCTTACCCGGAGGGAAAAGGAAATTTTGCAATTACTATGCGAAGGTCTCACCAACAAGGAAATTGCTGATGCTTTGTTTATAAGCGAACGCACGGTGCTGGGTCATAAAACCAATTTACTTACCAAAACTAATACAAAGAATTCACTGAGCCTAATGGCGTATGCTATTAAGAATAAGTTGGTGGTGATATAGAAGTGAGTTGTGAGTTGTGAGTGGTGAGTTGTGAGTTGTGAGTTGTGAGTTGTGAGTTGTGAGTGGTGAGTTGTGAGAGGTGAGTTGTGAGTTGTGAGTTGTGAGAGGTGAGTTGTGAGTGGTGAGTTGTGAGTTGTGAGTTGTGAGTTGTGAGTTGTGAGAGGTGAGTTGTGAGAGGTGAGTGGTGAGTTGTGAGTTATGAGTTGTGAGAAGTGAGTTATGAGTGGTGTTTTAGCGACAGAATTTTTCAGGAGATTTTATCATTGATATCAGAATTTTGCGAACTTCTTCGTATTGTTCAATGAAATATTTATGTTTTACAGCATTTATATATTCACAATCCTTTGAATAATCCAACCAAACTTCAGTTTCATATTCTTCACTCAAGGAATCGCTAAGTTTACTGGAAAAGTATTTTATATAATTTCTTTTAGCCCATGATTCTGCTATTGATGTTGTTATACTTCTTGAAGATCTTCTTATCTGATCTGTAAGAGAGTATTTTTCTTCATGTGGAAATGTTTTTGAAATTTCAAAAATTTCCATTGCAAGCTTATATGCTTTCTGATATACTATCAAATCCTTAAAACTCCTAACCACAGCCATAATAATGTGTTTAAAGGTTAAAAATGTATAAAATAAATAGAAATCAATAACTTCTAACAACTCATAACTCACTCACAATTCACAACTCCCCTCTCCCCTCTCACAACTCACAACTCCCCTCTCACTTCTCACAACTCACAACTCCCCTCTCACTTCTCACAACTCACAACTCCCCTCTCACTTCTCACAACTCACAA
>Ga0207421_10003622_pt1 | contig 18308 bp, 12 predicted proteins | sample SodLakKL_010_SED_4_FD_187542 | JGI IMG/M metagenome (GOLD analysis project Ga0207421, IMG submission 187542) | Alkaline sediment microbial communities from Lake Tanatar, Kulunda Steppe, Russia - 8KL_010_SED (SPAdes) (version 2) | ecosystem: Environmental > Aquatic > Non-marine Saline and... | reverse complement strand
GAGTTTCCTGGCATCTGACAAGACCATTGCCGGAGCTACCATGGTAAGCCGGGAAAAAACTCTTTTGCTCTCATCAAGCCTGCGGACAACCTCCCGGATCCACACTTCTGCGTAGATTTTGCGGACAGTCTGGAAGTCATGACTCCATTTGCCAATTGATTGGAAGGTAGAAAATTCGTTAGATTGAAGTACAGGATGGAGTTATCTGTTCCTTTACATTGTTTTCAGCTGGACAGACATAATGGGGACGTCTGTCAATGCATTTATTCACCACTTTGGGAGGTCTTTATGAAAAAGGCTACTGTTTCATTGGCAAGTATCATTCTGATTTTTGGCGTGTTTTTACACTCGTCCGCCAAGGCCCAGGACGAATTGGTACTTCATTACAAAACAACCGCCAATATCCTCGAAAATCCGTTCGGCGCCGGATATATGGCCGGCACCAACGGCTACAACGACACGGGGAAATACCAACGCTTCGATTTTGCAGAGGAAGTGACCCTCATTGGTGCCGGTCTCTATTTCGGTGTTCTGGAGCAAGGAGACGGCGCTTTCGGCGACATCACGTTGGTCATTCGCAAAGTGGCTGACGACGGAGAACCCGGCGAACTGCTCGGGGACCAGGTCGTTGGCCTCGGAACCATGTCCACCGGAGAAGAAGGTAACTACATTACACTCGACACCCCCGTTGACCTTGCCGAAGCAGGAGTCACCAGCATCTTCATTGGCATGGAATGGGAAGAGTCGCTGGATAATGAATTCGCACTGCTGTCGGACAAAGACGGCGAGGGCGACGATGCCAACCGCGTGTGGGAACGGTTCGACACCGGCGAATACAACGACTTCCAGCGGACCCGCAATCCCGATTTTTCATGGGGAATCGATATCGACCTGTGGATCAGTGCCGTCTATTCCATCCCCACATCGGCCGAACCTCAAGACACCGGACTTGCCGGACGCTTCCAGCTCGGGCAAAACTATCCCAACCCGTTCAACCCGTCCACGGTGATTGAATACCACCTGCCTCACTCCGCTGAAGTACGCCTGGAAGTGTTCAACCTGATGGGCCAGCGAATCACCCTGCTGCACGAGGGAATTCAGCAGGCCGGACGCCACCAGGTGCAATTTGACGCATCCGACCTCGCCGGCGGTGTCTACTTCTATAAGCTTGTCACCCCGGGAAAAACCATGCAACGGGCCATGACACTTGTGAAATAGGTTCTGATCACGGGCTGGCGCTTAATGTTACAGATGGGTTATTATCTGATTTTTCAGACAATAGCATCATTTAACATATAATAAATAATGTAAATTTAAATGGCCGCAACACTAGTCTATATACTTTAAATTTCATAATTTTCGGAAGCTTCATTGTATCTGCTTATGTCTGCTCCATTATAGATCGTAAACGCTCCTGCATACAAACCGGGAGTATGGAAAGTGATACATGATCACATCATCGGTGGTGTTGCGACCTTGCTGCTTCTTGCAGGCTGCACGGAAAAAAAGAATCATATCATTCCCTGGAATTACGGTGAGGATGTCTTTGTCTTCATTGAACTGATCCAGATCAAAGATGGGGAAATCATTCAGGGCAACTATCCGCCCGGACCCATGATCGACGCCCCCTCCTATTTCTTTGACAAGGAGCAAAGAACCCTCGCTTCTAAACCGATCCCGTTTGAAATTGCAGACTCTCTGAAAGTCGTGTACGGAAGGTATGGCGCCCTCAGAGGAGCTGCCGGGGGCGGTGCCACAAGCCGATTATTTGGTGTTTTCCGGTTTCCCTACGAACACGAAAATGTGATGATTATGGGAGTCGATCAGGCCGGGAAAGCCCATCTGAAATACCGTGATGAAACGCTCATCATTGAAAGCCACGACGAATGGATCCACACCGTGACGCAGCGCGATACGGTTGCAACGCCGCAAGGACCGGCTATCGCTGACTTCACCACTACCATACGCATCATCAACCACGGCGTGATGGACAAAGGGATGATACGTACCTGGTAAGCACCGCTTTCTCACTGCTTTCAGCCCGTTTTCAAGGCTAACAGGCACAACCTGGAGGCAACCCATGTATTCAGGTAAATCAGCACATCCAACCCTCTCGGCCGGACTTCTCACGGCACTCTTCCTGTCACTGCTGCTTTTTATGGATGTGCCCGGAGCCCCGCTGCGCAACGTATACCAGACGCTGATCCAGCCCGACGGAACCATCCTGCACTGCTTCGCAAGCGGTGACGAGTTCCACAACTGGCTTCACGACGCCGACGGCTACACCATCATCCAGCATCCGGAAACCGGCTTCTATGTCTATGCCGATCTCGATGGAAAAACGCTGGTGCCCACAAAACTGATTGCCGGCCGGGATGACCCCGTTGCACACGGGCTGCCACGCAATGCGAACATCCCGCCGGAAGAGATGCTCGAAAAACGGCAACAATTTGAACAGCTGACCAGGGAAATCCAGATCCGGGAGTTGGGTCACGCAAAATCAGCGTATCAACTCTCCCGGTTCAATGTCCTCAACAACATCCTCATCTTCATCCGGTTCAACGACGACAGTGAATTTGAAACTCCGATACAGTACTACAATGACATGTATAACAAACAGGGCAAGGATGTCCTTTCCGTTTACGAATACTATGTGGAGGCTTCTTTTGGACAAATAGAGATTTTCACCACGTTCTACCCCACACCGACCGGGACTACCGTTCTGTCGTATCAGGATCAGCATCCGCGTTCCTATTATCGCCCAAAAAGTGCAACAAACCCAACTGGGTACGATGGAATGCAAGAACATATTGAAAGAGAACACACTCTATTGAAAAACGCGATCAAGCATGTAGAACCCCAGATCCCGCAACACATCAATCTGGACAATAATAATGATGGAATGGTTGATGGTGTTTCCTTTATTGTTCGGGGAGCTCCTGAAGGGTGGAGTGATCTTCTGTGGCCCCACCAGTGGACGCTCTTTTCCCGGGAAGTCACCATCCATGGCAAAAGGGTTATGAATTATACCTTTCAACCGGAAAAAGGTGAACTGGCTGCAAAAATTCCAATGGGAGTGATCGCCCACGAATTGTTCCATGTGCTCGGGGCTCCGGATCTGTACCGCTATGATGACAGTGGCCTTACTCCGGTCGGACCCTGGGATGTTATGGCTACATCTCAAGAGATCCCACCGCACATGGGTGCCTGGATGAAGTATCTCTACGGCGGTTGGATCGATGAAATTCCCGTCATAACCAAATCCGGATCCTACCAGCTCAAACCCCTGCATGAGAACAGCTGCTACAGAATCCCCTCCGCGATATCTCCCTACGAATTTTACGTCATAGAGTACCGTAACGCCAGCTCCAAATTTGATCAGTCACTTCCTGGCGAAGGTCTCCTGATATACCGGATCAATACCATTTCAGAAGGTTTTGGCAACCGAAATGCGCCGGATGAGGTCTATTTATATCGCCCGAGTGGTACACTCACACATAATGGAAATGTTTTAGAAGCCAACTACTCCGCCAATACCGGCCGAACCGAAATTTCAGACCACACTTCAGTACCAGCGTTCCTGTCCAACGGCACCCCCGGCGGTTTGCATATATCCAACATTGGCACAACCGGAGAGTACATCAACTTCCATGTCACCATTGACTATTCACCATCCGGTACTTTTGTGCATCACGACAGCGGATGTAAATATTTATATTTGGGATCGGAACAACCTCTCAATTATGAAGTTGCCATACGATTGACGGATGCCGAGTTGTCCGGATTTTACGGACAGGATCTGACATCAATAATGCTGTTCTTGAGGGAAGGAAGTGGGAATGACGTTACACTGAAAGTCTGGGAAGACGGCACACCTCAAAACCCTGGCACTCTCGTTCACGAGGAGTATGTGGGAAATACTGTCACACCAGGCATCTGGTTTGCCCACGAGTTGAATAAACCGGTCAGATTACAGCAGGGTAAAGATTACTGGATCGGATATCGACTGAATGCCACTGGCAGTTTTCCCATTACATTTGACGGAGGTCCGGCAGTTCAGGGAAAGAGTGCCTGGCAGAATACTGATGATGGTTGGGTCAACTTGCATGATTACGGACTGGATTTGAACCTCAGGATTCGGGCATTGATTTCCGACTCGGGTGTGGGTTCGGGTTTGCTCAGCATCGTCGACGATCAATTGAATGTTTTCGTCTACCCCGGACAGACCAGGAATGTCCCGCTTCGCATTTCCAATACCGGCACCGGTCCGCTCACGTACACGGTAACAGCCAGTGGTGGAGAGCCTCCTGTTGCAAAAACGGCACCGGAATCGGTTGCTGCAACGAATGAAGTAGTCCTGATCCTTGACGACGGTAACCACACGGCTGACGGTTTCCTGGGTGGTGGAGGCTTTATGTACTACTACTGGAAAAATGAATTTCAGCTGGATCAGGATTTTGACCTGGAGAAAATCCGGTTCTACATGACAACCGAATCCGAGAACTCCAACCCGATGCAGATCCTGGTACTCGGAGCTGATGGTTTCGAGGTCTTTGACACTACCCATGTCTTTGACCTTTCAAAAGGTGGAAAATGGTACGAATACTCCTTCCCACCGCACGCGCGGAAAAAAATGTCCTACAAAAGCGGGCAGACATTCAGCCTGATCCTTGGTTCGCTCAATCCGGACATCAAGTACCCGGCCGGCTATGATAACGAGGGCAAGAAACCCGGATTCAGTTATTACGGTTATTATGCCTATATGAATAACCAGTGGATCTTTTCCGGATGGACCAATCTTAATACCACTTTTATACCGAAAGCCGCTTTCCTGATCCGCGCCGTCGGCAGACCAGGCGGTACCACGCAGAACCAGCCCCCTGTCGCCGTGGCTCAGGTCACACCATCCACGGCAGGAGTCAACCAGCCCGTGACCTTCAGTGCGGCCGGTTCCTACGACCCGGACGGACAGATCACCGCGTATTTCTGGGAGTTCGGGGACGGGCAGACCAGCAATCAGATGAACACGACCCACTCCTACTCGCAGGCAGGCGACTACACGTACCGGCTGACGGTCACGGACAACCAGGGAGCAACAGGTCAGACATCCGACATCATTTGCATCACCGACACGCCATCGCGATGGACCATCAACCCGACAACCGGCACAATCCCCGCCGGCAGCCACCGTGATATCACCATTTCTTTCGATTCCCGGGGCCTTCCGGAAGGGAACTACCAGGGCACCATCACAGTAAACAGCAACGCCGGGAACAAAACCATACCCGTAACGATCATTGTGAGCAGGGACGTCAGTGCCGAAGATTGGCCGGCGGTTGCTTTCAAAAACAGGCTGGACCAAAACTACCCGAATCCCTTCAATCCTGTTACCGCCATCCGTTGGGAAATGGAGACAAGTGATATAGTCCTTCTGACTGTTTACGATGTCACCGGAAGGAAAGTAGGTACACTTGCACATGAGCGGTTTGAGCCCGGGAGCCATGAAATCCACTTCGACGCAACCCATCTGGCCAGCGGCGTCTACCTGTACCGTATCCACTTTGGAGATTTCATTGCCGTTCGTCCCATGCTGCTGCTTAAATAAGAAAATATCTCTGCCAGGTCAGGCAAAATCCAGATTCCGGGATGCCTGCCACAACTGTCATGGACCTTGTGGAGTTCAGGTTCCCGGGCGGCTGGCATGCCATGTCCCGGTCTGCATGGTTGAACACTCCCTTACTGTCTGTCAGGATTCTTTGCTATATTGGCCTGAAAACACAATCCCCAAATCCAAAATGACTGTCCATGCCGTCCAGGAAATTGCCGATTCTGTTCCTGCTGTTCTTTGTTAGCGCAACGGTCGCGTCGCCTGCCAATGCCCTGGCATTTGCCGCACAGGAAGACCTGCGCATCCGCAACGCCATCGAATCCGTGAGACAAGAGCTGGCCCCCGACCGCCGCGTGGCCGTATTCGACATCTCCTGGGAAGTCCACGGAACGCAGGTTCTGCTCAGCGGCGAAGTTGACAATCCGGACGCAAGTGAGCGTTTGGGTGCGGAACTGCGTGAAGCCGGTTTCAGCGACATCCGCAACAACATCGTCGTTCTCCCCCATCCCGGTCTCGGTCATAATACCCATGGCGTCGTCCGGGTAAGCGTGGCCCAGATGCGGAGCGAACCGCGGTTTACCTCCGAAATTGTGACGCAGGTGATCATGGGAACCCCGCTCCGGGTCCTGAAGCGCCAACGTGGATGGTTCTACGTGCAATCTCCCGACAATTACCTCGGATGGATGAGCGCCGGCCTTTTCCAACAGATGGATACGCATCAGCTCGAAACTTGGAAAGCGTCGGATAAAGTGATCGTAACGGAATATCATGGAATGGTTTACGAAGAAACATCCACCAGCTCTCTTCCCGTGAGCAACGTTTCAATGGGCAATCGGCTTAGAACTTCAGGACAGCACGGCGACTGGGTGTCGGTCGCGCTGCCGGATGACCGGACAGGCTTCATCCATTCCGATCTGGTGTCATCGTATGCCCAATGGAAGGAAAGCCGCGAACTTACCGGTGATAACATCGCCCGCACAGCCAGGAAGTTCATCGGCATCCCCTATCTTTGGGGCGGCACTTCCACCAAGGGCTTCGACTGCTCCGGGTTGACCAAACTGGTGTTCTGGCTGAATGGCATGGACCTGAGCCGCGATGCCAGCCAGCAGATCCTCATGGGTGAACACGTGGATCCGGGACCCCGGTTTGAAAACCTGAAGACCGGAGATCTGCTCTTCTTTGGAAGGACGGCCACAACCGACACACCCGAGCGGATTGTACACGTCGGCATCTATCTTGATAACCGGGAATTCATCCACGCTTCCTACCTGGTGCGCATCAACAGCCTGGATCCGGAAGCGCCCCATTTTGACCGGTACGAGTACAACCGGTTTGTCCGTGCCCGGCGCTTGTTGCCATAACTCCTCCTTTCTCTCATTTTTTGTTGAAAATGGTCATGCAATTGCCCATTATCTGAACATAACCTGCACCCATAAACCTACTGGATACCATGAAGAAACTGATCTCCTCACTCGCTGCCCTCTTTCTGATTGCCGGCCTGACCGCCTGCGGCGACCCGCAACCGGATCCGCCCGCCGGTACACCGGCCGATCGATACAAGGACCCCGAGCCGTTCGCTCAGAACTTGTTCCTGGAAAACCTCTCCGGTCTCTGCGGTGAGACTTTTATCGGAGAGTCCACCTATCCCGAGGATACGGACCACCCGCTGGTCGGCACCGAACTTCGCACACACATCTCGGAATGCGATGATGATATGGTCCGAATTGAACTCTACCGCGACGGTGACTACTGGCACGGCGCCTGGGTGCTGCAAATGCGTGATGAGGGACTTCATCTCTACCACGACCACCTTGGCGATGAGCGCACCATGGATGACCTGGGCGAAGACGACGCCCACGGCTACGGCGGATTTGCCGACGACCGGGGATCAACCTTCAGGCAGTACTTCCCTGCCGATGAGGCTACCGCCGAAATGCTCCCCGAAGCAGCCACCAACGTATGGATGATGGAACTCGACCTGGAAAACGACCGGTTCATCTACTACCTGGAGCGCCACGACCAGCCGCGCTTCCGCGCTGTGCTCTACCGGCAGTAATCGCAAAAGAATCCGTCTTTATGCCGATACTCGACAAATTCAGCCGCCAGCTTCCAAGAATCAGAAAACTGTTCAAAAAAGAGATCCTGATCCTGCTGGGTCTCTTCTTCCTGATGCTTCTGCTCCGCGGGGGAATCGAAATCCGCGACACGTTCGTGGTGGATCGTGCCATGCAATTCGACAACTGGGCGCTGACCATCGCCCGCCAGCCCGACAATCCGGAGCTCTTGCGCGGACCACATTGGGTGGATGAGGCCGTGCGCGACCTCACGGCCCTCGGCGGCGCCGCCGTGCTCACCCTGACTGTCATCTTCGTCTTCGGCTACCTGACCCTCAAGAAAAGTTACCGGTCCGCCATGCTGGTACTCATCGCCACCGTGGGCGGCCTGCTCCTGAGCCTGCTTCTCAAAGACTTCTTCCTGCGGGACCGCCCCGATATCATCCCGGCCCTGATGGTCGAAACATCCCCCAGTTTTCCCAGCGGCCACTCCATGCTCTCCGCGGTGGTCTACCTGACCCTCGGCTCACTGCTCACGCGCCTGGAAACCAACTCCCGCATCCGCACCTACACCATCACCATCGCCATCCTGGCCACCGTGATCGTCGGTATTTCCCGGGTGCTGCTCGGAGTCCACTATCCAACGGACGTGCTCTTCGGGTGGACCATGGGCTTCTTCTGGGCATCACTGTGCTGGTTCGTAATGATCGTCCTGCAGGAACAGAAACTGGTGGAAGTCCGGCTTGAGGAGGAACCGGACGAGGAAGATGAATACACCCGCGATGATTATGACGACGGGGAGGATAGCGCCTGACAAATCTGTCCCCATCCTGTTGATCCAATCAGCAAGTCTAAGAATGAAAAATATTCCAGCCTTACTGGTCGTGCTGCTTCTCCTTGCGTCAGCATCGCTGCCCGGCACGGCCGCATCCACCCATGCGAAACAAGCCGAAACCCGCAGCCACCCGGCGCTTTCAGATCCAGACAGCCTCCGGGTTATTTTAGATGAAATCATGGCCGGCTTCATGGACAGCCTGAACATTGCAGGAGCCACAGTAGCCGTGGTCCGTGACGGGCAGCTTTTTTTTTCGGGTGGATACGGCCTGGCCGATGTGCAGCGGCGCGTGACTGTCGATCCCGGCCGGACCCTGTTCCGCATCGGGTCGGTCACCAAGCTGTTCACCTGGACCTCCGTCATGCAACTGCGCGATGCAGGAATGCTGGATCTTGATACCGATGTGAATGAATACCTCGATTTCATGATACCGGAGCGGTTCGGCCAACCCATTACCCTGCGGCACCTGCTGACCCATACGCCCGGTTTCGAGGACCGGCTTTACGGCATCATGGGAGGTCCACCGCGCAGCGGACGGGCAGACTGGCTGGTGCGCAACATGCCGATGCGGGTGTGGGCGCCCGGACAGTTCGCCGCTTATTCCAATTACGGTACAGCGCTGGCCGGGCATATCGTGGAGCGGATGAGCGGAATGCAGTGGGAGGATTATGTGGAGGCGTATATACTTGCCCCGCTCGGTATGACCTATGCCACCGCACGGCAACCGGTGCCGGACCGGCTCGAACCGTTCGTTTCCAACGGTTACCGATGGCAGGACGAGGCATTCCGCCGCCAGGAGTTTGAACGGCTTGAGGTGCAACCCGCTGCCGGAGGCATGAGCGCATCCGCTGAAGCCATGGCAGCCTACATGATCGCATTCTTTCCCGATGAAACCGACAATGCAGCGCCCGGGGCGTCCGCACACGACAAACCCACAGATGATGTCTCCGCAACCGGGACCACACCCGCATCCTCGTCCGGCATCCTGCGTCCCGAAACCATCCGTGAAATGTTCTCAACCGCATTTTCCCCCGACCCGCGCACGAACGGCATGGGGCTTGGTTTCATGCAGCTCGACTCCCACGGACAACGCATTTTCGGGCACGGCGGTTCCACCCTGCTCTTCCACTCGGCCCTGTTCCTCCTGCCTGAAAAGCGGATGGGGATCTTCGTCTCCTTCAACTCCGAAGAGGGAGCCCTCCCGGGCATGGGTGATTTCCGTCTGACGCTCCTTGACCGCCTCTTTCCCGAATGGATAACCGAACGGACCCGCTTGCCAATGGAACCGGCACCCGGATGGGATCAGAGGGCAGCGATCCTGGAAGGAAGCTATCTCTTGATGCGGCGTCCTTTCACAACATTCGACAAACTGCTCGGGGTGGCGATAAGCCGGATCAGCCTGAAAGCGAAGCCCGACCAGCCCGGCACTGTGACGATGGATTGGCTGCTCGGAACGGACCAATTGAAGGAGATCGAACCGGGTCTGTTCCGCGATGTTGACGGGCATCGTGAAATGGTGATCCGGGGCGATCCGCAGCAGGGCTATACACATCTCTTCTTCAGCGACCTGCCCATGTTTGCCGCCGAAAGAGAATCAGGCCCCTTCAGCCTGCCGTTTCGTCTCATTCTGCTGGCGGTTTGTTATGCGATTTTCCTGACTGTTCCTTTTGCCGTGTTTTTCCGATACCTGATGCAGACCTTTTTTGGTAAACCGGAACCGTTGCGCGGTGCGGAGCTGTGGTACCGGCGCGCCGGACTGGCTTTCGCCCTGCTTTCACTGACCTTTCCTGTATTCCTGCTCATGGCCATCTCAGATCAATCCACCTACATCGAGGCATCCACCAAAACCATGATCCGGCTCGTGCTGCTCATGCCCATGGTGAGCCTTCCCCTGGCGGCCGTTCTGGTCCACGGCAGCGTCCGCGCCCTGAAAAACGAGCTGTGGAACCTGTCCGGCCGCATCCATTATGGTATTGTAACCCTTGCTGCAGTGTTGTTCCTGACGCAGCTCTGGTACTGGAACCTGATCGGCTGGAAACTCTGACCTACTGGACCCGCAACAACACCATGGTGATGTCATCGTGCTGAGGTTCATCTCCGCTGAAGGTTTTAATACGGGATTGAATTGCCTCCAATGCCCGGGGCAACATTGAATACTCCGCCGATGCAAGGAACGCTTCCACCAGTCGCTCCTCCCCGAATAAATCCCGGTCGCCGTCGCGGGCCTCATTGATGCCGTCTGTGTAGAGCAGCAGATGGTCCCCGGGTTCCAGCGTCAATACCTTCCGGGCATAATTCACCTCCGCGGTGACGCCCAGCGGCAGACGCGGGCCGTGTGATGCTATCGCAACCACTTTCCCATCCCGCAGCAGCAACGGCGGCATCTGTCCCGCGTTGGTAAATGCGAAGGTTCTTTTGCGGCCATCCAGAATCCCGTACAACATCGCAGCAAACATGCGGCGGTCACTTTTCCGGTACAGCGGACGGTTGATGCGGATGAGCACCTCGGCCGGATTTGTACGGTGGATGGCCTCGGTGTTGAGCATGCCGCTGACCATGACCGCGGTCATCGCCGCCTTCATACCCTTTCCGCTGACATCGGCCACAGCAATGGCGATTTCAGCATCTTTCTCGCCGCCATCCGGCCGGATGTAATCGAAAAAATCACCGCCTACTTCCGTTGCCGGCAAGCACATGCCAAAGATATCAAACCCGGCGCAATCGGGTGCTTCTGACGGCATGAGTCCCAGCTGCATCTCACGTGCCATCTCCAGCTCACCGCGAAGCCGCTCCCGCTCCAGCTGGATCCGGTAGCTCTCCTTCAAGTTAAGCCGCATGGTGTGGTAGGAAACGGCAAAGGTACCGATAATGGCGATGACGACAAACACGGCCAGCCAGTACCCAAGCGAATCCGCTAACTGGAAGTTGATTGTAAACCCTGGATACATCACTCCGTAGGCGAACCCGGCAAACCACTGCAAATTAAAAAGCCCCAAGGCAAAGCCCAGAAAGGCGAGCAGCATTCCGCTTCCCTCACTGAATAATTTTCCGCTGGATTTGACCCGGTCCCACAGCACGGCCCGGAACACGACAATCATCAGGAAAATGTGCAGAAAGACAAAGTAGCTGTACGAAAGCTGGATGACAAGCATGCGCAGCCCGGTATGGGACACTTCCGGCCAGTTGCCACGGTTGAGATACCAGTTGACAAACGCCAGTACAGTGGCAATGGCAAACCAGATCAGCAATTCCTTGCCGATCGGGGTCTCCTTGTTCAGTTCGGTCGGTTTTGCGTGCTCGTTTATATTCATGGCATGGCTGGAATTGGGCGCTCTGACTTTATATTGCCAAATTTATTCATTTCCGGCAACGAACCAATGGATTGATTACGCTGGACAACATATGGCGTAACCCTTTGGTTTGCCAGGATACATCGTTGAAGTTGATGACAATGTGGGATTCGGTTTCCGGGTGGTCACCAATTTTATCAAAGCGATACCGCTGAATGGCACAACCGGAGCATACCGGAACCACCAGATGGCGTTATCTGGGATTTCTCGATGAAAAGTTACAAATTCCTCTTATGATAATTCGTCGGAAAATTTCAACAGCAGATGTATCCGCATCATATCCGGTAAAATGCCGCTTTTCACTGTCCATATCGCAAACCAATGATCGAAAAACTTATTTCCGGAGCACAGACCGGAGCCGACCGAAACACCCGCTTCCGCTGTGGAAATACGCACCGAGTGGAATATCCGCGACTCCGACGCCACACTCATCCTCTCTCACGGTCCACTGGATGGCGGCTCGCTGTATACCCGCATCAAGGCCGAAGAACTCGGCAAACCCTGGCTGCACATCAATTTGTCGAAAACCGGCATCGAACAGGCTTCAGTATCAGTGAATAACTGGATCTCTGAAGTACGTCCCCGCACACTTAACGTGGCAGGGCCACGTGCATCAAAAGATCCCTTCATATACGAAGGGACCTCCGAACTGCTCCGGCGAATGTTCCGGCAGGGTTTTTCCTGCTGAATACACCCTGACTTAAAAATCCAGGACACCGATATGCATCAGCGCCGGACTCAAAGTGCCTTCAGAAAATCCTTCCAGGGTGATGCCTGCATGGTTTCCGTGTCAGACCGACCGTGTGAACGAATGATCATCGAAGCCTTGTCTACCTGCCCCGGGTCATTCGACTCCACGATGTCCACGACGTCGTACTGCCCCTTGACGGCATAACTGTCTTTCCAAACCACGTCAGGACATTCTTTTCGAATTTTTTCCTTGACCGTATCGGCCATTTTCAGAAAATCATCGGGTTTATGCAGTGCATTGGGCGATATTTTACTCAGGATAATGTAGGTACTCATAACTTTTTTTTTAAGTGTCTGTTATTGTCCTTAATGATGCATCCTTACGTACTATCTCTTTTAACAAATTTGATTGCCAATACGTTTTTTGATTTTTAAATGTTGAAAATGACCTTGCATGACCTTCTTGTAATTATTTGATGCCGCATATGAATACACCCCAAGCATGTCTGTTTCCCTCCTCTCTGGCCGGATAACGATTTGCATAGTGCCAGCTGAAGAGACCGGATCAAAGGCTGTTGGCGAACCTCAAGATCATTTAAAGTTAGGTTCATATGATACTATTTAACCAGCATCATTTTGCGCTGCAATACTTTTCCTTCCGACTCCAGCCGGTACAGATACATCCCGGACGCCAGCCCCGATCCGTCAAAGGATACCGAATAGGCACCCAACGGCAACATGCCATCCACCAGGACAGCCACGCGCCGGCCAAGGACATCGTATACCTCCAGCCGCGTGTTCTGAGCACTCACTGCCAGCTCAAAGCGGATGGTCGTGGCCGGATTGAACGGATTGGGGTAATTCTGGTGGAGACGGACCTGATCCGGCACATTGGTCATTTCAAGCACATGTGTTTCAGATGCCTCCCGGTTGTAGGTCCACCGAATGGCATCGGTCCGCAAAACGCCATCCATGCTGCCGGTACCGGGATAATCAACAACAATGGAGATATCGCCGGCCATGTCCACCTGATACACACCGACCGGCGCCCAATTCCCACTGTTTTCATTCTGGTCGATGGTAGACTCACCCAGCAGCTTTTCTCCCCGAAACGCCCTGTATCGCGCACTGGTTACGGCATTTTCGGTTTCTGGCAGCAAGATTTCAAGCTCGGACAAGCCGGCATCGACATGGCGGACCAGGTATGTTGCACTGGCGCTTGCAGAGCTCGTGTACCGGCTGGATGTACCCCATGCATAGGCATTGCTGTCATACCAGGTGCCCGCTTCGGTGTAATCTTCCGACTCGTTGTCGATGACCACCTGCTGCCGGTCGCCGCCCAGCTGCTCGATCTGCATGGCATCGGCCCGGAGCACCCGTCCCGCCTGGTCGGTGTCGGCCATGGAAACCGTGACCGTCAGCTCATCCCCCTCCTGCGCATCAAACGATCCCAGCCATTTCCAGATCGAACGGTCCGAGTTCTGGTTTACGATCCGCTGCAGGAGCATCTCGCCGTTGACTTCCGCTTCGTATTTTGCCCGGAGCGCACTGTTTTCAGCGCCCGGCACAATGAATGAAAGCGCGTACCGCATCGACTCCTCAATCGTGAAAAAGTACCGGGCCCGGGCATCTTTATTGGCTTCCGATATCCCGATCCACCTGCTGCTGGTTCCGTAGGCCTGGGTCACGCTGTAATTCCACGCCCCCGCCTCCTCGTATCGGTCCGAATCTTCATTGTCAACCAGCTGGAACGGCCCCTTGCCGTATCCCTGAACCGGGATCATGAAAACCGGATTGCCGGGATCGGACGTCTCCACGACCAGGGTGTCGCGGAGGATGCCATAACCTCCTGCGTGAAATTGTAAATCCAGGGCCCGGTGGCTGCGACCCGGAACGGTCAGCGGGATGTTGTCCGGCACCGTCACATCGCCGCCCCGGCTCCATGCCCGGGTGATCTCAGCGGCTTCATACCCCCGATTCTCAAAAATGACAGTGAAATCCCCGGTTGTCCCACGCTGCAGATACCCCAAATCAGGATGTTCCTCTGACCGCGTCAGGAATACGGGCGGACGGTAGGCCGTGATCCGGACCACATCGGCAACAAGTGTGGATGCGGCTCCGCCCCCATCCCTACGGATTTGCACCGCAATATCATCCCCTGCCTGGATCTCCAGGTCATGCAGATAGATCCAGCGGTCCGGGATGATATTCTGCATTGCGCCGGAGCGCACTTCGGATCCATTCAGGGATACGGAATACGGCACTTCGCCAGACAGTTCCGGTCCGGATGGAAACCGGATCTGCACATCATAATGAGCTGTTTCCGCAATGGTCGTGCTCCACCGGGCGGATGCCGGTTCGTCCGACGCTTCGGAAACATGCGCCTGCGCACCCCACACGGCATCGATTTCAAAGTAATCGGCCACCCTCCAGTCTCCCGTGACGGAAAACCCGCCGACACCATACCCGCCGGAACCATACTCGAAGGCACCATGATCGCCTGTTTCATGCTTACTGGTGCCACCATGATCGACGCCACCATGATCAGCTCCACCAACATCTTCATCGTCGATGTAGACGATCCGCGGCAGCCAGTCCCGGTGGTATTTGGACAGATTTCCAACCGAATCGGTCGCGGCCACCGACCAGCTCACGGCATTGCGGTGCGTCAGTATCTCATCCGACTCCCACGTCAGGGGTCCCACTTCGGTCATCTCCACCCGTCGGTGGTTCTCGTAGACATCCCTGGCCGCCAGGAAAGGTCGCGACATGAACAACGGTTTGTCGCTTTGAACACGGATGCGATACCCCTCCCCCGCCGGGATCTCGTCGACACCAAGCACGGGAGGCGTGGTGTCATCGGTCTGCAGCCAGCCCTGCATGGCCTCAATGGCCGTGTCGTAATAATACTCAATGTGGGGATACTCTTCGGCAACCATCTCGATCAGTTCGAATACCCGCTCCAGATCCTCGATGAACGTGTTCTCGGCAACATGCGACCAGATGCACGGTACCTGGTCGATGCCCCGGTCGGCGGCCTCGAAGATCTCCCGGATGTGTGACTCCCGCACGCCGTTGAAATGAATGGATCTTGTATTCCAGCCCCGGTCTCCCCCCGGCAGCATATAGTTGTCGGAGCGCGGCCGGAACGGCACCCAGTCCGACGGAGCCTCATCCCATACGTAGATATTGTTCACCGGTTCGGGTGAACTTGTACGGTTAACAGGCCAGGCGTTATGCAGGCTGAACGGGATCCAGTCATCCAGGTCGGCCTGCCAGTCATTGTCCATGAAATGCCATCCGCTGCGGAACGAAACCGTGAACATATCCTCTTCAATGAGCGCCTCGGCCATGTTCCGGAAAAAATCCTCCCGCGAATCGACATAATCATACGCCTGGTTCCAGTAATAGATGCCGTCGCCGGTCGCATCCGACCACACCCAGGTATGGTAATGGTAGGTGAACTCATCGCCGTACCGCTCCATGCTTTCCTTGTGGAATCTGTTCATCAGGTAGAGCGACATCAGGCTGTTATGGGGCAGGTTGGAGTTGGTGGCGTACCGGTACAAGGATCCACCCTGCATCCACCAGGTGAAACGGAACGGCTCCCCGGAAGAATCCGTGAAACGGTCGCGGAAGTCCGGATCCATGATCCGTGCGGTCTGGCGGTCCGGCGACCGGAACAGATCAAAATTGGAATTGGCGTAGTTGGCCGTTTTGGTATAGAGATGGATGCCCGGGGTAGAACTGTCGGAGCCGAACACAAAGCGGATAATGCCGGGTGCCGTGTCGTTATCCGACGTACGATCATGGACACTGGCCTGGACTGTCGCTGCCGGCGCAAGCAGCAGCAATGTCAGAAATGCCATGCAACGGTATTTCAAGCGGTTGCAATTCCTGGCTGACCATCCATTACTCTTTTGCCGTTTCCTTGCCTTGAAATACTCATTCATCACATTCATGCGCTTTCGGGGCAGTATTGTCTGTCATTCAAATAAAATTGCATGTCCCTTCAAAATCAATCCCTGTTCCGCTGCCTGTATAGTAACAAAAAAATCGGTGAGATTCCGGACTGTGGACCACATCACCGTCGGCCTGCATAGACTGCTCTCCCGTCCATTAAGTACGTGCACCCTGTCGGCATGAGTAATGAGCCAGACAGATCCTCACAATACACTATCCAGCAACTTCCTTCTTCATCACCTCGGCAAACTCTTTTCCATTCAGGAAGGTATCAAGATGCTTTGCAACTGCCAGAAATTCCTCAAGGCTTAGCTTCAGCCACTTGAATTCCGTGCTTTGTCCCTTTCTGAACGTGCTGGTTTGGCTGCTGTGACGGGAGGAGACGAGTATAATCCACTCTTCTGCACCTTTCCGGCAGTAGGCAAGGCGGTACCTGTAGGCTGAATGCACCTCGCCAAATCGGGTGCGCATTCCGGAACCGGGACCTGTAAAAATGTCCCGGCACGAAATGAGTTTGCCGGCAGTCAGCCTGAGAGCCAAACGCGGCCAGAAGCCGAATACGGTTTCGACACCGGTATTGCGATACATCCGGCCCTTTGCCACAGAGCGAAGTTCTGACAGGTTTTCACCATATCGAGGAAGGAACATCTCGAACTTTGTCCGTGTACCCTTCCGAAATTCCAATCGGTGGGATTTCGGCTTTCCCCCGTAATAGGTATAGAACACATCGAGCGGGGCTTTCCGTGAGAGTGAACAGATTGGGAGGTTTCTCTCCCTTCCCGAAAATGATGCCTTCATAGAGTCCAGAAATCCTGCCATGCCTTTTTCCTTCTTATTGCGAACTGTTTCGCATTTGTGAAACGGGGTGCCCATCCAGGAATATAAGCAACAGATGCTTGCCCGACCTTACGAAACGCTGATTTGTGAGCTATTGCAAAACACTCTCATACGCAATTCAGAGGCAACCAATTCGCCATAATGTCAATGACCATCTATGAGAGACTCTTGGTGTACCTGCATTTGGGATAACGATCACAGCCCAGAAATTTCAATCCCTGGTTCGGGCCTTTCTTCACAGTTCTCTCAACAAGCCTTGACCCACATTTTGGGCAAACATCGTCAGATGAGTGTCTCTGTCTCAATGACCGCAAATGGTCTTTGGTGGTCAGTGTTGATTGTGTTGCATGATCCTCAAGTACCGATACCAGGCGATGAACGTCATGAGGAGATAGAAGCCGATCACGAAATCCTTTGATGTATCTGCCAAGCCGAGCTCGCAGCACATTTTTCGGAAGTGCTGTCTTGAATTTGCAGTCTCCGACGAAGTAAACAACAGAGTGTATAATGGCCTAGTCCAGCACCAGGAATTCACTTAAGATTTTCTTTTTCCTGAATGTTTGCCGGAGGGGATTTTGAAACGCATAACTGTTGCCATATAGGACTTGCGTCTATTTTTGCTGATTCTCTGATCCGAAAATCCAACCCTTTTTATTCTTTGTTTCTACACTGAATAATCCAAACCCGGAGACAATGAGATGGTCTATCTGGGTTGTTCCGTTTTTTGAGGGAAGAATCAGGTGATCAAATCGACAGACGCTTGCCGGATTTACCATGTCCATTCCGTCTCATCCCAATTGTTTGGTGAATCAGCTGTTTCTGGATGCAAAAGCTGATCATCGCCTTGTTCGGCCATTTTCTTGAAGGCTTGCTCCCAATCTTTGCGGGGCTCGTTTGCTGATCGCAAAATTATTTCATTGTTCTTGAGAATGAGTTCGATGTCCTCTGAAAGTCCGGCTTGCTCGATCAGC
>Ga0207421_10003620_pt1 | contig 18310 bp, 13 predicted proteins | sample SodLakKL_010_SED_4_FD_187542 | JGI IMG/M metagenome (GOLD analysis project Ga0207421, IMG submission 187542) | Alkaline sediment microbial communities from Lake Tanatar, Kulunda Steppe, Russia - 8KL_010_SED (SPAdes) (version 2) | ecosystem: Environmental > Aquatic > Non-marine Saline and... | reverse complement strand
AAAGAAATCAAGCACATTCTTTTTTATCTCCTCATCGGGTATGGAGGACATTATGGAGGTGTCTATAGTCTCACCGGCGGGGTCTCCCTCAAGGCCAATACCGGATACGTCATGGGAGGCGGATATATCCTGAATTATGTTCTGTATGTTTCTCTGTACGCCGGGGTTTGCGTGAAGGTCTTTTATCAAAACCAGCCCGGGGCCTTCTCCGCGGGGGTCGTAGCTTTCCATCACCTGGCCCAGGTTTACGGGCACGTTTATCTCTATCGGCGGGGGAGAAAGAAACTCGGCCGCGTGGGCGTAGGTGTCTATTACGGATGTAAAAAACATCGCCCCGGAGACCAGCCAACATATTATTTTTGTGTACAAATTATTTACAAAATTCATATATATAAATTCGTATTAATATACTTCAAGCTAACTCGCTGTTGTTCGTAGCTTAAATTGGGAATAGAAATTCCCTGACGTTGGAGAAATTACCCTTTAGCTAATTTCTCCACTGCCACTCCGTAATCAATACAATAGCTAAGTTAAAACACTACTGCATTTACTTAAAAAATTAACTACGGATTATATAAAATGTTTTCTGTGATTTTAAAAAAGGATTCCTAAAAAAATCATTGTAAATCTCCAAAAAAAATTACTATTTAAGAAAACATTAAGGAGATAACACAATGAGTAAAAAAATTATATAAAATTATCGTATAAAGTAAAACATGGAGTTTTTTTCTCGACAACAAAAAAAGAATCCTGAATAACTTTTTGGCAGGGGCCGGGCGAAGTAAATATCAATAGTAATTATTTTCCAAATGTCTATATAAATACTAAACTGAAAGCCACAAATGCTGCAACAGCAAGATAGAGTTTCTTTACCCACCGATTACCTATCGAAAGAGCCATGTGGGCCCCGAGATATCCCCCTGCCAACATGGAAGCTGAAGCTGCGGGAGCCACCCTGAAATCTACCAGACCCCTGTGCATAAAGACGCCTACTGCAATCAAGGCCGCAAATATTTTTACAACTTTTGTAATGGCTGCCACCTGGATGAAGGTATGACCCCAGAATAAAATCGCCGTACTGCTCAGCAGGGTTATATAGGCACCTCCGAAAAAACCGCTGTATATCCCCAGGACAAAAACCAGGGGATATCCCAGGAAAGAATACTTTATCATACCGGCATGTTTTTCTATTACTCCAAAATCCCTGTTTACAAAAGCCAGCAGAATAACCACACATATAATCAGTATTGATATAACGCTCTTAAGAATATTCTCATCTATATCCACAAGAAGCATTGCCCCGACAAAAGAACCGGCTATGCTGATTACTGTTATTAAGGTTACAAACTTAATATCTTCCCGTTTAAAGACTCTCCTGAACCCCACGATACCGCTGAGACACATAAAAATTATGGCAAACATATTTGTGGCGACCGCCGACTGAGGTGAAAGACCGAAAAGCATCAATGCCGGAACCGTAACAAGCGTAATGCCGCCTGTTGAAACACCTATTACACTTGCCGCAAAAAAGATAACGGAGATTGCCGCGATTGTTAATATATCCACTACTTGAATTTAAGTTTCCACATCAGCATTGCCCCCGCGTAGAAGAGGCCGCCTATGAGTATAACTCTCTGAATTCCCATCATCATGGCAAGAATAGGGGTAAGAACAGAACCCGTAACTGAAAAAAAACCATTATATCCCCATGCGCTGCCCGTGTATACTTCACCTGCCGGGGCAACCTTGTTCATTCCCATAGGGAACGGCATACCCAGCAGAAAGGCAAGGGGGGAAATTATCACGAAAGATAATAGAAACTTCAGATAAATATTAGCTCCTGACAAAGCAGCAAACAAAGGATCCAGAATAAAAGAATATAAAACCGATAATGCTATTATGAGGATAAAGGGCAGCAGCTGATATCTCATTGATTTGCCGGAGAGCTTTCTGCTGAACATGCTTCCTGCGCCGGAAACTGTAAGAAAGGCCCCGATAACTATGGCGGCAGAGTAAACCGGGTTGTGAAGAAAAAGAATAAATTTCTGAATGAGAGCAATCTCCAGAACCATAAAAGCAATGCCCAGGAATATAAAATATACCCAGGAATTAAATTTAAATGATTCTTTTTTTGACTTTTTGCTGCGTCGGATAAGTATAATCAACGGTATTATTATAAAGAGAAATCCGACTGCCGCGGACTGCGCGAATGTAGCCAGAAGTATTAAATACCCGTATTCCGCGAAAGGTATCCATTCTCGCCCCAGCGTTTGAATCAGGTGAGGCATAGCCGCCCATCTGAAAAAATGGGAAAAGTAGGGTTTATCATCCGTTGCGGGCCTGACATTGAAAAGATAATTTTCAAAAAAAGCTTCTCTTTTATCAGTATCCAGTATTTTCAAAGCGGAGTTGTAATACTCCTCTTCAGGTAAAACATGATACCGGTTTACCTCACCTTCGCTTATTCCCGGATAATAAGAAAGGTCAAACCTGTTTTCGCTGCAGAAATCCCTTATGGCGCTGATCTCGGAATCGGTAAACGGCTTTCTCTTCATAATAAGTGTTACAACATCCCAGTTTCTTATCATCATCAACTTGTCCTGCGGCCTTTCCACCCCGATTGACTCAAGCGCAGCTACTGCGGTAGAAAAAAGTTTTATTCCGTCCCTGGCAGGAGTATTCATCCACCGGCTTACCATAAACATTCCATCTTGAGAAAGTCTCTCGAGAAAAAGACCGAAACCCTCTACGGTATTTAAATAGTCCTCATTCTGGGCATAAAGCCCGGAGGTGGAGGAAGCCATTGTTCCGGCAGGGTCCATCTGAATAATATCATATGCCTCGCCGCTTTTTTCTATATAGCTCCGCGCATCTGCCGTAACGATGTCAACTCCTTTTTTCTCGGTCCACCGATCAAAATTCCCCATCATGTTTTTTCTGAGAATCTCTATTACCCCGGGATTTATCTCAACCGCCCGGATCAGGCTGCTGTCATACCCGGCTGCAAGAACAGCGCTCTCCAGCCCCCCTGCTCCGGCTAGCAGAACACGCGGCTTCTCTTTCAGTTCATAAGGAGCGGCATACATAAGATTCTGCAGGTAATTAAAGTCAATTTTTTCCGGGTTAAATACGGGTGAGGGGGCGTCTCCGTCAAAGGTAAGCGCTTTCTGTTCGGGCATTTCCGCCATGTAGGTTAGGGACTGGGCCGAAGTCAATCTGATGGCATCTCCTTCAAGAATGTGAAGTATTCCATAGGGAGAGTAATTTTTATCTGTAATTTCAACCCCGGGAAGCCTGAGAACCGAGGGAAGCCCCTTATACTCAGACATGTAAGGAACCAGTGAAGAAGGAAGAAGGCCGATATTTAACAGAATTGCCGCTGAAAATGCGGCAAAAGACAATAGTTTCCTTTTTTCACCACCGTGTTTCACCATCCAGCAAAGAGAAGCCAGTGCCGCAAACACGCTGCAGACAAGTATGTACATCCCTGGCGGCAGAAGATGCATTATGAGCAGTCCCCCCAGCACGCCCGTTCCGGAACCTAAAAGGTTAACCGCATAAACCTGCCCGGATTTTTTGGGATGCATAAGAAAAAAAACAACCAGCATAGTGGAGATAATAAGGAAAGGAAGTCCATAAAGAAAATAACTTAATATCATATAGAACATCTGCCTCCACTCCCATATTAAATACAGATAATTAATGGGAAGGCGGCGGTTAATATAAAATACAACTGGAAGAAGAATGCTGAATATAAACCCCCCGGCGGATATTATACGGTAGCGGTTTTTTCTGAAAAAATCGGGAAAGAGCCCCAGCATAACCCCGCTGAAACCCATACCCAGCATGGAAAGGCTGACCACCATATAGGCATAATGGCTCCATCCCTCTATGCTCAGAATTTTCATCAGCAGTATTTCGTATGTAAGGAAGGCTACTGAAGTAAGGAAAAGCGTAATAAGGGTCGTGATCATTTATTATTCGCGGATGAACGGAACGAATCTGACCGGAAGGACGCTTTCGCTGGAGACCTCTCCTTCTTCATCTTTTCTCACCAGCATAAGCCTTTGTGTCTGGAATGCTCCCCCCACGGGAATAACCATTTGGCCGCCCGGCTTAAGCTGACGAATTAAATCGGGGGGAATATACGAAGCCGCAGCAGTTACAACTATTCCGTCATACGGGGCATGCTCCTCCCAGCCGTAATAGCCGTCGGCGTTTTTTACTTTAACATTTTCGTAACCTGCATTTTCAAGAGCCTCCGCCGCCCCTTTTGCCAGCTCGGGTATTATCTCAATTGTATAGACCTCGCTGCATATGGGGGCAAGCACAGCGGCCTGATAACCGGACCCCGCGCCTATTTCAAGAACCCTGTCTCCGGGAGAAAGCTCTAAAAGAGAAGTCATAAGAGCAACGATATAAGGCTGTGAAATTGTCTGGCCGTGACCGATTGGAAGAGGCCTGTCGGAATATGCCTCCGAAAGCAGATTAGAAGGAACAAATTTATGCCTGGGAACTTCACGCATGGCTTCCAGGGTAAGCTCATCATGGACTCCCCTTTCCTTTATCTGAGTCTGAACCATCTCCTTACGCTCCCGGTAGTACTCGTCTTTTTCCGAAGAATATAAAACATCTCCCGCATTAAACGCAAAAGATGTTATAAAAAGAATTTTAATAAAAAATTTTAAAGTCATTTTTTTGACTCCTTTTTTTTCCCGGTTTTCCTGCGTACAATCTTTGCCCAGGTATCCTTAAGAGGAACTATCCGGTTGAAAACCGGTTTTTCTTCTGTAAAATCCTTGGTATCCGCAATATAATATCCCTTTCTTAAAAACTGCACCCGATCGCCGGGTTTTAACTCTTTAACTCCAGGTTCAGCCATACAGTTTTTCATTAACTTAAATGATTCGGGGTTAAGATTCTCCTTGAAGTCCTCTCCTTCCTGCGGATCCTCTTTATCAAAAAGCCTGTCATAGAGCCTCGCTTCCACTTTTACGGCATCTTTCGCCGACACCCAGTGTAGCGTACCCCTTACCTTCCTGTTATCCGGAGCCCACCCGCCCCTTGAGGAGGGGTCGTAGGTGCACCGGAGCTCAACAATATTCCCCTTTTCATCTTTCACTGCCTCTTTGCAGGTAATATAATAAGCATGTTTGAGCCTTACTTCTTTCCCGGGATAAAGCCTGAAAAATTTCTTCGGCGGATTTTCCATGAAATCTTCCCTTTCAATATAGATCTCCCGGGAAAAGGGCAGCATCCTCCTGCCCATGCTCTCATCCTCGGGGTTATTCACCGCCTCAAGTTCCTCTGTCTTATCCTCCGGGTAGTTTTCAATTACAACCTTCAGGGGATTCAATACGGCCATTACCCTGGGCGCCTTCCGGTTCAACTCATCCCTTATGCAGTGCTCCAGAAGAGATACATCGACAGTGCTGTTTGCCTTTGCAACCCCTATCTTTTCGCAGAAATCTCTTATAGACTCCGGAGTGAAACCCCTTCTCCTCATGCCGGATATAGTAGGCATGCGCGGGTCGTCCCAACCCTCGACATGCCCCTCCCTTACAAGCTCCATAAGCCTTCTCTTGCTCAAAACAGTATAACTTATATTCAACCTGGCAAACTCTATCTGCTTGGGATGATGAACACCCAGTTCATTAAGAAACCAGTCGTAAAGCGGCCTGTGATCTTCAAATTCCAAAGTACATAAAGAATGGGTAATCTTTTCAATTGAATCCTCTATGCAGTGAGCGAAATCATACATGGGGTAAATGCACCATTTATCACCCGTTCTGTGGTGGGAAGAAGAAAGAACCCTGTACATCACAGGGTCTCTCATGTTCAGATTGGGAGAGGCCATATCTATTTTAGCTCTCAGAACCTTTGAACCGTCCGGAAACTCCCCTTTTTTCATTTTCTCAAAGAGCTCAAGGTTTTCATCCACGCCGCGGTTGCGGTAAGGGCTTTCCTTTCCGGCTTCGGTAAGCGTTCCCCGGTAACGCGTTATCTCTTCAGGCGAGAGGTCATCCACATATGCCTTGCCTTTTTTTATCAGTTTAACGGCATATTCATACATCTCATCGAAATAATCTGATGCATAGCGCATATCCCCCTGCCACCTCGCCCCGAGCCACTTAACGTCCTTAACTATCGACCTTATATACTCTTCTTCCTCTTTTTCCGGGTTGGTATCATCCATCCTGAGATTAAAGCTTCCCCCGAATTCTTCAGCCACACCGTAATTAAGAAATATGGATTTTGCATGGCCTATATGAAGATACCCGTTGGGCTCCGGCGGAAATCTCGTTGCCACTTTCCCATCAAACCTTTTTTCTTTCTGGTCTTGAACGACTATATCTTTTATAAATCCGAATTTTTTACTCATAACTAATTTTAATATAACAACTTTTAATCATTTTTTCTATCTACTAACCAACTTTTTTCTTTACAGCCCTTTCATATAACCCCAGGTATTCCTTTGCGCTTTTTTCCCAGCAGAAATCTTTTTTCATTGCTTCCCCGATCATACTCTTCATATGAGCAGGCCTGTCATAATAAGTGCTTACGGCCCACCCTACCGTATAATAAAGAGCGCGGGAGGAGATATCCAAGAATTTAAAGCCGGTGCCCGAGCCCTGCGATTCATCATACTGACTAACAGTGTCATCCAGCCCGCCTGTAGCTCTTACCACCGGAAGCGTTCCGTATTTCATTGAATATATCTGGTTCAGTCCGCATGGTTCAAACCTTGATGGCATTAAAAGAAAATCGCAGCCCGCCTGTATCTGGTGAGCCAGCTCATTATTATATCCTATGAAGCTTCCTATACGCCCGGGGTATCTCCCGGGGAGATCGCCGAAGTAATACTCCAGCCCCTTATCTCCCGAACCCAGCACCACAAACTGAGCCTTCATGGTTTGCACTATGCCTTCAATGGCCCCGGCCAGAATATCAACGCCTTTCTGATCAACAAATCTGCTTACCATCCCGAAGACAGGCACCGAAGACTCTCTTTCCAGATGAAACTTTTTCTGCAGCTCCTTTTTGCATATTTCTTTTCCTCTTACATTCTCAGAATCATAATTCTCCGGAATATACTTATCTACGGCAGGGTCCCATTCGCGGTAATCGGCCCCGTTTAATATGCCGCCGTAATCAGCCCCTTTCGCCCTCAGGAAGGGCTGAAGGCCGCATCCGGCTTCTGTAAAACTCGTCTCCCAGGCGTACTTTCTGCTCACCGTGTTTACCATGTCTGCAAAAGCAATCCCCCCCTTTAAAAAATTCATTCTGCCGTGATCCTCAAATTTATCAGATGTAAAATTTGACCACCCAAGACCTGTATAATCATAATCGCCCGCATCGTAAACCCCCTGATGAGCCATATTGTGTATAGTAAGAATACTGGCTGTATTTCCCAGCACGGGGTCATTGCCATACCATGACTTAAGGTATGCGGCGGCCGGTGAACTCTGCCAGTCATGAACATGCACGACATCAGGTTTTATCCCCTTGTCTTTACATAACTTCAGAGCGGCGTTAGAAAGAAAACTGAAGCGCCGGGCATTATCCGAATAATCATTAAAATCGCTGTCGTGATATATTCCGTCCCGCCCAAAATAATTTTCATACTCAATGAAAAAAAGACGGACACCCGCATCATCCTCAGCGGAATGAACGGCGCAGTACTCCTCGGTATTTCCCATCCATACTTTCATCGGAGAGTGAAAAGGCCTGATTCCGAATTTCGCCCCATCAATGCTTCTGTACCTGGGCATTACAAGATAAACCTCATGCCCCATGCGCGCCAGCGTTTGGGAGAGAGCGCCTACCACATCTGCCATGCCCCCTATTTTGACATACGGATTGCACTCCGATGCAATCATCATTATTTTCATTCTTTTTCTCATTTTTCTAAGTAGATTTCACCTCTTCCCTGCACATCTCATCTATATGGCTGTATATCTCCCTTCTGTATATAGCCTTCGGAAAAGGCCCTATTGACTGAAGGGCCAGCGAAGCCACCTCATGCCCGAACAAAATACATTTCTTAAAGGAAAGCCCTTCATGATAAGCAACAAGAAATCCGGACATGAAAGCCCGGCCTCCGCCTGTGGAATCCAGTACGCTTATCTCCTTGAGGTTATCAACCCTCACCGTATCTCCGCTTTTATCCGATACCACCACATACCTTCCTCCTACCGTAAGCACCACAATTTCAGCGCCCCATTCGTGAAAGGTATCGATGCAGAGTTCAACCAGCTCATTCTCCGGCATATTGTAATCAAAAATGTGCCTGGCATCCCCCAGTGAAGGCTTTACAATTTTCACCCCGTCCGAAATCTGCGCCAGTATTTCAATTCCCTCATCCCTGTCGCGCCATATTTTAGGATGATAATTAGGGTCTACGGCTATTATCTTATTTTCCCTTTTTGCCAGCCTTAACGTTTTGCGTATCGCAGCCCTTGAAGGCTCCTCCACCATAGAGGACAGCGAAGTGTAGATTATATCCGCCCGGCTAATCAGCTCCTGTTCAACATCCTTTATGCCAAGCTTTCTGTCAGCGGAATGCATACTCTGAAAGTCCGGCTCAGAGGGTGTATGAGAAAGGAAAGCCACCGAGGTATCGTTCTTATCAGTATGTTTTATGCTCTCGGTATTAACCCCGTAGTTTCGGAGCTCATTTTCTATAAATGTACCGAAGTGGCCCCGTCCCAGCTTTGTCAAAAGCGCCGCCTTCTTGCTCATTTTCGAAACATATACCGCGACATAAGCCGGATTCCCCCCCAGATAACGGGCAAAGTCTTCAGCGTCTATAAGAGAATTAGTCTTTTTCTTAGAAATAAAATCAACAACAGTTTCTCCCACACAAAGTATATCAAGCCTCAAATACAGGTCTATCAAGACCCCTGTATCCGGGCGGTTCTCCTTGCAGGGGGATAAGAAGTACTCATGGATATCAATGTTAAATACGCTTATTTCTTCTTCCTTTCTTATCATCTCGCTTAAATTCTCAACATAAGCTCGCGCTGTCTTCTCCCATGTGTATTTATCCAGAACCCGCTTGTATCCCTGCTGGGCATAAGCATCCCACCTGGCCTGGGAATCTACCAGCGAGAACAGCGCTCCCGCCAGCTCCCCGTTATTATTGGGGTCCACAAGAATTCCAAATTCCTGGTCTCCTTCCCTTAAGCTTTCAGCCGGCCCTCCGAACTTGGTGACAACAACCGGGAGCCCCGCCGCCATAGCCTCCAGGGGAGCCAATCCAAACGGCTCGTATAGAGCCGACAGGCAGAAAACCGACCTGCGCTTATTGAAATACCTGTACATATGAGCGAGCTCATCCTGTTTTTCTATGGATATCATGGAAACCTTGCCCCTGAGATTATAGTCTTCTATGAGATCTATCAGCTCCAGAAGAACCTCTGTTTCAGGTGTTTTCGGAAACTTCTTATAATCCTCAAGAGGATTTTCGTAGCCTTTTGTCACTATCACAAGGTTTGCCTTTTCCTGCAGGGTTTTACTTTCCCCGTATGCCCTGACAAGGCGTGGAATGTTCTTTTTGGGATCCAGCCTGCTGGATGAAATAATAACCGGAAGTTCCTGCCTTCCGCTTTCAATATCTCTCTCTATCACACTTTCAATGAAATCGACTGTGCCGTTATCGGTTTTATTCTTCTTATCAAATACTTTAAGCGAAACCCCGGGAGGAATAACCGCAAATTTCCTGTCATTATCTATGACTACCGCTTCCTGGTAAGCGCTGTGGGTATACTGATTCATTCTCTCCTGCAGCGTACTCGTTATAATCTTATCAGCTTTATTTATGCTTACCCGCTCTGCCAGTAGCCTCAGGCAGAAATTGTACCTCTCATCCATCTGAGCAATATTTTTACTGTCCACCTTCAACTTATCCATTTTCTGGGCCCCGAGAGAATGAGCGGTAAAGGTAAAGGGCACACCCGTCTTCTCTTTAAAATAGGCCGCCGCCAGTCCCCCGTCGCCGTAATGGGCGCAGACAGCGTCCGGCATTTCCCCTTCTTCCTCATAAAACTTTATAATATTTTCAACATATCCCGGAATTAGATAAGGCCACAGCTGCTCCTTATTAAGAAACCTGTCCGGGCCGAACTCTATTCGTATAATTCTCAGGTTTTCCACCCCCTCATAATAATCAACGGCCCCGGAAAACTCCGGCCAATTCTCATCCTTTATCCGCCTGGTAAAAATGTCCACCTTATAGCCCATTTTCGCCATGGCCACCGCCAGCTCTTTTACATAGACAAGCTGCCCCCCAAAATCCGGGTGAGATACCCACCTGCTGTCTTCCCTGTCAAAATTTCCCTGTGGATTAAAAAATGCTATATTCATAATCTGTTATACTTTACGTTCCTCCTATATAAAAAAATTAATTTTGAGCGCAAGATATTTACCAGAACTGCACTTAAATATAAAACAAAATTGAAAGCCCGCTGTCAAATCAAATGCCTTAACAACAATAATTTCTAACGGATTTTACATATTTTTTTTATCGTATGCAAAAACAAGATTTCTAATAACAGAAAAAATACTTATAATAAAAATATGAAAAAAGTAATTATTAATATTATAAAAAGCCTCTTTGTCTCTTTTGCAATATGGTTCCTGAGCTCGCTCGGAGGCATAGCAATATTTGTTTCCCTCTCTTATCTACTCAGAGAAACCCCCTTCTTCAAATCCCTGGAAATGGGATGGATAGCAATTATACTCTTCATCCCCTTTGTCGCATTTATACCCGCAATCACATATCTCATACATTCAACCTTTAAAGAAAGAAAACACAAAAAAAAGCAGATCCCATAACTGCAAAACAACATCACCCTGCAGCAACAGAAGTCTTCTGTCTATTTGTATTTCTTTTTTGATATGTGCGCGTTCCACGCCAATGAATTTTTTAGAAAAGCTATCCCCGTGACTACGGGGGAAACAGCCCGTGGGAGTCCTCTCGTATTTCCTGAGGCGGACTATCCCCGTGCCTACGGGGGAAACGGGGTTACGGACAGGACAGTGCAGCAGATGGAAGGACTATCCCCGTGCCTACGGGGGAAACCTTTTCCGACCCAGCAGTAGCCTTAATCAATGAGGACTATCCCCGTGCCTACGGGGGAAACCCTTATTTTATAGCATATTTTCAAGGATCTTCAAACTCTTTCTCAGGTGAATACGAAAGAAATAAGCCATCATGTTCCACAATTTTAATTGGTAGATGTCCGAGATTAAGTATCTTTTGACCTTCTGGAACACTATTATCTTTCCAAATCATAAAAATTGAACCAGACTCCCCCAATTCAGAATACCACTGTTCCAAAATACCCCATAACCTTTTTCTCTCTCCTGCTTCCATATTAGGAGAAGTGTATACTCCACTTGAAATTTCCAACATACACGAAGCCAACATTCCTCTAAATCTATAGCTCACGTTTCTTGTTGTTACCACAGTCATTGACATTTTAGAAGTTCTTTTATTTCATCTATCATACATGGAATAATCTTATGTTTTTTAAAATATTTTGCAGCCATATAACGTGCGGCTCTATCTATTGTATCAAATTCACCTTTTTTAAATTTATTTGCCGTTTTAAATGCTAATGACACAACAACCTCAGTTCTGTGTAAATCCGCTACATCCAAACAAAAAGAGATTCCTGCATCTTCATGAATGAATCCTAACTGAGGAATTGTTCCAGTGGCAGCAACTGCAATCATTGCTGCTCCCTCCATTGCTGTAGCAATGTGATTTATTGCCTGATTAGGGGCATCATTCACTGAAGGATTTTGCCTATTATATCTACGACCATTCCAATTTATATTATTTTTTTTAGCTTCTATTTTATAAACTTCTTTTATGCGTGCTCCTTCTATTCCTCTTAATTCATTTATGTTTTTATTATCTGGTGGAGACGATCCCATCCGTCTTTTATACATTTTCCGAGCAATGCTAATACGTTTTTCTTTATTTGCCCACAAATAAGCTTGTTTACGAGCATATTCCGAATCTCTCTTAAATACAGGTGGAAACGTATACATTCTTACACCACCTTTTCCAACCCCAATAACACCTGTACCAGCTTTTGCTAGTATCCTTAAACAATCATGAGTGATTGTCGAACCAGGACCTAATAAAAGCATCGATATTTTTTGATTTGGAACTCCGTAAGTGCCAGCTTCTAAATCCTTGCTTCCAGCAGTTTTAAATTTAAGGGCGCCATCTTTTATATATACATTTCCATATGTCAACCACAATAATCCATGCCGGGATTTATATGGCACTCGGGCAGTTTTTAGCCCTAATCTACCCTTTAATACCATTATTTACTTAATAGCATCATACCAAAACCAAAAGAACTATGTCTTCCAAAACCTGTTTTCAATTTTTTTCTAAACAACTCTGGTTTTTCTACAGTAAGACACCCTTCAAAGACTGTATCCGGTCTTGTAATGCTCACAACACTACGATTACTTCGTCGGCGAATTAACTTTGATAATTTCATTTTAATAAGCTTTATTTGGTTCATGTCGACCGCTACTCCACTTTTTTTCAAATAAGACTTAAACCAATTAATATATACAGCTTTTCTATCTAATTTACTCTTTGAATCCACCTTTTCTGCTTCACTTAAAAAAACATCAACCTCCGCTCCGCTTTTATATTTTTTTGACCCTCTTGCTTTTCGTATTACAGGACATACCCTTATCCGAAACCTGTACTGACTTCCTTTAGGAAAAGTATCTGGCATTAATTTGGATTCAAACTTATCCCAATTTATCATTTCACTTAATTTTTTATTTTCTTTTTTTGCAATTTCCTTAAGGTCACTTGCATTAGAATTACTATAAGCAAAAACATTAATTTCGTTTTTTACCTCTTTATCCACTGAAAATGTAGAAGGAGCCTTATCTCTGAACAATTCCCCAAACATACAATGGAGCAAATAACACAAATCAGTACTTTTCGAACTTAAATATGACCTTTCAGCTATTTTAAAAAGTTGAGGCATCTTTACCGGCACCCGCAACATAAACAGCGAAGAACCTTTATCTATTTGATTCATATTTAACTCTCCCCTTATAAATTATCCTTTCCCCGCAATGAACCTGATTATCCCAATCTCTTTCATCAGTTATAGTAGCAGTTAATGAATTCACCTCAGATTTCTTGCCTTCCCATTGAGCATAAAACCAACCATCTGTCTTTATCTGTGACGGATATGTTTTCAGCGCTTTTAAGGGTGTTTCTTCTTCTATTATTCCATCGAACACCCTTCCGGAAGGAATACAACACTTTCGTCCTATAAATAAGGGGCGAACAGGATTAATAATTGCTTCTTTTAACTCACCTACACCGGGTGATTCATCTTCAGGTTCAAGTCCTACAAAAACAGTCACCATCCCATCAGCAATATAATGACGGTAACGTATATGAGTCCCCTTTTTTGACGCACCTTTTCTCGTATCAACACTTCCGTATGTAGTCCATCCACCTTTGTCTTGCATATATTTCTTTCCTAGATCTGCCGTCTGATAATCGATTATTTTTTCCCCACGTTTTTCCTGTCTAGATGCAATCTTCAACCGTCCTTGCAATCTCTGAAGTTTTTCACTATCTGAATGATGATATCCTAACGCATTTCCAATTAGTCCGGTAATCATTGACTTTGGAGGAAAGTTAGCTGTCTTCCCATGTTCATCAATAATGGGAGCACCGAATGCCATTATTGGTGCGCTGAACTTTAATACCAGAATTTTCATCCTCAATTACTCCTAATCCAGTCTCTTAGCCAATTAGACATTTCTTCAATGCTTTCAACCCTATCAGCAGGAAATTCTTCATCCACATCAAAAATTGAAACAATTTTTCTTTCTTCTTTCTTTTTATACATACGATCAAGCCTTTGGAGATGTTCTTTTAGAGCACTAATAGAATTTCTTTCTGAATCCGAAGCAGATACCGGATTTAAAAAAGCATTAGCTAAAGTTCTAGGCTGTGAACTTCCTACTTCTGCAATTAAAACATTTGCTCTTGAATACGGAGCTGTTGAACCTAATTTAGCGCCCGGTGAAACTGTTGCTATAGTATGCACTAAGTTACGAATTACTTTAGATGTTAAATCAGTATCTACACTATTCCAATGTTCCCTAGACACACCCTCTAAATTGGATATTAACTGAGGAACATCAATGACTACATAACCGTAATAAAGACCACTTGCAAGCTCTGTTTCGTTTAAGTGACCACTTCCAAGTTCTCCTGCTTCCTGAGCCAAATCATCGACAGCAGTAAAATAATCAGTTTCGGTTTCTTCACCATGCACAGTAAAAGCATGAGCTACATGAATAGCTGCATCTCCTCTTGCAAGTATGTCACTAGTAACCATCCTTCCAAAGAGAGCAGCATCCAAACCGGAGGCATAATCTAAAGCCTTTAAATTTTTTTTCATCTCTTTATCTTTAACTATCTTTTTACTTTTTTTCTTTGCACTATTTACTGAATCTGATTCATCTACAATTTTGCGTACAAGATTTTTCAAGTAATTGATTTCGGGGCGTCCTAGGATTATAAGCTGGTTAGTTTCTATCTCAATATCTTCATTTTCCGTTTTTGATTTCTTGTCAATATTAACTCCCAACACCTTATCCGCAATCTGCTCAATTGCAGTATATACAATTTCCCTATTATGACCTTCCTCTATTAAAGGATCAGCAATCTCTGTTTTGAATATTCTTCTTGACCGAACTGACATTTCTAACTGATCTATCTCATCTGTTATACTATTTAACGAATATTCTCCCTCATAAGTACGCCAGTGTCTTTTCAAACACTGCGATGATACCCTTATTCTACTTTTCCCACCAAACGGAATCCTTTTTGCCAAACCCACATCATCTCTGTTCAACAATGATGCATGATAAGGGGTTAAAAAATGCAACTGAATAAAACTCACATCACTCATTCTCTTTTTCCTCCTTGATTTTTACTCCATAGTAATCTACCGCCACACGCTCTTTTATTTTTTCTTTTTTATCGGGATCATTTACTAAAATCAAAGCAGCAAATTCAACCCAATTTACAACTTGTCTTTTTGCTGATAGGAAAATACTAATTCGCCTTACTGAATCTTCCAAAGTTTTCCCTGTAGATCTTAATAATCGCAAAAATCTTCCTTCAGCATAATTACTTTTAACTAAAGCTTGCCCCAAGGAAACTTCACTATTATGGTGAAAAGGAGCCATTCTAGCCATTCCAGATAGAATTACCCCCCATTTTTTTGTGTTTTTCAAATTCAACTCCCCTTCTTCCCATACGTACCTAAGCATTAACTTCCAGAACGAAGGTGGGTACCCTTCCCCCATATCTATTCTTTTAAGCTTCGCCAATTCTCCTTTGCTTATTCTGTTATCTGAAATGGCCTTAGCTATTGAGTTAATAATTTGCCCTAATGAACGTGATTTAACCTTTGTTAAATTCAATTTTTCACCTCCTTTATAAATTTATAAAATCCACCATAAAATCTGCGATTAGCCATTGCTGTCATTTTATACTTAAGGGCTGAATGGGTCGGTAAACCTTTTCGAGCTTTTTTAAATATTTTTTCAGCCATGGATTTTAAATTTTCCCTCCATTTAATGCGTTCTTTTTCAAACCATTTTTCATAATCATCATTATCAGAAAATGTTTCAATTGCTTCCCATAAACATTCAAAAAATCTTCTATCTACTTTAGAACTATACAGTTGCTGCCATTTATCCGTCCTATTATCTCTAAAATTCAGGTTGTCAATATCCCCTTGAAGAATACAAAGAAGAGAATTTCTTAAAATCTTACTCCCACTGGAAGCATCATCAACCCAACTTTTAGAAAGTTCCGCAATTTTTTGCTTTTTTCCTTTATCCATTAAAAAATTTTTTGCCTTTTTGGGAATATAAATAAGGCGCTCATGAAATCCTTCAGTTTTACCCTGTCCCCGTGCTATAGCAGAGCTATAAAGTAAATTTTCATCCTGCTCCGCCTTCATGCATATACTGAACTTATAATCGCCAGAAAAAAGGACACGTTCAAGTTTATCATATCTTAAACCAGCTTCTCCTATGGTAAAAACACTTCCTTTTTTTATATTAACGGGAGCCCAAGGATCACCTGTATTTCCTCCATTATTACTTACACCTACCTTAGGGCATTTTGTGTTTTTTTTCATAAGTTTTATCTTACCCTCATAATCTACTAATCTAAGTCTTCTACATATTTCTATGTAGTAAGGATCAAGTTCATTTACGGATACTGATTCTTTTCCATCCCATGGTTGTATCCATAACAATTTTTCACCTCGGTTTCTTTTATAATGGCTATATTTCTTAAGTATATCTTCTCTTTTGTCTAGGAGAATGTTAATATCTCTTTGAAATCGCGAATTCCAGTTAAAATCAGAAATAAAACTAAAGAATGGCCGACTGCCATATCCACTATTCATTCTACTTATCCCATAATTTTCTCTGCCAGAAAAACCTTCCATAGTCTGTACTGTAATCATAGAAAAAATCCAATTCTCTATTTCAGGCTTAATTATTTTTCCTTTCTTTATATCATGATTTTTTGCAAGTGAAAGCAAGTCTATTGTTGAATCTTCATCCGGTCTCGAAAAAGAACTAAAACCTTCAAGCGAACATTCCGGTACAGGCGGTTGAAAGAAAGCTGGTTTATTCAAATCAGACACTATAATATGCCATGGGGACTCATCTGGATATTCTTTCACCATATTTTGTAGTATTTCTCTCCATTTCTCTTTTGAATTTGGAAAAGTATTCATTTTCGCCGTATCTAAAGCCATCGCAGCTAGCTGGACTAAAAATGAAAACCAAGCCTGCTTCTGATGAACCAAAAGCTTGCTGAAAGAAACGATTTTTTCATCATTTCCAGAAAGACATTTAAATAAACCCGGAAGAGAGTGTTTCTTTTTTCTCCCGGACTCTGTTTTAATCTGAAAAAGTTCTTCCTCGAGTAAATTATATTTCATTTTTCCCTCTTATGATACTAAACTCAACCCTACTCTGTTATATTTAAATTTACGGTCGCCGGATTTGAAATAAATATTCCCATTCTTACAACTTAAAACCTTAGCTCTTGCTTTACCATCTTTCTCATATTCCATATTTTCAGGAAACATCCAGCCAGGAATATTTAAAGTTGTAATTTTATTTCCAAAAGGCGTCCTTATATATTCTCTATCAAAAAAAACTATTCGATCATCTATTCCAAGTCGAGTATTAATTTTTTCCTCTAACTTTGAAGGAAACCTACATTCACTTTCTCCAAAAGACATTTCTAAAGGGATAAACTTAAGTTTCGCATTTCCTGCATAAGCATATTTTTTCCCTATCAAATTATTATTATGATTCTTCCATTTACTTCTTTTGACATTATCATCTAAAGAGTTAATAAAACCACTGTACATTTCGCTATTAACTGTCTTTTCTATCAGTTCCCTGTTCATCTCCGGGATTTTAATGTTCTCTAGGTTTGCTAACTCTTTTTTAGTCAATTCAAGAATCAACATGTTTTCATAAACTTTTCCTAAACCAATAGGGGTTTTTGACACAACTTCACCATTCTCTTTTAAAAAACAACTTAAATCCTCTATTGTAGGAATTATTACTTTTACTCTAGGGCGAACCGAACTTTTGGGTCTTTTAAGGTTATGCCTATGCAATCTGCCTACTCGCTGTAAAAGTACATCCATGGGACATAAATCTGTAATCATAAAGTCAAAATCGACATCCAAACTCTGTTCCACCGTTTGAGTTGTGACTATAACACAAGGTTTCCTATTTCCTTCAGGACCAAAATTACTTACAACTTCTCTATCAAGAGTTTTACGATCTTCATTACTAAATCTTCCATGATGTAACGTAACAATATCTTTACATTTAAATAAAAGTGATTCTTTCTTATTATTTTTAGCAAGCTTTTCTAAAGTTAATTGAGTGTTAACTGCATCTTTTACAGTGTTTTTTAATATGATAACTTTCGCACCTTCTCCCGCTTTTTCTAAAGCTACCTCTAGAACGTTTTCTTTTCTAACACCTTCATTCCAAAGTGAAATCGAAATTTGTTTCTCTTTTAAGTTCGAATTAAATTTAATAAGTTCCCCTTTATCTGTTGTACAAGCAGGATAAGGAAAGTTTTTTGCTTCTTCAATAGATTTTGTTTCAACTCCATTGTCTGGATTAAGCAAGTTTTGGCGGACTTCTGACCCAAGAGTAGCGGACATCATTAAACTATGCC
>Ga0207421_10003618_pt1 | contig 18311 bp, 17 predicted proteins | sample SodLakKL_010_SED_4_FD_187542 | JGI IMG/M metagenome (GOLD analysis project Ga0207421, IMG submission 187542) | Alkaline sediment microbial communities from Lake Tanatar, Kulunda Steppe, Russia - 8KL_010_SED (SPAdes) (version 2) | ecosystem: Environmental > Aquatic > Non-marine Saline and... | reverse complement strand
TGCTTGATCTTCATGATGTCGGTCTTCTGGACCTGGCCTTCTCCCGGGTCGGCGTCAATTTCCAGCTTGAAGTTGCCGCCGCCGACTTCCTTCTGACCAAACTGGTCAACAGTGCGCAGACCGTCGCGCATGAAAACCCTGGTCTTCAGGTTATCGGTGCTGGTTAAAGCTGAAGTTGTGCCGTCAAGCAGTTTCTTGGTGTTAAATTCGGTGGTATTTGCGATCCGGTCGACCTCGGTGGTAAGCTGATCGATCTCCTTCTGGATCTCCATCCGGTCACTTGCGGTAAGGGTATCGCTGGCCGCCTGGACGGACAGTTCGCGCATCCTTTGTAGAATAGAGTGGGTTTCGTTTAGGGCGCCCTCTGCGGTTTGGATAAGGGAAATACCATCCTGGGCGTTCCTCATGGCCTGGTTCAGGCCCTGAATCTGGCCGCGCATTTTCTCGCTGATGGCCAGGCCGGCTGCGTCGTCGGCAGCGCGGTTAATGCGCAAGCCCGAGGAGAGTCTTTCTAAAGACTTGTTCAAACGGTTCTCGGTATTCACCATGTTCCTGTACGCATTTAAAGCAGAAATGTTTTGATTAATTCTCATGATTTTCAATCCTCCGTGATTGATTTAGTATCCGGCATCTGTGCCGTTATTTATTTCAGCCCTGCCTCCGGTGGAAACCTTGCTGCCTTCCTTAGCTGTTCTTATACCTCCTTTCTGCAGCTTACTGGTGCCCGCTGGGGCGGGTAGAAATCTTTTCTTATGCTTTTTTCAAGGTGCTTATATTACCCCTTGTAGTAGAGTATCGGCATGATCTTAAATAAATTAAGGGGTAAAATGAAATTTTTTTATTTTTTTTGCACGAGCCTTATAGCAACCTGGATGCTTCCAGTTCGGTTCGTTCAACTATACGTTCAATCTCAGCTGCGTAGCTATTGATTGCTTCCCGGGTCAGGTTTTGCTGGTAGGGGGATTCTTTATCCCCGGCGGTATTCTCGCTCAAGGAGCGCATTTCCTGAAGGCAGGTGTCAATTTCACTTAAAGCGTCTTTGACGGTTTCAACCAGCTCGGTAGAGTTCTGGTTATCCTCCAGGTAACGGTTTAGATCAAATATACGGGCAGAAGTTTTTTCGGCGGGAGTGAACCGATCTGCTGCATGAGCAGAGCTGCGGCCGGCTTTTTCTTTCTGGGCAGGATTATTTTGCTGCTGAACAGGTTTAGCCTGCACAGGTTCACCCTTTTGCTGGCGATACGTGTTAAACAGGTAGACTTTACTGATAATACTGATGGCCGGCACCTACCTTTCTTGCTTAAGGTTGTAACTGCCCTTATAGGAGTTATCGGCAGGGGGTGAAGGGAATTAAGGGTTATTGTAAAAAAAATGACCCTCGCCTGGCCTTTACAGATCTTTATAATAGATTTGCAGAAGAACTGTTTAGTTCTGGATCACTTGCTTCCCCTGCTACCCGGCCTGTCTGATAACAATAGCTTTGCCACTGGCCGGGTCTGTTTTTAATGCAGTTTATTGTTACCAGGCTGCTCATCATGGCTGATGATTTCATTTGCCTTATACTCGGTAAAGGCAGCGATGCGGTCAATTTCAGCGATATGGTTATTAATCTTTTTTTGCAGAGTAGAGCGCTCGGAGGAAGTGAGGTTATCTGAGGCAGCGCGCTCGGAAAGGGTGCGCATTTCGCCTAGAATGTTTTCTATGCGGTGCAGGGCTTCCCTGACCAGGATGATTAAATCAAGATTCTCACGGGTAGCAGATAAAAATTCATCCAGGTTGGAAATACGCTCCACGGTGGCATCGAAGTTCCTTTTGGTAGAGATGGTAATAGTGCTCCTTTCGCCTGTTTGCAGGCCGCTGGTGCCTTTAAGAGTAGGCCTACTTTTAGTTATCGGCGGTTGGAAAATTTGCTAAAGGCGAGACAGGGGACTGAGACAGAGAGAAACGTCCCCCCTGTCTTGCCTTTGTCTCATTACCGGTCCGGGTTTTCGGTGATGCGGTAGAGGTCTTTGCGGCGGTCCTTAAGCTGGGTAACCGTGCCGGTAGTGCGGTGGCGGCGCAGGATTTCCAAGTCCACATCGCCGATGACGATGGTTTCGATGTTGGCGTTGCATTCGCCGACAATACCGTCGCGGTGGAAGGTAAAGTCGGAGGGCGAAAAAATGCCTGACTGGGCGTACATGGTATCGCTGCGGGGCACCTGGGTCAGGTTGCCGACAGTGCCGGAGATAACGGTATATATTTCATTTTCGATGGCGCGGGCCTGGGCACAGTAGCGCACGCGCAGGTAGCCCTGGCGGTCGTCTGTACAGAAGGGGGTAAAGATAATACGGGCCCCTTTATCGGTAGCCAGTCGGCTGAGCTCGGGGAACTGGATGTCGTAACAGATCAGGATCGCTATCTTACCGCAGTCGGTATCGAAGACTTTCAGTTCCTGGCCCGGCTGTATGGCCCACCAGGTCCGCTCATCGGGGGTGATGTGCAGCTTGTACTGGCTCTCAATGGTCCCGTCGCGGCGGAAAAGGTAACTGACGTTGTAGAGCAGTTCGTCTTCCTCGACAAAGTGGGAACCGCCGATAATATTAATGTTATACCTGACCGCCAGTTCGCTGAAATGCTCGAGGTACTGCTCGGTATATTCAGCAATGCGGCGCACCTGCTGACTGGGGTTCTTCTCGCCCAGGAAGGAGAGCAGTTGGATGGTAAAAGTTTCGGGAAATACCACGAAATCTGATTCGTCCAGAGAGGCTACATCGACGAAATATTCACACTGGCGGGCGAATTCCTGGAAAGAATCAATTTTTTTAAGCATGTACTGCACCGTGCAAATCCGCACCGGAAAGGCCCGCAGGTAAAGACGCTTCGACCTGGGCAGGTAATCGACGTTGCTCCATTCCAGGAGGACAGCATATTTTTGCGAAGCCTTATCATCCTGCAGATAATTGGGGTTGACCCATTTTAGTTTAAAACCGTTTAAGAGCTGGAAACTTAAAACGGGATCATAGATTTTCTGCTGGATAACCTGCTGCACGTACTCTGAAGCGCTCATCTGGTCTGAATAGTTGTGATAGTAGGGGATCCGCCCACCCACGAGGAAGCTTTTTAAGTTAAGGCGCTGAACCAGTTCTTTGCGCTTTTCGTAGAGCCTGGTCCCGACATGAAGACGGCGATAGTCGGGGTGGACCATGATGGCAATCCCGTAGAGGTGCATGCCATCGGGATCGTGATTGGTAATATATCCGTTATCGGTTATCTCATCGAAAGTATGACGGTCTTCGTACTCGTTAAAATCGATAATCAGGCTCGATGAAGCTCCGATTATCTCACCGTCGTATTCAACGCAGAACTGCCCCTCGGGAAATATTTCGATATGGCTCTTTAAGTGGGCCCTGGTCCAGGGGTCCATGTTCGGGAAGCAGATCTTGCTTAATTCCACAATATCGTCTATATCTTTTTCTTCCACGTTGCGGATGATGATTTTCTTTTCCATTTTTGACAGATCAATCTGGTCGGACACTACTTAACTACCTCCTGTATTTCAAAAACAACTCTAATATTGTAGCAGAGCTCTTTTGAAGGGGCAAACTAGTTATCTTTCGGGCCGGATGGATAGACCGGGCCCGGGTTATATTCGACGCTGGGCCGGGCGCTGCGCGGCTGCGGGAACATGCTCATCAGGCTGTATATTTCACCGGGCATGTCGTTGTTGACGTTTATACCCATTTCAGACAGCTGCTTGCAGTCGATCGGATAATCGTGGGTCCAGGTGCCCTGGGTCAGCTTCTCGGCTACTTTATCGGCCTTATCGTCATCCATGTGCTTTGATAGGAAGCACTTGACCGTATCCTTGATCTGGCGGAGCGCCTTGGCGGCCACATCAGCCAGGATAACGGTCTGATCATCAATATCCTTCATCTCTTTACTGTCAAGCACTTTGAGCAGCGAGACAGCCGGGTACTGGCCCAGCTGGGGATCGAGCGGGCCGAGCACGGCATTATCATCCATCACGATTTCATCTGCAGCCAGGGCAATCAGGGTCCCGCCGGACATTGAATAGTAAGGCACAAAGACGGTAACTTTGCCGGAGTGGCGCAGCAGGGCCTCGGCGATCTGCTCGGAAGCAAGGACCAGCCCGCCGGGCGTATGGAGAATCAGGTCGATAGGTGCATCCTTATCGGTCAGGCGGATAGCCGTTAAGACCTGCTCGGAGTCTTCGATGTTTATAAAGCGGGTCAGGGGGATACCGAGTAAGCTCAAAGCTTCCTGGCGGTGGATTAAGGTTATTACGCGGCTTTTGCGCTTCTGCTCGAGCTCGGCCATCTTGCGGGTACGGGCCGATCGCAGCAGCTGCTGCTGCAGGTACGGCGTAAGCGCTGATATGATAATAAAGATCCAAAATATTTGCGACAGGTTTTCCATTTAAAAGTCACTCCTTTGTGCTTAACAGTTATAACTGTACCAGATACTAACAGTAATCGCGCCAGCATTCCCAGAAGGGGTCGGCGCGGTAGTTGCGTTTCGGGCGCATGAATAAAATCATGACCAGGCCCAGGAAAAAACCGCCGATATGGGCCCACCAGGCTACTCCACTGACATCGGCAAAGGCATAAAAGAACTGGATTAAAATCCAATAACCGAGGTAAATTGGCACGGGCAGCCAGAAGAAAAAGAAAAAGAAGGGCGGGATGATAGTTAAAACCCTTGCCCGTGGGAATAGTATCAAGTAGGCTCCCAGCAGTCCGGATATTGCCCCCGAGGCCCCCACCATGGGGATGGTGGTTTCCGGCAGGGAAAAACCCTGCAGCAGGGCGGCGGCGACGCCTGAGGCAAAATAGAGAAACATGAATTTGAAAAAGCCGAGCCTGCCTTCAATGGCCGGGCCGAAAACCCAGAGGAACCAGACGTTACCTAGCAGATGGAAAAATGAACCGTGAACAAACATGCTGGTAAAGACAGTCCAGAATTCACCGAAGGGATTCTGGAAAAAATACAAGGGTGTAAAGCCAAATGTATAGAAGATATCAGATTGGGCAGTTATTCCCAGTGAAAGCTGATAGAAAAAGACAAGGCCGTTTAGGATGATCAGGCCGATAGTAGCTATAGTTGAACCGTGATAGGTTATGGTATCGCGCAGAGGAAACATTTAAGAAATAATCCGCCTTTCTAACGGCTTCATTAGCCGCATAGCTAACATTATAACATATTCAGATAGACTGATAACAGGTTCACAGGTTTATTCCTATTGGATTACAATTTTTTTCCTCTTGAAAAAAGGATTAAACTATAATGCCTTGAATAATATAAATAATTTCAAAAAAATATACATGCCAGGTTAATGAGGCACAATTTGACCGGAGCTCGAGCAGGGCTCAAAAACTTTTAACCAATAAACCAGGGGGGAGCCAATATGAGAATTGTTGTGCTTGGTGGGGCAGGCGATATGGGGGCGGAAACGGTTCGTGACCTGGTCCGCTACTCTAAAGCAACCGATATTGTTATAGCAGATAAAAATGTTCACGCTGCCGAAAGGCTGTTAAAAAGCCTGGATACTAATAAGGCTAGGATAAGAGAGATAGATGCTACCTCGCACGATGACCTGGTCAAGGTCATGCATGGCAGCTCTGCTGTGGCGGGAGCACTGGGACCTTTCTACCGCTTTGAGCGGCCAATTATTGAAGCGGCGATTGACGCCGGGGCAAATTACGTAAGTATCTGCGACGATCACGATGCCGCCGAGGCTGCCCTGGCCCTGGATGAAGTAGCACGCCAGAAGGGGCGGCGCATCCTGACCGGGATGGGCTGGACACCGGGCTTAAGCAACCTGCTGGCCCGCAGGGCTTACGAGGAACTTGATGAAGTAGAAGCTGTAAATATTTACTGGTCGGCCAGCGCAGCCGATTCGGAGGGGCTGGCAGTCATTTTGCATACGATGCATATTTTCACCGGCAAAGTGACCTCTTTTCAAAACGGCCGCTTTATAAACATCAAAGCCGGATCGGGTAAAGAGCTTGTTGAGTTCCCAGCTCCCATGGAAGCAGTCAACACTTTCCACCTTGGCCACCCGGAACCTGTTACCATTCCCCGTTACTTTAAGGGGGTCAGTGAAGTTACCCTGAAAGGGGGACTGGCTGAAAACTATCTGAACTACCTTTCCAAACTTGTTGCGGGCCTGGGTTTAACCCGGGTTCAATTTACCAAGCAACTTCTCGGACATATCTTAAAAGCAGCCCTGCCGATCCTGCCGAAGAAAAAAGGCCGCAATGTCTCTGCAATCAGAGTTGATGTTAAAGGTAAGCGCCACGGCCAAAATGTCACCCTTTCTTATGCAGTAACTGATAAAATGCGCCGTTTAACCGGCCTGCCCCTTAGCATCGGGGCGATGATGATGGCAAACAATAAGATTAACCGTTTCGGGGTTTTCGGCCCGGAAGCGGATAATGCTGTTGACAGCAAGGAGTTCCTGAAGGAGCTGGAGATAAGGGATATCAAGGTGGGTCAGCGGGAGATTTAATGGCAAAAAGAGAAAATTAACTCTGACACCTTTTTCACTTTAGAAAGGGCCCGGCGGGGTTTAATCCGTCCGGGCCTTTGTTATTTTAGCGAAAATAAGTTGAATTTATCTCTGACACCTTTTCAACTTATCAGGCTTTGTCGATGCGGATGGCGCAGGCCTTGGTTTCAGGGGTTTTCGCCACCGGGTCGAGGGCTGAACTGGTCAGCAGGTTGGTCGGGCATTCGGCATAGTGGAAGCTGAGTGAGGCCACACCGGGCTGGCTGCGCCGGGTGACTTCCACTTTTACTTCCAGCTCGCCGCGCCGCGATTTAACTTTAACCAGGTCGCCGTCTTCTACGCCAAGGTTTTCAGCATCGACGGGGTTAATCCTGATCCGCTCGCCGCCATGGATCTCATCTAATCCGTCTGAATGGCGGGTCATTGTGCTATGGAACTGGTAGAGACTGCGCTCGGTAGTCAGGGTAAGCGGGAAGTCAATATCGCAGCTATCTTCCGAGGGACGGTAAGTAAGCGGCATTAGCTTACCTTTGCCCGACGGTGTATTGAATTTCTCGGTATGGAGGATCGGGGTTCCGGGGTGATCCTCTGTCGGGCAGGGCCACTGGATCCCTTCTTCTGCAATACGTCCGTAGGTAATACCGGCATAGCTCGGTGTGAGGGATGTCATTTCATTAAAGACGTCCTCGGCACTGTTATAGGCAAAACCTTCGGCTCCCATTTCGTTGGCAATAGAGCTGACAATGAGCCAGTCAGGCCTTGCTTCGCCCACCGGTTCGATTACCTTGCGTACACGCTGAACGCGGCGCTCGGTATTGACAAAGGTACCGTTCTTTTCAGCAAAGCTGGTTGCCGGCAGAACCACGTCTGCTTTTTCGGCCGTTTCGTTCAGGAAGATGTCCTGGACCACGAAGAATTCCAGATTATCCATCGCCTCGATGGAATGGGCGGCATTGGCCTCGGTCAGGACCGGGTTTTCACCGACCAGGTAAAGGGCCTTGATATCACCTTTATAGGCAGCATCAAAGATCTCGGTGTGGGTCAACCCCGGCTCACCGCTTAACGATGTTCCCCAGGCCTGTTCGAACTTCTGACGGGCTGCCTCATCTGTCACCTTCTGGTAGCCGGTAAAGACATTCGGCAGGGAACCCATGTCGCAGGCACCCTGGACGTTGTTCTGACCGCGCAGTGGATTAACCCCGGCGGACTGTTTGCCCAGGTTACCGGTAATTAGGGCCAGGTTGCTTATGGCCAGTACGTTATCGGTGCCGTGCGAGTGCTGGGTGATACCCATACAGTAGAGAATTGAGGCGGGATCATTTTCGGCATACATGCGTGCCGCTTCCACGATCTTTTCCCAGGAAATGCCGGTTATATCGCTGACAAATTCGGGGGTATATTCATCCAGGGACTGCTTGAACTGGTCAAAGTTCTCGCAGCGCTCCTCAATATATTTCTCGTCATGCAGACCTTCCTCGATAATGGCCCGGGCCATGCCCATCAGCAGGGCTACGTCGCTGCCGGGCTTGATCTGCAGGAAGATATCAGCAAACTGGACCAGGGGCACTTCCTGAGGGTTGGCCACAATCAGCTTGCCACCCTGCCGGACTGCTCTTTTAACCTGGTAGCCGATGATCGGATGCGCCTCGGTGGTGCTGGTCCCGATCGCCATAATACAGGCGGCATCTCCGATTTCAGCGATAGAGTTTGTCATCGCTCCGCTGCCTAATGTTGTGGCCAGACCGGCCACGGTGGGAGCGTGTCAGAGACGGGCGCAGTGATCGATGTTATTCGTGTCCATCACGGCGCGGGTAAATTTCTGAATAGCATAGTTATCTTCAACGGTACACTTGGCCGAAGCAATGGTGGCAAACTGGTCACCTTTGTACTGGCCAAATTTCTCGGCTATGAGCGAGATAGCTTCTTCCCAGCTGGCCTCGACCAGTTCGCCGTCCTTGCGGATCAGCGGGGTGGTCAGGCGGTTCGGTGAACTGACAAAGCCCAGTCCGAAACGTCCCTTGACACAGAGACTGCCGCCAGAAGCCGGACTGTCGGGCACGGCATGGGAGGAAACCACTTTGCCACCCCTGGCTCCGACTGAAATGCCGCAGCCGCAGCCGCAGAAGGGACAGATCGTGTCGACTTCATAGGTCGGCTCCACGGCATAGCGGGGAACTAAGGCCCCGACGGGACAGCGGGAAACGCATTCACCGCAGGTAACACAGGTTGATTCGGCAATCGGCTTATCACCGAGCACGCCAATCCTTGTTTCAATCCCGCGAAAGGTAAAGTCGATACATTCATCACCCTGGATCTCCTCACAGGTGCGGACGCAAATTCCGCAGAGCACGCACTTGTTCAGGTCACGCAGGTAATAGGTGTTGGAATCGTCGAGTGGTATATCAAGCTCGGGCTGGCGCATGGCATTGATTCGTTCTTCATCAACGCCGATATAGCGGGTCAGGTCCTGCAGCTGGCACTTGCTGTTCTTGGCACAGTTCTGGCAGTCATAATCGTGGTGAAGCACCAGAAGTTCAAGGTTGACTTTGCGGATCTGGTCCAGCTCTTCACTGGAAGTGTGGACGACCATACCTTCCTCAACCGGGGTCATACAGGAAACGGTAGGCCGGCGGCCTTCAATTTCAACCAGGCAGACCCGGCAGATCCCGACGGAGGTCAGGTCTTCGTGATCGCAGAGGTGGGGAATATAGATATCGTTGGCCAGGGCCGCCCGCAGAATCGAGGTTCCCGGCAAAGCCTGTACTTCGCGGCCATCTATGGTTAGGGTAATTAGCTCTGACATTATTTGCTCTCCTCCCTTACTGCTAACTCTTTATTTTCAGTCAGCCCTTCAGAGAGAACCTGCACGGCTCCAACCTTCTTCGGGCAGGCATCGAAACATGCCCCGCACTGGGTACAAAGCTCCTGGTCTATTTCATGAGGCTGCTTCTTTTCGCCGGTAATGGCATCGACCGGGCAGGCCTTAATACAGCGCTGGCAGCCGATACATTTTTCTTCGTCGATTTGATACTTCAGCAGGGCTTTGCATACCAGGGCCGGGCAGCGTTTTTCATGAACGTGCGCTTCGTATTCATCGCGGAAGTAGCGCAGGGTGGTCAGCACCGGGTTGGGCGCTGTCTGGCCCAGGCCGCACATTGAACCTTTTTTAACGGCGCTGGCCAACTCTTCAAGCAGGGCCACATCCCCCGGTTTACCTTTGCCTTCGGTAATTGCTTCGAGAATATCATACATCTGGTCGGTTCCCAGGCGGCAGGGGATGCACTGGCCGCATGATTCTTTCTTGGTGAAACTTAAGAAATAGCGAGCCATGTCAACCATGCAGGTGTCTTCATCAACAACAACCAGGCCGCCGGACCCCATCATCGCGCCTGCTGCTGTCAGCGAATCGAAGTCGATCGGCAGGTCAAGGTGCTCCTCCGGGATACAGCCGCCGGATGGACCGCCAATCTGGGCTGCCTTGAACTTCTTGCCGAAGCGTATTCCACCACCGATGTCAAAAACAACTTCACGAATGGAAATACCCATGGGCACTTCCACCAGGCCGGTGTTGTTAACCTTTCCGGTCAGGGCGAACACCTTTGTGCCCTTGCTGCCCTCGGTGCCAACGGAAGCAAAATTTTCGGCGCCGCGGCGCATAATCAGGGGCACATTGGCCAGGGTTTCAACATTGTTAATCACGGTCGGTTTTTCCCAGAGGCCTTTTACGGCCGGGAATGGTGGGCGGTGACGGGGCACGCCGCGCTTACCTTCAATTGATGCCAGGAGGGCTGTTTCTTCGCCGCAGACAAATGCACCGGCCCCCTCCTTGATTTTCACCTTGAAATTAAATCCACTGTCTAAAATGTTTTCACCAAGCATACCATATTCTTCAGCCTGCTTGATGGCGGTGCGCAGGCGTTTGATGGCCAGGGGATATTCGGAGCGGACGTAGATATAGCCTTCATCGGCACCAGTCGCCTGGCCGGCTACCATCATGCCTTCAAGCACGGCATGGGGATCACCCTCCAAAATACTACGGTCCATGAAAGCTCCGGGGTCACCTTCGTCAGCGTTGCAAACCACATATTTTTTGTCCCCGGGACTGCTTAGGCCGAACTGCCACTTCATCCCGGCAGGGAATCCGGCTCCGCCGCGGCCGCGCAATCCGGAAGTTTTCACCTCGTTGACAACTTCTTCCGGATTCATCTGCAGGGCTCTTTTCAATCCCTTGTAACCACCGCGGATAATATATTCATCTATATTTTCGGGATCAATAACACCGCAGTTGCGGAGGGCAAGCCGTTTCTGCTTACTGTAGAACATGATCTTATCATGGTTGATTACCTGTTCCCCGGTAACTGGATCCTTGTAGAGCAGGCGTTCAACCAGGTTGCCTTTAACTAAGTATTCCTCAACTATTTCCGAAACATCTTCAGCCTGCACCCCGCAGTAGAATACATCTTCGGGGAAGACAATAAAGAGGGGACCTTTCTCGCAGAAACCGTGGCAACCCGACATGATGATGCGTACTTTATTTTCCAGGTTGTGTTCTTTCAATGACTCGATCAGCGCTTCCTCGACTTTGTCGGCTCCCGACGAGATACAGCCAGTTCCGGCACATATCAGGACATGTCTTTCATACACGTTGGTCTTCTCTCCTTTCAATAGATATTGCTTATCAAAATTTTATATACTTGTAACTTTAATGTTCCCGGAAAGCTGAGCTGTGTGAATATTTCTCTACAATTGCTTCGCGGGCTTTCTTGCAGGGTTCACTCTCGTGGCAGAGCGGACCTTCAAGGCAGCACTCCACGAAAACATCGCATCTTTTTTCTTCGCTGTTAAAACATTTTTCACAGCAGTGATCGATAAACTTTTCCACTTAAGCTTCCCCTCCTTCTGCACTGTCTTCACCGAACTTTTTAATCGTTTTTTCTGTTTTGTCGGGATCGAGCTTGCCGAAGGTCTTATCATCGATGGTCATAACCGGCGCCAGGCCGCAGGCACCGATACAGGCCACCTCTTCATAGGTATAATTCATATCTTCGGTAGTGCCGCCAACATCCACATCAAGCATAGTCTTGATCTTGTCGGCAATCTTAGCCGCCCCGCGCACGTGACAGGCTGTACCGCAGCAGAGACGGATGATATGCTCGCCTCTTGGTTCAAGATGGAAGCGGGCATAAAATGTGGCGACTCCAAATACCTTTGCTTCAGGCATTCGCACAAAACGCGCGACTTCGCGCATTGCTTCTTCAGGCAGGTAGCCAATTTCTTCCTGGACATCCTGCAGAACGGGGATCAGTTCGTTCTTCTCTCCCTGGTATGAAGCAAATACAGTGTTTAATTGTTCCTGCATGGTATCACTCCCTTTACCGGATATTCTTGCTTTGTTCCGTTAAGAATTCGTTTTTTTCAGCTGCAGCAGCCCGATCATCTCTGCTTCCTCTTATTGGACATAAACAGACCTGACCTAATTCTCTTTTTATATTAGTGAATCCTGCCACAAGTGCATAAAAATAATCTTCTGAAGAAAAGACGCAATTGACTGTCTAGACAGTAAAAAGCGATTATTCTTGTAGATATAGGATGGATCACTGGATCCCTATGCTTTTAGATTTCTTTTACCTGTAACAGGCTTATTGCATTGATAATATCTATAGATTGTAATATAATAAAAATATTGATGGTTGAGGTTTATATGAATATAAAATCAACCGCCAAACAGCTTAAAGAAAACTAAAAATGGAAAACCCTGAAAGGAGAATGAAAATGTTATCCGAAAAGTTACTAGGAAAGTTAAACGAACAAATTACCCATGAATTTTTCTCCGCTCATTACTATTTGGCCATGGCCGCATACTTTAAGAAAGAAGACCTGGACGGTTTTGCCAACTTCTTTATAGTACAGGCCGAAGAGGAACGTTTTCACGCAATGAAATTCTTTGAGTTTATCAACGACCAGGGAGCCGAAGCAGTCATCAGCGGATTCAAAAATCCGAAGCGCGACTTTAATTCAGCTGAAGAAATTTTTGAACTGGCGCTGGAGCATGAAAAGCTGGTCAGCAGCCTGATTAACGAATTAATGAGTGTTGCCCAGGAAGAAAAGCACTATCCCAGCATCAGCTTCCTGCAGTGGTTTATTGACGAGCAGGTTGAAGAAGAAGCAAGCATGGGCAAACTGCTAAACCAGATCAAGCGGGTAGGAGAGAAAGGCCACGGCATTTTAATGCTGGACCGGGAACTCGCTTCAAGAACTTTCACACCTGAAACAGAATAAATCACAGCTTCTCAAGCACGCATAATTGTTTAGGAAGTAAGCGGGGACGGGGGTTTTGTACTTGACAAGTACACAATCTCCGTCCCCGCTTACTTGTGTCATTCAACCATAAGAAGGGCGTAGCGGTGCATTTCCTGCTTGTAGTCGCTTAGCACTTCGATCGGATATCCGGCACTGCGGGCAGTGGTAAAAACATCTACGGCCAACGATTCCGGTCCGGGACGGGAGTCATCCTTGTTAACGCAGGCTTCTCTCGAACCGGTGCAGTTCACGCAGAGTCGGCATTCATCCATAAAAAGCATAAATGCCTTGTGGTAACCGGACCAGAAAGCCTCACGTTCCAGTTTAACCAGTTCTTTTTCTATTTCCCTGCTCCAGGGCACGCGGTCCTCCGGCTGTTCTACTTTTTTGGCTAAATGAAAAATTACGGCTTCATCATATTCGGAGAAGAAAGCACGACATTCTTCGACAGAAGGAACCTGCGGAGGGCAGGATCCTTTCTTGCCATAACTACTGCAGCCAAACATGCACTTGAAACGGACCCAGTGGGCCACTTCAATCTGTGAGGCCTTAATCCAGCGATAATCGGTAAAGTTGAATTTAGTAAACAGCGCTTCCAGCTTTCTATAATCGTTGATTTTGAAAAGCCCCCTTTTAATCCGACAATTAAATATTGTATCCACTTTTCCACATGAACAATAAACACCGCAAATACTGAATACAAGTTGATTTTTAAGAGCTTACCCACAGCAAAATAACAAATTATCCACAGAACTTTACACAGGTCATTTAATTACAAAAGCAAGTACACGGGGACGGAGGTTGCTTACTCTTTCAAGTACAAAACCTCCATCCCCGTGTGCTTCGTGTAATTAGAGTTCCCGGGCCCTGGCGATTGAGCGGCTGATTCCCTCATAGCCGGTGCAGCGGCAGAGGTTGCTTTCCAGCCATTCGCGGTCATGATCTCCTTCAGGGGCAGGGTGTTTTTCCAGCAGGGCATAGGCATTTACTAAAAAGCCGGAAGTACAGTAGCCGCACTGGAAGCCTCCTTCTTCCATGAAGGCCTGCTGGATAGCCGTATCCTTTAAGCCTTCCACCGTGGTTACTGCCCTGCCATCGGCTTCGACTGCCAGCACCAGGCAGGATTTGACGGGAACGCCCTCTAACAGGACGGTACAGGCCCCGCAATCACCGTTTTCGCAGCCGGGCTTAGCCCCGGTCAGGCCCATTTTTTCCCGCAAAACCCTGAGTAGGGTATCGGCCGGGCGAACATGCAGACTGCGCTCTTCCCCGTTAACATCAATAGTTACTTTCGCAACATCACTATATGACTTCATTATTATCGTCCCTCCATTTCACCTAACATCTGCAGCAGATCTTTTAGCCACATGGCCTCTCGGTATTCTTTTGAAGCCATTTCATCGCTGCGCACCGGCCCCGGAAGTATATCAGGCGACTGTTTGACCTTTTCCTGCGGACTAAGTTCTTTATCATTGATTAGCTGTTCAAGCTTCTCGCTGCGGAAGGGAAAAGCGCAGAGACCGCTGACTGCCAGGGTTAGCTTCTCTTCTTTCGAGACACATACCAGGTGAGTTAGCGGGTAACCAACAGGCCCATGATACTCACGGCGCTTCTGCCAGCCCTCTTGCTTAAGGGCATCCTGCTCCACATTCAAGCTGACCAGGATTTCCCCTTCTTTTAATCTAAGCCTTTTGTCAAAGAGCTCCGCCAGGGATACACTGCGGCTGCCATCAGGACCGGTCAGGTTAACTTCCGCCTCTGCCAGCAGCAGGGGCAGGATCACTTCGCGGTAGGGCAGGCGGCCGCAGATATTGCCGCCCAGGGTCAGGCGGTTACGTACTGTGCGATCGGCAATCCTGCGGGCAACCCGGGCCAGCAGGGGATATTCATCCCGGTCACTGAGGGCGCTTAAAGTTACAGAGGAGCCCAGGTTTAACCTATCACCATCCGTCTCGTAAATAGTTGTTTCAGGAATTTCTTTTAACTCGATCAGCGCACCCGGTTTTATAACCTGTTGGCGGCAAAAAGTGACAATTTCAGTTCCTCCGCCATAATAAAGCGGTTCTTTTCCTGCTTCAGCAAGCTGACGGTAAAAGTCGGCTGCTTCTTCGGCGCTTTCCGGTTTGTAATAGTCAAAGTTGAAGGGAATCATTGGCCCGCCTCCTTTCCTGCTTCCCAGATCTTCTGCGGGGTTAGCGGCAGGTTAGTCAGCTGGATGCCCAGCCCCCTGGAAAGGGCACCGGCCAAAGCACCGGGCATACCGAGCACGCCCTGCTCACCCAGCCCCCGGGCACCATAAGGCCCGTCCCGCTGGGGTGTTTCGACAAACTTCACCATATACTGCGGCTCTTCCCCGTACCGCATAATTTTATAGTTACGCAAGCTGTCATTTACCATTTTGCCCTGTTTGTTAAATGTAAAAGCTTCCCAGCCGGCAAATCCGAGGCCCATCGACATGCCGCCGACCACCTGGCCCCTGGCCAGGAAGGGGTTGATTACTTTGCCCACATCCATGGAGCATGCTGCCTTAAGAACCTGGTAAGTGCCATCGGCAGGATCAAGTTCCACCTCGACCCCCTGGGCGCCCATGGTCCACTCCAGGGCCGGGCGTCCCTTTCCGCTCTCGGGGTCAATTTCGGTCAGACGGCGGGAAATGTAGCGGCCCACTCCGATCACCTGCCCCTGCACGGCATTGCCATCAGGAAACATGTAACCGAGGGCTACTTCTGCCAGGGGCAGGCCGATTTCCGGCTCATCGGCCAGGAAAACCCGACCGCCTGAAACTTCAAGATCTTCCGGCGGGCAGCGTAAAACGATAGATGCCGTCCTTTTCAACTGCCGCATTGCATCATCGGCCGCCTCCAGCAGGGCCCTTCCGATCATGAAAAGACTGCGGCTGGCTGCCGTAGCCCAGTCATGCGGAGCAGCCCTGGTATTTACTTCATTTATGATGTGAACCTGGTCCGGCTCCAAACCCATCTTTTCAGCCAGTACCTGGGCCAGGGCCGTTTTAATGCCCTGCCCTATTTCTATGACGCCGCAGTGCAGGTTAACGGTACCGTCTTCATTAAAAGTAAGAATGGCCCCACCGTCTGCATTGGTTGGCATGGCCGGCGCTTTCCAGAAACAGCTAACCCCTTTCGTCCGCACCTTGCCATCGGACTGTTCCTGCCTGGCGCCTTCATTCCAGTCAAGCATTTCCGCAATATTATCGAGACACTGGCGCAGATCGCCGGTGTTTGCATCCATAGGGCTCTGGGTCGGAGTAGTATCCCCTTTTTGGATGGCATTAATTTTACGCAGTTCAAGGGGATCAAAACCGCCTTTTTCTGCCAGCAGGTCAACAGCCCTTTCCACGGCAAAGGCCAGCTCAATATGGCCAAATCCGCGGTAAGCGGTAGCAAAGGGATGGTTGGTATAAACACAAAGAGAATCACACCAGACATTGGGCACTGCATAAGGTCCGGTGCAGGCTATGGCAGCTGCCCGGCTGATGTTTACCGCGTAGTCGGCGTAAGCTCCGCTGTCGAAACAAAACAAAATTTCTGCCGCCTGCAGTTTCCCATCCCCGGAACAGCCCAGTTTGATTTTAGCTTCCAGACCGGTGCGTCCCGGTGATGAAACCAGGTCATTTTCCCGGCTGTTAACCAGCTTAACAGGCCGGCCGCCGACCGCTTTCGAAAGCAGGTAGGCCAGCCCTTCAAGCTGGATACCGGCCTTGCCGCCAAAGCCACCGCCCAGCGGCCCGGTAATTACCGTTATTTTACCCGTCGGCAGGTTAAAGGACGCACTCAGTAAACTGCGAACAACAAAGGGAGCCTGGGTAGTAGAGTGAATGACCACCTGTCCGTCCTCGAGGATTTCTGCTGTTGAGGCCCTTGGCTCCATAGCCACATGATCGCCCGGGGGAAAGCTAAATGATTCTTCAATGACTGTCTCAGATGCTTTAAACCCTTCTTCCACGCTACCCTTGCGAATCTTGGTGCGGTTGGCAATATTGCTGCCCGGTTCCGGCAAAATAGGGGGGATATGGATATATTCAGCCATATCTTCGTGTAATATGGGCGCATCCTTGCTTAATGCCTCCGATGGTGAGTGGACAACATCCAGCCGCTCATAATCTACTTCGATCAACGAAAGAGCCGCCTGCGCAGCGGCTTCAGTGTCCGCTACCACTGCGGCCACGGGCTCGCCGTAATGGCGGACTTTTTTCTTTGCCAGTGGTGGCTTATCACCCAGGTAAATGCCGAGATTACCCGGAATATCCCTGCCGGTTAGCACAGCACGTACTCCGGGTGCCTGCAGGGCCTGATCCGAATTAATACTTTTAATCAAGGCATGGGCATGGGGACTGGTCTTTAAAGCCGCATGCAGCATATCCGGCGACTGTTTGTCGGCAAGGTAGCGCAAGCGACCGCGCACTTTATCTTCACCGTCTTTACGGGGCGTTGAAGCCCCAACATGCTTTAGCTCTGCCATGGTTTACCCTCCCAAAATGTTCTTTTCAAATAATTCGACAAGGAGATGATCAATCCTTCAATTATTTTCTACTAAATCACTTGGTTTAGTTGATTACCACCACCGTTATGCTCTATAATGTTAATATATAAATATAAACGGGAGGAATTTACATGAAAATGATGAAGGGCATGCTGATAGCCCTGGCACCTGTAACTCTATTCGCCATATATTCATACCGCTTAAGCGCAGTATTATTGATCGTCGTAAGCATTGCAGCGGCCGTTGGTTCGGAGGCTTTGTACCAGTACTTAGCCAAGAAACCGATAAAAATAAAAGATCTAAGCGCTGTAGTAACCGGCTTATTATTAGCCTTAACCGTTTCTCCTTCCCTGCCCCTCTACGTGGTAGCGGCAGGGTCAGTATTTGGAATTGTTGTAGGCAAGCAGTTATTTGGCGGTTACGGAAAAAACCTTTTCAATCCGGCCCTCTTTGGCCGGCTTTTCATAATTTACGCCTTCCCGGGGACAATGAGCCCCTGGCTGGCTCCGGTTGACCTGACCACGACTGCCACACCGCTGCAGATTATCCGCAGCGAAGGCACCCTTACCCCGCTATCTGATCTTTTTCTGGGCACCATTCCGGGCAGCCTCGGCGAAACATCAGCCCTGCTGCTCCTCCTCGGTGCAGCCTACCTGATTTATAACCGTTTTGCCAACTGGCGCATCCCGGTCAGTGTTATCGCCGCCGTTGTTCTTATTTCCCTTATAACCGGACAAAACGTCCTCTTTCACCTCTTATCCGGCAGTCTGATTATCGGAGCCTTTTATATGGCTACCGACCCGGTCAGCTCTCCGAAAACCCAGCTGGGCCGTTACATTTTCGGTTTCGGTGTAGGTCTGATTATTATCGCCATGCGCCTGTGGGGCTGGCTGCCTGAAGGGACAACCTTCGCCATTATCGGCATGAACCTGCTGGTTCCGCTGATTAACCGTTACACCAAACCAAAGCCTAAGCCTAAAGGGGCTTAACCTCAAAAAAC
>Ga0207421_10003617_pt1 | contig 18311 bp, 21 predicted proteins | sample SodLakKL_010_SED_4_FD_187542 | JGI IMG/M metagenome (GOLD analysis project Ga0207421, IMG submission 187542) | Alkaline sediment microbial communities from Lake Tanatar, Kulunda Steppe, Russia - 8KL_010_SED (SPAdes) (version 2) | ecosystem: Environmental > Aquatic > Non-marine Saline and... | reverse complement strand
AAAAAATGTGGTCTGCGTCATCGAAAATAACTGGCTGAGGTCTTGAACCGCAGATAACAACTTTTTTCATGATGGAGTTCTCGTTTTTCTGCGCCTGCACGGTACGTGAGAATCAGGGATTACCCACGACCTTTGAAAACCAGGCTTCGTTTTGATTTTGTGTCGAGCGCCCCTGGGCTAACGCCCCGGAGATGACGGTAGTGGTAGACCTGATTAGTCGGTTCCTAACAGCGGCGCCCCAACGCGTTGCCGGTGGTGGCGGCGACTCTAGCTTGACGGCTAGGGGGGTTAACCACCTAGTAACAGAGCTGGAGATGCCTTGGCGAAGATACCCCGGGATGCCAGGCACGCTACCGCCCTGACGGTCACGCCATGTGCTGCGACCCGCCTAGCGTCGAACTCCGGTGTAACCCGTTATCCAACCACGGAGCGGGAAGAAGGGCAAGGGCAAACGGCGTGGAGTGCGGGTTCGGTGCGGGTGTGGGAGAGGGGCCTAGGAAGGCATTGAACAGCAACGTTGTGGATTACGCTGACGAGCACTCAAATGTGAACACTTCGGCCTATCCGCAGCACCCCCCGCTGCAGCGCAAAGCCCGGCCCGTCAGGGGGCTGCGAAGGCCGGCGGCCTCGCCAGAGGCATCGCAGCGCAACGCGAGACAAGGCGGCGGCGCCGCCGATCCGCGCCCGGGCGCTGAGCCGTGTCAGCACCGCTGATCCCGTCACCGTGACAGCGCAACCGTCCCGGACGCCAGCGACCCGAGTGGGGCCGCTGCGTGGTGGCAGCGCCGCGTGCGCTCGGCCTGCTGAGGGTGTTCAGCGGTGGCCTCTGGGCGGGGTGTTGCGGTTGGCCGAACCATCGCAACGCCGGGCGCCCAGGGTGCGCGGGGGCCGATGCTGACTTTCTTGCGCGGTAGGTGTATACCTGTACACTAGTGATCAGGGTCCACGGACGATCGTGGGAAGGCTGCGCCATGGCGAGCTTCTGCATTCGGCCCAATGGCACGATTCAGTACGACCTGTGCATCTACGGCCGCCGGTTCCGGGAAAGCTCGGGGCTGCGGGATACCCCGGAGAATCGGCGGCGCGTGCGGCGGAATCTGCGCAAGATCAACGCCGAGTTGGAGATGGGCACCTTCGACTACGCGGCCTGGTTCCCGCAAAGTCGCAAGCTCGAGCGCGCGCAGCGCTGGATCCGGGAGCGGGGCTCGCGCGCTCCGGGGCGGCGCTTCGCGGACTATGCGCGGCAATGGCTGGCGCTGCACGAGGCCGAGTGGAAGGAGAGCTACCGACGACGCGTCGCGGGCGTGATCCATCAGTACCTGATCCCGCACTTCGGCGACTGGCCGCTCGATCAGATCACCGAGCGCTCGGTGCGCGCCTTCCGACAGGGGCTGATCGAGCAAACGGACGCCCGCGGTCGGCGGCGGCTGAGCAACGCACGGATCAATTTCATCCTCTCGCCGCTATCCGGCATCCTGCGCTTTGCCGAGCGGGAGCTGGGGGTGCCCTCACCGATGGCCGGGCTGCCGCCGCTGCGCGATGACCGCAACGACCCGATGCCGCTGACCGCCGAGCAGGTCAACGCCTTTTTGGAGGTGGTCGACCCGCGCCTGCGGCTGTACTTCAAGCTGCGCTTCTACACGGGGCTGCGCTCCTGCGAGGTCAACGGCCTCAAGGTCAAGTACCTCGACCTGGAGCGTCGCCAGCTCCGGGTCCGCGAGGCGCGCGTCGATGGTCGGCAGACGACGCTCAAGCACCCGAAGACGCGGCGTGAGATCCCGCTCTCGCCGAAGCTGGCCGCGGAACTGGGTCAGCATGTGGCCACCAAGGCGGCCGAGGACTACGTCTTCGTGCGCGAGGACGGGCGGGCGATCGAGTCGAGTTGGGTGGCGGAGCATCACTGGAACCCGACGTTGCGCCGGCTCGGCCTCGCCGCTCGTCGCGTCTACCAGACCCGGCACACCGCCGCGGTCCTGCACCTGGCAGCGGGTGAGAATCCGCTGTTCGTCTCCCGACTGCTCGGCCACTCCTCGACCAAGATGCTCTTCGAGCGCTACGCGCCGTTCGTTGCCAATGCGCTCGCCGACGACGGTTCCGCTTTCGAGGCGATGATGGCGCGGTTGGGGGCGACTGAAGCAGCTGGCCGAGTCGCATGACGGCTGGGTGCCGGCTGCCGCGGCTGGACAGGTTCAATCGGATTCCAGGACGAGAGGTCGATGACCCGCCACCCCACGAATCCCCACGACGCCTTGATCAAAGCACTCCTGGACGCCCCGGAGCGTGCAGCGGTGGTGTTGCGGGAGAATCTGCCGCCGACGGTGCGGGAGCGGCTGAGCGATGCGCTGCCGAAGCCGCTGCCGGGCAGCTACGTGGATCCTCACCTGCAGGAGACCCATAGCGACCGGCTTTTCGAAGCGCAGATGCACGATGGTCGGCCGGTCTTCGTTTACGTCCTCATCGAGCATAAGTCGGAGCCGGATGCGGGCACGCCCGTGCAGTTGCTCGGTTACCTGCAGCGGGTCTGGCAGCGCCACGCGGAGCAAAAGCGCGACGGGCGCGCGGCGCGCTACCGGCGTCTGCCGCCGATCATCCCCCTGGTGATCTACAATGGTCAGCCGAGTTGGACGGTGCCGCTGTCGCTGCTTGAATGCATCGATGCGGACGAGCCGCTTCTGGAGCTGCAGCGGGATTTCGGCTACCAAGTCCGGCATCTGCGGCCGGACGAGCCATCCGCCTCCTATTCGCAGGATCCGGCGATCCGGGCGGTGTTTCGGGCGCTGGCCTGGGCGTTTGTTGAGGATCTGGGGCGGGAGGATCTGATTCGCCTTTTGCGGGATCTTCCGCCGGGGCATCCGCTGGAGAAGCCGCTTTTGGTGTACATTGCCAGGGTCTATGGCTCGGTCGAGGAGGCGGACGTACGGCAGGCGCTGGAGCAGACGCGGCCGGGGCGAGCGGAGGAGTTGGTGATGACGCTAGCAGAACAGTGGCTAAAGCGTGGAGAAGAGCGGGGCATTCAGAGAGGGCGTGAGGAGGGCCGGCAAGAGGGCCGTCGGCAGGCTGCGGTGCAGACGCTGCTCCGTTTGATCGAGCGCAAGTTCGGCCGGGAGGCGAGGGAAGCGTCGCGGGCCCGCGTCGAGCCTGCCACGGTCGGTGAACTGGAGATGTGGCTGGACCGGATTCTCGATGCCGAGTGCGTGGAGGATGTCTTCGGCACCGGGTAGGGGCGAACGGGCATTCTTGCTGGTCGGTGCGCGAATCGTGAGTCCGGGCGCCTAGAAACTCGGCCGCTGCCCCGCCCCAAGGGAGGCGGCGCGGGCATGCCACGACGGGGCAAGCTCGTAGCGCCGCCAGTTCGCCTTCCGGTTATGTTCCCGGTACGGGGGCGAATGTGGCTGCCCAGGTCACGAACAACGTCGCGCCCGCGAACGCCGCCGCATAGGACGCGCGAGCGAGGGTTTCGCTATTTTGGGCAAGCCGGGCGAGCTCATATAGAACTTCGCCGGTATCGGGTGTCTGGATGCGGCGCAGCACGCGCAGCTCAAGCGCGAACAGCACCACTGTGGCCCCAGCCGAAACCATGCAGAACGGGCAGATTTCGCCGATCGGGACGAGCTGGAGCCAGACGAAATAGGCCGAGGCCAGCACGCCGGAGGCTGTTACGGGCGTGAGCGCCTTGATGATCGCCGGGTGCCGGGTCTCAAACCACCACGCCGCCATCGCGATCGTCGCGAGGTAATAAACGGCGCCGAGCGTTGCCAGCGGTATGCCGGCGACATACCCCCAGTCGCTCGTGATCACCTCAAGGCTGCCGGCGAGGTCGGCGCCCTCGGGGATCTGCGGCAACGCCCAGAAGTGTATGACGCTCAGGAAAGCGCTGACCAACCAGCCGAGCGCGGCGACGCCGACGAACCACCGCATCAGCGAGACGGCGCGGGCGTCCCCACGGTCCGGGGTGCTGCGTTCATCTTCAACCATGATCACCTCTTTCCCATGGCTGTGTTCATGCATGATTCAATATATAAGCAGAGTCGCATGCGAATCAAGCCCACCCGGCGCATACTCGGTGGGGGCGCTCGCCAGCGAACTCGCACCAGCGCTCTGGCGTGGAGCGCGTTACGGCTCATCTGCAGCAGCCCCGAAAAGGTCTCGTGGTGGATCGCCTCATCGAGCTGGTACGGGATGTCGCCGAAGCGCTGCATGATTAGGTTACCGTCTCTAAAGTGCTATCATGTGCTAGCACTTGAGGGGTTCGCGAGGAGACAGGCTATGAGCAGCATCAGCGTCCGCCGCTTGGATAAAGAGACGATCGAGCGCTTGCGCGCCCAAGCAGACCGGCATGGCATATCCATGGAGGAGGAGGTGCGGCGCATCCTGCGGTCGGCGGTCTCGGAGCCGGAGCGCCTGGGCGATCTCGCTCAGGCTACGTTCGGCCCGAAGTACGGCGTAGAACTTGAACTCCCAGGCCATGACCCGCACGAGCCATGTGCGCCGGAACGATGATCGTGCTTGACACGAATGTCGTCTCTGAGATGATGCGCCCGCGGCCGGATGCGGCGGTGATCGAGTGGCTGAATGGCACGGGTAGCGGCTCGTTGTACCTGTGCACGATTACCATCGCCGAGATCGAGTACGGCCTTTGCGCCATGCCTGATGGGCAACGCCGCGAAGACCTGCGTGAGCGCTTCGACACCTTCATCCATACGGCGTTCGCACAGCGCATACTGGGTTTCGATCAACGGGCCGCTCGCCACTACGGGCGCATCATGGCGACGCGGCGACGGGAGGGCCGGCCACTGTCGGCCCCGGATGGGCAGATCGCTGCCGTGGCCCGCAGCCGCGGTCTGGCGGTTGCCACCCGCAACGAGCCGGATTTCGCGGGAATCGGCGTAGAGATCCTCAATCCTTGGCGGCTGGATAGCTCTCCCTAAGAAAGACCTCGCTCAGTTCATGACAGTGTGGCCTGGTTATCCCCCCGGATCCGCTCTTCCGCCCACCCCATACCGATGCGCTCCTGCTCCAGCCGCAGGGGGCCGGCCTCCGCGTCTCCGGCCTGCAACTCGGCGAGGGTGGCCGCCTCCTCGTGGGTGAGCCGCTCCGGGGGCGCGGCACTGGCGGCGCCGCGCGGGTCGGGGACGCACAGGTGCCGGTGGGCCGCCAGGGTCGCACGGTCCATAAGCAGCGAGCGAGCGTGCGGCCAGACGCCCCGAAGCCGGTCGAGGATGGCGAAGCCATCGCGGTCCAGGTCCCCCCAGTAGGCGATGGGTACGCGCTCCAGCCAGGGCACCGCGCCGAGGGCATCGACCGCGTAGCCGAGACCCAAGATCGCGGCCGTGCCCGGCACCGGTGGTAGCGCCAGGCCGGTAGCCTGGTTCTCGGTGATCAGCAGTTGGCGCAGCGGCGGCGTATCGGCGGCCAGGTCCAGACGGGCGAGCTCCTCGACGGGTACGGCGAGATCGGTCAGACCGCGGATGGCCAGCTCCGGGTCGAGCAGCCGCAGCCGTATCCGCGTCGGCGCCTGCCGGAGGCCGTAGCGGGCCTCGAAGCCGCGGGCCCCGGTGTGGCGGGTATCCACCGCCTCGGCGGGCAGCACAAGGTCGAGCAGTTCACCGAGGAGCCGGCGCCGAGACTCGATGAACTTGGTATCAACGCCGGGGATGTCGAGCTGGCGCAGGTAGATCTCGGGGCGAGGGTGGTCGCGGAACCAGGCGCAGACGGCGAGCAGCTTTGGCCAGTCCTCCGCGTGCTCCAGAGCAGTCAGCGGCCGCCGGGCGAGCCACGGCAGCAGTTCCGCGGCCTGCTCTGCGGTGGCGCTCGCGACGGCATCGAAGGCGGCCGCCTCGCGGCGTCGCCCCAGAATTTTGAGGGCGTCCTCCGCGCAGGGCACCACCGCCGCGGTGGGCAGCTCCTGCCGGCCGTGAACGCGGTTGCGCTGCGCCTGCCAGCGCAGGTCGTAGCCAAAGCCCCGGCCCTCGCGGCTGCCGCGGCGCAGGCCGTCGGCCCAGTCGGCCACGGCGCCGAGGTCCTCGTTGATCTCATGGGTCCGCGGGCGCGTAAGGCTGACCTCCACCGGGAAGGGCTCTGGGGCCTCGGCCGTGGGCACGCGGGCGGCGAGCAGCGTGCCGCGGGACCAGAGCCGCTCCAGTCGCTCACGGACGGCCTCCGGCGTACTCCAGCGCCTCAAGCGGTGCCCTCATCCGCCGCCCGCGCCCGCGCCGCCGGGGTCTCGCTCCGGCCCCCGTGTGCACCGTCCACCTCCCGGCCGGCCCCGGGGTCGGCCTGCTCCGCCCGGTACTCGTCGATGGGGATGTGGCGCAGCTTGGAGTGCGCCCCGTCCGGGGCGCTGACCAGGCCGACGCTGGCGACGTAGGGCTCGATGATGTGGATCTTCTGCAGCGGCGTGACCACCAATAGCTGCAGCCCCAGGCGCTGGAACAGCTCCAGGCCGAAGCGGGCGGACTCGTCCGAGCCGCGGCCGAAGGCCTCGTCGATGAGCACGAATCGGAACGAGCGCGAGCGCTGCCGCTCCCAGTCGAGCCCGAACTGGTAGGCCAGGCTGGCGGCGAGCACGGTGTAGGCCAGCTTCTCCTTCTGCCCGCCGGACTTGCCCCCGGAGTCGGTGTAGTGCTCGTAGGGGGCGTCGTCCTCGCGCCAGCGCTCCTCCGCCGAGAAGGTGAACCAGTTGCGCACATCGGTGACCTTGCGCCGCCAGCGTCGGTCCGCCTCGGCGGTGCCCTCGCGGCCGCGCAGGCGCTCGATGATGGCACGGATGCGGGCGAAGCGCGCCTCCGACTCCGCCTCGGAGGCCTCGCCGTCGTCGTCCACCCAGCCCTCGACGCAGGAGCGCAGGTCGTTCTGGAAGTCGCGGATCTCGGCATCCTGAGTCGGGTCGGCAAGGAGCTCGATGTAGCGCCCCGGGTTGAAGTCGATGCCGTGCAGCGAGCGGTTGATGGTGCTGATGCGCTCGCGGATGGACTGGCGCTGCCGGTGCAGGTGCGCCTGGAAGTTGGCGATCTCGCGCAGGGTGTTCTCGTTGAGCAGTTCCCGGAAGCGGCGCTCGAAGCGGGGGAGGTCGTCGCTCTTGAGGCCGTCGAGCAGCGCCGCGTACTCGCCGTAGGCCTCGACCCGGGCGTCCATCTCCTGCGCTTCCAGCGGCCACTGGTGGCGGAAGTCGGCCATCGCGCTGACCACCTTGTCCGCCAGGCGCCGCAGGTTGCGCTCCACGTTGTCGATGTGCCGGCTCACCCAGCCGCGCACGGCGCTCTGGGCGTTGGCCAAGCTCTCCACGGTCAGCGACTGCTCCGCCAGCGCCTCCTCGCGGATGCCGTCGAGCAGCGGGAAGGCCTCGCTGCGCTGCGTCTCGGTGGCCGCCTGGTGGCGCTCGCGGGCGCTGGCCAGTGCCTCGGCGGTGCGCTCGCTGCGATCGGCCAGCCGGCTGCGCTCGTCGCGCTCCTTGAGCAGCAGCTGCTCGAGCTCTTGGATGCGGGCCTCGACGCCGTCGCGCTGCTCCTGGAGCGTGCGCAGCCGATCGGAACTGGCCTGGATGCGCTCGCGCTCCGCCTCCAGGCGCTGGATCTCGGCCTCCACGCTGTGCCAGTCCAGCTCCTGGAAGTCGGCGTAGACCTCGATCTTGTCCAGCGCCCGGATCTGCTCCTGCCAGCTGCGCAGCTCCTGCTCCAGGCGGCTCATCCGGTCCGCCAGCTCTTGCATGCGCGTCTGGTAATCCGCCGCCTGCCGCTCCAGGGCCGCGATCTTGGCCTCGTTGGACCAGCCGAGGATGAAGCGCGAGCGGTCGTCGATGCCGTGGCGGTCGTCCTTCTCGTGGCGGTAGCCGCCGCTCTTGATCTGACCGGCGCGCGTCACCGCCCGCTGCTCGCGGCGCAAGGTGTCCAGATCGTCGCAGCAGGCATAGTCGAAGCGCTCGGCGAGTTCGGCCTCCAGCCAGGTGTAGAAGCCCGAGTCCGGCCGGATGGCCAGGGCCCGCACCAGGGAGTGCGGGTGGAGCTCCGGCGACCGCTGCTGGCGCTCCCGCACCCGGTAGTAGACCAGCCGGCCGCGCAGGTGGGTGCGGTCCACCCACTCGGCAACGCGCGGGTAGTCCCGGTCCGGCACCAGCAGCGAAAGACCGAAGTTGTGCAGCAGCCGCTCGGCGGCCCCCTCCCAGTCGCGCGCCTCCTCGTGGACCTGGATGAGCTCGCCGGCGAAGGGCAGCTCGTCCGGGTCCAGGCCGGTCTCCTTGCACAGGTGCTGGCGCAGTTCCAGCATCCGGGCGGGGATGTTGGAGCGCCGGGCGCGCAGGGACTCCAGCTCCTGCTCGAGCTCCTGGTGGCGGCTGCGCAGCTCGCGGAAGCTGACCTCCAGCTCGGTGCGCTCGTTCTGGCGCTCGCTCAGCCGCGCCTCGGCGTCCTCGCGTAGCCCGGCAAGGCGCTGCTGGTTGGCAAGGAAGGTATCGGTCTCGTCGGCTCGGGAGAGGCCGAGGTGCTCGGCGAGGGCGTTGTAGGCGTCGGCATTGCGCCGGCGCCGCTCCGCCTCGCGCTGGTGCTCGCCGATCTGCTGCGCCAGGGCCTCCAGGCGGTCGCCGCCCTGCTCGGCGATGGCCCGCTGGAGCTCCTCGCGCTGGCTGCGCTGGCCGGTGAGGTCTTCGTCGAGGCGGCGGATGCGTTCGTCGTAGCGCCGGATGCGCTCATCCAGCCTCTGCCGGCGCTCCTCGAGCAGCCGCGCCTCGATGCCGGCGAACCAAGGCTCCAGGGCCTCGCGCGCCGCGCGCCAGGAGGCGGCCTCCGCGCTGAGGCGATGGTGCTCGTGGGCATCGGCGATGAGCGGCTCCAGGGCCTCGATCTGGGCCCGGGCGCGGATCACCGCCTCGTGGGCGCGGCTGAGATCGTCGAAATGGTGGATGAGGGCGTCGATGCGCTCGTCCACCGGCTCCGGCTCGAGCATGTGGCTGCGCACGAAGTCGGTCAGATTGCCCACCGACTTCATGGACACCGTCTGGCTGAACAGCTCCAGCGCCTGCTCGCCCTCGATGCCGAAGCGCCGGCGGAAGGCGGCCCCGTAGAGCGGGAAGGTGTCGTGCACCTCGATATCCGGCGCCTCGCGCAGGCGCTTGCGCAGGTTCTTGATGTCGTGGCCGAAGTCGGAGAAGTCCCGGGCGATGGTCAGGTCCCGGTCGGCGATCACGTGCATGCGCTCCGGTTGCCCCGAGCCCGAGAGCCAGAAGACCTGGGCCAGGGTTACGCCGTGCCCGTAGCCCTCATTGAAAAAGTAACCGAGGATGACCGAGAAGCTGTGCTCGTCGCGCAGGGACACCGGGCGGGCGCTGCCGCCGGTCTCCTCGCGCTCGGCCTTGTAGTGGCCGAGCACGTAGGAACGCAGGGAGCGCTCACGGCCCTCGGCACCGGCGGCCTTGTTGTAGGTGATGCGGTGGGCGGGTACCAGCAGCGTCGTGAGCGCGTCCACCAGCGTCGACTTGCCGGAGCCGTTGTCGCCGGTGAGCAGGGCGCTCTCGCCGCCCGGGGCCATGGACCAGACGCGGCCGTCGAAGGTGCCCCAGTTGTAGAGCTCCGCGCGATGCAGCCGGAAGCCGGTGCGCTCGGAAACGGGGGCCAGGTCAAGCTCTTGCGGCTTCATGGGTGGCGTCACCTCGATGCGGGCCAGCGCTCAGGCTCGGGGCTGGTCTCGGCCGGCGCGCCGGGGCTGTCGCCGCGGTCTGGGCCGAAGGTGTTGCCGTCGCCGGCGCCGCCCGAGGCCAGCTCCGAGGGGTCGCGCCCCTCGGCGTGGGCCCGGTAGGCGCGCAGGCGCTCCTCGAACTCGCCGAGCCACTGGGCATCCACGAAGGCCTTGAGGATGCGCTGCACCTCGTAGCGCTCTTCGTCGCCGCGCAGCCGGCGCAGGAAGCCGAGTTCCACGACGCGCCGGATATGGCTGTCCATGCGGTCGAGCAGGCGCGCCTCGTTGGCCGTATCGCGCAGGAAGACGCGCATCAGGTCCACGATCTGCTCCCGCGTCAGGATCAGCCGTGTGTCCCCGCCGCCGGCGTCGTGCTCAGCGAGTTTTTTGCGCAGCAGCGCGAGCAGGAGGCTGACCGGGTAGCTCAGCTGGCGACGCGGCACCAGCCGGGGCAGCAGGCTGTCGTCGTCCTCGTCGCGCGGGCGCTGGCGCAGGTAGGCGTAGCCCTCACCCTCGTCGAGCACCAGCTCCAGGCCGAGGACGCCGACGTAGTCCCGCACCCGGGCCTGAAGGTCAAGCAGGTGCTGCCACCGCTGCGGGGCGCTGTCGCGATGCAGCACCCCCCGCAAGAGGTGGACGAGCAGCTGGGAGAGGCGCTCGTCGCCGGGAGTCGTGCCCCAGGCGCCGACGGAACCGGACGCGGCAGGGGCGTGCCCCTCCAGCGGCTGGGCCGTGTGCGGGCGGGTGGCGGTGTCGGGGTCGTCGTGCTCGGTCATTGGGCTCCTGCGGTTGGGTCGCTGGGGCTGCTGCGGAGGAAGGTGACGGCGGGGACGTGGGCGCAGCGCTGTCGGCCTGTCTCCGGCTCCGTCCAGGTCACCGCCTCGGTGCGAGTCTCGTCCACCACCGCGCGCGCCTCGTCGGTGGCGATGGCGAGGTAGGTGACCAGCTCCGCCAGGCCCTGCTCCAGCGGATGCTCGGCGAGGAGTTCGCCGAGCGCCACGCGCCGACGCTCCTGCAGGGCGCGGCGGATGCGCCGACGCAGCCGGTCGCGATCCACGTAAGTCTGCTCGAAGAGCTCGGAGGCGTCCACGTCGGAGCCGTCGGCGGCGACCACCTGGTCGGCGATCTGCGGCCGGAACGGCGGCGTGAACAGCGGCCGTTCCATGGGCAGCTCCACCCGCGGCGAGGCCTCGTCGAGCTCGATGAGCGCCTCCCGGGGCGGCTCGTCGCGCACCGCCACGGCGTGGTGCTCGATCTCCCGGATCAGGTCCATGATCCGGCGGTTCTCCAGCCAGGCCTGGTCGTCGAGGTAGCGCCGCAGCTGATGGGAGAGCTGGGCCACCGTGCGCTGGGTGGTCTCGCCGGCCTCGAGCCAGTCGTAGTGGATGCGGCCGATGCGCGGGTCCGGGTCCAGGGCCTGGACCGTCTCCAGGTGAAGGGCGCGCTCCAGAAGCTCGGTCAGTTCCTCCTGCCGCACTGGGGACATGAGGAAGTCCCAGAAGGCGCGGAAGCTGCGGCCCTGGTCGGAGTCGGCGATGGCGTCCTGCTCGCCGAAGATCTCCTCGAGCAGCTCGCCGCGGCTGCCCTCCCACATGGCGATGCGCTCGCGCACTTGCCGGTCCAGATCGCGGAAGTTCTGCTCCACCTGCCGGAAGTCGGCGAGCAGCCCGCGGGCGGTCTGCTCGGCCTGCAGGAAGCGCTCGCGCTGGCGGACCGGGTCCATGAGCGCCACCTCGCCGGCGCGCAGGCGCTCCATCTCGGCGTCGATCTCGGCGCGCTGGCGCTCAAGCTCCTGCAGCCGAGCCTGGGGGTCGGTCTCGGCGCCATGGATGAGTTCGCGCAGCAGGTCGAAGACGCTGCGCAGACGCGACTCGGTGGCCACGAACTGCCGCCCCCGCTCGAGTTCGGCGACCCAGTGGATGGCCTTCTCGGTCGCCGGCAGCAGGTCGTAGCAGGGCTCGTCGCTGCCGGCGGGGTAGTAGCGGCGCAGCCAGCCGCGCTCATCGCCCGCCCACTCGGCCAGGTACTCGCGGGCCGGGCGCGGGTACGGGTCCTCATCCGCGCGATCGCGCAGGGCGTAGAGGTAGTCGTCGAGCTGCGTCTCCAGCTCCGTCTCCGGGATGGCGCGGGCGTTGGGCGCGATGAAGGCCCGGTGTAGGAAGCCGATGACCAGCGGCGCGGTCTCGGCAGCGAGCAGCCGCCAGGCGGGGTGGTTGCGCCTGAGATAGAGGATGTCCGCGTGATCCAGATCGCCCATGCGCGCTCGGCTCCGGCACCGCAGCTATAATCGGCCAGTATCGCGCACCACCCGCGCACCGGGAAAGGAGAGGGTGCCCCCAGAGCCGCGGCGGCTTCGCGCCTGTTCAGCGATTCGAGTCAGAAACTGAAGGCGCGCTTCTTCTACCGGCGCATCAGCACGCGCTGCACCCAGAGGGCGAACTCGCGACGCAGCCGCCCCTCGTCGGTGAGCTTGCCCTGCGTGATGAGATCCTGATAGAGCAGGCCGACGTAGGTCATCATGCGCACCGCCATGAAGCGGTCGACCTCGCTCTGGAACTCGAGCAGCAGGTAGACGTAGAGCCAGTCCTGGCCCCAGCGCACCCGCCAGATCACGTCGTCGTGCCGGTCGCGGTAGTCCTCGGTGGCGTAGGAGCCGTTTTGCTTCTCCAGCGTGGAGAAGTCGAGCTCGCGGACCCAGTCCTCGCGCACGTACTCGACGAGCAACTCCCGGACCATCTCCGGATGGGAGAAGATCCGCTTGTAGCCGGGATCGTGCTTGGGTTCGAACTCGTCGAGGCCTGGCTCTATCTAGACGGTACGGATAGGCCCCGGATACTGCGCGAGCTGATGATCGCTGGTCAGCAGCGTGTAGCCCTCGACACCAGCCTGCGCGATCAGCATGCGGTCAAAGGGATCCTTATGGAGGTCCGGTAGGCTGCCTACGGCGAGGGCATGGGCGCCACGGATCGCTAACTCCTCGTAGCCGTGCTCCAAGAGCTCGCGCCGGAGCACGGAAGGCTCCACCCGGAAGTCACTACGGTCGAGACCGCGCTTGATGGTGATCTCCCACAGGCTCGCAACGCTGTAGGCGAGCTGATAGTCCGGATCGAGGAGGAGGTCTCGCGCTTGCTGAGGTAGCCGCGGGGAGTCCGCTGCTGCCCAAAGCAGGATGTGGGTATCAAGGAGCAGATGCATCCGGATCCTCTCCCTGGAAGGCGTCGAGGATCGCTTGCCCGCCAATCCGGTCGAAGTCGTCAGGCACCTCGATCTGCCCTTTCAGGAAGCCGACGCGCTCACTGGTTCCAGGCTGCGGTGACTCAAAACGGGATAGGCGCGCGATCGGTTGGCCCGATCGAGCGATGATGACCGACTCCCCCTGGCTGACCTTATCGAGGAGGCGGGAGAGGTGGGTCTTGGCCTCATGGATGTTGACGGTCTCTGTCATGGAGCCCCGCTAGTGTTTACGTTAAGTTTAGTCAGATAGACTAAACTAGGTGCTGCCCAAAGGAAAGAACACGATCCCTCCTCGACGCTGAGCTTCGGGTAGCGGCGCAGCAGGTACTCGATGAACGGCCGGTGCTCATCCAGGCGCCGCTTGCTCCGGCGGCCGTCGGTACGGCCACTCGTGGCCAAGGGGCCACCCGAAGGTGGGTCAATTAAAGCGTTGGCGGAGCTTCGCCGAGCTGCTAGTATCTACACTGTAGATACCAAACCGCGGAGTAGGCTCTATGCGGTCTTCAATCAGCAAATGGGGCAATAGCGCAGCAGTCCGGATTCCTCAGCACCTCTTGGAGCAATCGGGCTTGCGCCTGAAAGACGAGGTCGAGATCGAGGTGGAAGACCAGACTATGATCATCCGCCCGGCCCGGGCCCAGCCATCCTATTCGCTAGATGCGCTTTTGGCAGGGATTACCGAAGAGAACCGCCATGGGGAGACGGATTGGGGCGAGACGGAAGGTGGCGAGCTGTAATGGCCCCGCCGTTGTCAGCGCCCCGACAGGGGGATGTCCTATGGTTTCGGTTCCATCCGCAAGACGGGCGTGAGCAGCGAGGCTGGCGGCCCGGCGTGATCGTCAGCCCCCAAGCCTTCAACCGGAAAACGGGTCTGGCGCTGATCTGCCCGGTCACGAATCAAGCCAAAGGGTACCCCTTCGAGGTCTCCCTGGAAGCCGTCCCGGCGCTCTCAGGGGTCATCCTGGCCGATCAAGTCCGCTCCCTGGACTGGCGCGCACGGGCTGGCGAGCCGATAGCCCGCCTCCCCGAAAACGTCTGGGCGGATATGGTCGCCAAGATTCGACCTCTTCTGGATTTGGCCGATTATTGATCCCGCCGGCGAGCACAGCCCCCGGGCCGGGATCGAGCCGCTGAGGCCGGGGGCCGAGACGAGGAGCTTCGTGGTGGTGAGCGCCGGCGCCGGAGCCGGCCAGCCCCGTATCCGGCAGGAAACGCGAGCGGTTATGCGTGAGAAACCGTGCCTTCAGCGGGAGCTTATGCAGCCAGCCGGGGAGCTTGGTGGCGCTGTAGAGATGGATGTCCTGTTGCGTCTGCCGGAGATAGTGGGCGTATCCCTGGAACTCCAGCGCTGTGCGTCCGCCCACCGACACCGGCAGGTCGAGCATCGCCTGACGAACTCGTCGGTCCACTCGCGCTCGCGCTCGAGGACCTCGACGAAGCGCATCAGCGGCACCGGCTCGTCGGCGCCGATGTTGTACGGCCGCCTGGTCCGTCGATCCGTTTGCGGAAGGCGATGGTATCTCGCTTGTTGCGCCGTGCCTGCTCGGCAGTCGTTTGCTCCGATCCGCAAGTGTCGCAGACAGAGAATAAGGATGGGCGCTTTTCCAAATGCCCACGGTGTTCGATCTCACACTCATCCCAGTGTTCAGTGAGGTTACCCTCACCGCAGATCGGGCAGGGTTGCTTGTTATGCTCGTTCGGCATTTTCGCGGAACTTAGCTCTGGCTGTCCAAGACCTGATCGGCGCTGTCGGCCTGCGGCTGCTACGGAGCCAGCGTTGATGGGCTACGCCTCGAGCATCGCCGAGCGCCACGGCTGGATGCGGATCCCCCGCTGCTCACGCGCCTCGCTGCCGGCGTAGATCAGCCGCGCTCCGGCGGCCTCGTCGCCGGCGAGCTCGCACCAGCGCTCCAGGCCGCGGAGGGCATCGCGGGTCACCGTCGCTCCGGCCTTGATCTCCACCGGCTGCAGGCGGCCGCCGCGCTCGATCACCAGATCGACCTCGCGCCCAGCCCGATCGCGCCAAAAGTAAAGATTGGAGGGGCGTCCGGCGTTCCAGCGCGCCTTCAGGTGCTCGGCGACCACCCAGGTCTCGAAGAGTGCGCCGCGTAGCGGGTGGGTGTCGATCTGCTGCGCAGACTCGATGCCGAGCAGCCAGGACGCCAAGCCGGTATCGAGCATATAGAGTTTCGGCGTCTTGACCAGGCGCTTGTTGAAGTCGTTGTGGTGCGGCGGCAGCCGAAGGATGATGTAGCTGGCCTCGAGCACGGAGAGCCACTCCCGGATCGTGTTGTGGCTGACGCCGGTCTCCTCGGCGAGTGCGGATTGGTTGAGCAGCTGCCCGGTCCGCCCCGCCGTCAAGCGCAGGAAGCGCTGGAACAGGGTCAGGTCGCGGACGCCGAGTAGCTGACGGACGTCGCGCTCAAGGTAGGTCTGGACGTAGGAGCCGTACCAGAGGGCGGGCTCCACGGGGCGGTCGTAGATCGGCGGGTAGCCGCCCCACCAAAGCGCCTCGTTGAGCTGCTCCGGCAGCTGCTGCGCGGCCAGGAGCTCGTCGCGCGCGAACGGCAGGAGTGCCAGCATGCCGACTCGCCCGGCCAGGCTCTGGGTCACGGCCGAGACCATCCCGAACTGCTGTGAGCCGGTCAGGATCCACTCGCCGAGCCGACCGCTCTGATCGACGCGTCCCTGCAGGTAGGAGAGCAGCGCCGGACAGCGCTGGATCTCGTCCAGAACAGCACCCCCCGGAAATTGGGCGAGGAAGCCGCGCGGGTCGTCGGTGGCGAACTCCCGCTGATCCGGGTCCTCCAGGGAGGTGTAGGGACGGTCCGCAAAGAGCGCCCGGACGAGGGTGCTCTTGCCGGATTGGCGGGGCCCGGTGACGGCGACCACCGGGAAGCTGGCAGCCAGCTGCTCGAGCGTGGCCTGGGCGTGCCTCGGAATCATGTGCTGATTGTAAGCGGCACTTACAATCAGCACAAACCATGGCGCGTACAACACCGCGTGCAACGCGGTTAGGCGCGCGGTTCCGAGCCCGCCGTGCAGATCTTGCAGTTGTCCTTGCTAGATCCCGTGGTACCACCAATGCCACGCGACGGGCCGCGACACGCCCTCCTCGACGCGGACCTGCGGTAAGCGGACGGAGACCGCCATGACGGCGCAAGAGCACGACCCCGGCTACAAGCGGCTCTTCTCCCAGCCGGAGATGGTCCGGGAGCTGCTCGTCGAGTATGTGCGCGAGGACTGGGTCCGCGAGCTCGACTTCTCCACGCTGGTACGCGTCCGGCCTAACCCGTCTATCGAGGCCTGAGCCGGTATCCCGAGTGGGCCCGACGCGGGGGTTCGGCTCAGCCGGCCGATGCTGGGGAGACGCCGCAGGAGAGCGCCGCGGGCTCGGCTCCGATTCACCTGGCCCTCGAGCCGGTGGACTTCCGCAAGTCCTTCGACGGCCTGTCCGTGGCGGTCGTCGAGGCGCTCGGGCGCGACCCGCTCAGCGGCGAGCTCTTCGTCTTCCGTAATCGCGGCGGCGACAAGCTCAAGGCCCTGTACTGGGATGGCCAGGGCTTCGTGCTGCTCTACAAGCGCCTGGAGCGGGGCCGCTTCGTCTGGCCGTCGCACCTGCCGCGCCAGCCGAGCCGGCACGACTACAAGCCGGAGGATCTGGCCTAGCTTGAGCAGCACTACGGGCCGCTTGAGGAGATCGACCTGGAGGTCACCGAGACCCTCGAGTACCAGCCGGGGCTGAGCTTCGTCGCCTGCCTCGCCCACGCCCGACGACGCTTCGAGAAGGTGGCCCGACAACAGAAGAGCTTCGGTCGGGCCCACGGGGTGATGAAGATGATCACGCAGGTCGCAACAGATAGCCGCCGGCCACCGCGCTGAGGGCGGGCCGCGGAGCAAAGGACCCGCTACAAGCGCGACCTAAGGCGGATGGTGCGGGTGCTGCAGCTCTTCCGCGTGCCACCCAAGTACTGGTCCGTCACGCTGGAGATGCCGGCGCAGGGATCCGCCTCCCATGCCGGGCGGGCACGCGAGACCTTGAACGAGGCGATCGGCAAGCCCGGGCGGGGCGAGCCCGCGATCACCGAGGTCGCCCGCGAAGGCCGCAATGTCCGCTATCGCGTCACCGTGGACGGCGACCCGCGCACGCCCTGGGCAGGGCTGGTGAGCGGGGTGGTGTGGTTGTGGGTGTGGTTGCAGGATGCTCCACCGCGGTAGCGGGGGTGGCCCCCAGAAGACCACCTCAGGATGCGCCGCGCAGCGCCTCCGGCGGTTCCGGCAGATCCTTCCACACCCGCCACGGCATGCGGCTGCTGGGGAACAGGATCACCCAGATGGTGAGCAGGATCACCTCGAAGTAGACGCGCAGGGACTGATTGCGGACGTACCACCGCTCCAGCTCCGCCTTGTAGGGGATGATCACCCTGCGATAGAAGGTGTGGGGATCCTCCTGGTTGTCCAGGTAGCGCTCCTCGTCGCGAAAGACGATGGACCCGATCCCGCTCAGCCCCGGCCGAACACGGCCGATGTCCTTCTTCGCCGCCTCGGGGTACTGCGCAAAGGTGTTGGGCACCTGAGGGCGCGGGCCGACGACGCTCAGATCGCCCTTGAGGATGTTGATCAGCTGCGGCAGCTCGTTGAGCTTCGTCTTGCGCAGGAACTTGCCGAAGGGCAGGATCCGCGGATCCTCCTTGAGCGTGATCTCGCCGGGGCCGATGTTGGGGCTGTCCTTGAGCATGGTGGCAAACTTGAGCAGGGCGAAGTGCTCTCCGCCTTGGCCCACCCGGGTCTGCCGGTAGAAGATCTCCCCCTCGCCGGTCAGGCGGAGGATGAGCATGATCGGTAGCATCAACGGGGCGAGCACGACGATCGCCAGCCCCGAGAAGAGGACGTCGAAGAAGCGCTGCACGAAACCTCCTGTTCGTCTATCGCTGGCTGAACCGCTCCGGCGGCTCGAAGCCGATGTCATCCGGTTGTCGGCCCGCGGCGAAGAAGTCCCGGTACCACTGCACCGTGCGCTCGACGCCCTCGCGCCAGGGCACTTGCGGCTCGTAACCGAGCTCCTCCCGGCACTTGGTCAGATCCGGGCAGCGGCGGCCCACAGAGCCGGGGTAGGTGGGGGCGTGCTCATAGTCCCCCGTGTACCCCATCAACTCCCCCACGGTGCGGGTCAGGGTCTCCAGGCTGATCTCCTCGTCGTTGCCGACGTGGTAGATCTCGCCTGCGGCCGCCGGGGTCTCCATGGCGCGGACGGTGCCGTCCACCGAGTCCGTGATGTAGCAGAAGGCCCGGGTCTGGTCGGCCCCGTAGATGCGGAAGGGCTCGTCGGCGGGGTGGTCCCAGAAGCGCTGGACGAGGTGCGGGATGACGTGGCGAAAGCCCATGCAGGGGCCGAAGGCGTTCTGGTAGCG
>Ga0207421_10003616_pt1 | contig 18313 bp, 13 predicted proteins | sample SodLakKL_010_SED_4_FD_187542 | JGI IMG/M metagenome (GOLD analysis project Ga0207421, IMG submission 187542) | Alkaline sediment microbial communities from Lake Tanatar, Kulunda Steppe, Russia - 8KL_010_SED (SPAdes) (version 2) | ecosystem: Environmental > Aquatic > Non-marine Saline and... | reverse complement strand
AGCGGCTCGCGTCCAGTACGCCTGCCGGTTCGCTTCTCTGGATTGTAAGCCTGGACGCGGACGATCCCGAGCGGTACGAAGAGCTGCGCGGCCGTGGTTTCAGAGAAGCGCACGACACCGCCGAGCTTCTGCTCGGAACCGTTCCGGAGCAGACCTATATTCAAGCCGTTCGAATGCAGGAGAACGAGGAGCACCTCGAGGAGTTTTACCGCCGGTGGAGCGCGCGAACCGACAACGTGATCATTCAGAAGTACGACTCGTTCTCCGGGCGCTTGCCGGACCGGTCCGTTGTCGACCTCTCCCCCGTCAACCGCTTTCCGTGCTGGCACAACAAACGGGATCTGTACGTCCTTCTCGACGGGACGGTCCCGCGTTGTCGGGAGGATTTCCAGGTGACGGAGCGCCTCGGAAACGCCTTCCAAGAGTCGATCGATACGATATGGAGTAGGGGCGATGCGCTGCACGGGAGCCAGATCGCCGGAAGCTACCCAGGGATTTGCGCGAGCTGCGATGAGTACTATACGTTCAATTTCTGATACGAACGGATCGGCCTACACCGTAGTGACCGGGGGGCTCCAACATGGCGCGCGTCACGAGCAGCGGCGGCTCTCGATCGTGGTCCTCAACCGGGGGGGACGTGTTGGGCGCAGCGAGCAGTTCCAGCGGCTGGAATCTTGGGACGGCGACATCCTCTCGATTGAAGGGCCGAATCCCGCATACGACGTGGAAGCGCTTGCGGCCCAGTATCCGAGCGTGCGGTTTCTCATTCTCAAGCGCGCCATGTCCACCGGGGAGCGCGTCAACTTGGCTGTCGAGGAGGCCCGAGGTCGGCTCGTATTGGTCGTTTGGAACGACATGCAGGTTCAAGCTCTCTCGGAGCGAGTTCTCAATCGGATCGACGAGCTCGCATGCGTCTGTAGCGTACCGACCGTTCGGACCGAGCGCGGGCAGACGGTCCCGAGCCTCCGTATCCCGGCGTTCTATGGCGGGCTGCTTCGAGTGGTTCCGGAGACCGCAGCGCACGACGAAGGAGCGACGATCTACCCGTACGACTACGTCGGGATCTACAATCGGGAGCGTTTCCTCCAAACGACCGGCTACGACCCGGCGATCGAGAGCCCGTACTGGCAGAAGCTCGATTTCGGTTTCCGCGCTTTCATGTGGGGGGAAGAGCTTCGCTGCTTCACGGCGTTCCGGATAACGCAGCTCGCCGACCCGCCTCCTGAGGATACGACGCTCGATCATGACTACCGTCGCTTCTATCTGAAGAACCTCGCCGTTCGCTTCTTAGGTGACCATGGCGCTTTAGGGTGGTCCCGTTTCTTCCGATTCTTCGTAAGGACGAAAGGATCGCTTGTGTCCGCGATTCGCCTGTTCCGCGAGGCGCGGGCATGGGTTCGCCGCTACCGGTATCACTTCGTACAGGAGGCGGCGCGAGTAACGGAGCTATGGGAGTACGACGGGAGATGACTGCACTTTTCTTACAGGCGCGCCTGACGTCGAGCCGCCTGCCGGGCAAAGCGTTGCTCGAGCTCGGCGGCCGTTCGGTGATCGACCTCGCCATGGACGCGCTTTCCCGGATCGAAGCCGACGCGTACATGGTGGTAACCGATGAACGGAGCGCCGGCGTCATCGCGCCTCACGCGCGCAGGCGCGGTTTCGCCCTCTATGCCGGAAGCTCGCACGATGTGCTGGACCGATACGTGCAGGCGGCACGCCGGGTGGGTGCATCAACGGTCATACGAGCAACGGCCGACAATCCGCTTGTCTCGCCGTGGGTCGGGCGCGAAACGATCGCTCGGCACGCGGCGGCGCAGGCCGATCACACGATCCTTCTCGGGATGCCGCTTGGTTCGGGAGTTGAGGTGGTTTCTCGCTCGGCGCTGGAGAGCGCGTGGGCGGAGTCGAATGAGGACTATGACCGGGAGCACGTGACGCCGTTCATCTACCACCGGCCGGAACGGTTTCGACTCGTTCGTGAGCCGGTTCCGCCGGAGCTCCGTTGCGACGTTCCGGTAACCCTCGATACGCTCGAGGATTACAGGCTGTTGAGCCGGATCTACGCGGACCTCTATCACGGGGACCCGATCGAGCTCGAGGCGCTGGTGGGCTGGCTGCGGTCCGTCGGATGTCTTGCTACCGGAACCGCATGAGTAGGCGAGGGAGCACACCCGACTCGGTTCGCGCGAGAGCGCCGAGACGATTGCCGTGGGGGCGAGCATCGATGAGCATACGCCGTTACCTCTTTGTGGCGGATCAACGTCGTGGCCACGGAACCGGCCATGCCGTCCGGGCCCGACGAGCGGCGGACGAGTTAGTGCGCATCGTAGGCCCGAACCTGTGCCGCGCGGACTTCGCTCCGATCCGGGATGACTATATCTCGGAGCCTCACTGCCTCGGGACGGCGAACGCGCGACTGGAGAGCTGCGCCGGTGCACCTCCGTCGTCGGCGTGCCGAGCCGGCGTTGAGGAAGGAGGCGAGCGGACCGGATCGGAAGTACCGGCCGACTCCGCCGGAACCGGTGCGCTCGAGGGCGTGGCGCTTTTCGAAGGTCTCTTCCCGTCGGCGGCTTTCGGGCAATCCCCTGAGACGCCGAAGGTCGGCGCATCCGGATTACCTCGCTACGATGCCGTGGTCCTCGACGCGCGTCACGTCGAAGCGGCGCACGTTCGGCGTCTTCTGGAGCTCGGGCCGGTTTTCGGAGTCGACGTCGGCGGTCCGGGCCGGCGCTACTGCTCGTATCTTCTGGACACGCTGCCCAACGAGGAGCCCCATCGGCCAAACGCGGTGGATCCGGGCGCCAATACGCTCCCCGCGCGATCCCGCTACAGCGTCGAGACGGCGGAGCCTCGCGTGCTGATCACCCTCGGCGGTGAAGACCCGAACGGCTTGACGCGCTCGGTGCTGCGCGCGGTGCGCCGTACCGTTCCGAATGCACGGGTGACGGTAGCGATCGGGAGCCGCTTTCGGCGCGAGGACACCGGGACGGAGCGCGCCGGTCCAAGCGACTGCGCCGGTCCGAGCGTGCTCCGGACGGATAACCTGGCCGCTCACTTGGGAGCATACGACGTTGTGATATGTGGTTTCGGGCTTACTGCCCTGGAAGCTCTCTCGGCCGGGGCGGCAGTGGCGATCGTGGGCCACAGCTCGTACCATAGCAGGCTTGCAGCTCAATGGGGGCTGCCGGTATGCGGCACGCGCGCGGTCCGGCGAGGCCTCCTTGCCCGGTTCTTTCGGGAGCTCTCGCACGTGTATCGCCGCCAGGAGGCGCTTCGTCCCGCGCCGGGCCGCACGATCGCGCAGCGAATCGCGGAGTTCAGGCCGACCACCTCCGGGGCATCGCCGGCTACCGGCGGTCGTGGCAACCGGGTTCTCGAGCGAACCGCCGAGCGGACGTTCCGGCGCGCGGGCGTTCCCGGGGTGGTCTTTCTGGAGCGGTTCCACGAAAACCGCATTTGCTACGGGTCCCCCTACTTCTTGGAGGAGTACGCCTCCCAGTACGGGAGAAGCTACCTGGAGGACTTCTCCCACATCCGCCGGCTTTCCCGGCCGCGGGTCCGTCATCTGTCGACAGTGGTTCCCAAAGAAGGCCGAGTACTCGACCTGGGCTGCGCGTATGGTCCTTTCTTGGCGGAGGTTGAAGCGGCGGGTTTCCGCCCCTACGGCGTAGAACCCTACGAGCCGGCAGCGCGCTATGTGCGTGAAGAGCTTTGCATCCCCGCTTGGGCGGGGACGGTAGAGCGGCTCGATCCGGAGAGAGCGTTCGGGGTCCCCCTTTTCGATGCGGTGACGCTCTGGTACGTGATCGAGCACCTGGTCGACCTCGCCGAGCTATTTCGCCGGCTTCGCCGGTGGGTCCGGCCCGGAGGAGCGCTTGCTTTCTCTACTCCGAGCCTCAGCGGTATCTCGGCGTTGCGTGACCGGAGGGCGTTTCTGGAGGCGGGCCCCGACGATCATCTTACGGTCTGGGACCCACGGCGGATCGATGGGTATCTCCGGCGCGAAGGCTTCCGGCTGCGGAGCATCCGGAGTACCGGGCACCACCGTGAGCGAGCTCCGTATCCCTTCAGTCGGCTGCCTCAGACGGTATACCGGCGGTTTTCGGCGCTTCTGGGACTAGGCGATACCTTCGAGGCCTATGCGGTCCGGGATCCCCGGTTGGACGCCGGCCGGCGCACGGCGCCGTAGGGCATCGGCCGCCCGGGGAGGGTAAGGCGTGGGGCGCCCCGGCGTAAGCCGTCGAGCCGCCGGGCGACGGGCAGGACTCTCGCGTGAGAGAGCGAGCGGACGACCGGGGCACGGCCCAGGCGCCGAACGAAAGACGGAGGAACGGCGGATGGAACGAGTACTCATTCTCGGCGGCGGCATTATGCAGCTTCCGGCGCTGCGCACGGCCCGGGAGGAGGGCGTAACCGTTCTGCTTGCCGACGCGAACGCGGACTGCCCCGGGCGGCCACTGTGTGACGAGTTTCTCCACGTCGATCTCGCTGACTGCGCGGGGATGGAAGAGGCCGCACGAGTCAAGGGGGTAACCGCCGTCTTCACCGCCGGCACGGATTTCTCTACGACGGTAGCGTGGGTGGCCGAGCGGCTGGGATTGCCGGGACTCCCGTATCGCGTTGCTCTCCGCGCAAGCGACAAGGCGCTCATGCGCCGGGCGCTCCGCCAAGCCGGTGTTCCGGTCCCTGATTACGAGATCTATGAAGCAGGACGACGCACTGCGGAAGATGGCAATGTAGGCTATCCCTGCGTAGTGAAGCCGGTCGACAACATGGGGGCGCGCGGCGTCCGCGTTGTCGAGGCCGAGGACGACTTGGGACCGGCGCTCGAGGCCGCCACGGCAAGCTCACGCTCCGGCCGGGCCATCCGAGAATCGCTCATCCCCGGGCGGGAATACAGCATCGACGCGTTGGTCGTGGAAGGGCGTGTCGTCCCGTGCGGCGTCGCCGACCGGCATATCCGTTTTGCGCCCTATTTCATTGAGATGGGACACACCATTCCGACGGCACTCTCCGGCGACGCTTATGCCAAGCTTGTCGATACCTTTGTCCGGGGCGTCGAAGCGCTCGGCATCCGGAATGGAGCGGCGAAAGGAGACGTGTTCGTTCGGCCCGGTGCCGGGGGAGCGGAAGCCTGGGTCGGCGAGATCGCCGCTCGTCTGTCGGGCGGCTACATGTCGGGATGGACCACTCCGTACGCCTACGGAACCAACCCCACACGTGAAGCGCTCCGGATAGCGCGCGGGCTTCGCCCGCACCTGCCGAACGAGCCGCGGCGGGAGCTCGGGAGCCCAAGGCGGGTGTGTGCTGAACGGGCGATCATCTCGATCCCTGGAACCGTGGAGCGACTCGAAACCGTCTCGGCAGGCGCCGAAGCGGAGTCCGAGCTCTTCACGCATGTCGGGCCGGGAAGCACCGTGCATCTCCCGACCAACAATGTGGAGAAGTGTGCCAACGTCATTGTCACCGCGGCAACGCGCCGGGAAGCCGTTCGAGCGGCTCGGCGTGGCGTGCGACAGACGCGGATCGTGCTCCGCGCGGGAGACGAAGCTACGCTTGCTTTCCTTTTCACCGATGGCCCGAGACCCGCTGGGGTGGGGACGGAGGTCACGTCGAAGGAAGCGCTCGAATGCACCGCGACGCCGTTTCTGAAGGCCGCCGTAATGCGCATTTCGCATGAGCGATGGGATGAGTTGATTCGATCGGCTCCACCGGTGCCCGTCGGGGAGCCGTTGGGCAAGGCCCTGCGGACCGAGACGCACCGCGACTGGACAGGCCGAAGCCTCGCCGATGTGGTCGGCGAGCTCGAACGGGACGAGCTCATAACGCGCGAAAACCGGACGTTTGACGGAAGTGGAACGTTGTCCGTCTCAGTACACGAGGTGGAGCTTCTCTCTTCGTTGCTGATGCGTGCGATTGCTCGCGGCGGGCTACAGGGGGGCCGGTTTCTGATCGATACTGTTACTGACGCCCTATGTTCGCACGCGTTGCTCGATTGGATAAGTTCTTTGGCGACCGACACGCCGACACGGCACGCCGGCTTGCGCCGATGATGCCGCGGTATTGCCGTATGTCCCGAGTTACCGAAAGAGGCGCACGAGACGGCAGGCGAAGGAGAAGTCCGTCGCGGCCAACGGTGCGCGGCTCTTCGCTCCCCTGGGGCGTCGCCTCTCTGGTCATCCTGGTGCTGCTTCTGGCCGGCCCGGTTCGGCAGTCCGGGGCCGGAGAGTATTCGGAGTACCAGCGCGCGTTCGACGTGGCGCGTGAGCTAGGCGGGGAGCTTCTGTGGGACCCGCAGACGGAGTTGGGGGAGATACGCCGGGGAGATCGTAGCGTTCGGTTTATGGTCGGAAGTAAGACGCTCGCGATAGATCGGCGTGAGCTCCGTCAAGCCGGAGAGGTTCGTTATTCGGACGGCCATGTGAAGCTCTCACCGGAGGCGGCCTCGCTGATCGCCTCGACGCTTCGTCCCGAAATCCCACGCGACGACCGCGCGTACGTCTCCACCATCTTCATCGATCCGGGACACGGCGGACGCGATCCGGGGACGGTCGGGCGCCACGGTTCGGGAGACGGCGCGTTCGAGCTACGGGAGAAGGACATTGTGCTCGATGTGTCGCTCAGGCTCCGCGATCTGTTGGAACAGCGACTGCCGGAGCGCGATATCGTTTTGAGCCGGGAAGATGACGAGTTCCTCAGTCTCGACGAGCGCACCGACATCGCCAACCAGATCCCCGAAGAAGAAGAAGAGATCGTTCTTTTTGTCAGCGTTCATGCAAATGCCTCATTCAACACACGTGCTCGGGGATTCGAGGCGTGGTATCTGCCTCCGGATGTCCGGCGTCAGGTGATCGCGCCGGAGGAGCTCGATGAGAGCAGGCGAAGCATTCACGCAATACTCAATACGATGAAAGAAGAGGAGCTGACTCTGCAGAGCTACCACCTGGCCGACCGGCTTGTAGCGGGACTGGACCGTGCTGTCGGGCAGTACACGGAGAACCGTGGAGTTCGCGAGCGCAATTTCGCGGTCGTCCGAAACGCCAATATGCCGAGCGTGCTCGTGGAGCTCGGATTCGTCACGAACGAAGCCGAGGCGAGGTTACTGCGTCGGGAGGATTACTTGAACAAGCTGGCGGAAGGCTTGTACAGTGGCATTCGACAATTCGTAGAGGAATTCGAGTCCACCAGCTGAGAAGGGTCACCGACGGTAGTTGAATGAAATACACCCTCTATTCGAGCCGAGTTCTGTGGTTTTCGCTTTTCGCGGCAGCACTTCTGATTTCCATTATTCTCTTCGTCGCGTTTCGTCCGGCGCGCACACAGCGCGTCGTGTTCTTCCCTCGCGCGGTCGGTACGGAGCTAACGGGAGAGCGTCGCGTGGTGCCGGTGCGCAACGATCCATCGGAGGATGTAGCTCTTCTGGTCGGAGAGGCTCTCTACGGCCCGAATAGACTCGAGAACTCGCGAGTTGTGCCGCGTGAGACCCGGCTCAGGGGCGTTATCGTTCGGGGGAACCGCGCCTTCATCGACTTGAGTGACGGCATTCTCTCGGATTCGCCGGATCTGAACCTTACGTTTTCGGAGAGTCTCGAGGCTATTCGGCACACGGTCCATTACAACTTCCGGGACATCGAGGACGTACTAATCACTGTGGAAGGGGAGGTGCCCTACGGGCGGGCTGAGAGACGTCCGAGGGCCCCAAACGGGTGACCCCTGAGAGCCTACACGGGCGACACCCGACCCGCCGGAGTACCGCGGGTTCTCCGAAGCGGGTGGTTTGACATGGTGTGAGGATTGCATATACTTAGTGGTGCGTCCAACTGGGCACAAAACCACGGAGGGATCAAGGAGCAACGAATGAAACGGATTTTCATTCTACTCGTCGGAGCAATGTTCCTCTTCGGCGGCATCGCATGGGCTGAGGAGAGTGTACTAATCGATTTTAGCCTGCTCATCGCTGATTCGGAGGAGTTCCCGGGGGAGAACGAGCAGACGTTGTTGGACCTCCGCCACGTCCCCATCGCGGCGCTTCCGGAGGAAGAGCGCGAGGATATGCGGAGCTCCCTGGCAATAGAAAACTGGGAAGTCAGGCTTGCCAGCTCGTCACGGACCGTCAATACCATGCAACATTCGTTCACTCGAGAGGCGGTCGTACGTGAGGAGGCGGAGCGCTTCGCGGGAGAGCCGGTGATGGGCGTACGGGTTCGTTTCCCGGAGGGACGCTTCAACAGCTGGGCGTTGATTCAGCCTCCGTTTGAGATCCCGTCGTTCGATGAAGAAGATCGTTTCGGTGACGGATACGGCGTGGTGCGGAATGTGGGCACAATACGACAGATCCGTGCCAACGTATTCGGACTCAATTACCCGCACCGAATCAGCGCTATTGTCATGGACCAGGACCGGAACGTGAAGGAAGTCATGCTCGGTCATCTGGAGTACGACGGCTGGGACACAATCGGTTGGAATAACCCCAACTACGTCGAAGATGTACGCAATCGTGAGTTGGAGGTAATGCCGCTCTATCCACGAACGGCTCCCATGCGGAAGGTCGTTGGATTCCGCATCTATCGTGACGGGGACGATCCCGGCGGAGACTTCGTGACGTATTTGAAGGATCTCACATTGGTGTACGATCTCGCGCAGCCGGACATCGAGCCGGATATAGACCACGAGGAGATCTGGGGGATCTTGGATGCACGGGAATCGGAGCGCCGTCGCCGTGAGATGAGCCGAATGGGCCGCACGCAGGCACTGCGCATGCTGGAAGAGCGGTTGATGGACACTACCCTCGACGATGTCGAAGATGGTGAGGTGATCCAGATACAGCAGTAACTTTGACATAGACGGAGTCGGGCGGGGGGAGCCTGTCGCCGCCGGATCGGCGGTTCATCAGAAAGCCCTTCGTCTGTGCTCGGTCGGTGTTCGCCGTGGAAGGCTGCAAAGAAGGTTTTGTCCTTTGGTCCACAGCCTCGCACGGTACTCTGCGGCGCATGGTGTGTCGAGGTTATCGTCCCCTCCGTAGAAAGAGAAGAGCGCCCCTTTCGCCGCTGTGATCGTGGGGAAGGGGCGCTTTTCGTTTCCCCGGCCCCTCCCCCCCTCCGGTTCGTTGAGCGGGCCCTTCTGGGCTTTCTCCCCAGGGCACTCGGCGGTTCGTTCTCCGGGCACTTCTGGGTTCCCCAGGGCACTCCTCGGGTTGCGGGGATACCCCGGAGATCCGGAGGAGGACTACCGCGGACTGTTGCCCCCGATCGATAGTTACAGCCGATCGGGTTAGTCCCGAAGCGTCGGGGGTGGCTCGTGCCTTAGTCGCCCGGCGTATAGCGTGCCTGAAGCGTACTGTCGAAGAGAAACTGTTCGTGAGCGCGTACTCCGGCTAACTCCCCGCTTCCAAAGGAAAGAACGTCGAAGTCGGCGACGATCCCGAAGTCCCAAGACTCCAGGGGCAGGAAATGGACCCCGGTTCGCACCACGACGCTGTTGAGGCGGTGGAGGTCTTCGACAGGGGTGCCCGGGTCCCAGACACGGGAGCGCTGCTGATACGCGACACCGAAGTCGAGCCCGTACGGGCTGCCGGGGCGTCTTACCTCCGCCTCACCGGCATACTCTCGGAGGCTTCGTGTGGCGATACGGTCTGCCGCCTCCGTGGTACGCTCCTTGTTGCGATAGGCGAGCGAGACTCGGGCGTTCGGGACGAAGAACCCTGCCTCCGCGTCGAGCGACATAAAGGACGTGTCGGTGGAGAGGGCAGGCGAGCTCACGCTTGCGGCAAGATTGGCCGTCACGAACCCGACGTCAGGGCTGGTGAGATCGAGGATGGTGCTGATCCCGCCCACGAGCGGGCGGTCGAGAGAGGGCTGAAGCCCGTAGACGGGCCCGAAGCCGATGCGAAGGTTCTCGAAATCGAGAACGATGGTCGCGTGGGTGAGGAGGCCGAGGTCGGGATGGCGTTCGGAAACCAAAACGAGATCCCACTCCTCATGCAACTCGCGGTGCAACTCCACACCTGCACGCCATGCGAAGCGATTGCTCTGGAGGGCCGGTGCGTCGGGATCGTCGGCGAGGGAGAAGTTGTTGACGCCGGCGTACAGCACTGTCTCCGCAGCCGGGGTGAATGGCGCGCAGATGAGCAGAAGCGTTCCAAGAACGGGAGCGAGTATCGTCTGCTTTCGTTTCATATCCGGTACCTCTTCACCGTTTCGTTCTTGTCGGTGCACCCTGGCCATGGAACACTGGGTGCCACAAACCGCGGGCTGACGGCTCGTTTGATCACAGGTGTGCCTGAACGCCCAATTGGAACTCGAACATATCGGGCCACGAGAGCGGGAGTACGTTCACAAGTGGCCGTGCCTGGATCTCTACTCCGTCGATTCGCGTTTGGGCGAATGGTCCGACGGACACCGCGAATTCCGTATCGTTCTCTGAGGGGATGCGTACGCGCCCCTCAATACCTGCTGTTGTAGGGGCAGTCTTGGGATCGCCGATTTCGATGCGGGAGTTCACGTCTATCAGCCCGGCCGTCTCAGTTGGCTGATGGTCGTACACGCCGGGATGCCAGAAAAGGGTCAGAGTCACGAAAACCGGATCGAAGCCCACTCGCGGCTCGAAAAGGAAGTAGAAGTTCTCCGGGTCAAGAGGCTCGTCGGTTCCGGGCTCGAGGTGCGTAATGCCCATCTGGGTGGTCAGCGCATCTCCTTGCTCGCTCGCAAGCGATGCGAAGATGCCGGCGCGGTAACGTCCCGCCACTGCCGCGGGAAACGTTGCGCCACCAAAAAACTCCAGGTGGAATGCTCCGGCAACCAAAGCGGTTCGGAAATCAGCCGAGTAGGTGCTCGCATCGATACGGTCATCTTGATAGAGGTAGACATAGCTCTCTACTGTGTCCCACAGGTCCCCGGAGTCGACGGCGACCCCCGTTCCGTGAATGCCGTGGACTCCCTCGAAAACGGTTTGGCCGGTGGCCGAGTACCAAAGCCCCTGGTAGAGTGGCTCGATCGGGTACGTTCCGAAACGTTCCGCGAATATTTTGCCGCTTCCCAGACGGTCCAAGCTACCGGTGAAGTAGCGGACTCGCAACGGAGTACCGAGAAACCGGCGGACACCGAGCTCTGCTCCCCGGAACTCCACGGCCGACGGCTGGGAGTCAGCGTCAGCGGAGTTCACCGCCGGCGAGGAGGTAGTCACGCCGAAACGCGCAGCTGCGGTAGTTCGGTACCCGCTTTCCACGCGGATGCCGATATCCCCCACCGTCTCCAGCGCCAAGGTTCCGTCCGTCACTTCGCCGCGCGTCAGAAGAGAGAACGGATCGAGTTGCACATCGGCTGCAAAGGCGGTTGCGCCTACACACAGCAGAGCGCAGCAGAGCACAAAGCTCCGGCGTCGAATCATGAGCGGCCCTCCTCGATACAGTGAAGTGTAATAGGTTTCGTCGTTCAATTCCATGATGTGTCGTCCGATTCGAGACGTGTGCTTGATCCGTGGGTCCCGATGCGAGGGCGGACCGGCAACGGTTCCCCGTGCACTCGACTACCGACATCTGCCGATTATCGGCTACTCACAATTATCGGCTACTCATATCACATCGTCGGTGTGTTTTGGCGAGGTATGAGACTCTGAGGCGCAATCCGGCGCACACGGAGCGCACGGCGGGCATCCGTTCTTCTCGACGTGGTTTGCTTGACGAAGGGAGTTTTCTGCTCCACAGTATTAGCCGCCGATGAGTGACTACCTGGACCCTGCGAACGAAGAGCTTCTCAAAGACTTCTTCTCGGAAGCCGAAGCTCAGGTGGATATCCTGGAGCAGAACCTCCTGGTGCTGGAGAACAATCCTGGCGATTCGGATGCGGTGGACGAGCTTTTCCGGGCCGCCCATACCCTCAAGGGCGCTGCAGGCACCGTGCAGATGGAGGAGATCGCCGAGTTCACCCACGTCATCGAGGATGCGCTGGACGTTGTTCGAGGTGGGAAGGCGCGGGTTACCGACTCATTGGTGGACATCGTGCTTGAGTGTGTTGACCAGCTCAAGGCGATGCTCCGGCGGCGCATGGAAGGGGAGAGTGTCCCTGAGGCCCCTTCCGACCTGGAGCAACGGCTTGCTGATGCTGTGGGGGCCCCTTCGATCCTCGGGGATCGTGCTGGGGCGGCGGAGCCGGGTCAGGGCACCGTACCAGGTGGCGCGCCGGACCAGGCGGGTGAGCGGGACGCTTCGGAGAGCAGGGCTTCCCCGGCGTCGGATTCCTCGGCGGGCACCGGAGGTGACGCCGCAGAGGTTCAAGCTCGGGATCGGGGAGAGTCGCCGGCTCGCCGTCAGACGGCAGGAGACGCTACCGCGGACGCAGCCGGCGGCGAGTTAAGCGAGTACGAGTGGCTGGAGCTCAAAGATGCTGTCGGACCGGGCGAGTCTCTGTATCGTCTTCGTATTCACTTCGATGAGAATAATCCGATGAACACAGTCGGGGGGATTCAAGCTTTTGCAGCGCTCAAGAAGCTCGGGCACGTGCTCCGAACCAATCCAACCTTCGATGAGCTCTATGCAGACGTCTTCCATCCGGTCGTGGACTACTACGTTTCGTCGGCGCAGCCCCGAGCGGAGTTGGAGCGCCAATGCACGATCCCCGATGTGACACGCTCGGTCTCAATTGAGACGATGTGGGGCGCTTCGGAGACGGATGCGGTCGGCCAGGAGCTCGGATCGGGAGCGTTAGCCGAACGCGCCTCCGGGGCCGGACGCTCCGGCGCAGCGGGGGATACCTCCGGGGTGGCGGCGGAACGGGAGCCAAGGCCGGACCAGGCGCAAGGATTCGGCGCAACTGCGACGCCGGAGCACGCGGCTGCCCGCGATGGGAAAGAAGGCGCGCCGGGTGGCGGCAAGGCGGATGTCGGCGCCACCGGGGAGGAGTCATCCGGTTCTGGGGCGGAAGGTTCGGGAAGTGGCGCCCGGAGCGCGGAGCAGGCAGCTTCGGACATTCGGCGGCAAGCCGGGGCCAGCTCTATTCTCCGAGTTGATAGCCGGCGGATCGATCAGCTACTGAATCTCGTCAGTGAAACGGTGATACTTAAGGCCGGATTCAATCAGATCGTTAACGAGCTCAATGATAATCTGAACGCACTACAGGAGTCGGAGAAGGCCCATCGGGAACAACTGAAGCAGCTGTTCGAGGCATTGCCGAAGTATCTGGAGGAGGTCCAACAGGGAGCTGGTATCAAGGATATCCGGCGCAGAATCGCGGACGAGTTTGGTGACGTATATGAGACATTCGAGACGGTCGAGAATGGGTTCAAAGGGACGATCGGCAAGTATCGCTCGATGAGCCAGAACCTGGGACGGGTTGCCGGAGAGCTGCAGGAAGGGGTGATGCGCATCCGTATGGTCCCGATTTCGCAGATATTCTCCCGTTTCCCGCGGCTCGTGCGCGACCTGACTCGGTCGCTCGGAAAGAAGGCCGAACTCACAATAGAGGGAGAAGACACCGAGCTGGACAAGTCCGTAATTGAGGATTTGCTGGATCCTCTCATCCATTGTGTTCGTAACTCCATTGACCACGGAATAGAAGAGCCGATTGAACGGCGGGAATACGGGAAACCGGAAACTGGGCAGCTTCATCTGAGTGCTCGGAACGAGGGGAACATGATTCTCATCGAGGTCTCCGACGACGGGCGGGGCATCGACGTGGAAGCAGTAAAAGAGCGGGCAATTGCGCGCGGGGTTATCCATCCGTCCAAGAATCTCTCCGATGTGGAGGCGTTCAACCTCATTTTCGAGCCTGGTTTCTCCACGTCACAGGAAGTGAGCAATATCTCAGGACGCGGGGTCGGGCTGGACGTCGTGAAGAAACAGATCGAGAAGCTTAACGGTTCGGTGGCGGTTTGGTCCGAACGAGGGCTGGGGACCCGACTCACCGTTAAGATCCCGCTCACGCTTGCCATCATCCAGGGCCTACTGGTGCGGGTTGGTAGGGAAATGTACGCCATTCCGATCACGTCGGTAGTGGACAGCCACCGTATTCAACCGTCGGACATCAAGCTTATCGACAACTATGAGGTATTCAATGTGCGGGAGGACGTAATCAGCTTGGTTCGTCTGAACAGACTCTTCCGAATCGAGACCGATGAGGAACGCGATCACTACTTCGTGGTAGTGGTCGGTAGCGGCGAGCGGAGGATGGGCATTGTAGTCGACGAGCTTATTGGCGAAGAAGACGTGGTCATCAAACCGCTTCGGGACCATTATACCAATGCACCGGGGATTGCCGGGGCCAACATAACAGGAGACGGCACGGTCAGCCTCATAATCGACGTGAGTCAGCTTCTCGAACTCGGACTAACCAGAGAACGCGAGGCCCGGCAGAGGTTGGAGACTACTATTCAATGAAATTCGGAATGGACTGGTCAGTGAAACTTGGAATGGGCTGGTAGGAAACGCCGATGGCCGAGAAAACAAGCACAACCGAAATGCTCCGAAGCACGGGCACACTGGCTGCAGAACAGCGATCGCCTGAGGGCGAGGATGGCGGCGAGGCTCAGAGGGCCGATATCGTAGATTTCAAGATGGTCACCTTTTCGTTGGGCGGAAAGGACTACGGTATCGATATTATGAAGGTCAAGGAAATCGCGAAGATCAAGAGCTACACGTATGTGCCCAATACGCCGCACTTCGTACGCGGAGTCTATAACCTTCGGGGCGATATCATCTCGGTTTTGGATCTTCGCCGGATGTTCAACCTACCGGTGGAGGAAAAGGAAGAAGGACAGCCGGAGGACGGGCTCATCCTTCGCCTGGAGGAGAACCTTCCTTTTGGCGTGATTGTCGACCGGATCGACCGTGTTGTGGGAATCTCGCGGGAGCGCATTCAGCCACCTCACCCGATCTTTGCCGATATCAACCTGAAATATATCAGTGGGGTGGTCGAGCATGAGAACCGCCTCTACATCATCTTGGATGTAGACCGGATCTTGGCCAAGGAAGAAGAAGCGCCGGAGGCTTCTCGTGGAACGGAGATTTCGGCTCTTGCGGGAGGCTCTGGAACGGAGGAACCCGGGGAAGCCCGGCCGGCGGCGACGGGAGCAGCGCAGCCATCGGCAAGAGCAAGCGAAACAGAGGATCCAGAAGCGTTGACGTTTGAGTTCGTTTCGGAAACGTTAGCCACGTTTGCGGGATTCTACGTAAGCGACGTGAACAAAGCCTGGATGGAACGCCGATTTGGGGAATGGGTGCGCGAACGTCAGGAGTCCGGCCAGGATACCCAGCTGAGCTCCGCGGAGGATGCTGCGCAGTACCTTCGGGATTTCTACTCACCCCACACCGGGGCCTTCTGGCCGGAAGCGTACGGCGAAGAGTTCCGGAAGCTTCTCCCAAGCGATGAGCCGCGGGGATATACCGTCTGGAATCCCGGTTGTGCCAAGGGCTTTGAGACTTACTCGCTTGCTTGCATTCTTCGCAGCCAGTTCCCAGAGGCCCGTCTGAAAATATGGGCACATGACAACGACCTTCTTTCCGTCTCCACTGCGCCTAATCTCGTTGTACCGCTTCAGGGTGTGCCGGAGTTGCACCGGAAGCATATGGTGGCGGGCAAGAACGGATACGCGTTCTCACAGGAGATCCAGGATCTGATCCTCTTTGAGTATCACGATATTACGAGTACGAACGCTATTCCCGAGGTGGACTTGATCGTTGCCCGTGACGTTCTCTCGTTTCTCCCGGTGCAACAGCAGCAGGCGTTGTTGAGCGAGTTCTCTGAGAGGTTGAAGGAAGGCGGGATACTCGTTATCGGTAAGAACGAGGAGCTACCGGGAGACGAATGGAAAGCCGTCGAGCTGAAGGATATCCGGGCATACCGGCTGAAGGACGCAGGCGGGTAGAGGGATTGAACCGCACCGCGTTTTGTTGGATAGTGTGGCGGTCGGAGCCGGCACCTGCGCGACAGTGTGCATGGCGCAGTTCAGTAGAATAGAATAGGGGACGAAAGAGAAGGAGCTTAGCATGCGAGTGGAGTACATCAACCCCTTTGTAGAATCGGCGTATGGAGTTATTCAGGAGGTTCTCGGTGCTGAGGTTGAGCGCGGAGAGCTCTATCTGAAGTCCACCTCTATGCCGGTTTTGGGGGTTGCGGCTATTGTCGGACTTGCCGGTGATGTGGAAGGCCGTGTGCTTTTCGACATGAGCAAAGAGACGGCTATACAGGTGGCCTCGCAAATGCTCCGGTCCATGGGAATGGAACCTATCGACGAGCTCAATGATATGGGGCGCGCCACTATCACGGAGCTGGCCAACATGATTACCGGGCAGGCCGTAACCAAGCTGCATGATCTGGGGTTTAAGTTTGATCTGAGTCCTCCAGCCATTTTCACTGGGGACAATATGGAAGTAAGTGACCCTGGGGTAGAAGCGTTAATTGTACCGATGCAGATCCCCCAGGGAAAGGTAGAGATAAACGTAGCAATTCGGGAGCGGACGTAGGCAGATGAAGGCGAAGCAGGATTTCCCCAGCATAAACGAGCGGAAGGCACAAGGGCTGAAGTCCACGGGGGAGCCGTACCGAGTGCTCGTTGTAGACGATTCTATGTTCGTGACCAAACAGATCTCTCAGATCCTGACTTCGGAAGGCTTTGAGGTTACCGCGACTGCGGCCGACGGGATCGAGGGAGTGGAGCGGTATAAGGAGCTCTACCCCAACATCGACTTGGTCACGCTCGACATCACAATGCCCAAGATGGACGGGGTTTCGGCCCTTGAAAAAATCGTTGAATTCGACAATAATGCGTGTGTCGTGATGATTAGTGCTCTCGGCAAGCAGGACTTGGTGAAGAAAGCCCTGCTCGTCGGGGCTAGGAACTATATCGTGAAGCCGCTGGACCGGAAAAAAGTGTTGGAGCGGATCGTGATGTCGCTCAACCGGTAGGCGTGCTTGGCTCGGTTGGCATGGACTGAGGAACGGCAATACAATGGACCGGCATTGGTCGTGCCTGGTTGCTGCCGCGGTTGTCACAAATGGGCGGTTAGCTCAGTTGGTTAGAGTACGTGCTTGACATGCACGGGGTCGCTGGTTCAAATCCAGCACCGCCCACTTGTAAAGGTAGAAAGGAGAAGCCAAGCTCGCTCGACGGGCTTGGCTTTTTTTGCGACGTGAATTTCGTCCTTGCGAAGGTGGTCCCAGTGTGGCCCCGCCCCGGCGCCGTGCGCAGGATCGGCGATCTTGCCGCGCTTGCGGCGTGGCGGAGTCTGACCGCGCGCAAGGGTGCGGAGCGGCCGACAGGCCGAGCCGGATCTCAGATCGAGCGCGGGCCTTCAGCAGGTTACGGCGCCGGCGCTTGCGCTGCCGACTACCCGTGCGTACTTCGCCAGGGCGCCGCTGCGGTAGCCGGTGTCACGCGGCTGCCATCGGGTTCGCCGCCGTTCCAACTCGGCATCATCCACGTCCACTGAGAGCAGCTTGCGGTTGCTGTCTATCGTGACGGTCTCCCCCTCTCGGATGAGGGCGATGGGCCCACCGTTCTGTGCTTCCGGGGCAATATGGCCGACAACCATGCCATGGCTCCCCCCGGAGAAACGGCCATCCGTTATGAGAGCTACGTCGTTCAGGAGGCCTGCGCCGGCGATCGCTGAAGTAGGAGCAAGCATCTCTCGCATCCCCGGGCCACCGCGGGGGCCTTCGTACCGAATGACAACAACATCACCCTTACCGACGTTGCCCTGCAGAATCGCCTCTAACGCGGTTTCTTCGTTGTCGAATACGCGGGCGGGGCCGGTATGGACTACCTCTTTGAGGCCACAGGTCTTCAGTACCGCCCCCTCGGGAGCGAGATTGCCGCGAAGAACTACGATAGGACCGTTTCGCTTGACGGGGGCGTCAAATCCTTGAACCACATCTTGGCCGGCGAGGCTGACTTCGACGCCTTCCAAGTTCTCAGCGAGCGTACGGCCCGTGCAGGTGAGACAGTCGCCGTGAAGAAGCCCGCGATCGAGGAGCATTTTCATGACCATTCGTACGCCGCCCACCCGGTCAAGATCCTCCATCGCATACCTTCCGGCAGGCTTCATGTCGCAGAGTATAGGGGTGGAGTCGAAGAACGAGTTGAACTCGTCGATGCTGAGGTCTACCTCCACCTCGTGGGCAAGGGCCAGGAGATGGAGTACGGCGTTTGTGGAGCCACCTATCGCCATGACGGTACGGATTGCGTTCTCGAACGCCCTCTTGGTCATGATGTGGCGAGGGCGCAGATCGTCGCGCAGCATGTAATACATCATCCGGGCGGCGTGGCGCATCAGGGGCTCGCGGCGGTCATCCACGGCCGGAGTGTCTGAGTTGCCCGGGGGGCT
>Ga0207421_10003614_pt1 | contig 18316 bp, 17 predicted proteins | sample SodLakKL_010_SED_4_FD_187542 | JGI IMG/M metagenome (GOLD analysis project Ga0207421, IMG submission 187542) | Alkaline sediment microbial communities from Lake Tanatar, Kulunda Steppe, Russia - 8KL_010_SED (SPAdes) (version 2) | ecosystem: Environmental > Aquatic > Non-marine Saline and... | reverse complement strand
TGCCACCCTCAGAAACTTTGCTATGCAAGAACTAGCCATAGTCATCAGTCGCTGGATATTCACTCCTCGACAAACAACAAACACACTCTCCCATGCCGCTATTCGGGCGGTTTTTTCTCATGCGTGTTAATTATGCCTTATGTTAGGTTTATCGGTTGACCATGAGAAAAAAAACTATGACACTTCCAATAAAAAGAGCCCCTTCTTTGTTTAAGGGTTGAAAACGAAGAAGGAGGAATCAGAAATGAAGAAACTCATTGGATTGTTCACTGCTTTCATGTTGATGCTTGCGGTCTCCGCTTGCGACATCGCTACGACTCCGGATGACGAAGTCGACGGCGAGGAAACCTATGCGTATTACCTCGGGGTGGAGATCAACCCGAGAATCGAATTCATCGTCAATGCTGAAGACAAGGTGGTCAGCTACAATCTCCTGAACGAGGATGCGGAAATCGTGGCCGCTGAGCTCGACTTCATCGGCATGGATGCCGAAGAAGCTCTCGAACTCTTCTTGGATGAAGCCGTCGAACTCGGCTACATCGATGTCGACGCCGAAGACAACGCCGTCTTCTTGACCGTCGGCGCCGAAGACGAAGAAGAAGAGGAGAATCACCGCGACCGTATGCGAGGACGTGCCGAGGAATACTTCCAAGGTATGGGAATCGGTGCGGCTGTTGTAGAAGGCGTCTTTGACGAAGAGCTCCGCGAACTCGCCGAAGAATACGAGATCGGCATCGGGCGTATGTCCCTCATAGCCAAGGCCGCAGAGATTGAAGGCATCGAACTCGAGGAAGCGTTGGATCTGCCGATGCAGGAAGTCATGGCGATACTCCGCGACGACCACACCGACCGCATGGCGGAATTCCGCGAAGAGCGCCGGGAGAATGCTCAAGAAATCCGTGAAGAGATGCGCGAGATGGTCCAAGAGCGTCTCCAACAACACAAAGAACGCCTTGAGGACGAAGGCATCGAGATTCCCGACCCGGACGAGATTCGCGAGGAATACCGTGAACACATGGAAGAACGTCGTGAATCCGCCCGCGAACGGGTGGAAGAACATCGCAAGAACGCTCGTGACCGTCTCCCCGACCTCGGCAACGACAATGAAGAAGACTGATTGATGGATAGAAGCCCCGGATACGGGGCTTTTTCCTAGGGGAAGAAGAAACGCATGCAAGAACATCTTTGTTCTGTTACAATGATAGCGAATCACAATGAAAGAGGTGGACCTGATGAAACGACTTTTTGCTCTCATCGCCATGAGCTTTTTTGCGCTCTTTATGCTTGCGGGATGTGACGAATTCCGCGGAGAACCGGGAGAACCCGGAGAACCCGGAGTCGGTGTAGAAAACGCCTTCATCGAAGAGGGCGTATTGAAACTCGAACTCACCGACGGTTCCCTGGTCGCTGCCGGAGGTGTCCTCAGAGACATCGAGATCGCCATCGGTGAAACAGGACTTGAATGGCGTTATGAAGACGAAGACGAGTGGCGTCCCATAGCTCCCCTTGAGGAGATCACGGGTACCGACGGTCGCGAGGTCGAATTCATAGTCGAAGAAGACACGCTTCGTTGGCGGTATGTCGAAGAAGAGGAATGGACGGAACTTTTCGATTTGGAGGATCTCCGACCCACAGATTTACGCGAAATCGAGCTCACGCATGATGCCCATTATGTGGAATGGCGGTTCGCCGGGGAAACGGAATGGCGTCATTTCGCAAATGTCGAGGATCCTGATTGCGAAGAATGCGAGATTGAAAGCGTCGGTTTCGACGACCAAGGTCTTGTCGAAATCGTGTTGAGCGATGATTCCATCATTCTTATGGATTCCCCGAGACAGCCGCACATTGTGCAGTTCGTCGATGCCGACGGACGGATCAAAGACGTTGTGCGTGCTCTTCACGGCGAATCCGTGACACCCCCGGAACCCTTGGAGAAAGAAGGACATACGTTTACCGGTTGGTCGGAATCGACCGAACGGGTCACCGAAGATCTACGTATCAAGGCTCTCTACGATGTCGAGGACTACACTTTGAGTTTTGAGACCTACATGGAGGACGACCTTTCCGATGAGACGCTCTCCTTCGGGGAATCGCTCACGCTTCCCGTGTTGGAAAAAGAGGACCATTTCTTCATCGGTTGGTATGCGGACGCCGAGTTCAGACATTTCTTCAATGAGACGAGAATGCCGGCGGAGGATGTGACCCTCCATGCCCGTTGGATTTCTTTGACGGGTGAGAGCTATGAGCCCGTCGAGACGACCGAGGAGATGCTCGAGAGGACCCTCGACGGTGTCGTGGGCATCCTGAACGAATGGCAGGACGGAGAGGACGCGGGCACGGCGAGCGGCAGTGCCTCCATATACAAACAAGACGGAAACAAGTATTATCTTGTCACGAACCACCACGTGATCGAGAACCACGAGAACCTCTCGATCTATTATGAGAAGAGCGGCAATCCCTATATCGTCGAAGACGAAGACATCGAGGTGCTCGGAAGCTATGCGGATGCCGACATCGCCGTCTTGCGCTTCGAAGCGTCACACGATTTCGAAGTGCTCTCCTTCGTTGATTCCTACAACCTCCGTATCGGCAACCGCATCTTCGCCCTCGGTCATCCCCAAGGTTTCGACTTTTACGGAAGCGCCACAACGGGCATCATCTCGAATCTCACCCGCTACATGACCCACGAAGACATCGACGCCCCCTTCATCCAGCATGATGCCGCCATCAACCCGGGAAACAGCGGCGGACCGATTGTCGATTCTCAAGGACGCATTGTGGGCATGAACACCTTGAAGAAGGTCGGCTCCGAGATTGAAGGGATGGGTTATGCGCTTCCTGCCAACACCATGGTGCGCATGATCGCCGACATCGAGGAACAAGGCTATGTGGAAAGGGGCCGTGTCGGCATCGGTGTCACCCATCCTTCAGAATGCGCCGCCGACAAGGGTGTCTGCGTCACCGAAGTCTCCCCGGGGTCCACGGCTTCCGAGATGGGAATCGAAGAAGGCGATGTGATCAAAGGCTTCAAGACCAACGACATGACGGAAATGCTCGCGGTCAGGAACGTCGACGAACTTTTGCAGTTCATCCTGAACACACGGGTCGGCGAAGGGATCGTCTTCCTCTACGAACGCGACGGTGTCATGGAAGAGACACCGCCGACACCACTGCAGGCGGCCGACTGAGTCGGACATGTCTCATGGCACCATTACCCGATCTCACAAAAAAAAGGTTTCGCTTTTTGAGCGGAACCTTTTTGACGGTTCAACGGAAAAGGTTGTGTTTGCGCACCAGACTCTTCGTTTCATGCGTGGCGGGATCCGCGGTGTCGAAATTCTCGAGGAAGCGGACGACTTCCTTCGTGAGCTGGCTCGGCGTGCTCGCACCGCTTGTGACGGAGACCTTCCCGAGTTCTTTCAAGTGTTCTACGGAAAGATCCTCGACGCTTTCGACGAGGCTTGCGGGGATTCTCGCTTTGCGTGCCGTCTCGACGAGTTTCTTTGAGTTGTTCGAGCGTCTGTCTCCGACCACGAAACAATGATCGACCGCCGGCTGGTTCTTCACGGCTTTTTGGCGGCTTCTGGTCGCGTCACAAATCTCGTCGATGATTTTCAAATGCGGGAAACGCGCTCGCGCCCTTTCGCCGAGATGATAGATGTCATAGAGGCTCATCGTCGTCTGGTTGGTGAGGGCGATGCGTCCGTTTCCGATGTCGAGTGCTTCGATGTCCTCTTCGCTTTCGATGACGTGCACGCCGTCACCGTAGCTTTTCACCGTTTCACTCTCGGGATGGTCCGGTTTGCCGACGAAGAGGACGTCATAGCCTTCTTCGAGATGCCGCTTGACGGCGTTTTGGCTCTTTTTGACGTCCTTGCAGGTCGTATCGATGATGGAAAGGCCTTTCTTTTCGGCCTTCTCATAGACGGCATCCGCCACACCGTGGGCGGTGAAGACGACGGTTCCCCCGTCAATCTCATCGAGGAGTTCCAGACGGGTCTTTCCTTCGTCGTTGAGCGTCTTCAGACCCAGATCCTCGAAATCACGGACGATCTTCTCATTGTGCACGACCAATCCGAGCACATGCACGGGGCGCGGGATGGAGGGGTCCTTGGCGATCTTTTGCATCTCTTTCACGGCATCCACCACGCCGCGACAATACCCCCTGGGGGAGAGGGTGACGACCTCCATGGGCCTTCCTCCTTTGTCGTTTCATTAGATTTGCGACTCTCGTTGTAGTATAATCACATTATAGAAAGGGGCGAGAAAAATGCGGTTCAAAAAACCCTATCTCTATAATGCCCTAGAAGGCTTGAATTTTCAATCCTTCACCGAAATCCAGCAAAAAGTCATCCCCGACGCCTTGAAAGGCCGCGACATCATCGGTGTGAGCGAGACCGGGAGCGGGAAGACCCACGCCTATCTCCTCCCGCTTTTCGACCGTCTCGACGAGGAGAAAAAGCGGATCCAGACCCTCATCCTCTCCCCGACCCGCGAACTCGCCGAGCAGATACTCGCTTTCGCGCGTGCCATCGCCGGCTACAATCCGAAAAAGCCGGACATCCGCATCTATACCGGCGGCAGGGACCGGGCGAAAGAAATCGAACGCTTGCACAAGAGCCAGCCCCAGATTGCCATCGGCACCCCCGGGAAGGTCTTCGACCTCGCCTTGAAGGAGAACGTGCTCAAAATCCACACGGCGGACACCCTCGTCATCGACGAGGCCGACATGTCCCTGGAAGCGGGCTTCCTCAAAGAGATGGAAGCCATCGCCGCCACCTGCGGGGAAAAAGCGCAACTCATGGTGTTCAGCGCCACCTTCCCCGACAACCTCGGGACTTTCATCAAGAAGAGCATGCACCAGCCCCTAGAGGTCGTGCTCGGAAGAAGACGCCTCGCGAAACTCCCCATCCGCCACCGGTTCGTGAAAATCGCGGCCGCCGAAAGGATGGTGATGCTCGAAAAGGTGATCGATGCCATCAATCCCTATCTCGCGATGATCTTCGCCAACACCACCACCGAGGTCGACAACATCGCGAGGAGGCTCAAGGAAAAGGATCTCGACGTCACCCGCCTCCATGGGAACATGTCCGCGCGTGAACGGAAGCAGGCCGTCCGCGACATCCATAGTCTCAATGTCCAATACATCGTCGCCAGCGACATGGCGAGCCGCGGCATCGACATCGAGGGTGTGAGCCACATCGTGAATCATGCCTTCCCCGCCGACATGACCTTCTACATCCATCGCGTGGGCCGCACCGCCCGCATGGGGATGGATGGGGACGCGATCACACTCTATGATCCCGAACGTGACGAGAAAGCGTTCACCTTCTTGAAGAAGGAAGGGGTGGAGCCCGTCTATGCCGTGATCGAGGCCGGCCGGCTCGTCTCGAAGGAGAAGAGACCGAAAAAGAGCGTGTCCGATTCCGAACGGACATCCAAGGCCAGACCGGCCTACAAGAAGAAATACCGCAAGAACGTGCGAAGAAAGAGGGACGGATGAATGTTGAAGCTTGGCAGCCATGTCTCCATGAAAGGCGATGACATGCTCTTGGGAAGCGTCGAGGAGGCGCTTCACTATGGCGCGAACGCCTTCATGGTCTATACGGGAGCCCCCCAGAACACGAAAAGGAAACCGATCGACAGACTGCGGATTGACGAAGCCCACGCCCGCTTGCAAGAAGCGGGCATCGCCAAGGCGGACGTCGTCATCCACGCCCCCTATATCATCAACCTCGCGAATGCCGACGAAAAAAAGCGCGCTTTCGCCGTGGAGTTCCTCATCGAGGAAGTGAAAAGGAGTGACGCCATCGGTGCGAAAGACATCGTCTTGCATCCGGGGAACCATCTGCAAGACTCCTTGGAGAAGGCGGTGGAACGGATTGCGCAAAGCCTCGATGAAGTCCTTGCGGCGACGAGGGGGCAATCTGTCCGGATCGCCCTCGAGACGATGAGCGGCAAGGGCACCGAAGTGGGGCGGCGTTTCGAGGAACTCGCCGCCATCATCGCAAAAACCCGCCAAGCGGATCGTCTGAGCGTCTGTTTCGACACTTGCCACGTCCATGATGCGGGTTATGACGTGAAAGACGATTTTTCCGGCGTCATGCGCGAATTCGACCGGGTGATAGGTCGTGAAAGGCTCGCGGTCTTTCATGTCAACGACTCCAAGAACCCCCGCGGCGCCAACAAGGACCGCCACGAGAATGTGGGACGCGGCCACATCGGCTTTGAAGCGCTAGCCTCGATCGTGCATGATGAGGATTATGAAGACATCCCGAAGATTCTCGAGACCCCCTATGTCACCGCCGATGCGAATGCGAAGAAACGCGTGTTCCCTCCCTACAAAGAAGAGATCGCCATGTTGAAAGAAAGGCGCTTCGACCCGGCGTTCCTTGAGAAAATCCGCACGAGTTCCTCCCGGAAGAAAGGGTGATGACATGCGATTGCAGACCGCCGTCGGCGACATCCACTATGAGGAATGGGGAAAGAATAACGGCCCGGCCGTCATTTTCAGCCACGGCCGCTCGCATGACCACAGGACTTTCGCCCATCAGGCCGAACATTTCCAAAAGACCCACCGGGTGATCCTTTGGGACCTTCCCGACCACGGCAAGACGACCGTCCGCCCCTTCACTTTCGCGAAAGCGGCCGCAGCCATGGAAACACTCCTCGATCATCTTTCCATCGAACGCGCTGTGCATGTGGGGGTCTCTTTGGGCGGTTTCTTGGGCCAATACACGGCCATCCACAAGCCGGAAAGAATCGCGGCGCTCGTGGATATCGCCTCGATGCCGATCTATGGCTCGCTTTCAAAACGACGGGCGAAGATCGCCGCTTTCTTCATGCGCATCACCGCCCCCTTGTTTCCGAACCGTTTCTTCGCCTGGGCCGCGGCGAAAAAGATGGCCTACGGAGGCGAAGTGGAGCTGTATGTGAAACGGCAATCCCTCGAATTCGGAAAGAAGAGACTCCTGCAGACGAATCTCGAACTGATGCGGGAACTCTCCCGCAAGCATCCGCACGATATCGACAAGAAGACGATCATCATCCACGGCGAAAAAGACGGGAAGGTCTTGATCAAGAAGAGCCGGAAATGGGCGGAAAGCAAGCATGTCGTCGCCCATGTCCTCATCGAGGATGCCGGGCATCTTTGCCACCAGCAACGGCCCGCTTCCGTGAACGGGGTGCTTGGCGAATTCCTCGCTTCGCTCGAGAACGCATGACGCATTTTGGTTTCATGGATATTCCCCTTTCGATGTTGTTGTGATACAATGAGATCAGAAGGATGCTTGTAACAAAGACCCTAAAGGATCTTGCCCCGGAGAATGACGCTTCCGAGCGAAAAACAGCCTCCGGGCTGTCACGATAAAATTGGTGAGATGCTTCAGGCATCCACCAATTTTTGTATGAGGAGGATGGCTTTTGCGCGAAAAACGGCTAAAAAAAGCATTTTTGGAACATTTCGACGATTTCAAGGCCGTCTCCGTTACCGCCTACAAGACGGCCCTTCATGACAGACAAGCGGGCCAAGAGATCGATTTGTCCCCGCTTGAAGATTTTTCGACGATTGTCGTTCTCGCACTCTCGTATCCGAAGGAGCGTCCCGCTTTCTGCGGTGAAGGATACGGCTATATCAGCCGTTACGCCCACGGGAGGGACTATCATCTCGTGGCGCGGGAGAAACTCTCCCGGCTGGAGGAGATCTGCGCGAAAGAAGGCATCAAGGCCAAGGGCGCCGTGGATGTGAACCCCTTGGACGAGCGTCTCGCGGCGAGTGTGGCGGGACTCGGATATCTCGGCCACAACCGGTTTCTGATCCACCCGGTCTTCGGCACGCATCTTTATCTCGCGACCCTCCTTTTGGACATCCCCTTCTCGACAAAGTCTCACGCGCAGGATTCTTGCGGTGACTGCACCGCCTGCATCGAAGCCTGTCCGCTAAAGGCGCTCGGAAAAGGGACCTATCGCGTGAAGGACTGCCTCTCCCACCTCACCCAGTGCAAAGAGCCCATACCCCTGGAAAAGGGCAAGGCTTTCCGGAAATTTCTCTTCGGCTGCGACATCTGTCAAGAGGTCTGTCCGCAAAACGAAAACATCCGTCCCGTGGAACGAAACGTCTTCCAAAGCGATAAGAACGCCCAGCTTCCCCTTATGGACATATTGGGAAGATCTGTCGGAAGCATCAACCGCGAATACGCGGAATACGCCTTCGCCTGGCGCGGCGGTCTCATCTTGAAAAGAAACGCCGCGTTGCTTCTTTATGGGCAAGGACTCACCGACGCCTCCTTCGAGATCCAAGAGGCCTATGAAAAACACAAGGACGTATCCTGGTTCGAAGAGACTGTGCGAAACGTGATGCGGGCCTTGAAAGAAGACCATTGAACCCACCTTGCGAAAGGAGGCTTTCCATGAAAAAGAAGACGATCGTCACTGTCCAAAGCTACAAGCACGACGGCAGCCTCCATCGCGTCTGGAAGAAGAACTGGCTCGTGGAAGCGAAGGAAAGCCGCATCATCCTCTTCAATCCGCGGAGCCGCGTCATCGAGGGAGACGGTCGTTATTGGCGGCCCCGGGAGGATTCCCTCCATTTCTTCTACAAGGACCGCTGGTTCAACATCATGGCGATGTTCAGGAAAGCGGGCGTCTATTATTACGCCAACATCGCTTCCCCTGTCCTTTGGGATGACGAAGCCTTGAAATATGTCGATTACGACCTCGATGTCAAGGTCTTCCCCGACGGCACCTACAAGGTGCTCGACATGCAGGAGTATGAACGGCATGAGAAGCGGATGGAATATCCCGAAGAACTCACCGTGATTCTCGAGAAAGAACTCGAAACCTTGAAAACAATGGTTGAAAACCGCGAGGGCCCTTTCCGGAAGGGTCTTTGCGAAACATACTACGAAAGACTGAAAGAGGGATCGCATGAAGGATCAAAGAATTGAGAGACTCGCCAAGAACCTGCTCGAAGTCTCGACGAAAACCCATAAAGACGATACCGTCGTCATCCGGGGCGGCATCGATGCCAAACCGCTCATTTTGGAACTGGTCAAACACACGCACGCTTTGGGAGCCCATCCCCATGTCTTCCTCGGTGACGAAGACATCCGGAGGGAAATCCTGAAAGCGGCGAAGGAACCCTACATGGACACCGCTTTCGCGTGGACGAAAGCGCAATACGAAAAGATGGACGTGTTCATCTCCATCATGACGGGCATGAACGATTACGCCACCGTGGATGTGCCGAGAGACATCAAGACCGCTCTCGGCAGGAAGATGCAGCCCCTGCATGATGTGATCGAGAAGAAACGCTGGGTCGCCTTGATGTGGCCCACCCCCTCACAGGCGCAAAAGGCGCGGATGGCGAACGAGCCCTTCTTCGACCATGTCGTCGATGTCTCGACGGTGGACTATGGGAAGATGAAGAAAGCGCTAGAACCATTGAAAAAACTCATGGAGGCGACCGACAAGGTCCGCATCAAAGGACCGGGAACGGATCTTTCCTTTTCCATCAAGGATATTCCCGTCGTAGTCTGCGCCGGCGAGAACAACATCCCCGACGGCGAAATCTTCACCGCGCCCGTGAAAGAGAGCGTGGAGGGGACGATCACCTTCAACACCGAGAGTCCCTACATGGGGGATGTGTTCAAGAACGTGCGCCTCACCTTCGCGAAGGGCCGCATTGTCGATGCGTCGCATGAAGGCGACCAAGAAGCTCTTGAGGCCATCCTCGACACCGACGAGGGGGCCCGCCGCGTCGGCGAGTTCGCCCTCGGTGTGAATCCCCGCATCGAGACTCCCATGGGCAACATCCTCTTCGACGAGAAAATCCAGGGCAGCCTCCACTTCACCCCGGGCATGGCCTATTCGGACGCCGACAACGGCAACCGTTCGGCCGTCCATTGGGACCTCGTCCTCATCCAGCGCGCCGAATACGGTGGTGGCGAGATTCTTTTCGATGACACGCTCATCCGCAAGGACGGCCTCTTCGTCAAAGAGGAACTGAAACCTTTGAACCCCGAAAATCTCGATACCCGAAAGGGGAGAAAAATCCATGGAAGTGCGCAGGATTGACGCTTCCGACACGGAACTCTTCAAGCCGCTCTACCGGTCGGTGGGCTGGTCGGTCTATCTGAAAGACGGCAAGGCGTTCCGCAAGATGTTTGCGAATTCCTTGTCCGTCTTCGGTGCGTTCTTGGATGGCGAACTCGTCGGCATCGCCCGCTCAGTCGGCGATGATGCCCACATCCTCTACATCCAAGACATCATCGTGCTGCCCGGTTATCAAAGGAAGGGCATCGGCTCGCGCCTCCTTTCCGCCGTCGTCAACCACCACAACCACGTGCGGCAGAAAGTGCTCTTGACCGACAGGACCGACCAACGCGCCCGCGCCTTCTACAAGGCGCAAGGTTTCAAAGAGACCGAAGAGAAGGACCTCGCCTGTTTTGTACGTTTCGACTGAGCGGCATCTGTGTTAGAATGGTTATGAGAATAGAGACATCCCGAAAGGACGGGTCATTGTGAACGAGAAGATGATGATAAGCTACGCCAGACTCATTCTGCTCAGGGGTGTGAACCTCCGCGAGGATGAAGAGCTCGTGATCAACGCTCCGGTGAGCGCGCAGGATTTCGTGCGCATCCTCGTGCGGGAGGCCTATCACACCTTCAAAAGCGGCATGGTGCACGTGAATTGGAACGATCCCTATCTCAGCCGCTATGCCTATGCCCACGCCAAGGAGCATGTCCTCACCGATGTGCCCGACTATGTCACAAGACGCATGGAGAATCTGATCGAGAGAAAGGCCGCCTTCCTCACGATCAGCACCTCTTTTCCCGACCTCTTGAAGGGGTTGGACCAAAACCGCATCCAAAAGGCGCAAAAGGCCAAAGCCCCGAAAATGCGCCCCTTCCAGGAGAAAATCGTCCGCCAGCACAAATGGAGCATGGCCGCCTGGCCTTCCATCGAGTGGGCAAAGAAGGTCTATCCCGACCTCGAGGATTCCGACGCCCTGATGCAACTTTTCGAGGATTTGGTCACGATCATGCGGCTTGACGAGGAGAATCCCATCCAGTCTTGGACGGACCATCTGAACGAACTCGAACGGAAACGCCGGCTTTTGAACGAGGCCCGTTTCGAGAAACTCATCTACAAATCCTCCGAAACCGACCTCACCGTCGTGCTCCCGGAAAAACACATCTGGGTCTCCGGCGCCCAGAAGCGCCGTGATGACGTGTTTCTCCCGAACATGCCCACAGAAGAGGTCTTCACCGCACCGCTGAAGACCGGGGTGAACGGGACGCTGCGGGTGACGAAACATCTGAACATGCGCGGTCTCGTGATCGAGCCTTTCACCATGGAAATCAAGTATGGCGAGATCGTCCGCGTCGAAAGCGGCGACCGGGACAAACTCGAGAAACTCCTCTCCATGGACGAAGGCGCCCGGTTCTTGGGTGAAGTGGCCCTCGTCCCCGAAGAGAGCCCCATCGCGCAACTCGGGAAACTCTTCTATCACACGCTCATCGACGAGAACGCGAGCGCGCATTTCGCCATCGGCAACGCCTATCCCATGTGCGTACGCGCCAAAGGCGCGAGCGCGCAAGAAATCGCCGAAAAACACAACATCAACCGGAGCGTCATCCATGTCGACTTCATGGTCGGAAGTCCCGACCTCGAGGTTGTCGGCGTGAAGGCCGACGGCGAGGAAGTGCCGATTTTCGAAAGCGGCACCTGGAGCGAGCATTTCCGCAAGAAGGTATCTTGAGAGATCGCGCCCCGGTATGCCCGGGGCTTTTTCACACCGTTGTTTTCCCGTAGTCCTCTACAATGCCTTTGCGGCATGTTATAATGGATGAGGTGATCGACATGCGAGTGGTCTTCGGGGGCGCCTTCAATCCACCGACAAAAGCGCATCTGGAAGTGTATCGTTTTCTGAGAAACGAACTCCCCGTGGAACGGTTCGTCTTTTTGCCCGTATCCAACCGCTACAAGAAAAAGGGGCTGGCCGAAGACCGTCATCGTTTGCGGATGCTTTCGATCATGACGAAAGACCTCCCCGACGCGGAAGTCTCCGATCTTGAAATCAAGGACGAATCGTTCAAAGGGACCTACACGTCGTTGAAACGGCTCTCGCATCCTAGCGAGACGACGGCTTTCGTCATCGGCGCCGACCATCTGGCGGGACTGCCACATTGGAAGGATGCAAAGAAACTTCTGAACGAATTCGTGATCATCGTCTTGAACCGGGGGAACAAGGATCTCGCCGACATCATCGGGAGCGATTCCTTCCTGCGACAACACCGGAGGAACATCCGGGCATTCCCCAAGTTCGACTTTTCCGTCTCGGCAAGTTCGTTTCGCAAGCACAAAGACAAAAGACTTGTGACCCCCGGAGTTTATGCCTATATCGAAGAAAACGGTCTTTACGGAGGCTAAGAGATGTACAAACAGGGATTCTTGAAAGTCGCATGTGTCAGTCCGGTGCTCCGCGTGGGCAACCCACGGGCGAATGTCCGTGAAATTCTCAAAGCGCTCGAGGGACTCGACACTTCGTTGGCAGTGTTCCCCGAGCTCTCTCTCACGGGCTACACCGCCGGCGATCTCTTTTTCAAACGTTTTCTCCTCGACGAGACGGAACGGGCCGTGGAAGAACTCCTCGCGGAAAACACCTTCAAGGGAATCCTCGTCGTGGGCGCGCCGTTGGAACTGGACGGTATCCTCTACAATGCCGCTTTCGTGGTCCAAGGCGATACCATCCTCGGTATCGTGCCGAAGATGTATCTTCCCAACACCGAGGAATTCTATGAGAAACGCTGGTTCAAGAGCGGTTTCGACATCGCCGACAACCGTCGAAGCGTCCGCTATCTTTCCGAAGAGGTCCCTTTCGGCCATCTCGTCTTCAAAGAGGAGAAGGGACGTCTCTCCTTCGGGGTGGAAATCTGCGAAGACATGTGGGCCCCCTTCTCTCCGGGAAACAGCCTCGCACTGCAAGGTGCCCGCATGATATTGAACCTCTCCGCCTCGAACGAATATCTCCACAAGCAAGAGATACGCAAACGCACCATCATCGAACATTCGCGCAAGAATGCGGGTGCTTATGTCTATGCGAGCGCCGGCATGCACGAATCGACAAGCGAGACCGTCTTCAGCGGCCACAATGTCGTCGCCGAGAACGGCCACCTTCTCGCCGAGAGCGAATCCTTCGCCCATGAGACCGAAATCGTCAAGGCCGACATCGACCTTGTGAGAATCGATCACAAACGCAAGAACCATTCTTCCTTCCGCGACACCCACGACACCGCCCTCACGCTGGCCGACGAAGTCCGCTTCGCCCTCGCCGAGACGGACACGTTCGTTTTCGAGAAGCCCTTCGACAAGACCCCCTTCGTCCCGAAAGAGGATGTCGGCGCAGCTTTCGAAAAAATCGCGGATTTGCTCGAGAACGCGCTCATCAAGCGCATCGAGCATGTGGGTCCCGAACGGATCGTCATCGGTGTCTCGGGCGGTATCGACTCGAGTCTCGCCCTGCTTGTCGCGGCGAGCGCGTTGAAACGCATGAAACGTCCCGCCAAAGACATCCTCGCTGTCACCATGCCGGGCATGGGAACAAGCGACAAGACCCTCCGGCTGGCCCGCTCCCTCATGCGGGCGCTGGATGTGGAATCCTCCGAGTTGGACATCAAAGAGGAGGCGAAAAGGCAGCTTGAAGCGATCGGCCATGACAAAAAGACGCACGATGTGACGTATGAGAACGTACAGGCGCGCCTTCGCGCGATGATGTTGATGAATCTCGCCAACAAACACGAGGGATTCGTCCTCGGTGCGGCCGACATGAGCGAACTCGCACTCGGGTTTGTGACCTACGGTGCCGACCACTTGAGCATGTACAACATCAATGCGGGCCTGCCGAAGACGCTCGTGGCGTTCATGATCAGTCAATACGCGAAGAAGCGCTTCTCCGAGGAGGTAAGAGCCTTGGTCGATGAAATCCGCTCAATGCCCTACTCCCCCGAACTCGTGCCGGGACAAGTCTCGGAAGAGACGCTCGGCAAATACGAGATCAACGATTTCATCCTCGAACGCTTCCTCCGTGCGGGGGATGGCGAAGAGAGGATCGAGTGTCTCCTCGTGGAAACCTTCGAACTCTCGGAAAGTGAGGCGGAGGCGTATGTGGAGAATTTCTTCCGCCGTTTCTTCGCCGCGCAGTTCAAACGCCAGGCCACACCCGACGGACCGAAAGTGCTCGATGTCTCACTTTCGCCAAGAAGCGATTTCCGCATCCCCTCCGACATATCCCGTTAGACGAAACAGGTGGTAACATGAAACAAAGAGTCGTCGTGGGCATGAGCGGCGGTGTCGATTCGAGCGTCTCCGCCCATATACTCAAAGAGGCCGGTTACGAAGTCGTCGGCCTTTTCATGAAGAATTGGGATTCCGCCTTGAACAAGGATGTCTTGGGCAATCCCGACCTCGCCGCGGACCTCTGTCCGCAAGAGAAGGATTATCAGGATGCGAAGAATGTCGCGGAAAAACTCGGCATCGAACTCCACCGGGTGGAGTTCATCGAGGAATACTGGCGCGACGTCTTCACGGATTTCCTCGACGAATGCAAGAAGGGTCGCACTCCCAATCCCGACATCCTCTGCAACAAACACATCAAATTCGATGCGTTCGCCCGCCATGCGGAGCGTTTCGCCCCCGATGCCATCGCCATGGGTCACTATGCCCGCATCAAGGAGGACCAAGGCCGGATCAGCCTTCTCAGAGGCATCGATCCCAACAAGGACCAGACCTACTTTTTGAGCCGGCTCTCCGAAGAAAAACTCGCGAACGTCCTCTTCCCGATCGGAAAGTTCACGAAAGAAGAGGTCCGCGAGATCGCCAAAAAGGCCTCCCTCCCCACGGCCGACAAGAAAGACTCGACGGGGATCTGTTTCATCGGTGAGCGGTCTTTCGCCGACTTTCTCAAGAACTATCTTCCCGCGAAGAAAGGTCTCATCAAGACCGAAGACGGCGAGACCGTCGGTGAACACGAAGGCCTCATGCATTACACCATCGGCCAAAGGAAGGGCCTCGGCATCGGCGGCATCAAAGGCTATCCCGACGAGCCCTGGTTCGTCATCGGTAAGGATCTCGCAAAGAACACGCTCCTCGTCGGACAGGGCTATCATCATCCCGGCCTCTATGCGACAAGCTGCACATTGGATGATCTGAACATCATCACCGAAGGGACGTTCAAAGAAAAAAGCCCCTTGCAGGCGAAATTCCGCCATCGCCAAAAAGACAAGCCCGTGCGCGTGGAAAAAATCGACAGCGTCTGGCACGTCCGTTTCGAAAGACCGGTGCGCGCGGTCACCCCGGGACAGGCCTGTGTCCTCTATGACGGCGAGATATGCCTCGGCGGCGGGTTCATCGACAAGGTCAAAAAGAACGACACAATTTTGCCATACTGAGGAAGGGATGCGAAACGTGCAAAAGAGAAGACGCGGCATCGCCCTCGCGGGCGGTGGTGCCCGCGGCGCCTATCAGATCGGCGCCTTGAAAGCGTTGAAGGAGGCGGGTCATCTCGAGGACATCCACGCCGTGAGCGGCTCTTCCATCGGCGGCGTGAACGCGTGCATGTTGGCTACGGACGCATTGGAGAAGGCCGAGGAAATCTGGCTCTCTTTGGATGAGAAGGACCTTTTGAAGAACCGGGGGAACATCATCCGGCGCATCTTCACCGAAGGGGTCAATCTCGTCAAAAACGGCGTCTATCACACCGACCATCTCCAAAACTGGCTGGACGAACTTATCGATTATGAGCGACTCCGAGAGCGGGATGTCTATGTGGCCGTGAGCCATGTGGGCGGTGCCGAATGCAACCTCTTCGAACTCATGAGTCTGAACGTGCGCGATTTTTTCGAGAAAAAAGGAAGAATCCGCTATTTCAATCTCAGACACCTCGACGAGGAGACCATCAAGAAGATAATCATCGCAAGTTGCGCCGTGCCCGTCTTTTTCCGACCCGTCGTGATCGACGAGAACACCTACTATGACGGCGGGGTCTTGGACAACACCCCCTTCAAGCCCCTGATCGAGGCCGGTTGTGAAGAGATCATCGTCATCGACCTTTTCCGCGTCAACTTCGGCAGGAAAAAACTGGTCGACGGCGTGCCGATCTATCATTTCTATCCCAAAAGACATCTCCGCGGCGTGTTGAATTTTGACAGTGAACAGATCAAGCGGCGTTTCGCCCTGGGTTACGAAGAGACGAAAGAGCGCCTCGAAAAGGACCTCTATCCCCTCTGAGAGCGAAAGCTCTCTTTTTTTTTCGAGAAATAACGGGGATTCCTTCGAATCATGGGGACGGAGGCGATACGATGAAGAGAATCCGAGTGTTCCTTCTGGTTTTGGCGATATGTCTCGCAAATCCTGCCGACATCGCCGCCGGCGAGTATCTGACATATCAGGACATCACGTTCCGCCGCGCCGGACAGAAGCTTCTCAGGGATTTCACCGACTACGACTACAACCGGGCCTACGCGGCTCTTTCCGGCAGGCGGTTCTGGGGGTGGCGCACCCACACCGTGACGAACCACGAGCCCGTGACTTTCACGCAGGACACACTCTATAGGGTGAAAAACGAGGGCACGACCCCGATCACGAAGGATTTCACTTTCAAGATGACCGAGCAGACCTCGACACAAATAAGCGCCTCGGGCAATATCGGCATCGAGGCGAGCGGTGACATCAGGGGGTTTCGCACCGGTCTGGACGCCCATGTGCGTCCGTCCATAAGCTATGAGCGGACGACCTACATCGAAGAGAACCTCGACATTTCCATCACCGTCGACCCTTCGACCAAGCTCACCATCGCGGTCTATGGCGAAGGTCTCGTCTCGAACGGGGTGGGCAGACACTACCGGTTCTTCCGCAACACCCGTTCGGGCGGTTGGGAGGTCTTCGTGCTCACGGCCGAATACTATTCGATCGAGAAGGAGACCTTGGAATGAGAAAATCCTTCTTGGCGGCGGGGTTACTTTTGTTCACGGTGCTGAGTGTCTTTTCGGCATTGCGGCTGAAAGAGAAGGAAGAAGAACTCTGGAGCCCCTTGCTCGCGCATGTCTATCACGGCGCCGACGAGGAGAGGCGTTTCATTTTCGATGTGCTGGCATCCAGCAGAGAAACACATCATCTGCTCGAGGAAGCGATCAAAGAGGTCCGTCTCTCGGGGGCGGATGATGCGATCCTCCCGCTCATGTTGGAGGGGATCCATCATCAGGAGAGTGTCCGTATCGAAGGGCGGCGATTCCACCGCTACCGGATCGAGGTCTCGCCCCGACTCTTCATTCCCGAAGGCGTCATCCACATCGACGAGGCCCGCCTCGAGTTCATCTACGCTTCATACGCTCCGCTTTCCGTCCCCGTGGGCTCTTTCGTCCACGTGCAAAAGCCTTCGGTCCCCTCCAAGCTCGAGCTGCGCTCGTTGAAGAACGTACCGGGGGATCTCGGATCGGGCGTCACCTCACTCGGCTTCGTCGCCTTGGTCGAGAACACTTCCGCCCGGGAGGTTTGCGTCAAGGACATGTCGATCCATGCCGGAGACGTCCATGTCGATGCCGGAAACCTCATCCATCTCGAAAAGGCGGCGGAACCGTTCATCGCGGTTGATGATTTTATCGCGGACTACGACCATTTCGGCCAACCCTGCTCGGCCTCTTTCTGCATCGATGCCCACGGAAGAGCGAGGTTTTTCGTCCCTTTCGTGTATGAAAAAGAAGATGTGCGACTCTTCCGCTATCCGTTGGCGATCGTCCACGAGAGTGAAGAAGGGCGAGGGGTCCTCTTCATCGAGGATTTCCCTTTCATCCGGACCGACCCTTTCCATGATCCTTCCCGGGGAGGTTTGCGGCGTGTCTTGCTCGATTGAGGTCAAAGGTTTCAAAAAACGCTATCGGAAAACGGTGGTGGAGATTGACGATTTGCGGATGGAAGGACGCCTTTCCCTATTGCTCGGTGAGAACGGCTCGGGCAAAACCACTTTGCTCAAGGCGATGGCGGGGCTTTTGCGACATGAGGGTCGCATCACGAACACGGAAGGCGCGGTCTATGTCGGAAGTGACCCTGCGTTTCCCTCCGCTTTCACGGTGGCGGAATATTTCCGTTTTCTCTCCTCCTTGTCGGGAAACGTTTCGGAAGAACGAATCCAGGGTTATCTCGAGACATTCTCCCTCGCGGATGAGACCCACAAGTCGATGGCGGAACTCTCGAAAGGGAACCGGCAGAAGGTGAATCTCGTGCAAGGGTTTCTGGAGGAGAAGAACCTTCATCTTCTTG
>Ga0207421_10003612_pt1 | contig 18319 bp, 14 predicted proteins | sample SodLakKL_010_SED_4_FD_187542 | JGI IMG/M metagenome (GOLD analysis project Ga0207421, IMG submission 187542) | Alkaline sediment microbial communities from Lake Tanatar, Kulunda Steppe, Russia - 8KL_010_SED (SPAdes) (version 2) | ecosystem: Environmental > Aquatic > Non-marine Saline and... | reverse complement strand
GGGATCCGGTCGCAGATGTCCGGTTTCCCGCCCCGCGGACGCCGTGAGGGCGGGTGTGGGGTCGGGATCCGGTCGCAGATGTCCGGTTTCCCGCCCCGCCGCGTCGCCTGCGCCCGCCTCGGCCCAGCCGGCGTCGGGCGGCGTCGTCCGGCGTCGGGCGTCGCGGGCCGCTGGCTACGCTCGTCCGTGGTCCCGAGCGGTGGACCCCGCCCCGAACCCACCGGACGCCTCCGATGCCCCAGCTGCCCAAGGCCTACGACCCCGCGGCGGTCGAGTCCGCGCTCTACGAGGACTGGCGCGCCGCCGGGCTGTTCCATGCCGAGCCCGACGACGACGGCGAGCCCTTCTCGATCGTCATCCCACCGCCGAACGTCACCGGCTCGCTGCACGTCGGTCACGCGCTGGACAACACGATCCAGGATGTCATCATCCGCCGTGCCCGGATGCAGGGCCGCAACGCGGTGTGGATCCCGGGGACCGACCACGCCGGTATCGCGACCCAGAACGTGGTGGAGAAGCAGCTCGCCGCCGAGGGCACCGACCGGCACGAGCTCGGCCGTGAAGCCTTCCTGGAGCGCGTCTGGGAGTGGAAGGAGCGCTCCGGCGGGCAGATCCTGAACCAGCTGGAGAAGCTCGGTGCCTCCGCCGACTGGGACCGCGAGGTCTTCACCTTCGACGGTCCCCGTTCCGAGGCGGTGCGCGAGGTGTTCGTCGCCCTGTACGAGCAGGGCCTGATCTACCGCGGCGAGCGGCTGATCAACTGGTGCGTGCGCTGTCACACCGCCCTGTCGGACATCGAGGTGGAACACGAGGACGAGACCGGGGAGCTGGCCCGCTTCGTCTACCCCCTGGCCGACCCCGACGCGGTGCCGGCCGAGGTGCTGGCCACGGTCGACGACGACGCGGCGGGACTGACCCGGGCTCCCAGCGGCGCGGTCGGCATCGAGGTGGCGACGACCCGGGCGGAGACGATGCTCGGGGACACTGCCATCGCCGTGCACCCCGACGACCAGCGCTACGCCGCCGTGATCGGGCTCGAGGTCCGCCACCCCTTCCAGGACCGCACCTTCGCCGTCGTGGCCGACACTTACGTCGACCCCGACTTCGGCTCCGGGGCGGTGAAGATCACCCCCGCCCACGACCCGAACGACCTCGCCATCGCCGAGCGCCACGACCTCGACGTCATCGACATCATGGACGACACCGGCGTGCTCACCGAGGTGGTGGGGGAGCGGTTCGCCGGCCAGGATCGGCTCGCGGCCCGGGCCAGCGTGAAGGCGGCCCTCGACGCAGCCGGGCTGCTGCTGCGGGTGGATGACCACGAGCACTCGGTCGGGCACTGCTCGCGGTGCAACACCGTGATCGAGCCACGGCTGAGCCTGCAGTGGTTCGTGGCGATGCGCCAGCTCGCCGAGAAGGCGGCTGCGGCGGTCCGCGACGGGCGCACGGTGTTCGTGCCCGAGTCGCGCACCAAGCCCTTCCTGGAGTGGCTGGACAACCTCCACGACTGGTGCATCTCCCGCCAGATCTGGTGGGGGCACCGGATCCCCGCCTGGTACGGGCCGGAGGGTGAGATCCGGGTGTCCCGGGACGACCTCGACGAGGAGGGCTGGGTCCAGGACGAGGACGTGCTCGATACCTGGTTCTCCTCCCAGCTGTGGCCGTTCAGCGTGTTCGGCTGGCCCGAGCAGACGCCGGAGCTCGAGGCCTGGTTCCCCACCTCGGTGCTGGTCACCGGCTACGACATCAACACCTTCTGGGTGTCGCGGATGCTGATGATCAGCCTGTGGTTCACCGACCAGGTGCCCTTCCGCGTGGTCCACAACCACGGGCTGGTGCGCGACGAGCACGGCAAGAAGATGTCGAAGTCCTTCGGCAACGTGATCGACCCGCTCGATCTGGTCGAGCGCTACGGCGCCGATGCCACCCGCTTCGCGCTGCTGCGCTCCGCCGCGCCGGGCTCGGATGTGCCGCTCGCCGAGGAGTGGGTGGAGGGCACCAAGCGGTTCGCGAACAAGCTGTGGAACGTCGGTGGCTTCGTCCTGTCCCGCCTGGAGGCGTCCACCGGGCTCCCCGGCACCGGGGGGGATGGGTTACCCCCGCTCGCGGAGCTGCCGCTGGAGGACCGGTGGATGCTGTCGAGGCTGCGTGCCGCGCACACCGAGGCGGACGCGGCCTACGACGCCTACGACTGGGCGACGGTGTGCCGGACGTTGTTCCACTTCCTGTGGGACGAGGTGGCGGACTGGTACGTCGAGGCGGTGAAGCTCCGCCTCTACGGCGACGATCCCGGCGCGGCCGCGATCGCACGCCGGGTGGGTCGCTTCGTGCTCGACCACGTGCTCCGGCTGCTGCACCCGGTGATGCCCTTCGTCACCGAGACGCTGTGGCGCGAACTCACCGGTGCCGCGGGCGGGCCGGACTCGTTGATGGTGGCCGACTGGCCCGTGGCCGACGCCGCGTGGCACGCCCCCGAGGCCGAGGCCGACTTCGCCGTGCTCCAGGACCTGGTCACCGAGGTCAACCGCTTCCGGTCCCAGAACGGCATCGCTCCCTCGAAGCGTTTCCCGTTGGTGGTCGCCGCGAGCGACCGGGCCCTGCTGGAGCGCCAGGGGCCGCTGATCGCCTCCCTGGCCGGGCTCTCGGAGGTCCAGCTGACCGCGTCGCTGGAGGATCGTCCCGGGTGCACCACGATCCAGTTCGGCACCGGCCAGGCACAGGTGGAGCTGGCGGGGTTGCTCGACGTCGAGGCGGAGCTGGTGCGCCTGGGCAAGGAGCTGGCCCGGGCGCAGGGCGACCTCCAGCGCGTCGACGGCAAGCTCGCGAACGAGGGGTTCACCTCCCGGGCTCCCGCGGAGGTGGTCGCCAAGGAACGGGACAAGCGGGCGCAGGCGGAGACCACCATCTCGGAGCTGGAGGAGCGCATCGCGGCCTTGGCGGCCCTGGCCGGCTGATCCGCTAGCTGCCCGCTGACGTCCGCGGCCGCGACCGCGGAGGCCACGCGGAGGCGCCGAGCTCCCGGGAGATGCTCACCGCCGTGCGGCGCACCTCGTCGTTGATCAGGCGGTCGCCGGTCGCCGCGGACGACGAGAGCACGATGCCCACGGCACCCACCACCGCGTCGTGGGCGTCGAAGATGGGGGCGGCCACCTCGGACTCGCCGAGGATCGCCTCGTCCAGGGCCGTGGCGATGCCGTCGTCGCGCACCCGGGCGAGCTGCTCCGCCAGTTCCTCGCCGTCGACGCAGGTCCGTCCGGTGAGCTTGGGCAGGGGCGCCGCGGCCAGCAGCTCCTCGGCGCGGCGGGCATCGAAGGCCAGCACCGCCTTGCCCAGGGCGGTGCCGTGGGCGGGGATGTCGATGCCGATCTCGCGCATCTGGTGACTGCCGTCGGGTCGGAGCACGTGGTGGATCACCACGATGTCGCGCTCGAGGGGGACACCGACCCGGACCGCGCAGCCGCTGCGCTCGGCCAGGGCTTCGGTCCAGCTCAGCGCCCGCAGCCGCAGCTCGTTGGAGTCGAGGTAGACGTTGCTGAGGCGGAGCACCCCCGGCCCGAGCGCGTACCGGCCGCTGGCGTCCTGCTCGACCATGCCCCGGGTGACGAGCGTCGCCACGATGCCGTGCACCGTCGAGTTGGGCAGCGACAGGCGGTTGGCGAGCTCGGTCAGCCGCAGACGCCGGGCTCCCTGGAGCTCGAGGAGCACGGCCACAGCCCGATCGACGGACTGGATCACGCGTGCCACCTCCTCCTGGTCGTCGCGCCGGGCTGGTCGGTCAGGATCCGGCTCATGCGTCGGCTGCGTCGCGCAGGGCGTCCAGCACGATGGCAGCGGAGGTCGCCCCCGGATCCTGGTGGCCCTCGCTGCGGGCACCGAGGTAGCTGGCCCGCCCCCGCCGGGCACGCAGGGGGATCGTGGCGACCGCGCCGTCCTCGGCGGCGCCGGCGGCGATGCGGAGCATGCCCGCGAGGTCGGCGCCCGAGCCGGCGACCTCGCGGGCCTGGCGGGCGGCGGGTGCGAGGGCGTCGACCATCGTCTTGTCGCCGAGCTCGGCGGCGCCCAGCTGCTGGACGGCGTCGAGGGCGGCGCCGAGCGCGGTCGCGAGCTCCATGGCCGTCGCGGGGAGCTCGGGGGGCAGCGAGCGGCCCAGGGCGTTGAACCAGGTGCCGTACAGCGGGCCGCTCGCACCGCCGACCGAGCGCGACAGCGAGTGGCCGACAGCCGCGACCAGCCGGGCGGCAGCGGTGTCCTCGTCGTGCTCGGCCAGCGCCGCCATCGCGGCGCGGGCCCCCCGGGTCATGTTGGTGCCGTGATCGGCGTCGCCGATGGCCGCATCGAGCTCGGTCAGGCGCGCCTCGGCGGCCCGCAGCCGCTGATCCAGCTCGGCGATCCAGCGTCGCACCAAGCCGCCGTCGAGGTGGGTCGCCGGTGCCGTCGCTGGTGGCGAGCCCGCTCCCGCGGTGGGGTCCGGGACGCCGTCCATGCTGGTCACGTCGCTCCCTCCGACGGGTCTTGACAGCTTAGCCGTCCGTGACTTGACTCGGAGGTGTTCGATGATGTCGAAAGGTGTTCGGACGCGACGCGGCCCGGTCTGGGTGCTCCGGTCGCGGGGCCACACCTTGGTCCAGTCAGGGACCGGGAGCGACCCCGCGGTCCGTGGTGCGCCCGACCCACAGGAAGGCTCGGTGCCCGGGTCGGACGTCCGACCCGGACACGGCAACGGTTGGAGCGCACGGTCTTCGTGCGCGCGGACGGAGCGGGCGTCGCCCCGTCGATGGGATGGCAGCGAGCGGGACCGCTCGCGGGAGAGAGCAGCAGATGAAGAAGCTGATCAACGCGACCGATGACGTCGTCGTCGAGGCCCTCGAGGGCATGGAGCGCGCGCACACCAGTCTCAAGGTGGTCTACGACCCGAAGTACGTGGTCCGTGCCGATGCTCCGGTCGCCGGCAAGGTCGGCATCGTCTCCGGTGGTGGGTCGGGTCACGAGCCGATGCACGGTGGGTTCGTCGGCATGGGGATGCTCGACGCCGCCTGTCCGGGCGAGGTGTTCACGTCCCCGACGCCCGACCAGATGCTGGAGGCCACCAAGGCGGTCGACGGCGGTGCGGGTGTCCTGCACATCGTGAAGAACTACACCGGCGACGTGCTGAACTTCGAGATGGCGGCCGAGCTCGCAGCGGCCGACGGCATCGACGTCGAGGCGGTCGTGATCGATGACGACGTGGCCGTCCAGGACTCGAGCTTCACCGCCGGTCGCCGCGGTGTCGGCGCAACGGTGCTGGCCGAGAAGATCTGCGGCGCAGCCGCCGAGGCCGGCCGGGACCTGGCCGCGGTCAAGGAGCTGTGCGAGCGCGTCAACGCCAACGGTCGATCGATGGGCATGGCGCTGACCTCCTGCACCGTCCCGGCCGCCGGCAAGCCCACCTTCGAGCTCGGTGACGACGAGATGGAGATCGGCATCGGCATCCACGGTGAGCCGGGGCGCGAGCGTCGTCCCGTGGCATCGGCGGCCGAGGTCGCCAAGATGCTGGTCGAACCGATCCTCGCCGACCTGCCCTACAGCGAGGGCGAGAAGGCGCTGGTGTTCGTCAACTCGATGGGTGGGACCCCGCTGATCGAGCTCTACATCATCTACAACGAGGTCGCGAAGATCCTGGCCGAGCACGGCGTCGAGATCGCGCGCAACCTGATCGGCCCCTACATCACCTCGCTCGAGATGCAGGGCTGCTCGATCACGATGCTGAAGCTCGATGACGAGATGACCGAGCTCTGGGACGCCACCGTGAGCACGCCAGCGCTGCGCTGGGGAGCCTGAGCATGGCGGACGGGACGACCGTCACGGTCGATGACCTGGTGGCCTGGGTCCACCGGTTCTCGGAGGTGATCGGCGAGCACGCCGACGAGCTGACCCAGCTCGACTCGGCGATCGGTGACGCCGACCACGGCACGAACATGCGTCGTGGGTGCCGGGCGGCCGTCGACGCGCTGGCAGCGGCCGAACCCGTGGACGTCACGGGTTTCGGCCGGGCCATCGCGATGAAGGTGATCTCCACGGTCGGTGGGGCATCGGGACCGTTGTACGGCAGCTTCTTCCTCGCGCTCGGCACCACCGGTGGCAGCGCGCCATCGATGGACGCCGCCGAGACGATTGCCGCGCTGAAGGCGGGCGTCGAGGCCATCCGGAGCCGCGGGAAGGCGGAGCCGGGCGACAAGACCATGCTCGACGCCCTGCTGCCGGCGATCGCGGCCATGGAAGGCTCCCTGGAGGATGGGGGGTCCCTGGCCGATGTCCTGCAGGCGGGCACCGATGCCGCCGAGGAGGGCATGCGGGCCACCATCCCGATGCTGGCCCGCAAGGGTCGCGCCAGCTACCTCGGCGAGCGCAGCATCGGTCACCAGGATCCGGGCGCCACGTCCTCGTGGCTGCTCCTCAGGTCCGCCGCGGAGACGTTGGCGCCCTGAGGGTCCCTTGCTCGGACCGGGACGCCGTCTCCCGCGGTGCTCCGGTCCGAGCGAGGTCCGGGCACACCCAGTGCCCGTCGTTGCATCCCCGGTGACCTTCGCATCCGGGGGACAGGAGGGGTGCAGTGACCGTCGGCATCGTGGTCGTGTCCCACAGCGCGGCGCTGGCGTCGGCGGCCGGTGAACTGGCCGCGGAGATGGCCGGTGACCAGCTCAGGATGGCCCTGGCCGGCGGGGTCGACGACCCCGACGCGCCGCTCGGTACCGACGCCGTCAAGGTCATGGCGGCGATCGAGGAGGTGGACAGCGAGGCCGGCGTCGTCGTGCTCATGGACCTCGGCTCTGCCGTGTTGTCGGCCGAGATGGCCAGGGACCTGCTCCCGCCCGACATCGCCGGGCGGGTCGTGCTGTGCGAGGCCCCGATCGTCGAGGGGTTGGTCGCTGCGGCGGTCCAGGCCGCCGCCGGTGCCCCGATCGACGAGGTCGTCGCCGAGGCCCGGAACGGGTTGTCGGGCAAGGTGAGCCACCTCGGGGTCGAACTCGCGTCGCCACCGGCCGGCCCGACCCAGGCCCCCGACGGCGCGGCGGACGAGGGGACGGTGACCGCCACGCTCGTGGTCCCCAACGCCCTGGGCTTCCACGCCCGACCGGCGGCGCGGATCGTCGAGACGCTCGCCGGGCTGCAGGCCCAGGTCCGGATCACCGACCGCACGAGCGGGCGGGGACCGGTGGCCGCCCGGAGCCTCAACGCGCTGATCACCCTGGGGGCACGGCAGGGCCACGAGCTCGAGCTGGTGGCGACCGGGCTCGAGGCCGGCGAGGCGGTGGCTGCGCTGCTCGCCCTGGCCGAGCAGAACCTCGGGGACCCCCTCGAAGCGGAGGAGCAGGCCGGGGCCGTCGCGGGCGAGGAGGCAGTGGCGATCCACGCCGGCCCGGTGCCCGCGCCCCCGACCGGGCTCGAGGCCGGTGCGTTGCTGACCGGCCTGCCGGGGGCGCCGGGCCTGGCCGTCGGCCGGGTCCAGCACCTCGGGGTGGTCACGCTGCCGGCGCTCGACGAACTGCTGGCCTCGGCGTCACCGGATGTCGGCGACCCCGCGAGCGAGCACGCCGCGCTGGACGCCGCGATCGCGGTGGCCCGTGCCCACCTCGAGGTGGCGCGCGACGACCTGGCCGCCCGAGCCGGAGCGCGGGCGGCGGACCTGGTCGGTGCGCAGCTGCTGCTCCTCGAGGACCCGATGCTGCTGGATCCCACCCGATCGGCGATCGACGATCGCGCCGCGGCGTCGAGCGCCTGGGCAGCGGCCGTGACGCAGGTCCTGGCGACCTACCGCGTGGTGGATGACCCCTACCTCGCCGAACGGGCGGGTGACCTCGACGCCGTCGGACGTGAGGTGCTGGCCAGCCTGGTCGGCTTCGAACGCATCGAGGTGGAGCCCCGCGGCGTGATCGTGGCCGGTGACCTCTCCCCGGCGCAGACCGCACGTCTCGACCCCGCGCGGGTGGACGCGGTGATCACCGCGGCCGGGTCCCCGACCGCCCACGCGGCGTTGATCGCCCGTGCGCTCGGGCTCCCGGCGGTGGTCGGCGTCGGCGGTGCGGCGCTGGAGCTCGATGACGGGGCCGAGGTGGTCGTCGACGGTGACGCCGGGACGGTGGAGACCGCGCCGGACGGCGCCCGGCTCGCGGCGGTGCGGTCCCAGGTGGCCGAGCGGGCCCGGGCCCACGAGACGCTCCGGGCGGCAGCGAGCGCCCCGGCGATGACCCGGGACGGCACCCGCGTGGAGGTGCGAGCCAACGTCGGGCTGCTCCGCGACGCCGAGCGGGCGGCGATCGAGGGGGCCGACGGGGTCGGGCTCCTGCGCAGCGAGTTCCTGTTCCTCGACCGGTCGCAGGCGCCCGACGAGGACGAGCAGGTGGCCACCTACCGGGCGGTGTGCCGCGCGCTGGACGGTCGCCCGGTGACGCTGAGGACCCTGGACGTTGGCGGGGACAAGCCGCTGGACTACATCGAGCTGCCCGTCGAGGCCAACCCGTTCCTCGGGACCCGTGGGGTGCGCCTCGGGCTGCGCGAGCACGACCTGCTCATGACCCAGCTGCGGGCCGCGCTGCGGGTCGCCGCCGAGCACCCCCTGGAGCTCATGGTCCCGATGGTGGCCACCCTGGAGGAGATCGCGGCGGTGCGGGCCCTGATGGTCGAGGCGCGCGAGGCCCTGCGTGCCGAGGGGATCGCGGTGCCCGAGGAGCTCCCCCTCGGCGTGATGGTGGAGGTGCCGGCGCTGGCGTTGAAGGCCCGCCACGTGATCGAGGCGGTCGACCTGGTGTCGATCGGGACCAACGACCTGACCCAGTACGCGATGGCGGCCGAGCGGGGCAACCCCGCCGTCACCGAGCTCAGCGACCCCCTCGATCCCGGGGTGCTGGCCCTGATCGCTGCCGTGGGCGCGGCGGCGGAGGGTTCGGCGACCCCCGTGGCCGTGTGCGGCGAGCTGGCGAGCGATCCGAGCGTGGCCGCGTTGCTGATCGGGCTCGGGGTCACCGAGCTGAGCGTGCCACCGGTGGATGTACCGGGGGTGAAGCAGGCGGTCCGGCAGGTGACGCTGTCCGAGGCCCGCGACCTCGCACGGCAGGCGCTGACCTGCCGGAGCGCGAGCGAGGTGCGGGCGTTGCTCGGGTAGCGTCCGGGTCCGCGACACCCGCGATCGTGCGCCCGCGCACGCCGCGGTCCCGCCCGTCGCTGCGCCCCTGCGGCGTCGCCCCTGCTGCAGCGCCCCGCGTCACCTCGAGGTCCCCGTGTCCCGAACAGCCGAGCAGGCCGAGCTCGCGGCCCGGTTCGTGGCGGCTCACGAGCGCCTCGCCGCTCGCGGGCCGGGCCGGATGGTCCCCGACCTGGAGCGCATCACCGCGCTCAGCCACCTGCTCGGTGACCCCCAGCGGGCATACCCGAGCATCCACCTCACCGGGACCAACGGCAAGGGGTCCACGACCCGGATGGTCGCCTCGTTGTGCGCGGCCGCCGGGCTGGTCGCCGGGACCTACACCTCCCCCCATCTGCAGACCGTGCGGGAACGGCTGACGATCGCCGGACAACCGATCTCCGCCCGCCGGTTCGCCGAGGTCCACGACGAGGTCGCAGCCCTGGCGGAGATGCTGGACGAGCAGGCGCGGGCCCGCGAGGGCGAGGCGGCGGATCGGGTCACCTACTTCGAGCTGCTGACGGCGATGGCGGGGTGGTGGTTCGCCGAGACGCCGGTGGACGTCGGCGTCTTCGAGGTGGGGATGGGGGGCCGCTGGGACGCGACCAACCTCGTCCGCGGCGAGGTCGCCGTCCTCACCCCCATCGACGTCGACCACCGCGAGCTCGGCAGCACCCCGGCCGAGATCGCACGTGAGAAGGTCGGCATCATCAAGCCCGGCGCCCAGGTCGTCACCGCCGCCCAGCAGCCCGAGGTCGACGCGGTGATCGACGCGGCCGTGGCTGAGCAGGAGGCGGTTCGCTGGGTCGCCGGCCGGGACCACGCGGTGGTCGGTCGGGCGATCGCGGTCGGCGGCCAGTCCCTGACCCTGCGGGTCGGCGAGCGGGAGGTCGGGGACATCCTCCTGCCGCTGTTCGGTGCCCACCAGGCGGACAACGCCGCGCTGGCGCTGGCCGCCTTCGCCGCCTTCACGGGGGAGGCCTTCGACCGTATGGACGACGAGGTGCTGCGCCATGGTCTGGAGGCGGTCAGCATCCCTGGCCGGCTGGAGATCGTCCACCGGGACCCGACGGTCCTGCTCGACGGCGCCCACAACCCCCACGGCGCGCTCGCCGCCTCGCGGGCGGTCGGGGAGACCTTCGCCTTCGGGGAGCTGGTCCTGGTCGCTGGCTGCATGGCCGACAAGGACGTGGCGGCGATCCTGTCGGCCTTCCAGGAGGCGGCGTCCCACGTCATCGTGACCCGGGCGCCCACACCCCGTGCCGCCAGCCTGGAGCAGATGCGCGCCGCTGCCCTGGAGGTGTGGGGCGACACCGGTGTCGTGGTCGAGGCTGCCACCGACGTTGCCACCGCCCTCACCCTCGCGACGGCCGTGGCCGGTCCGGGTGACGGCGTGCTCGTGGTGGGGTCCCTCCACACCGTCGGGGCCGCCCGTGACCGCTACCTCCCGATCTCCGAGCAGCTCGAGGACGAGGTCGTCCTCACGCCCGACGACGAAGCCGACGAGGAAGCCGGCGAGGATGCCGACGGTCTGCTGGACTGGCCGGAGTGAGGCCCCCTCGCCACCACCCCGGGGACCGCGCCGACCTGCCCAGGGGTCCGGGAGCCGGCTTGGCGCCCCCGGCGCCGGTCGGGCAGGCTCCACCCCCAGAGCTCTCTGCGTACCTCCGAAGTACCCGGGACCGACGGTCCCCCTGCCCATCCATCTGACGACGCAACCACCGGAGTCCAACCGTGGCCACCGAACGCACCCTCATCCTCGTCAAGCCCGACGGCGTCGCCCGTGGGGTGATCGGCGAGGTCATCGCCCGCATCGAGCGCAAGGGCTTCCGGTTGGAGGCTCTGGAACTGCGCACACTGGAACGCGAGGTGGCCGAGCAGCACTACGGGGAGCACACGGACAAGCCGTTCTTCGCCGACCTGGTCGAGTTCATCACCTCGGGCCCGCTGGTCGCGATGTGCGTGGCCGGTGTGGACGTCATCGCCGGGATGCGCAACCTCATGGGTGCGACCAACCCCGTCGATGCCGTCCCGGGGTCGATCCGTGGGGACCTGGCCACCGTGATCGGTGAGAACATCGTGCACGGATCCGACGGCTTGGACTCGGCGGCCCGGGAGCTGGAGCTGTTCTTCCCCGGGCGGTTCTGAGGCCCGGCACGAGGGTTTTCCCCAGGCTCGCAGCGATCCGATCACCGCGGGCCCGTCCGGTGCGGCAAGGTGCCCCCGAACCGACACGGGGAGGACCAGGGTGCAGCGAGCCGACGAGCTGGCACCGACCGCCGCGTTCCGGGCGGGACCGGTCGCCGGGCAGCTGACGGGTTCCGCGCTGGCCGCCTGCCCGCGGAGCGCCTGCAGCGGGCGTTGGCAGCTCCCAGGCGGCACGGACCGTCCGGCGCTGACCAGTCCGGAAGCGGCTGCGGAGGTGCTCGTCGCCGAGCTGGCGGGGGCGGACCGGGAACGGTGCCTCGCCGCTCTGCTCGACACCAAGCACCGCCTCCTGGAGGTCGCCACGGTGAGCGTCGGCAGCATCGATCACACCTTCATGAGCCCTCGAGAGGTGTTCCGTGACGCCCTGCTCGCCAACGCGGCGGCGCTGGTCCTGGCCCACAACCACCCCTCGGGTGACCCTGAGCCCTCCCGCGACGACGAGCTCGTGACCCGCCGTCTCGTGCGGGCCGGGGAGCTGATCGGCGTCGAGGTCCTCGACCACCTCGTGGTGGGAGGGCAACGCTGGGTGAGCCTCGCGCGGCGCGGCGTGGTGTGAGCGGCCGGGGCCGGCCAGCCGGCGTCCGTCCGCAGGTGGCACGTGCGAACGCGGAACCCGGACCTGGGTGTTAGCCTCGCGAGTGCGCGGGCGGTCCGCCTCGCGGCGCATAGCCCGCTGTGCGCCGTCTCCCACACCCCACCCGGCGCTGTCAGCGCGTCGACGACGCGTCCTCCTGATAGGTAGGTCCACCCGTGGCGGCGAACATCGGCAACACCCTCCAGTTCCTCGGTCGCGACATGGCCGTCGACCTCGGCACGGCCAACACCCTCGTCTACGTGCGGGGGCGAGGCATCGTGCTCAACGAGCCGTCGGTCGTGGCGATCAACACCAAGACCGGGCACATCCTGTCGGTCGGGTCCGAGGCCAAGCGCATGATCGGCCGTACCCCGGGCCACATCATGGCCATCCGACCGCTGAAGGACGGCGTCATCGCCGACTTCGACGTGACCGAGAAGATGCTGCGCTACTTCATCCACGCGGTGCACAAGCGGCGCTTCCTGGCCAAGCCCCGGGTCGTGGTCTGCGTGCCGTCGGGGATCACCGGTGTCGAGCAGCGTGCGGTGGAGGAGGCCACGATCCAGGCCGGCGCCCGGGCGGCCTACATCATCGAGGAGCCCATGGCGGCGGCGATCGGGTCGGGCCTGCCCGTCCACGAGCCTGCCGGCAACATGGTCGTCGACATCGGTGGCGGTACCACCGAGGTGGCCGTCATCTCGCTCGGCGGCATCGTGACCTCCCAGTCGATCCGCATCGGTGGCGACGAGCTCGACGAGTCGATCATCGGCTACGTCAAGAAGGAGTACTCGCTCATGCTGGGCGAGCGCACCGCCGAGGAGATCAAGATGGCGATCGGCAGCGCCTTCCCGCTGCCGGACGAGCCCCACGCGGAGATCCGCGGCCGTGACCTGGTCTCCGGCCTGCCCAAGACCATCATCGTGTCGGCCGACGAGATCCGGAAGGCGATCGAGGAACCGGTCAACGCCATCGTGGACGCCGTCAAGAACACCCTGGACAAGACCCCGCCGGAGCTCGCCGCCGACATCATGGACAAGGGCATCGTGCTCACGGGCGGCGGCGGGATGCTGAAGGGTCTCGACGAGCGACTGAAGCACGAGACCGGGATGCCGATCCACACCACGGAGAACCCCTTGTCCTCCGTCGCCATCGGGTCGGGCAAGTGCCTCGAGGAGTTCGAGGCCCTGAAGAAGGTCCTGGTGTCGTCCTCACGCCACTGATCGCGGGAGCCGCCCACCACGGGCGGCCGGACGGCCGGTGAGCTGCGGGCCGAGGTGGAGGAGCGGTGTTCCAGCGACGTCGGGTGCGCCTGCTGCTCGCGCTCGTCGTCGCGGTCGCGATCGCGCTGGTGACGGTCGATTTCCGCAGCGGGGATGACGGCGGTCTCCATCGTCTCCGCGGGGTGGCGACCTCGGTGCTGCGCCCGATCCAGGACGGGGTCGGGGTCATCGTCAGGCCCTTCAGCGACGGGGCCGGGGCGGTCGGTGATCTGTTCGCGGTGCGGTCCGAGAACCGCGAGCTCCGCGCGCGCGTCGAGGCCCTCGAAGAGCGACGGCGCGTGCTCGACGACCTCGAGCGGGAGAACGCCGAGCTCCGGGACCTGCTGGCGATCGCCGACCGGACCGAGCTGCCGACCGTCACCGCCCGGGTCGTGGCGCTGGCGCCCTCCAACTTCGAGTGGACGGTCACGATCGACGTCGGGGCCCTCGACGGCGTCGAGCGTGGCATGCCGGTCGTCGACGGCGACGGGTTGGTGGGACGGATCATCCAGGTCACCCCGAACGCCTCCCGGGTCCTGCTGGCGATCGATCCGAGCTTCTCCGCCGCGGCGCGCACCGCGCAGACCGGTGAGGTGGGGGTCCTCGACGGGCGCGGTGGCGACCCCATGGTGCTCCGACTCCTCGACCCTGCGGCGGTCGTGGACGTCGGCGACCCGATCGTGACCTCGAGCTACCAGGGCGGGGTGTTCCCGGCCGGCATCCCCATCGGCACCGTCGCGCAGGGCACCGAGGAGACCTCTCCACTGGCCCCTGAGGTGCAGGTCAACCCGTACGTGGACTTCACCCGACTCCACCACGTGGTGGTGGTGTTCACCACCGGCGTCGAGGACATCCCGCCCTTCGAGGGCACCGACGGGTTCGACTTCCGCCGGCCGCCCGTTCCGTCCCTGCGCGACCCGGGAGCCACCGACGGGGGCGAGGACGGTGAGGACGAGGACGGTGAGGGCCAGGGCGATGAGGACGACGGGGCCGAGGACGGTGAGGACCAGGGCGCCGAGGACGACGGACCCGGGACCGGCACCGACGAGGCCGACGACGCACAGGCGTCGCCTCCCCTGCGCGGTGCCGCGGTCACGGGGCCGTGATCGCCCGCGCGGTCGTGGTCGGCCTGCTGTTGCTGGCTGCGGTCGTCCTCCAGACCGCGTTGTTCCCGGCGCTGACCCTGTTCGGCTTCCGACCCGACCTGCTGCTGCTGCTCACCGTGGTGCTCGCGACCCGTGACGGTGCCCTGGCGGGGGTGCGGGTCGGGGCCGTGGCGGGGCTGATGGCTGACCTGCTGGTGAGCTCCTCGCCCGTGGGGCTCGGGGTCTTCGTCTACGGCATCGCCGGCGCGCTGGTCGGATGGTCCCGTCCCTACTTCGCGCCGACCTCGTTGACCGCGCCCCTGCTGCTGGCGGCGGCTGCCTCGGTCCTGGGCACGGCCGCCTACGGGGTCCTGGCCTCGCTGCTGGCCGACGAGAGGGTCGGGGCGTCCCTGGTCCTGCAGGGCGCGATCGCGGTCGGCCTGTACAACACGCTGCTCGCACCCGTTGCCGGTGCCCTGGTGCGCCGCATCAGCGAGGCGTTCCCGCTGCGGGGTGCGGGGACCGAGTGACCCGGTCGGCGGCGCGGAGCTGGCTGGTACCGTCGTCGTGCGCGTTCCGGGGGACGTGGCTGCGTGACTGGGCAGCGCCGGCTCCGGAGCGGACGCCCGTCCGGCACCCGGGCGGTGCGTCGGTGCATCCACCACCCCTCCTGGCTCAGCCGGCTCGAACCCCAAGGGTCCCACCACGCCATGGCGATCCCCTCCTCGGAGTCCTCCTCCGTACTCCGGCTGACCTTCCTGGCCGTCATGGTCATCACCCTCTTCGTCGCGTTGTTCGCCCGGCTGTGGTTCCTCCAGGTGATGGCGGGGGACCGGTACGTGGAGCTGGCCGACAGCAACCGGCTGCGGACGGTGATCACCGAGGCGCCGAGAGGCGAGATCCTCACCGCCGACGGGCAGGCACTGGTACGCAACCGCCCGGCGCTGACCATCTCCGCCGACCGCCAGGTGCTGCTGGACGCCGCGGGCGACCCGGTGGACGAGGAGGCCGAGCGGGTCATCGAGCGGCTCGCCGTCCTCCTGGAGCTCGAGGTCGACGAGGTCCTCGAGCGGCTCGCGAGCCAACGGCGCAGCCCCTTCCGTCCGGTCCCGATCGCGATCGACGTCAGCCCGGAGATCGTGTTCGCGGTGCAGGAGCGACGTGAGCTGTTCCCCGGGGTCGTTCCCGAGACGCTGCCCGTGCGCGAGTACCCCCACGGGACCCTCGCGGCCCACCTGATCGGCTACATCGGGGAGATCTCCCAGCAGGAGCTGCTGCGACCGCAGTTCGCCGACTACCGGGCCGGTGACCTGGTCGGACGTTCCGGCCTGGAGCAGAGCTACGAGTCGGACCTACGGGGGGTCGCGGGCCAGCGACGGCTCGTGGTCAACGCCCGCGGTGACGTGCTGGACGTGCAGAGTGACCGGGAGCCGGCGCAGGGCGCCGACCTGGTGACCAGCCTCGACCTCGACCTGCAGGTGGCGACCGAGCAGCTGCTGGAGGACGGCATGCTCGCCAGTCGCGAGATCCGCCGCGACGACGGGCAACTGCTGCCCTCCACCGCCGGGTCGGCGATCGTGCTGGACGTTCGTACCGGTGCGGTGCTGGCCATGGCCTCCTACCCGACCTACGACCCCCGCGAGTTCGTCGGTGGGGTCAGCCAGGAGTACTTCGACCAGCTGGCGGACCCGGAGAACGAGCGCCCCTTGGTGAACCGGGCGATGAGCGGGCTGTACCCACCGGGGTCGGTGTTCAAGACCGCCTCGGGAGCGGCCTGGGTCGAGGCGGGTCTGGTCACCCCCCGGAGCACCGTGGAGTGCGCCCCGGCCTTCGAGCTCGGTGGCAACACCTTCCGGAACTGGAACCGCGGCGTGAACGAGGGGATGATGGACCTCTCCGACGCGCTCACCCGCTCCTGCGACACCTACTTCTACGAGCTGTCGTTCAACCAGTGGTTGCGCGAGGAGAACGCCGACGAGCCCGACGAGGTGCTGATCCGGGTCGCCGAGCGCTTCGGCTTCGGGGTCACCACCGGGATCGACCTCCCCGGTGAGCCATCGGGACGCGTCCCGGGTCGCCAGTGGCGCTTCGACTACTGGGTCGCCAACCGCGACAACTACTGCCGGCAGGCGGACCTCGCCTCCCCGGGGTCCTACGCCCGTGAGCTCTACAGCGACCTGTGTCAGTTCGGGGCGGCGTGGCGCGGCGGCGACGCGGTGAACAGCTCCATCGGCCAGGGCGACGTGCTGTCCACCCCGCTCCAGGTCGCCGCCTCCTACCAGGCCGTGGCCAACGACGGGGTGCTGCTCCGTCCCCACCTCGGTGCCCGGGTCGTCGCGCCCGACGGGACCGTGCTGCGCGAGATCGAACCCGAGGTGGTCGGTGAGCTCGGGGTCAGCGACCAGACCCTGCGGGTGATGCAGGAGGGCCTGGAGCGGGTGGTGATGACCGACCGCGGGACCGGGAGCTCTGCCTTCCGGGGGTTCCCCCTCGACGAGATCCCCGTGGCCGGCAAGACCGGGACCGCCGAACTGCGGCCCAAGGTCCCCTACGCCTGGTTCGCCGGATACGCCCCCGTCGACGACCCGGAGATCGTGGTCGTGGTCAACGTCGAGCAGGGCGGCGGTGGGTCCCAGACCGCCGCGCCGATCGTCCGCAACATCATGGCCCACCACTTCGGCATCGTCCTGGCGGAGGACGCGGAGTTCGAGGCGGGGGAGGAGATCCTCGACTGACCGGACCGGCGAGCGGGATCCGCTCGTCACGCGCCCGTCACGCGCCCGTCACGCGCCCGTCATGCGGCCGTCACCCGGCCGGCAGCCCCAAGCAGTAGACCGCAGACAGGAGGAGGTGAGCGATGGACGTCGGCTACCGACAGGATCCGGACCAGCGGCGTGCCCGGGAGCACGTGCAGTCACGGTGGATGGAGGTCTACGAGCCCGTCCGGCACCTCGATCCCGTGCTGGTGCTCACGGCCCTGGCGCTGACGGTCATCGGCCTCGTCGCGATCTACAGCGCCAAGCTCGTCGCGTTGACCTCCCAGGGCCTGCCCACCAGCCTGTACGTGTCTCGGCAGCTGCTGGCGCTGGGGATCGGCGTCGCGGTCATGGTGGTGGTGGCGGTGGTGGACTACCGCCACGTCCGCATCTACGCCCCGGCGGTGTACCTGGTCTCCGTGCTCCTGCTCGGGGTCGTGCTCTCCCCGGCCGGGACCGCCTTCGGTGGCGCGCAGCGCTGGATCGTGCTGGGCGGGTTCCAGCTCCAACCCTCCGAGCTCGCGAAGCTCGCGGTGCTGATCACCGTGGCGGCGATCCTGCACGAGGCCAACCGGCGGCCCGGGCTCGGGGTGGTGCTCGGCGCGCTGGTCGTCACCCTGATCCCGACGGCCCTGGTGTTCCTCCAGCCCGACTTCGGCACCTCGATCGTGTTCGTCTGGACCACCGCGGTGCTGTTCCTGCTCGGTGGGGTGCAGGCGCGCTACCTCGCAGGGCTGGCGATCGCCGGTGCGGTGGCCGTCATCGTCGCGATGCAGACGGAGGTGATCCAGGCCTACCAGGTCTCACGGCTCACCGCCTTCCTCAACGCCGGGGACGCCTCGGCCGCACGGACCGCCGCCTTCCAGACGCGCCAGTCCCTGATCGCCGTGGGCTCGGGCCAGTTCGCCGGCAAGGGGCTGTTCGAGGGGACGCAGACCTCGCTCTCCTACGTGCCGGAGAACCACACCGACTTCATCTTCACCGTGATCGCCGAGGAGTTCGGCTTCCTCGGCTCCAGCGTCGTGCTGGGGCTGCTGCTGGTGCTGGTGTGGCGGGGCTTGAGGATCGCCATCCTGGCCAAGGACACCTTCGGCATGCTGGTCGCCGGCGGCATCGTCGCCATCCTGACCCTGCAGGTGTTCGTCAACGTCGGCATGACCATCGGCATCATGCCGGTGACCGGGCTGCCCCTGCCCTTCATCAGCTACGGGGGCACCTCGCTGATCGTGTGGTTCGGGATGATCGGCCTGCTGCTCAACATCCACATGCGGCGCTTCTGA
>Ga0207421_10003610_pt1 | contig 18323 bp, 22 predicted proteins | sample SodLakKL_010_SED_4_FD_187542 | JGI IMG/M metagenome (GOLD analysis project Ga0207421, IMG submission 187542) | Alkaline sediment microbial communities from Lake Tanatar, Kulunda Steppe, Russia - 8KL_010_SED (SPAdes) (version 2) | ecosystem: Environmental > Aquatic > Non-marine Saline and... | reverse complement strand
ATTCCCCACCGCCTAATAATATCTTTAAATAGGTTGATTCCTTTGTCAGTGTGCGTGTGCCAGTTCCATAACCTGTAACCCATTTATCCTCGCCATCACCTAAATTATATTGTGTTTCGCCCCGTATGCCTGGTAACGCCACCCAGTCTGCACCGTTGTAATAATATGCCCTTTTATATGGTGAATGGTAAAACATTCTACCCGTTGCCGGGGAACCCGGAAAATTTGTTCTTACTTCAAGTCTAAATTCTTTAGAAGAATCTTTCCGTAAATCTATTCCAGCAAGAACAGCTTCGTCATATTGAGTTTCCATTTGATTTAACCGTGCAGCAGTAATTGCTTTCGCTTCGTCCCAGCTAACTTTAGAATAGGCCATTTTACGCCTCCTTAATAGGCCACCAATTTGTGCCTGACGAACAATACATTAATCCGTCATTACTGTTAAAATATACCCTTCCCTCTGCGTGTGTCGGGGCAGATGATAATACTTCTACCTTTATTTCCTCATTAACAGCTACCCTGAAAGAGTTATTCTGCCAATGCTCCATAATTGTGCTGTATTGAGAATCCATATTATTTAACCGGCTTGGCGATATCGGAGTTTGAGCTTCCCATGTAGTTTTTTCGTACATATTACCAGCTATCCTTTCTACTTATTTCTATCGTTTCAACATTCGTTTTCTGGTGTGGCATATATTCATTAACTACTTCTATAACCTTTATCCCTGTTCCTTCCTCGATTGTAGCATTATAACCCCCATACCAGTGTATTTCCTGCAGTTCGCCAATCGCTTCCAAGGGGTTTAAATATACCATCGTTTCAGGATCGCTTTCCATGTTTTCCCTTGTTGTCATTTGCTTCCTTAATGCTACACTACCATCAACAACAAATTCTGCGTACTTAATTCGGTCTTCATAATCATACATCGGATATAAGTCGCTGGCCGGAGTTGCTTCATCTTCCGGGTATAATGTTTTTAATATATTATTTAATGCTGGCTCGGTATTCCAATCGTTTTTTTCATAACTCCAAAACTGCACCAGCACTTCATCTTCGCCGATATTTCCCCTGACAACATCTCGTTCCTTTGCAATGTCACCAAAGAATGATTGCCATGATCTTTCTGTTGGCCCATATACTGCAGTTATAGTATAATTTAAATAGTTAACATTTCCCGGATCACTTATAGCTACATGCTCAACCAGCATTTCAACATTATCTACCCCGTATTCAGGAATATCAACCGGCACTAAATGGCCCGGCGCTATATCGTTTAACAAGGTTGTAAAGGTTATTTTTTTCCCTTTAATTGCATATTTTTCTAACTTGCGGTTCCCAACATCAAAGGCTGCCTTCCTGCTGGTTAGATCGCTTGCGTTTAGCACCTTCTCAACTCGGCCGGTTCCATCGCCCTCAATAGCCTGCTTCTCCAATATAGCTTCCTTGTCTTCCGTTTTAATAATAATATCTATTGCTCCATAATACTTTACCCTTACCCTGTCGGTGCTTGTTAGGATCTGATCTTCCCTGTGCTGCGTTACTGTTTCACCTAATTGCTCCCAGAACCATGCCGGGAAATAAAAATCCAAGTCATTGTTCGTGCCTGCCGATGTTGTTAAGGTAATATTGTTCGTATCTACAACAGTGTCAACTATATACCTTGTGCTGTTAATTACCATAATTTTTCCAACCATGCGGTCGGTAAATTCAGATCCATCTGTTCTAACTACCGATGTGCCGTCAACGTTACATTTTCCGGTTCGCTTTTCTTCTAACCCTTTAATTAATACCATCACGTCTTCCCATGCCGTACCGTAATTAAGGGCTATTTCAGGCTTCCTTGCTACCCTGTAACCTAACGCAAAGTCGTGCTTTTCTCCATCGCCGAACTGTATTTCAATTTGTTCATCGGTAATATCCCGGCAACCTCTAACCCACTGCACATTCCTATACTTATGGTTACTAATATCTGTAGATAAGCTATCTTTAATTATATCGCCTAAAGTTATCGTTTTACCGTAATTAAAATGTTCACGTTTCACGAAATACAAATTTTTGTTAGGCTCAATTTTCCACCATGCCCCGGCAGCTTCCTCCAATGCATCTAAGGCACTTGCTGCAGTAACATAATTTAATACTACCTGCTCTAAATTATCAAAACTGTCCACGCTGGTATCTATAGTGTAAGTAGACACAAGTTCCGGCTGTAAAAATGACTGGCCTTCGCCACCTTCAATATATTTTACCCCTTCTTCTTCCAAATACTCGTCAATAATTGCCTTAACTACAACGGCCGGATCTATATCGTCATAAGCCATTGCCACTATTCTTTTATCGGCCAAATAATGCCAGTCCACAAAATCTAAATGATGAAACTTTGCATTACCTCTTAATTCAGGATCACAATCCCACACTACACCACCAAACACGGCTTTATTGTTACTAACAATTAACACCGGCTGGCCTTTTTCAAAATTTTTTATCCCCTCTAAATCAGGCACAATACAACTTGCCGTTGACCGTTCGTTAATACTATCTTCGATCTCAAGTGATTGCTTTAAATAATATTCTTTTTCGCCTGAAATATATAACTGTGCCATACTATACTCCCGTCTTTGCTATAATGTCTTTCGTTAACGGCTGCCCTACTGCCTTTGCAATGGTTTTCCGGTCAAGCTGCAGGTAGATATTCGCCGTACCATAACCTCCGGCCCCAACTGCTGCACCGTCTAACGCACCAGCTAACGATGACCTTAACTGACCTTCGGCTTTACGCATACCACCCATTAAATAATCGGCAAAATCAGGTTCGTCTTTTAAAGGCCCTTCTTTGGCCGGGCTGAATGGCAGTAAATTCCTGACACTTTGCACAACATTGCTGGCTGCATCTTTAACCCTGCTGGCAGCCCCTCTTATTCCATCTGCAAGGTTGCTGACAATATTCTTGCCGATCTCCAGCATTTTGCCCGGCAGACCTCCTATTATATCTGTTACTGCTTTAAATACGTCCTCTGCTGCTGACCTTGCTGCTGACAGCATGTCGCTGCCCCATGATACTGCATTGTCAACAATGTTGCTGAAATAATTGCGAATATTGCTTGCAATGTTGCCAATTATTGTGTTAAGAAAATCTAAAACCTTTTGCCATAACCCCTGTATAAAATCATACATACCACCAAAAGCAGCGGTCAGGTGATCGCCTACTGCTTTAAGGTCGCCCCTGAACAAGGCCTTTATAGCTTCCCAGATGTTTTTATAATATGATAATACCTTATCCCATATATCGGTAATAAAATCCCAGATCCTGTTCAACCAGTCTTTAACTGTGCCAAATACTTCTTTTGTGCTTGTACCAAATAGGCCTAATATGCTATCCCATATACCGACATAAAAATCTAATATGCTATCCCATATACCGGTAATAAATTCTTTAACACTGTCAAGCCAGCCGGTTATTATACCCTCGCTATCTTCCGATCCTCCGGTAAATATGCTTTTAATTGAATCCCAAACACCACCAAAAAAGTCCGTTATCGCTCCCCATATTTCGGTTGCCTTGTCCTTGATCCATTCCCAACTTTTAGCCAGCCATTCGGATACCTGATCCCAGTTTTTCCATAGCAGGACTATAGCTGCTATTAACCCGACAATTAGCAGGACAATCCATGTAATAGGGTTCGCTAATAATGCTGCAGTAAAGGCCCATGTTGCTTTCACGGCCCCTAATAATGCCGGGATCATTGCCTTGCCTGCGAAAGCACCTAACGCTTTAATGCCACCGCCAAGTGAACTTAATACCGGTATCGCACCTGACATAACGAAGCCCCACTGGCCGACCATTTCAATCTGCTCACCGTACTGATAAGTTATCTCACTTAATTTTTGCTGAAATTCAGCCCAAGGGCCAGTCCTGACGGTATCGGCCATGTCTGCAGTTAGGCCATCGGCGCCAGCTATCCGTTCGTTATATTCTCCTAATTCTTCACTTGATACATTTAATATTTCATTAAGTTTATCCTGATCCCCACCGGCTTCTTCAACGGCCCTTCTAAACTCCCTAACTGCTTCCTGTCCTGTATAGCCCTGATCCTCTAACATTTCAATATAGGCAACCGAATCGTCAAGATCCATATTCATAGCATCAAGTTCATCGGGAATACGTCCTAAATTTCGCTCTAACGTGCCTAAAGGAATACTGGTTTTTTCGGTTACATAAGTAAGTGTATCAATATGTTCGTGGGCTTCTTCCATCGGTATATTAAACGCACCTAATACCTTTTCGGCTGTACCTATCGCATCGGTAATATCACGGCCGGTTGCATCGGCAAACTGATCCATTACCGGCAGGATATCCCGGAATTGTTCTTCGGTATCGTAACCCATTTCAACCAGTTTTTCCATGCCTGCATGGACATCTTCTATTGGAAAAGTAGCATCGGTTAAATCTAATGTCATATCCCTTATTGCATCACCACCAAGACCGGTTACTGTACCCAGCCGGTCGGTCATTTCGTTTAATGGTTGCACCTTTTGTGCCATTGCTGTGGCAGCAACGCCCCCGGCCATCATGGCCCCTTTTACCATGTTAGCAGGCGACATTATTCCCTGCAGCCCGCCTTGAGTTTCGCCAAGGGCCTGCTCGCCACCACTGGCATCACCGCTGATCCTTAATACCAGATCACCTAATATGGTCGACATTAATGTTTAACCACCTTTTCAACTCCAAAACCCTGCAAACTGGCCCGGCCTTCTGCCAGATCCTCAATATCAATGTCAGTAACATTGCTTTTCTTTTTGGTTCGCTGCTGCCTGCGTTCTGCTGCAGTTCTAACAAATAAATACAGTAATTCGTAGGTTAATTCTTCCTCTATCTTGTTAACAGTATAGGCCGGGTATTCCTGCATAAACAGGTCAAACAGCTTTACTTCTGCTTCGCCTTGTTCATAATTGTTCCCATCTTGCCGAGGCTGGCCATTTTGGAGATCCACGGAAAATTTACCTGCACAGCCACCCCCATAACTTCCTGCAGTTCGGCTTCGGTCACATTTTCTTCGATCCATTCAGTCTTTTTATTGGCAAATTCCGGTATCGCCATTTTAACCAGTTCAATTATATCTTCATCGAAAAAACTGGTTACCGTGTCCACAATACCGTTAATGTCGCCTGCATTTTCAAGCTGTCCTGCCCTTGCAATAGCTTCCATGATTTTGCCCCTGAACTGCCGGGCATGTTTAATAACAAGGGGCTTGACCTCGAAGGTCTCGCCCCCGAGGACTACCTTTTCACCTTCCCTGCTCAATACTTTATCCGCTGGTCGCTTGCTCATACTGATCCTCCTTAACCGGTTTCTTCCGCAGTTTCTATAGTAATTTTGCCTAAACGCTTACCGGCATCTTTGGTCATGTCATTAATTGCCCTAAACTGCACCCCAAAACCTGTCGGATCGCTTTTTTGAAATTGCGGGTCCATGTCGGTTACTGCTACAACCTTATATAATTCGATAATAATATTCAGGTTGCTGTTATGCCTGCGTGGTGCAGTATAGGTCAGTTTGCGGTCAAACATTTCAAATGATCCACCGAACGATAACTCATCTAACCCTTTTTGAGTTGTACCGGCTGCAGTAGTTTCAATGGTTCCGTGTCCTAATGCTTCCCGGATATGCTCGGCAGATGCTTCCAATGAACTAACACTTAAGGTACATTCTTCGCCGGTAATATACCCTCCGGTTGCACCAATGGCTTCAGCTATTTCTATAAACTCCACATTTCTGCTTATAGCAAGCGTGGCCCCTTCTTCGGTTGCTTTATATTCGACATCATCGTCCGTTGAGTTGTTATCTTCTACCTTTAGCTGCCCGGCTCCAACATGAATGTTCTGTACAACAGTGTCCATTACTTATTAACCTCCTTTTCCTTCTCAACCTGCATTACTTCAAAGCGATGGCCGTTATCTTTGGCCTGCTTTAATTGTGGTTGAGATATTTCATCGGCCTTGCCGTTCCTTTCAAACGTTTTACCGCCTACATTGTATATCTGTGACGGCCCTTTGTAGATAGCTTTCAAGACGATACCTCCTTTAATCAGCAACTATTTCCTTGACCGAAAACTCGATCCGGCAGCCTTGCACCAAAAAATGACCGGCATCAAAAACCCCTGTGTATAACGTATTCCCGATCCTGATGTCATGCCAGCCACTACCCCATGCTGGCCTTAATATATTTCGCATGGCTTCGGCATAACGCATCACGTATCTATGCAGGTATTCGATATTTACTTCGCCGATAAAAGCCCAACAATATAATTCGTGCTGCTGTTCTTCGTATCCTTCCTGCTGCGATACTGTATTAGTATTCCGGGCATCAAATGTAATGGCCGGAAGCTGTGCCAGTAGTTCCTCACGGCCCACATAATTGCCGACAAGGTAACTGTCAGGCTCAGGAGTGCCTTCCGGTAACTTGGTGCTTATGTCTGCCTGTATCAATTCGCTGGCCTTGTCAATAGCCTGCTCTATGCTCATAGCTAACTCCTTATAAGGTCGGTTCGCCTAATGCCTGCATATCTTCCCATGTAACCTGCCGGGCAATATCAACCCATCGTTTTTTCTGCGGATCGGTTAATTCAACAACCTTTCGTTTCGGCATTTTATAGGTTCCTCGCTGGTGAAATATAGCATAACCGATCGATGTTCCGATCCACATTTCAGTTTCCTTGTAATCAAAAACATGGTCGCCCCCTTCGCTGGTTAATGATGTCCTTAACTCACCGGATCTGGTCAGTATAGGCTGCCCGGGATAGTATAGCGATTTCCATTCTGCATATTTTGGCGATAAGGCCTGCCATTTTGCCCGGCCTTCAAAAGCCCCTTCGCTTGCAAATACATTTTCCTGTGTTTGGCGAAAGTCGTTGCCCCACTGTTCAAATATACTGCGGTAGTCTGCAATAATATTCCCGGCCAGTTCAAAAAACCTCGACAACTGCTGTTCACCGTCTATTTCAAAGTTTAAATTAACCTGTGTCATTTACCATTGCTCCTTATCCAGTTCCCAGATACGATCCGGGGCTTCTGGCTGGCTGGTATAATTGTAGATACCACTGGTTGCAGTTCGTTTGGCGGTATTCTCAAGGGTCAGGTCGCTGTTTAATATACTGGCTATATAGCTGTCGGCCGAATTTTTCCAGCCTTCAACAATGGCCGGTAAATCTCCCCCGGCCTGCACAATTAAAACCTTTGCAGCTTCATAAGCTGCCAGCCTTGCCGATGCATAAGTTAAAATTATCTGATCGTTGCTGTCTGTTACCGGCACATTATAGATCCGGCCTATTTTAGCGTCTATTACTGCATCGGCTTCCTTGATCATGCTTTCGATATCGTCATTGGTCAGCTTTGATGAACTGCTAAAGGTAATCCATTTTATTAGTCGCTGAACATCGCTAACTTGAGAATACATAGCAGGCTCCTTTTATGCTTGAATTACTAACACATTAACTTCATAAGGCTGCGAAATGGTAACTGAACCGGCTGTTTCATTTGCAACTAATACCTGCACCGTATTGGCTGCACTTACATAACCGGTTACAATTAAATCGCTGGCATCTTTATTGATTGATGCTATTACAAGGTCGCCTAATGCAGCACCGGTCACGGTAACTTCTACCTTTTCTTGATTGCCTGATGTAACCGTTAAATCTGCAGACGTTTCGCTGGCACTACCGACAAGGAACTTATCTACCTTGTTTGCTGCAGCATTACCACCAACCCATAATCCGGATCTTGCTATTACATGCCCGGCGTTCATTTTTAACCATCGCTGGACTTTACCCTTAAAAGCCATTAATTACATCTCCTTCTTGGCCGGTTGCTTTTTAGCAGGCTGTTCCTTCTGCTTCACGCAACTACTTTTAAAGCTGTCCGGTATAATGCTATCCGGCACCGTGTCGCCGTACTTGTAAACCTTGCCGTCAGCTTTTAGCCTTGATCCTTTTTTAGTTACCTTCCACATACTAATTTCCCCTTTTCAGCAAGGCCCCGGCAGAACCGGGGCCATCGTTTTATTAAGCAACTGCATTTTCAATCATGTAACCTAATGCACTTGCAGTAATTTTCTCATCAAAGCACATAAAGCCTTCGATCTTGTCGCTGTGATGATCTTCATCTCTCCACCTGCGAATGCCCCTGATCTGTCCGTCCCTCGGCCACACAAAAGTATAACCGGCCGACGGAGTTTCGAGCGCAGGCGATGGCGGCACAACGCCGATCCAACAATGTTTCCCCCATACATGGTCAAAGTTATCGCTTGCACCACGCACAGCATTGTTATACAGGGCCTTACCTACATAGATCCTGTCAATATCAACTAACTCCTGCAGGATCTGCAGACTTGAAACCCTTGTATTAGTTACTGCCATCCGGTCAGTAATGTCCGGGTGATGCTTTAATTTACGCCATGTCGGAAGGCCTAATACCATTGTGTTAGGCGGCACACCGGTTGCATCTTCAACCGCTTCAATACCGGTAACTATGTCATCGATCGGATCGCTGTTATCATAATCGCTCCACTGGTCGGTACCGGACAACGTGGTATCGTTATCCCAGTTGCTGGTATCCATTATCTTATCGGCAACTGCTTTTTCCAAGGTCAGCAGGATCTTATCGGTTACATAGTTAGCCTTTGCAGCTTCCATTCTTAACACAGCATCGGCATTATCGCGCACTTCGTCAGCCAATAAGGTGTGAAATGCCTTTTCTTCACAACTATAGCTGTCATCAGACAGGGTAAAACCTCCCCCTTCTGATGCTGTGCCGGGTGCCCTTACCTGTGCTTCGTCACGGAACCATTCGCCACGATCAAATATATAATACTTGCCAGACATACCGTCAACCTGTACTATTGGCCAGACTTGCTCGGCAATATACATGCTGTTACGGTACGCTATGCTCATGTTAGTTAATACTGGGTCAACTCTTACGTCACTGGCTGTAGGATTCACTTAAATTGCAACTCCTTTCCTAAAAGATTTTATTTAACTGTAATCGCCTGATTCCCCACCGGGAATAAGCAGTACAGGACATTGCTCACCGGAACTTGCCCCGGCCAATGCCACACCAAACGCACGATCCTTATCTGCTGCTACTGGCTGTGCTACACCAGAACCGTTTGACCGCAATAACTGGCCAGCCGTTATCGTATTCCCGGCTTCTACCTGCGATTGGCCCATTACTGCAACCTCGGCATATTCATTCGCATCTGGTTTATTAAGCAAAACACCAAGACATGCTTCACCGGCATTGCCATCGGCAAGGTTAACCTGCCGGTCGCCGGTTAATTTAACCAGTTTAAATTGATGTGTTGACAGGTCAGCTTCGGCCTTCATACTAATTGCCAATATTTTAATATTCGGCATTTAATTCCGCTCCTTTCGTAAAGGGTTTAATTCCCTTAATGGCGCCGTTCTTCGTCAACCTTTTTCCAAAGATCGGGGTTTTCGCTGGCCACCATCCGGGCTGCTTCTGCATACTGCAGTCCTTCGGCATCTTTCATTTTTTCTTTGATCTTGCTTTCATAAAGTTCAATACTGCTTTCGCTTTGCTGGTTACTGCCATGTTCGCTCAAGTCAATAACCGGCGACAAGGCTTCAATAATGCCTTTAGTTCCTTCCGGGTCCTTAAAGTACATCGGCTTAAACTTTTCGGCCTGCTTTGCTGTCAATTTGCCTTCGCTCATTGCCTTTGTCTTAAGCTGTTCCCAGTTAGATTCTTTGGTTTGTGCTTCCAGCGTTGCGATCCTTTCCGATAAGGTCTGGCTTTCATCTTCTTTAGCCTTAACCTTTTCGTTAAGTCCTTCTATCGCCTGCAGGGCTTCATCTGCCCCTGCTTCTTCGCTTAATTCAAGTTTTTCATACAGGCCACTTACTACATCTTTAAGTTCACCATAACTATCGGCCAATGCAGTAACAACCTCCTGCTCGGTTGCATCTTCTGACAACTGCAGCAACTCCCTAATTTCCTTCAGTTCCATCAGATCATTTCCTCCTTCCGTTTTATGGTTATAATTATCCGGCTCATTACCGGATTTACCCGATGTGAAGATACGATTTTCCATTAATGCTATTTCCTGATTGGTTATTTCTTCTGCTGTGGCTTCATCAAGCAGTACTGGGGCCATTCCTTTAATAAAAGGTCTATTAGTTAATGCTCCACCAAACAAAACATTCTTGATCTGGTTTCCAGTTTCGGCGTCTTTGTAGTTAAACGTAAATTCGGGGCTAAAGTATCTAAATATCTTGCTCTTGATCAACTCCTTGCCAGTTGGTGTCCATTCAATTTTGGCCATTAAACGAACAGCAATGCCGGTATCTTCTTTTCGTAACTCCTTAAACCAGCCTGCTGCTCCATCGTCTGGTTTATGAGCCTGATCAACTGCGAGGTCAACCCCTCTGACGTTATTATAGAAATTTTTAATCATATTGTCAATTACAGGTTCAGTTATCTTAATTTTGCCGTATTGTGGATGATCCCATTCACCAGTTCTTAATATTTCAACCTCGTTAACATCTTCGTTTAACTTAACTACATTAACGAACCTATTCAATGCACCCATTCCTCCTTCCTGCAATAGCTGTTTCGCTTCCTCGCTGGCTTCTGCTGGCCAATGCCCCTTCGCATGCTTTACCCATGCAGCACAATAAGCCTGTGGGTTATCAACTTCACCATTCATTCGCTCCACGCAGGCAGTAAATGATTCAAAGGGAAATTCATCTGGGAATTGTAACTTGTTAACCTTATTTTTTCCTTTACTTTTACCGCCTGCATACGACCGGGCCTTTTTTATGGCCGTTTGTCTGTCACCATACTTCTTCAACAAATAGGCCAACTTTCCTTTATACCGTTTTAATGTACTTGGCATATACTACCCTCCTTTTTAATGATTATATCATTATTAACTACTGCATTTAAAGATCTTAAAGATCTTCCTGTAGTACGCAACCAGTACCGTACTATGTACTAGAGAGAGTTTATTAACAAAAGATCTTTACTTTATAGTTAACATTAACATTAATAAACGCTACAATGCCTGCTATATAAGGCTCTTCCGGTCTGGTAAATTTTAGGCGTTAATAAGTGCGTTAACAAGTTTTATTTATTAACGGTTTATTAATGCAATATTAACGTTAACAAGCTGTTAATAAACCTCCTGATATATCATGCTGCCATGCCTGTCAACCAGATCGGCCGGAGGGGTTTCCCATGTAGGATCCGGCTGCGGTTCTTCGTCTGGCCGTATATATACCCATACACACCGGCAATATTGGTGAACCTGTGGAGAGAATATGCCATAATCAGGGTTATCAGTTCTAATAATTAAGCCGTCCATCCAGCGACATAACGGACAGGTTGCATCATCTAATATAGCGCTATACTGGGCCAGCTTAACACCGGCCTTATCTGCTGCCTGCTGTCGGCCATCGTTAATGGCATCACCTACTTGTGCCGATGCTGTGGCCTTTAATTCTTTTTCGGCTCGCTCTTTAGCCTGTTCCCTTGCATTATAGATCGCTTCGTTTCCAGTTTTGCCTTCCTTTATGGCCCCTAATACTGCCATAACTGCCTGCGTTTTAAGTCTTTGTGCTAACTGATCCGCAGATGCAGCCGACTTAGCGTTCGCTATATTTCGCAGCTTGTTTGAAGTAGGCACGTCCTCGCTGTCAATACCTACTTCGCCGGATCCTTGCTCTTTACCAAACTCAACAAGATCCCTGTACTGCTGGCCCATAAACTGGCTAAACTCTCCCCGGTATCTTACCGGTATTTTGGCCAGTTCCGCATAATTGCCTTTCTCAACTTCCTTTCTGATCCGTTCAAACAAGTCCTCGATCTGCTTATCGCTGATCTCCTTGCCTTTAGCTATTAGCTTTTCTTCCTCACTATCCCATTTCTGCTCTATTTCTTCAAGGTTAACCCTTTTTTCCCAAGCCGTTAAATCCCTTCGCCACCTCCTTTCACCGGCTTCGCTAAAAGTTACCTTTTCCTTTAATGCAGTAGGTTCACTATTGCCTAAAGGATCTCCTTTCTCCGGCAACTCAAGCATATTGCGTAACCAGCTTTCAATATTTTCGTCCGGCACTATTAGCTTGCCAGCCACAAGATCCTTTAATACCTTTAGCAACTGTGTGCTTTCCTTGCCGATCGGCTCATAGTTAATAGTAGGATAACCGGCTACATCCCAGTTATACTCAACCAACTGCGGAATAGCGTAACTGTTAATTGTATTCTTTATATATTCTGCAGTAGCATTTAAGCACATTAAAAACATATCTGATTGATCACTCGACAAGGCATAACTGCCGACATCTTTACTGCCTAAATTAATAAACTGTGCCAGTATGGAACGCACCATCATGACATCGTGATGCTCAATAAATGGCAGGGCATCAGCAAGGCCTCTTTTACCTTCAAACAGATCCAATATAAAGCCGTGAGGTATTAAGGCCCCTCCTGCATCGGCCGACCTTAAATCCTCAACCAGCCTTTTGGCCCTATCGTAATCTTCTTCGCTGTAATTCTCCGGCAACTCCATAGTCGGCGTTCCTACATAGTTTCGCTCTATCCCTATATTGCTGATCTTATATAAAAAGTCTTTTATCTTCCAATGCTTATAAGCTGACCTTAACACCGACTGTCCTAACATGTCACCGGCTTCCATTCTATAAGAAAAAACAATCAGCTTATCAATAGGTATATTAATATGTTCATAGCTGGCTCCCTTAACCTTTAAATGTTTAATACCTTCCGGCCCACCATTTTCGTCATAGCGAAAGTCGGCAATGGTACGCTGTGGCCGTTGAGCAAACTTTTTCCACCGGACATAACCGTTTTTAACTTCAAATACTTTCTCGAATACACTATAACCGAACGGAAGCATGGTCAAAGCTACCCTTAAAAAGTCATCCCAATGCATGGTTAACCCTTTAGGCGGGCCTGCAAACAAATTTTCCTCTATGGTTTCGGCTATTTCAACATCTTTTGGCTCGTTACTAAAAGGCTTGACATACCACTTCGTTGACCTTAACGGTAACTCCATAACCAGCAGCATGGCCTGTGCCTGTGCATCGGATCTGCGCATTTTATCATACTGGTCTATGCTGGCTGGCCATTTAACCTCACGTAAATACTCACCACCACCAAAGGCACTAAACAAGGCCGAATGTGATTGCCCTACACTGCCGATCTCTTTCTTCATGGTTGCCTTCGTAACCGGCTCGGCCAGCTTTATATGACGTGATACCGTTGAAGGGTGTACCCCTAACCGGCTGGCAACCTGCTTTTGATTTAACCCTTCGCTTAATAGCTTATCAATGTCCTTTTTCATTACCAGTTAATAGCCTCCTTTGCGTGTGTGCTGCCTACACCGGTCATGTTTGATTTATGATAACGATGCTCTACATAAAGCATGGCAACCGAATCCCCCCAGTCCGGAGAAGGTAATCCCCGGCTTTTAATCTTATCCTTGCTCTCTAATTTTACTTTATCCGCACTTGTATATTCATATTTCCTGCTGCATAACTGCGATTGAACCTTCTTATTTGCGAATAACGGCCCAAAGGCCATGTCTGCCTTTAGCTTATCCGCTAAACCTTTCCACCATTCGGTACCGGCATCAACATATTTCTCCGGTTGCCTTGCTTTACTGCCTGCACTCATGTCGTATATTAACCAGTTGTTCGGTATTTCTCCGGTTGCCTTCATTTCCCTTAACCGATCCGGCACGCCACCGCCTAAACCTACTGCATCGCATTTTATTATAACCGGTAAAGACTTTTCGCCTAATATATCAAGCGACTTTTTAACGAAGGCCACCAGCTTTCCGGCTGCCGTCATTATGCCTAATGTTCCCAACTGATCCGCACTTAACGATTCCCAGTTAAAACCCAACTGACCATGCCTTGCAGTAAACACGCTCTCGTCATCACCATACCTTGCAAGGTCGGCAGCTACATGCAAAGGTTCATCTTTATCTACATTGTTAGACCATTCACCGGCACCGGCCTGATCTACTACATGCAGGGGTATAAATGTGTCCTGCAGGCTGTCCGGGAATTGGCCTAATATCCTTGACTTAAATAATGGGCTATCCTCTCCCCAATCAATTTTTGCGTTCTCTATATCTTCCCGGTTAATAAGGCCCGGCACTTTAATGCCTTGCCCTTGTAAATTAGGGGTATCATAAGCCGATATATAGGTAGTCCACCAATTTTCATTCTGGAATATTTGATAAAACTGGCCTTCTATTGTTGTCGGGTTGCCTATAGTTAACAGCCTGTGATGACCACCTTTTAATATAGAAAATATGCCTTCCCATACGCTCTCGCTTAACCCTGCCCCTTCATCAGCTATTACCAGTAAATAAGGGCTGTGAATACCCTGAAACGCTGTTGCATCATAGTCTTTAGATGAAAAACCCAGAGCAAAATGATCCTCCGCAAACCGCCATTCTTTGGTTAACAGTTCACCGCCTAACTTATTGCCCTTTTCAACTGCTTTATTGTAGGCATTATGTATCTCTTTCCATAAGATCCGTCTTACCTGCCGGTCTGTAGGTGCAGTAGTAATAACAATGGAAGGCGAATAAACGTTTAAAAACCATGCAGCAATGCGAGCAGCTAAAAAACTCTTACCGGCACTATTACAACTGGCCACACCTACCCTCGGATATACCGCTACCGCTTTGGCAACCTGCTCCTGCTTATCCCAAAAGGTTTCACCGGTTGTTTTTTCTAACCAGCGATTAGGATTCGCTGTCAGTATCGCCTTTGCTTGCTCGCTGCTCGTCAGCTTGTTGTAACGCTCGCAGAAACTCGCTGTCTGTGACAATGTTTTGCAACTCCCCGCTTATCTCATGGCTGGTTCTTTCTGTTTCCTCGCCTAACAATAAGAGCATGTTCTTAAATAATACATTAAACTCGAACATATCTTTGGCCTTTATCTCGCCTTTACGTAATCGATCCGCAAACTGATCCTTCCCAAATATAGCATAGCGGATCACCGTTAACAGTTCTGCTTTCTGATCAACGACACTTTTGTCTGTCCGCTTTTCCAGTTCCTTCGCATTGTTCTGATCCCTTAACTGAACTTTCTCCTGCCAGCCGTGTTTTTTGGCCCACCTTGCCACTGTCCTTTTGGTGACATTAAATTGTCTTGCCGTTGACATGTACGATCTTTCATTGCCTTGCTTGTAATAAAACTCAAAGGCCTGCTTCTCTCTCAAGGTTTCCATTTATTTCCTACTCCTTATATATAAAAAGTGTGCGGTTCTTTTTATATTATGCTTCTTCGTAAAATGTTCCGATTCCGACCTTGCCGTTATCTTTCAGCCAGCGAGCAAGATAGACAAAGGGTGTATCGAGTGCAGTAGTAACAATATCGAAAAGGTAAGAAACAGCCATCATTGAAACAACCATTTCTACCGGGAACACACCGTACCATGCTATAGAAGCGAATACAACTGCATCAAGGGTTTTGGTTATCCATGTGCTGGCATTATTAGAGATCCATATTTTACCCCAGTTTTTATCACGGAAATACCTGTACAAGTATATATCCGCTAACCCTGAAATTAAAAATGCTGTAAACGATGCTATTACGATTCTACCGGCAAACCCAAACACTGTGTGTAGATGTTCGTGCATTATGTCGGCTTCGGCCGGTATATAAAAAGTGACCAGATAGGCCATTCCCATCGCTGTGCCTGCAAAAAATAGGCCCATCCATACTGCTTTTCTGGCCACCTTTTTACCATAATTTTCGTTTAAAATGTCAGTGATTAAAAACGTTGATCCAAACAACATGTGTCCGGCTGCCAATGCCAGACCACCAACCATGCCATATTCAACCAGCTTAACCGATACAAGATTTAACAGAAATATCGATATTCCCATGTAGGCGAATAAGCCAATCTTTCCGAATACCCTGTAGGCCAGTGTAACAAGGCCGAATTGCACAAATACTGCGATAATCCATAACCACGAATTAAAGTCCATACTGAATTCCATTTTTTATTCTCCTCCAGTTTTTTTAGGTAGGGTCTTACACTACCCTTAGTTTTGTTTGGCCTTTATAGGCCCGGCAGTTTTTTGCAGGCTGCCGTTGAACCGCACACTTCTTATTTAAATGTTTCCATGTACTTCCCAAACTTAACCCATTCGTTAAAATTATGCAACGCAACTGCTCGTGATTTAAGTTTTGTTCCGGCCGGTTTCGCCTTTTTAATTATTCTGCTGCCATCAAAATAATATAAATGGCCTGATCTGTTACCGTAAAGCCATGCTGTACTATCAACCGAATCAAAAGGATATTTCAATACGTCCATTCCGGTGTAACCAAAAGCGTGAATTTTTGTTCCCTGCTCCCTTGCCTTGCTAATAAACCATAAAAAGTGTTTCTTTGTTTTATCTCTGGCCTTTTTATCGGTAATGCCACCTAATCCAATATATTTATATTCCTTGCACATATCTAAATAATACTGCTTGCCTCTGCCCGGGTGCCACACTACTAATGGCTTTATACCTGTTTCTGTTTCTAATACATTCCGCAGCTTTTCTACCTGCTTTAAACCTATTTGATTGTCTATGTCCATCTCAACAAACAACTTTATATTATGTTTATTTACAAATTCCGCATATTCCTTGGTGTAGCGATCATAGTCTACCGTTATATTGCCCTTATGGAAAGTTGCTGCCCCACTGTCAAGCATAAAACGATCCTTGTCCATGTTTTGCAGTAACCTTGCCACATACTTATTATTGCATGCATAATAATATGATTCCAGTATATTGGCTTCGCTCCAGTCTGCAAGGTTGCCGTTTTTAACGGTATGTTCACCAGCTAAAAATATTTTCATCTTATCATCGTTTCCCCTGCTTTCATTTATCACCTTCGCTAACAAGTCATTGCCTTCTGCGTTAATGTCGCCGTTGACATGCCGTTTTGCATCTACTATTAAGTCACATATATACCCGTACCCTTTAAGACCTGCTATATGCACTCTCATTGCTCAAATACATGGCCACATTCAGGACAGGTTATAACTTTAGGCTGGTTATCACCGGAGTTAGGATCTTCTTCAAAAAATTCGGCGCCGGGTTCATGAAACTGGGTCATTAATGCTTCTAAATGCTCCGTTTTAAAACCGGTCATTTCCAGATCCAACTCGCCGGTATCAATATAATTTTCGATCATATCTTTTAACATAGTATTGTCCATGTCGGCTAATTCAGCTATTCTATTGTCGGCTATGAGATCAGCGTATTCCGAAGCCTGCGATTCGTAATTTTGGTAATCTACCGGTACATCGGTTTCGCCGTTATACTCTGCAGCTAACAACCGGGCATGACCCCTTACAATCAGACCTGATCTATTACTTACCGTTATCGGTGTTCGCCAGCCTTGCCCTGCTATAATATTTGCTAACATTTCAACCTGCTCATCAGGGTGAGTATTCGGATTTTCTGGGTTCGGCTTTACCTCGCCGATCGGTACAAGCTGGTCAAATGCACAATATATATTAGTTCCTGCTGCTGTTACTCCCTTAACTTCCATAATAACGACCTCCTTTAATGTTAGGGATAGGCAAATTATATTTTTTTCTAAAGGTTATTCTTCCAATGGTATGTTCCTCGGAGTGATGTATGTAGCATAACGGCGGGCAATTTTCTTCGCTGTCCGGGCCACCTGATCCTACTGTTTTAAAGTGTGCAGGTACGCCCGGCCGGTTGCAATCCTTTACTGCACAGGGCTTGCCCCGGATCTTATCTAACACTGCTTCATCTTTTATGCGTGCAGGTTTTTTCAGCAATATTGGCAACTCCTTGCAATTATCATATTATATCTTTCGCTATAGGTCAACACTTCCCTGCAATATAACCATTATTACAGTTGCAGCAATGTTTTATACTTCTGTAAAATCAACGCAATGCGGTATATAAGGCTTGCCGTCCTCTATGTCCATCATTATCTTGCCTTCCGGGAACTTGTCCTCGTTAAACATGGCTTCTGCTATATCCGCTTCTATGCTGCATTCAGGGTTTTCTGCAGTTGCTACTTCCCAGCCGACATAATGCCTGCATTTAAAACAGTTTTTCTCTAAAAATAAACCGTACTCCGTGCCATTGCTAAAGGTTTCGACTACCACTGTCTTTTTCATTATTTACCCTCCCAATTTTTAAGTAGCGAATCAATTTCTTCCTTAGGTTTGGGAATCATTCAAATAGCACCCCCTGATCTGGGTCGCCTTTGTTACCCTTACCGCTTATCCACCATTCAAACA
>Ga0207421_10003609_pt1 | contig 18327 bp, 18 predicted proteins | sample SodLakKL_010_SED_4_FD_187542 | JGI IMG/M metagenome (GOLD analysis project Ga0207421, IMG submission 187542) | Alkaline sediment microbial communities from Lake Tanatar, Kulunda Steppe, Russia - 8KL_010_SED (SPAdes) (version 2) | ecosystem: Environmental > Aquatic > Non-marine Saline and... | reverse complement strand
TCCGATAAAATTCCTGATGAAACAGAGTTGTGGGTGCTTGAACCCCTCCATTGAATCTTTGGGTAGTTTTTGATAAGGAAGCAAAAATGAGTTACTTGTGAGCAGTGTGCTTGCTCATACAAACTTCGATCAATGTTAACCAGTACGTTTTTAGGAGGGATTATATTGGCGTACCCTTTAAGTTTGGATTATTTCCCATATGATTCAGTCAGTTGTTTTAAAGTGACCCTGGGCCAAATACCTATGACCGGAGGAAGAGGGCTTATCTGGCTAACTATGGTAAACTCTTTCAATAATAGCTGATAGGTAATTAAAAGAAAAAAGCTTAAGCAAATCACGATATATGCCCTTTTCAGATAGCACAAATTTAACATTTTCAAAAGACCTTCTTTTGAAAATGTTAAATAATTTTATAAAATATTAATAGTTTGGCAGGAACAACTGAAGTAATGTCGAAAATGCATATCAAGGTGTTGTCGCATTAGTTTTAATTTGCTGGCATCAGGTCGAAGAAGGAATTGGGGCTGGCAATAACATAAAATATTTTTGAAACCTCGATGAAATGTCAGCCCCTCCACAATACCGGAGGGGTGGGCTATGACGTTAACCAGGCAGAGTGTTTTTGAGAACAGCACCTTAGGTGAAACCAAGCTGGCAACTGAAAAAAACAGTCTCGAAATTTGCACTCTGGGTCAGTTTTCCGTAAAGCGGGGCGGTCGTCATCTGACAAATACAACCGGGTATCTTAATAAGTCCTGGATTCTCTTCCTGTATTTAATTACTCACCGTCATAAGTTAACTCCTCTTGAAACTATTCATGAACTGTTATGGGCTTCTGAGGAATGCCCGGATCCGAAAAAAAACGTCAAAAACCTGGTTCAGCGTCTACGCAAGATTCTTGATATTGATAACAATACTACAATTGTATATTCCCAGGGATGCTACCGCTGGAACAATAATATCCCTTACTGGTTAGATATAGAAATATTTGAAGCGCTATGCCATGAAGCCCGTGTTTTATTAAAAAATGATTCAAGAAAAGCAGCTGCCAAGTACAAAGAAGCTCTCGATATTTACCAGGGAGATTACCTTCCTGAGTTGTCCGGTGAAGAATGGGTTATACCTGCACGACGTTATTTCCATCAGCTTTATATAAGAAGTTTCTTAGAGTTGCTCTCTATATATAAAGCTAATTGTAATTTTGATGAAATTGCTAGTCTTTGCGAAAAGGCATTTTTGATCGATCAGTTCGAGGAAGAATTACATCTGAGATATATGGAGGCTCTGCTGAAGTTAGGTAAAACAAGCAAGGCCCGGGCGCACTATCAATACATTACTTCTTTGCTATACCATGAATTTGGGGCCAAGCCTTCAGAAGCATTTCGTAGAATGAACTCTCTTATGAAAAGCAAAGAGAATAATTTGGATTTTGATTTCGGTGAATTTAAAAAGAGTTTAAGTAGGTATGACAGTATGGAAGGGGCCCTGCACTGTGAAGCCGATATGTTTGCGTTGATGTGTAGGGTTGAAAACAGGCGGGCGAGGCGAGAAAGCAGTCCGGTCTGTTTGTCTGTTATCACTCTGACCAGTCCTGATTATCGATTGCCGCCGCCTAAGGAACTTCAAGAATCAATGGAGAAATTAAAAAATGTTATTATTTTCAGCCTGCGTGACGGTGATTATTTTTCCCGTTGGAACGAATCACAGTACGCAATTCTATTAAAAGGCCTGGATTTTGAATTGGCAAAAAAGGTTTCTGATCGGATAAAAAATAAAGCTACAGACATTATTAAATCAAATACGGTAGTGGTACGTACCAAGATTTACCCCTATTTTGTGCCGGACAGTAAATGAAAAACTTTAAATCGTAGTCTTAGGTTAAGCTTTCATAAACAGAGCGTAATTAAAGGCGCTAATCAAAATATTCAAATTGTGTTGAGGAGCATTAGAAATTGATGTTGCTAGATATTCAACTGGTAATAATTTCTGTAATTAAGCCTTTAGGGGGACTAAAGCATAACCACAATGGTGCCACAATGAATTCAGTTTGAGTCATAGATAATCTTCAAGTAAGCCCTCTCAGGTATATTATCGATTTACCTGTTGATATTGAGAATAGGCCTCTAACCTGATATTATAGGCACTTCATTTTTACACTTTTCGTTTGGGAGGGGTAATTGAAATGATAGAGTCTGATAATCAGGTTCTAAAGGAAAATAAGACAGAAAGAGGATTAAAAATCTACACTCTGGGACGGTTTTCTGTATACAGGGGTTCAGAGAATTTATCTGCTAAACATGGACGCTTTACTAAAACGTGGGAACTGTTTCTTTACCTGATTACCTACCGCCATAAGTTAACTCCATTAGAGAAAATATATGAGACACTCTGGCCTGATGAAGAATGGTCTGATCCTAAGAAAAATATCAAGAATATGATTCACCGCTTGCGCAAACTAATTGGCGATGAGGAAACTGTTACTAAAAATGTCGCTATAGTGTATTCCCAGGGTTGTTATTGTTGGAACTGTTGTTCTGCTTACTGGCTTGATGTGGAGGAATTTGAATTGCGCTGCCGCGAGGCTGTGGAGCTTTCGGAAGATAATTCTATAAGCGCTGTGGAAAAGTACAAAGAAGCGTTGGAGCTTTACCGGGGTGACTACCTTACAGAATTTATGGAACTTTACTGGTTGGCTCCGGCCAGGCTCCATTATCATCAGCTTTTTTTAAAAAGCGTTTTGGATCTGCTAAAAATTTATAAAAAAACCCGTAAGTACAATGAAATAGTAAAGCTTTGTGAAAATGCTTTTATTATCGAGCAGTTTGATGAAGAATTGCATTTAAACTACATAGATGCCTTGATTAAAGTAGATAAAATAGCCCAGGCCAGGGCTCATTACCAGTACATTACCTCCCAGCTCTACAAGGAATTTGGAGCCAAACCTTCGGAAGCGCTACAACGGATCTATAGCGTGATTAAAAACAAGGAAAAGCGCCATGAATTTGGAATTGGGGACTTTAAAACTATTCTGGAACTATACGAGCAGGAAGAAGGATCTTTGTTGTGCGAGGCCGATACTTTTACCATGCTGTGCCAGCTGGAAAGGAAACGGGCTAAAAGACAAAACAGCCCCCTTTGTTTGGCTATCATTACCCTGACCAGCCCGGATTACCGGCTCCCGCCTCCTAACGAATTAAATGAAGCAATGGATACTCTTAACAAGGTGATTATGCATAACCTGCGTGAAGGGGATTTTTATTCCCGGTGGAATGAATCTCAGTTCGCGATTTTGTTGATAGATATGGATATCAATATGTCTGAAAAAGTTCTGCTTCGTATTAAGAATAAGGCTGATGAAAAAATCAAAACAAAAACTGCTGTTGTAGTGCGAACCAGTGTCAGCCACTTGAAAACCGGGTGATTGTAAAAACTATAGCGTGATTCATAAGGCCGCGGCTAACTTTCCTGCCGGGGCCTTGTTTTGTGCTCTCAAGAAGCCTACCAAAGCTATTATATAACTGTCATAACTGGCAAAATATTCTGATTTTAAGTTCGATCTGTGGTTGCCTCAAGGTTATTATGTGCCCCTGCTGAGGAAAACGTAAAGCTGCTGATAAGCCTGTGATAAGCCTGCCCGGTGATATTATCAATGCACAGTTTAAACTTCTATTTAGAATAACGCAGTGTCATTTTTCTGGGGAGGCTAATATGTTGAATTTGACAGCAAAAGAAACAAACAAAACCACCAGGGAAGGGTCAGCAGATTTCTTGCTCAAGATTATGTATAAAAAAAACTACAGCTGGCAGGGTGAAATTCACTGGCTAGCTACAGATAAAAAAAGAACATTCCGCAGTTCCTTGGAACTATTCATGCTCTTGCAAGAGGCAATGGAAGAAACAGGCATTCCCCAGGCGGAGTACGACTTGCGAACCTGGAAGCAAAAAGAGATTGATAATCTACCGGCTTATGAAGATGAGAGTGTTCTCGCATCCGGAAAAAGAAAGTTTCCGCCATAATGCCATAAAAGGGTGTTTATTATTCCAGTAAATCTTAACTCATTCCCGCTTATAGATCTATTCCTACAAGATAGAAAGAAAAAAAGGGGCTGTTTTCGTTGAAAAAAGCAATGCTTCTGTTAACGTTGGCATTACTCATGTTAATGAGTAGCGTGGCGGTCCAGAATTACAGCAGCGCTGAAGTGGACAGCCAGGTTTCAGTGACTGTCAGTAACCCGCATGCCCTGATTTCCTTACAGCCCAATAATGGTGTTTCTGTAACCCAGGGTTGCATAAGCGAAGATTATCTCTTGGATATAGCCAACCATCTAAATGTGGATTTGCGTTATGAATTGAGTTATATCCTGGAAAACCCAGATCTCGACATGTCTCTATCTTCTGAAAAAAACAGCATTTCCCCAGGGGAAAGTAACCCAATATTTTTACAGGCAGGGGACCTGTGTCCAGCGGTGGACAGTACATCAATAGAGGTGGCTGTATATGCCGATTTTAACGGGGGTAGGGCTGTGTTAGAAACAACTTTAACAGGTATTAAAGTCGAAGCTGGGGAACTGGAACTAGATAAAGAAGCCCTGGAAAAAGATGGCCTGTTAATCGCTACCTGGAACCAGGGTAAGCAAATAAATATTGAAGGAGAAAAAGGCGGCGATTTACCTGAAGAAGCAAGGTTTGAATATCGTCATTGCCCACCTGGAGAAGTATTTGCAGATGACGAAGAAGGATGGTTCGAAATTGCTGCCGGTAAAGAGCTTGTGTTAAAAGAGCCCGGCGAATATCAGTTTAGGGTTCGCCTTGGTGAAACATATTCAGAAATCGAGTCTAAAACCATTGATCCCCTTGAAGAGGCACCTGAAGATGAAGGCAAGGAAAAAACAAACTGGCTTAAAGAGTGGGAAGAGGAAAGAAATACGCCTGATATAAACATTGAGGATTATTTTAGACATGAAGTCAATGAGCATACCGAACAATAAGTTTGATTTGATTAACAATTAAGGAGGGTATAAACGTGTTAAGGGTAGCCAAAAAAGCATTCGCGCCCCTGTTAATCGCTATGATTGTTCTATTTGCTGTACTAACCATCTGGGCTCTTGCAACCCCTCCTGTACTGACAGAAAAAGTTCAAAAGCAGAGCTTGTATCGATGTGTTAGCTATGATTATAAGGTTTACCCGGTAGAGTCAACACTTTACCCGGTAGGCACTGATCCTCTGGGACCTGAAGAAGCCCCTTTCTTTGCGAACCTGACCGAAGAAGTGGTATTTAATGCCACAGCTGAAATTATTGATATGGATCAAACTTCAATACCTTTGTATGAAGCAAGTTTTAAAGTTGAAGTTCTGGTAAGGGCACCTGATCAGTGGGAAAAAAGCCTCCCCTTTGAACCCCCGGTAGAGGTTTTGCAAGCTGAAGATGAATCTATCCAATTTTCCAGTTCCTTTGTTCTGCCTGTTAATCAAGCTAAAAAGGTTAGCGAAATAATTGCTGAAGAAACAGATGTAAGGCCGCGTGGCGATCTTAATCTTGTTGTTCAAAGCTATCTTTATAATTCAGAGGAAGAAAACAACAAAGCTTTGGAAGCAGAATATGTATTTATTATAGACGGAGCCATGCTAAAAACCGATCCCGAAGGGGAACTTTTTTTTGGAGATGACGAAGTAACCCTGGAAACTAAGACCAGCCCGAACTACCTTAAGCTTTTGGGCGCAGCGCTCGATGTTTCGCGAAGCAGGGTTATATTCCCGCCCCTGTTAGGTGCTTCCCTGATAGCCGGGGGATATACGGTGGTGGATTACCGCAAAAAAAGAAGTAATTTAAAAGATACCTTCACCTTTAAATACAATAAGATTAAAAAACGTTACGGCAGCAGGATTATTGAAGCCTCAGAAATAAAAGGGGTGGTTTCTCCAAAAGCCCTCCTGGTAGAAGTAAAAGAAATTAAGGAACTGATGCGTATTTCTGATGAAATTGAGAGGCCTGTTTTGCAGGTTGTTAGTAAAAATGACAATAAAAGAATCAGTGTGCAGTTCTATGTAGCAGGTGATGAGGCTATTTACTTTTTCAGGCTGCAATCTTGATTCTTGAATCAGGCAAAAGCCATTATTCGTTACAATACTGGGGTGTTCTTTGTGGAGAAGGCTCAGGCTCTGGTAAAACATTTATTTATCTGGGAAAATTTAAATGTATTTTCCCTTTTAATTAAGTTTCGCTATATTTCTTTAACGGTAACTTCCCTTTTTTATTTTTTGGGCCCGCCATATGCCCCCTTTTACCTGAAACTCGGGGTGGTCCTGTTATTATACCTGGAAGCTTATGTATTTATAAGGGTGTACAGGGAGCAAAGAAGTGAAATATTAAAGAAAAGCTTAATAATAATTGAGTTAACCGGTCTGTTGGCCATCCTTCTTTTCACCGGCGGCCTGGACAGTTCTTTTCTATGGTATGCCATTAACCCGGTTCTATTGGCTACCACATTATCGCCCGAATTTTTTTGTTGGGGTGCGAGCGCCGCTTTTATTTCTGCAGCCTTTCACCTGCAGCAATATGTAAGTGGGCACCCTGATTTTACTGTGGCAATTTGGCCTGAGCGAGCTTATATTGTTTTAATTTTTATCCTGATTACCCTGGCCGGGCAGCTCTTGCTGCACTTGATTGACAGGCTGTCCTGGCAAAAAGCGATCATGGAAAAGCAGTTTGAACATATTAAGGCCCTTTATGGAGCGATAGATGTTTTTTCGCACCACGGAGATCCCCAGGAGATCGCCAACCTTTTTACCTCTTATTGCAAAGAGATGACCGGTGCGGCCAAGGCAATCATTTGGGCCAGGGAAGCAGGGTTACAAAATAAGCAAAGTAAAGTTATTTATGCCATTAAAGGCATGCGGAAAGCGCTGGCTGAAGAAACCTGGTATCCTTGTATCAAAGATATGTTTGAAGATAGAAAAAATGGCTGGAAAGTAAAATTTCTCCCTATGCTATCAGGAAATAGTAAAAACGGCGGGACACTGGTAACGGTCCGGATCAAGTCAAGTTCAAATATCTTTGGTGTCTTTTCTGCTTACTTCACCCGCAGGGTTGCAGGAGAAGACGAAGAATCCATTAAAACCCTCGTTTTCCTGGCCGATTTATGTGCCGCCGCCCTGGAGAAGCGCTATCTGGAAGCAATGTCTGAAAAATTATTGCTGTCAGAGGAAAAAGATCGCATCGCCAGGCAAATGCATGATACAGTCAATCAAAACCTCTTCGGCCTGATCCACGGCTTAAATGTGCTTAACAGGAAGTTTGATCTTCCCCCGGAAGGACAGCAGCAGCTGCATCTCTTACAAAAAACAGCGCGCCGGTGCCTGCAAGAATTAAGGGTCTCCATCTATAACCTGAGCGATACAAAGAAGAACAAGGAGCCATTTGCTGAAGAGATCAAAGCATACCTGCAGGATCTGGAGCAGTTAAATGGCGTCCGGGTTTTATTTGATTGCCAGGAAAGTTTAAATGGTATTAATTCCTCTTTGCGCAGCGCCATTTACCGTATTATCAGGGAAGCCGGTTCCAATGCAGTCCGGCACGGCATTTGTAATACCATAACGATTAATTTACAGGCTACCGGTGATGGGGTAAAAATTTCTGTTTGTGATGATGGCAGGGGCTTTGATTTACAGGCACTTAATGACAGCGGCAGAAACGGGCTCGGCCTGATCAACATGAAAGAGCTGGCCCGCAGCCACGGTGGAGATCTTGTGGTCAATTCCAGGCCGGGTGAAGGAACAAGCATCACCTGTCTTCTCCAGTGGTCCCACCAGGACAATTCATATTCCCTGGCAGAGAGGAGCGTACAATGAGAATTGTTATAGTTGATGATCACCCGGTTGTTCGAAATGGGCTCAAACAAACCATTGCCCTTGAAACCGATCTCGATGTTATCGGCAGTGCTGCGTCCTGCGAAGAAGGCCTAAAAGAGATCGAAGCTAAAAATCCGGACCTGGTGGTTGTTGATCTGAAAATGCCAGATGGCAGCGGTTTAGAGCTGGTGCAAAGATGTAAAAAAATGAACCTTTCCTGCTATTTCCTGGTTTTAACCGCACACGGCTCGCCTCATGAGATCACTCAGGCCCTCTCTTTGAAAGTGGGTGGCTATATTTTAAAAGAATCGCTGCCTGAAGAAATCATTGAAGCGATCCGGCGGGTTGGTAAAGGAAGGCGCTACTTTGACCCGGAGGTCATGGAAAGCGCCATCAAGGGCCGGGAGGAAAGCCCCCTGCAGAGGCTTACCGCCAGAGAGCTTGAGGTTTTGGATGCCGTTTCTGCAGGATTAAGCAACAGCGCCATTGCAGGAAAGCTGCATATCAGCGAAAAGACGGTTAAAAAGCATATTTCCAACCTGCTGGCCAAGCTCGAAGTTGAAGACCGGATTCAAGCCGCCCTGCTCGGGTTTTCTGAAGGAATGGGCAAAGAGCGGCCTGAAATTACTTTTTGAGGTGAAGACAGGTGCTGAAATATATTGGCATTACCATAATGATCGTCATTTTTGCCATTTTAATCCTTTCTCCTGTTTTAACTTTACTGCTCGATCAGCCAACCCTGGCAGTGACGATCAGAAGCTATAGCATGGCCCCGCTTATGACCAGGGGGGACATGGTTTTTATCCTGCCCGTTGCTGAAGGCTCAAACCTTACAAGTGGTGCTATAATAGTTTACCGCGCCCAGGAAGAAGGGGTAAGAGACTGGACCATGCACCGCATCGTCGGCGGAGATGCTGAAAGTGGTTTTATAACCAAGGGTGATGCCAATGAAAGGCCGGACCAGGAGAGCCCCAGGTATCCTCCTATAGAGACGGAATGGGTTAAAGGGGTAGTACCCACGCTGGGCAACGTGCCGTTCAAAATACCTTTGATTGGCCACCTGCCCCTGATGCTTGAAGAAAACATGGATAGCCCTGTCCTTATTCCATCATTTTTAGGTATCTTGGCGGTAATCCTGGTTATAGATGAAGTGACCAAATCTAAAAAAAGGCAAAGAAAAGAAGCCATGCAAAAGCATCACCTCTATTTTATTGGCGCAGCAGCTTTTGCAGTTATGATGGGAGCGATAATGCTCATCGGCAGCCTGTTTATCACTTTTCCGTATGGAGTGGACAAAAACCCGGGAGCAATCACGGGCAGCGAGATCGGGGTGTTGGAGTTGGGCACAAGCCGTGAAATTGAGCTTGCCGAGCTGCAAAATTTAGGCGGCATCCCCTCTTACTACCTGGTGGTTTCAAATGACCCCCAGGTGGAATTAACAAATAGCGATTTTTCCCTCCGGGATGGAGAAAAACATGAAGTTTTGGCTACTGTGCATGCAAGGGAAGAAGGGATCCATCAGGCTAACGTCACCATAGGCATGTTTTTACCTTTTTTGCCTCCTGGGGCAATAAAAATGCTTGGGGGTATAAGTATCTGGCTGGCATTCGCTGTTACTGCTATTGTGCCGGCTTTGCCCATGTTTTGTGTGCCCTTTTTTGACAGTCGGTTTCGTAAAGTCTATGTAAAAAAATGGAGGAAAAAAAAGGACAAAATCAGTTCTGTTTTTGGATAGATTTTTAATATAAAGGGTGTGATAAAATGAGGGTTTTAAGTTTTAAAAAAGTAGTTATTTTGATCACTGCGCTGTTATTACTTGGTTCAGCGGTAGTGGCTGTGAATGCTTACAGCAGCGCTACGGTGCAGAGCAAAGCCGAAATTAAAATAGTTTCCACCGATCAAGCTTTGCTTGCACTAATTCCAGGTGAGAATCAAGCGGTAGATGGTTTGGCCATTATTGATGAAGCAAAAGGGGTATTAAAGCTTGCATTAACAATTGACCCGGAAGAAGATGTTGATAAAGTGTTTGTGTTTAATGATGTATTTAGAATAAAGAACAATTTCAGCAGTGAGATCGAGTTGTCTTTGGAAAGTGATTTGGATATATTAACAGCTACGCCAAATGATACTACCCTCCCACCGGGTGATTTTACAAGTGTGGATTTTACAGTTACTATCGCTGAAGGTGAAGTTAGCTATGAAGGAACACTGCAGGTAAAAGCTAATCCGGTAGATTAATGCTTGTGGGCTGGCTACTTTGGAACAATATAGGAAACAGCAGTCAAGATAGGGCACCTGTGCCCTGTCTTTTTTTTAATTTCTACTCCCAGCGCAGTAGATTTAAATACGACAAAATGAGCAGAAAAAACACTACCCGGGTTCCTTAAAGATACATCTGCGGTCTGTTTCTGATGGATAGAGGGGAAGGTAAGATATAAGCAAATCAAGGTTATCTATATGCGGCCTTGGAAAAATCAATTAAAAAGGAGAGGTTAAGATGAGAAAGTTTGGTATTGTATTGATTGTTGGTTTGTTGTTGGTGTCGGGTATTATTGCAGCAATGGCTTATACAAGTGCAACAGTACAGAGTAGTATGGATTTTCAAGTAGTTAATACAGGAGACGCTAAGTTGGCGTTAATTCCGAATGAAGATGATCACGGCGAAGTAATTTGGACAGAAAGTGGTGGGGCTGAAGTAATGGTGATTGACTTTGGTGTCGGCTTCCAGCCAGATGCACGTTATTACTATGAAAGATTATTTGATATTGTCAATAATACAGAATACACAGTCGATATATGGTGGGGTTGGGTTGAAGGCGAATACAACGCAAATGACTGGGATTGGGATTCTGACGTAGTAAGCGATTTAGCAACAGATGTCCCCGAATTCTTAGGACTACAATTTTATACATTTAGTGGCACAGGAATAATGACACCATGGGAAGCAGGTGAAAAGCGCGGGCTTGGTCATGGTGCAACCTATGATACTAAACCAGTAGATGTGCAATTCCATCCGCTATTTGGAGAGGAATTATATGAGTACGAAGGTTATCTAGTTATCTATGCTGAAAAAAGACCAACACCTTAGTAGAAGAATGGTAATAGCTTGCTAGTTCTAATGTAAAGTCAAGCAATTTAAGCCCGGGTGGAACTTAGTTTTCACTCGGGTTTGTTTTTCTACACCAGGCTTGGTATTATTTAATCAGGAAAGACCGTTGAAGGTTTGGCTGTGGCAACTTATACCCGAGAGCAGTTGTTTCTAACGCGAGGCGGAATCTGAATAAAGCCTAAAGCCAGTAATTCCAGCCTGATAATCAAGAACCTCATACAAGACTGAACAGGGGTGAACAAGTTTTATAAATAAAAAAAGCATGACACTATCGGACTAAACTTCAAAACTGTTGCCCTGACGGAAACGTAAGGCTTTCGGGTTTAATTCCGTCCTAAAGCGGTAAACCCCTATTTTGTAATATTTTCCAGTTTGGTTTCTGCTTAAAAATACTGTATAACAATACCCCGCGAATTTCATTCACCGCGGGGTTTTTATTATGCCTCTCAGTTTATGTTTAAGCAGATGGTAATTATGAATATAATTCCCGTCTGTGCTTAATTTACTTATGAACCAACTTAACGATATGCTCTAAAATGCTTCTGGCATTATAAAAACCCCTACTTTAGCAGTAGCCACTCTACTACTTTGGACCCATAAAAATTACATCTTTGGGTTGATGAGCATTTATAGCAGGAAAGATAAAATCAGGTTAGGTGTGTAATATGCGCTTATGATCATGACTTGTTTTAGGGGTGTGAGGTGAGTGGGATCTTATAAGCGGACTTTAATAATAATCATACTACTAAGTATGATATTCTTAAGCGTATCCCCCTTTATTTCAGTTCTGCTTCAAACGCCCGCCCCTTTTTCCGCTATTCGCTCCTTCAGCATGGAACCGGTCCTCACCCGCGGTGACATGGTCTTTGTACGGCCTACAAACGATGATTATGACTACAAACAAGATCAGGTAGTTGTTTTTCGCTCTGAGGAAAACGGGATCCATGAGTGGACCATGCACCGCATCGTCGGCGGCTGTGAAGAAACCGGCTTTATCACTAAAGGGGATGCTAATGCACAGATCGATCAAGATGGCCGTTACCCACCTATCCAGCAAGAATGGATCGCTGGAGTAGCCCCTGCAGCCGGTGATGATGTTTTAAAGGTGCCTTTTATCGGTTACCTGTTTCTTTTTTTCAGCGAACAACTAAAAAACACTTTTCTTCTTTCAACCATGTTGGCTCTTTTAGCCCTGCTGATTATACTGCGGCCGCGGGCTACCTGAGTCGTTTATATTTAATCCAGGAGTAATTGCAAATGTACGCCCCGCACTGTAGAGAAGATGCTCCCCGGGTAGTATATTCATATACTACTTTGCAAGTATTTCCCATACTCCCGAGTGTCATTATAAGATACACCCCCGGTCTGTTGTGATTAATATGCCGGGGGTGTAAGTTAATTGTAAGTATAATAAAAACCTTTCCTGTTATTGATGTAACTGTACTTCATCAAATACTATAACTTCTCATCCAGCCCTGGTTGTTTTAATCGCTACAGATAGAAGTCCTGATAACACAGTTACTGTTTTTTGTTGTTACCTTAGTTTTAGCCCGGATAGTTGATAATTTGGGGACTGGCAGTTGGGATGATGTTACTGGGTCTAAAGGGTGTGGCTGTTATTAATACTGCCGGAAGGATTACAAGATGGCCCTTATGCCTTAAGCTGTTATACCTGTTAATGGTCTTTGACGGGCTGGCAACCTTTTATGGGTTACAGCTGGGTGTCATAGTTGAGGGAAACCCGGTTATGGCGGCCGGGTTTAATGCTTACCCGCTTTTGACCCTGGTCCTGAAATTAGTGTTATCACTGTTTTTTTTAGAAGTACTTAATTTTGCGATTTACGATCAAAAAATAAAATGGCCGCAGCATAGCATTCCATTTTTTCTAATAATACACCTGGTTGTTGCCGTGATGCATTTACACTGGATTGGTTTAACCCTGGGCTGATAAATAGGGTTTCCAGATTTATCATCCCAGTGAGATACTAAAGCCCAGGCTGAACAAGATTTAGGTTATCCGCCGATCCAGAAAGAATGGATCGCCGTAGTAGCCTCAACCTGCTAATAATATCGCAGGTCCGGGCTGCCTAAACAGCTCTATCTCTACTCCCGTGGGCGTATGACAACATACGCCCACGGTATGTTGAGAATGTACTTTGATGGCCGGTAAAATAGATTTATAATAAATACTCTGAATGTTGGGTAATTGTCATTGGGGGCATCATGGTTATCTTAAAGAGGGCGTCAGTTCTTATCCTGTTAATATCTTTTACGGTCTTCACCGGCTGTCAATCACCTCCTGATAGCGAATTTGAAGGTGATCTTGAAACTGAGCAGAAAGATAGTTTGACTCAGTGGTTACAGCTATCTTACCGGCATGATGAGCCTTCCTTGGAAAAAGCAGAAGAGATCTATAAAATGAAAGATGATCTTTATGAAATCAGTGAGGAAAAGCAAGAAGTAGATAATGACACAAAGGAAGAAGGGCAAAGTATTTCTGAACCAAAGGCGAAAACCGGAGAAAGCGAAAAAGAACCTGAAGATGAGAGAGTAACTCCACCGAGAAGGACAACAGGAAGTACATGGTGGGATTTAATTCCATCTGATCAGCCTTCAAGTGATTCCTCAGGAAAACACTTCCAGCACAGCGTGGAACATGGCTCTGAAGAAGATGAAAGTGATTAAATGTCATTTTAAAATTGACTAATGTGTAGAAGCAGTGCTACTGAAGGTGCATGAAAATATACTCCCGGCGGCTTATATAAATATACAACCCAGGCTCGTTGTGCAAAATACCATGGGCAGTTAAGCTAGAACCAGGTAGTAGAACCACAACTTGGAAAGGGTCTGGCACCAATGAAAAGAATTCTGCTGATACTGGTTATCCTTTTATACATGGCAACAGCTGCTATAGCTGTACTGGCCCTGCCTGATTCTGTTGCCTCAGATCCTTCACTGTTTGCCCTGGTGAAAACTGATACCAGCTCAAACAGCACTGTAAGTGTTGAAGTAGATAGGTTGGTTTTTAGTCCGGGTAGGGGCAGAAATGATAAGATGTATGGCTTTCAACCGGGCAGTATTTATTATTACAAAGATCTATTCCTGGTAGAAAATATAAGCGGTAGCCAGTTGGAAGTCTGGTATACCCTGGGTGAAGACCTGCTGGAACTAAACCGGGCAGGCAAATTTCTGATGAGTGTAAGTAATTCGCAAGGCGACACCTGGGATCCGGAGGAAGTTATAATTTTAGAAGCGCAGGGTCGAAGCGGTAAGGTTAATTTTCTTTTTTCCACTCCCCCCAAACATGAACTAAAAAGCTACTTATGTGATATTACAGTGCATGCTGCCCAGTATGGTAATGGGTTGGTGTCTTCGCCGGCTACTACGGAAGGTGATCTTGACTTACCCGAGTCAACGGATATTGAAGCGGACTTCGAAGAACCCACCGATGAGCCTCTTCCTGATGATGATGTTGGAACGGATCTCGATCAAAGGCCATTACTTGTGTTAGAGGAAGACATGGGGGAAAGGCCGGGTGAAGAGATTGTTGTTTCCCCTGAAGATCCCGGCGCTGCTGCCAGGGAAGCAGGGATTGAACTTTATAACTACTGGCCCTTTCTCTTGATGCTGTTAATCCCCTTGCTGTGGTGGTTTCTTTATGCCACCAGCATACATGTTTTAGTGCCCGGAAAGGATGGCAAATACGAGATAGTAGGCCGCAAACTTGGCCGGTGGAAGGATAAAAAATGGCATGTCAATATCCAAAGGCAGCTAAATAAGTATTTAGATAAACACGGGGTGGTGGTTGTTGATTTTAGGGGAGGGCTTTTGAAAAATGCGGATAAAGCGGTTTATTCAAGCAAATCCAATCTTGGAGCCGGATCGAAACGTTTTGCGGTGATCAATGACCGCAAGATGATTGGTTGGTTTAATAATCTTCAAGGGAAGGCAAACCGGATGGCGGGTTAGTGTCTGAAAAGTATTTCTTGCGGGGAGGGGAGGGCTATCGATAAGAATAAATGGACACCAATTAATTTAAAGCAGATATCTTCTTGTGCTTCTTCACAAGAAGAGTTCTTTGGTGTTTTGTTTAAAATAGTTGCCAGTGCTCTTCGGGCGGATCCCCCCGATTACCGGTTGGTAATTGAAACTATTCTAGATGTGGTGGGGCATATAATCCGCGCAGACCGGCTCTACTTGTTCTCATATGATTTTAACAATGACGAGGCTTATGTTGACTATAACTGGCCGGCCAAAGATAAATCTTTTTCAGGGCAGTATGGAAGGATACCGTTAAGCGAATTAAAATCTGTATTAAAATTACACTTGAAGGGTGAAACAGTTTTTTCTTCAAGGAAATTCAATTCAGGAAAATCCAAGGCAGGGATCAATGGATTAGGTGGGGGTAATAGCTTAACTGTTCTTGTGCCGTTGTGCCACCAAAAAGGTTGTCTTGGTTTTGTCGACTTTGAAAGAAATGCTTTTGAAAGCGATTATTCGGCTGAAGAGGTAAAGCTTCTCGAGGCCGTAGGTGAACTGATAACTGGCCTAAAGCTGCGCTGGCTGGAGGAGGAGAAGAATCGGGAGCTTAAGGATAAATTTTCAAAACTGGTAGAAAACGCTACTGATTGGATCTGGGAAATAGACGAAGAAGGGATTTTTACTTACTCTAACATTCAAGTTGAAAATTTGACCGGTTATACCCGGTCTGAAATACTGGGTAAAAGTATTTATTCTTTCATGAAACCACAAGAGGCCCGGAAAGTTAAAACTGCCCTTACCGATGCGGCTAAAAATAGAATTAATTTATATCAACTTCAACATGAGATGATCAATAAAAGCAATCATCAGATCTTCTTTGAAACCAGTGCCACTCCCATATTAGAAAGCCATGATAAAGTAGTTGGGTTTAGAGGTATTAGCAGGGATATTATAGATAGAGTTTTAACTAATCGCCGATTTGATTACATGGGGATGCGTGACTTGCTAACCGGTTTATATAACCGTAACTATTTTGAAGAAGAAATTAAGCGTTTATCACACAGCCGGAATTACCCGATTGCGATAATATATGCAGATGTAAATGGTTTAAAAGCTGTGAACGACGCCTTTGGGCACGAAAAAGGGGACGAACTTTTAAAGGAAGCGGCCAGAGTGTTACAGTCATCCCTGCGCAGCTATGAAGTGTTGGCCCGTATTGGTGGGGACGAGTTTGCTGCTGTGTTATTGAATATCGACAAAGCTGAGGCTGAAAATGCTGCCTCCCGGATTAAGAACAATGTTGAGCTGTATAATAGAGAGAACAGGGGGGTACCTTTGAGCCTGGCCGTCGGTGTGGCAACGGCAGAAAGCAGTGAGCAATCTTTTGAAGAAGTGCTTAGTACTGCAGACGAGCTGATGTACAAGGATAAGATATGTTCACGGTTCAAAAATCATCGGCTTGGTTATTACAGTTTGCCCGCAGCTATTGTGAATGATAACATTTTTGGATCAGATGACTATCCCCGTCTTCTTTCCATATGTAAAGCCCTGGCTAACAATCTTGGTTTAAGTTCCAGGGATATGGAGACGCTGGAACTATTGGCCAAGTTTCATAATCTGGGCAAATCTAATATTCCCGATAAGGTTCTTAATAAAAAAACAAGCCTTAATGATCAAGAACAAAAAGTAATTCGTTTGCACCCGGAAAAAGGCTACCGTCTGGCCAGGACTTCAAATAAACTCTCCGCTATTGCTGAACTAATCTTAAAGCACCACGAGCGGTGGGACGGCAAAGGATATCCTCTGGGACTTAAAGGAAATGAAATCCCTGTTGAATGCCGGGTTTTGGCTGTCGCCGACGCTTTTACAGCCATGACTGCCGGGCGTCCTTACAAGAAATCCTGCAGCAGCGAAGAAGCGGTGCAAGAATTAAAGAAATGTGCCGGGTCTCAGTTTGATCCACGGGTTGTAGAAACCTTTTGTCTTTTAATTGATGAGTATGGATGTATAGAGGCCCGGTGATTGGCCATAGGCGCTCTTGCTCTCAAGAAAGACAGCATGCTCAGGTTTTAACCAGGTAGTTCTCATAATCACCACAGCCTTCTTCTTTTACAAAGCCCGCTAAAGAGCAATTTATATTTTCTACTTAATTTGGACTATATGCAACATATGCTTGAGGAGGAGTAACATGTATAAAAAAGTAGGCCTGTATATGGCAGTTTTGTTACTTGTCTTGTTGGGTAGTAGTCCGTTGATTTCTAACATAGTGGGCAAGCCTACTGTTGCTGCTGCTGTTCGTTCATGGAGTATGGAGCCGGTTTTAACACGTGGTGATTTGGTTTTTCTTTTGCCCACAGGAGAAAATTTTAACTACAAAACCGGCCAGGTTATTGTTTTTTCCTCAAAAGAAAGCGGGAACCACAACTGGGTCATGCATCGCATTGTTGGCGGTGACAGAGAAAATGGATTTATTACCCGTGGTGATGCCAGCAACAGTACAGACCAAGAAATGAATTACCCCCCTATAAAGCCGGAGTGGATTGCAGGAATTGCAATCCCTTTGGGGGACTACTTGTTGAAGATACCCTATGTGGGAAACCTGCTCTTATTTTTCGGTGAATACCTGGGGAACCCTTATCTTTTAACCATATTCTTGGCTATCCTGGCTTTGTTGTTTTTATGGGCTCCTCCGAAATAACTATTTGGGAATGGGGAGGTCCAAAGCAAAGTATAAAAAGTTTTTAAGGATGTAGCCCTCTTTGATTGTCAAAACTAAAGGCCTGAAATTTTCTTCAGGTCTTTAAGGTTTGTTCTGTTTCTTTTTATGTTAAGGTTTTCAATCTACCTTTGATGCTGACTAATTGATTGCCTTAACAGGCAGGTGAGAAGAAGTTCTAACCCAGACTTCTTGGCTGCTCTGGTGAATACAAGCATAAATGGATCCCCTACACAAAAAGGTTCCTGGAAAGAGCAGGGCGGTATGGAATTGTCAGCCTCATTATTGGTTCAGCTAGTAAAAAGGGAAAGGTGATTCTGGAGCCCTGGTTGTAGATAGTGTGCAGCACCATTTTTCGTTTAGGTTCCTCCCACCGCCCGAAATAGCTGAAGAAATGGATTTTTTCGAGCGTATAGAAAATGGTTTGCAAATGAGCTTGACAGAAGGTATTGACGTGTTCTATGGCCTTTCCAGTTAATGTTGGCTGAGGCTTTTTAAACCTTGAAGTAAATAAATAAGGTATTGCAACTGCTTGAGAGAAGAAGATGATTGCCGCATCTTTGATCTGATCCGGATAATCGTTGGTTGGTTATATCACCAGTTAAGTTTTCCGCGTGCAGTGAGCTTATCTTTAAGCATCAACCGGTCTGCCTGCTTGTAGATTTCTTCTAG
>Ga0207421_10003608_pt1 | contig 18328 bp, 15 predicted proteins | sample SodLakKL_010_SED_4_FD_187542 | JGI IMG/M metagenome (GOLD analysis project Ga0207421, IMG submission 187542) | Alkaline sediment microbial communities from Lake Tanatar, Kulunda Steppe, Russia - 8KL_010_SED (SPAdes) (version 2) | ecosystem: Environmental > Aquatic > Non-marine Saline and... | reverse complement strand
GCGCCCAGCGTTCAGCCTCAACACCAAACGCTTCTTCGATGATGCGAAGCCTTTCATCCTGTTTAAGCACCATGTAATAAATGCCGTCTTTGGTCTGGTGATCCCCGGGCAAAGTATGAAAATGCAGGCTCTCGTTGGAAAGGTCCAGATCCCGGGCAAAGTAGGCCATAGCCGCAACCTGGGTATAAGTAAGATCCGTTTCCACATAATCCTTGAAAATACGGTAGGTCACCGGGATATCGGTGATCCTGCCCTCTTCTCTTAAATATTTGAAGGTTTCCTTCAAAAGATTCATCTGCCGGTCAATTCGCCCTGTATCACCTGTATCACCGCGGTACTGCAGGTAGCGCAGGTAAGTCTTTCCGTCCATTATCTGCGGGCCTTCGGGGACCAGGACCCGGCCGATTTCCCAGTGTTCGTCATAAATGGTTTCGTCCACCTCGTAATAGATTCCGCCCATCGCATCGACCAGTTCAATAACTGAATACATGTCGACAGAAACATAATAATGGATCGGAATATTTCCTAAGACATTGCTTACGGTCTGAATCGTATATTTAATCCCGGCTTGATCAGGATCTTCCTGGTCACCATAATGATATCCGTAAAAGTAAGAGTGGTTAATCTTATCATGCATGTGCCCCATACCGTGAATGGGCACGTAGGAATCCCGCGGGATCCGGACCACAGAAACTTCTTCTTTTTCAAAATCAATCGAGAAGATCGCCAGCATATCCGGGCGGAAAAGGTACTCGCCCATTTTTTCGCGGCCCCAGCCCCGGTCAAACCCTAAAAGAGCAATATTGACAACATGATCAGAAAAAGCAGCATCGACATCATATCTTTCGTCTTCAGCCCCGCTTAAGGCTTCATTCTCAAAAGTGACATCATCCAATAAGATGCGCTGCGGTTCCCGAACATCAGAGTAAAAAGCCATCACATAGGTGCCCATCCCGGCCAGTCCTAAAATTAAGAGACCGGCCATGACCAGAAGTGCTTTCTTAAAGCGGCTGATCGGTTTTTTGATCTTTTTTATCTCAGGATCTACAAAAACCCCGGACATTTCCGTTTTCCAGTCAGGGTTAGCAGGCTCACCGGATTGATGGCTGGAATCAAAAGTATCCAGAGTCTCAAATGTTTCCTCTTCCTGCGATTCTCCTCTTGATTTATCCTGCTTATTTTCTGTTGTGTCCTGTTGACCCTGCTCAAAAGCCTGGTCTTGATCTTTATCTTTTCGATCGTTATCCATCAGCACCAGCCCCCCTTCCTGCAAAAGACCTGATCTCTATCCAAATTATAACATATCGACCGGGCAAATCATAACCCAGCAGGGAGGTTTTCAACCTTTTTGCCGCTCAAAAAACACTGATCGGTCCACAAGTAATCCCACTCCCCGAAACGGCCGACCGGCGTAATCCCGAGCCCGTTAAGATACTCCAGAACATAGTCGCGCCGTTCAGTCATCCCCCGGTCAAAAACAACATTGGCGTAAGGCAGAACCCGGTAGTCAGTGACTATAATATCACGGCCGGAAGCCAGTTTCATCTGATCAACCAGCTTAGTGACCTGCTCCACCAATTGATCCGGCGAAATTTCAAGCGGTTTACAGCGCGAAAAGTAAGTTTCAAACTGCAGGGAGCTGCAGCCCGGCGGAACGTTGTCCGGAGACTTGCGGTAAGGGGCATGGACCCGGGAAGGCAGGATCTCAGAATCGTAAATATAGAACCAAAGATAATCTCCGGCCCGCGGAGCGTTAAAACCCAGCGAAACAAGGGCAATGGAAGTAGCCCACAGCTGCCCTGCTGCTTCTTTCACAGCGCCGGGCGCCTCATCAAGCATATCGATTAACTCCGGCAGGGGCACACTGCTGATCAGGTGTCCGTAATACTCACGCGTCCCATCCCTGCACAGGACATATTTTTTCTGCGGATTTATATAGACTGCCTCTTTACCGGTGCGCAGGTCCAATCTCTCCAGCAGGGGATCGATAAAAGCGCGGAAGCCCCCGTGACGCGGATAATAAAGCTCCGGCAAATAGTAAGTTGAAGGGGTCTGATCGGTCATTGCCCCGTAGAGCACTTCATCTAAGGAGGGGCGGTAAAGCCGGTTTCCGATCCAGATCGTACTTAAGTTTTCAGCGGGCACCGTCCAGTATTTTTCAGTGTAGCGGACCGGAAACCGCTCGGCAATTACTGCCCCGAACTGCTCTTTCAACCACTGCCGGTAATCGGAAGTTTCGCTGCGCGCAGGCCGCTCCACAAAGCTTTTAATGGCTTTTACTTTTTCTTCGGCCGGTAGAGGAAAAAGATTATTCTGGACAGGGTGCTTTAGCCAACGGCCCCGTTCATAGTTATAAGCCTCGGGCCGGTGAGTAATATAGTCCGTCTTTTCAAGCACCGCCCGGTAAGCATCGTTATTGCTGAAACCAAAATGCACAGCATTATCAAAACGAAAACCATCAACCTGAAAATTGTCAAGCAGTCCTCCCGAGCGCTCCCCGGCCTCGAAGATCACCGCTTCCCGGCCTGACTGCCGGGCGTGCCAGGCTGCCGATAGGCCGGCAACACCGCCGCCGAGGATTAAAATTTCGGCCATGTCAACCTCCCCATCGCTTCTTCACTCAAACCCCGCGCTGCTTCCCGGTTAAAGAGGGTGGGAATTGTTAAAAGCAAGATCCTGAAATCCATCAGGAGAGAATAATCAGATACATAATACAGGTCATAGCGCAATTTGTCATGCGTGTTGGTGGCATAATGACCGGCCACCTGGGCCATCCCGGTTATGCCCGGCTTAACCAGGTGCCGCAATTTATATTCGGGCATTTCGCGCTCAAAATATTCCACAAAGTAAGGCCGTTCCGGACGCGGGCCGACGATGCTCAAATCGCCGCGCAGCACGTTATAAAGCTGGGGCAGTTCATCAAGGCGAGTTGCACGCAGGTAACGGCCCACCGGGGTAACCCGGTTATCTTCTTCACAGGACAGCACCGGACCGCTCTCATTTTCAGCGTCAAGAACCATCGTCCGCAGCTTGTAGAGCGTAAATTTGCGCCCCCTGTACCCAACCCGTTCCTGGGCAAAAATCACCGGGCCCGGAGATGAAAGACGCACCAGTATCCCGGCCGCCAGTAAAACAGGCAGGGCCGGTATAGAAACAGTGAGGGCAAAACCGAAGTCAAATATCCGTTTCACAGCAAAACTCAGGGCCGTGATCTGCATATCGTGGCACTCAATGACCGGAGTATCATGGACCTGAGTCATCGCCGCCCGGGTCAGGATAATCTCATAAAGTTCAGGGACGATGAAAACTTCCCTGCTTTGTTCAAAGCTTTCCCGGATTACCCGGTTTTTTTGTTCCATATCAAGTGAACCGGTAATCATCACCGCCTCGCTTTCAGGAAGCCACTCGGTAAATTCTTCAAATTTTTCAGGCTCAAGAACCTTAATTACCTCAAAAATGCCCCGGGGCAGGCACATCAGTTTTTCTAAAGCCTGGTTAACCTCCTCCCGGCTGCCAATAACCAGAAGTTTTTTCTGGCCGTGAATCCAAAGCTCCATGCGCCAGTATAAAATTCGCCAGCCCAGTAAAAGGAAAAGCTGAATCAACGGAGCAGCCAAAAAAACAGTCCGTTCAAAAATAAAGGCCCTGGTCCAGAAAGCAAACAAAACGCTAAAGATGGTCAATCCTACTACGCCGGTGATCAAAGATCGCACAATCGGGGTAAAACCACTGCGCTGCCTGGAATAAAGCCCTAAATTACTGAACAACATGACCGTAACCAGCGATACCAGGGGCAGAAGAAAAACGAGCGGCTCGAGCTGAAATCCCTGCAGGTCACCGGTCACAATGACAAAGCCGACATAAAGGCCCAGGTTTACCAGGGCTAGATCGACTAAGGCAACCAGCCATTTTGGTATGCCGGCCGTTTTCAGATGCCCCCTGCTATTTGTAATCGCCATTGTTTTACACTCCGCAGCTAGATATTTTTGTCTGCTTATTCTTCTTGATGCCAGCCTTCTTTTCCTGCCATTTTTTGCCCTTTTTCAAGACTTTGCAGATCATTTCCTAAAGCGCATCAGTCACGCTTGAAGGAAGCCCGTCTTTCAGCAAGCTCATTGCGGGTAACTTTCCTGTAGCCGGGCTCAAAAGACCGGTAACGACCCAGGCCGCGCAAAATTTGCAGCAGGTTGCCCAGGTAAACCAGGTAATAGTACCACTTTTTAGTTATGGCAAACCAAACCGCGATCGCTAAATTGACCAGCAGGGGCAAAGGCGGCCAGGCCAGGTATAATCCTGGCCCTGCGAGCAGCCCGGCCAGGACAATAAAGGGGTAAGGATAGCAACGTATCAAGCCAAGCAGGGTGCCGCTGCGCAGGCGGGATGCAACCACCTGCCCGGCCCCGTACAGGTTTTTACCCCGGTAGCGGGGCAAAAAATTAAGCTTGATCTTCTCATAAACATTTAAATAGGGGGTGTAGTGATCAACCATGGGCAGGTCTAAAGCTCTCAGGCTGCCCCCTAAAGCTTTGACCCGGCTATAAAGGTCGATCTCTTCAAGCTGGTAAACAGCCGGGTTCCAATTCCCGGCCGCAAGTACCCAGCTTTTTTTATAAAGCACCGCCCCGCCGTGGTAGGAAGCGGGCCTCCCCCAGCTCTCAGGCGCCCCCATCTCCCGTTTGGGCAGGGTCACGTAGTCTTTTATCTCCACCACGCCGCCGTTTTCGTCCAGGCCCAGGTTGCGGGTCCGGCCGCTAAAAGCGGCGGCATCAGGCGGCAGAGGAAGTTCAGCCTTTTTAGCTTCCTGCTCCAGGCCTTCTTGACCCAAAACAGGCTCGCTATGCTTTGAGCGGTGCCCGTTTTCCCCGTTCTTTTTAGCCTGCCCTAAAGGTTTTGCGGCAGGCTCTCCCTTTTTTAAAATATCTCGGCCCGGATCCGCCTGGGGCAAATTGTCCCCGCACCAAACAGAATGCTTTAACTGTTCAAGAAAGCTTAAAAAGTCTTCTTTTAAAACCATATCCCCGTCCAGGTAGAAAATCCACTCCCCGCGCGCTTCCAGGGTGCCGATATAGCGGCCGGTGCCCGGGCCAAATACGCTTGCTTCTTCCACCAGGAACACCCGGGCCCCGCAGTTTTTAGCGATCTGTTTGCTGTTATCACCGGAGCGGGAATCGACATAAAGCCACTCCACATCTTCCCCCCCTGGCAGGGAAGCAAAAAGCCGGGGCAGGTTAGCTGCTTCATTTTGACCGATCACCACCACCGAAAGCCAGACCGGCTTTGCCGGTTCTTCTTCCCGGCCCTCTTCCCGGGCAGCCTGATTTGAAGCCGGTTTTTGCCGGCCCTCCTGGTTAAAACCGGAGTGGGACGCACTGATCACCTGTGTTTTTTGTGCTGCACTGTTAGGGCTTACCTGGTCCATTATTCCACCTTTTCACCGGTTATTTTTAAGACTTCCTCAAAGCGCCTGGCCCAGCTCTGCTCCCCGGCATATACCCTGTATTCTTCACGCTCTGCTTCGCCTACTGCTAAGACACTTCTCAAGGCGGTGATGAATTCTTCTTCACCGCTGTAGCTAAATAGCGGACCCTGCATCCCGGTTAGCTCGCGAAGCGGCGGGGCCACCACCGGCAAACCGGAAGCGAGATACTCGAAATACTTGATCGGGTTGACCGCTTCGGTTAGCGCGTTTAATTTAAAAGGAATGATGCCCACCCTGCTGTGCTGCAGGTAGGCGGGGATTTCTTTTTGCGCTTTCTGACCCAGCCAGGTAAAATTTTCTTCGTCTTTGATCACTTTCAAACCCGGTTCCAGGCGCTTATCGGTCAGGGGCCCGATCACCAAAAAATGCATTTCTTTCACAGAAAGCACCGCCCGGGCCAGGATTTCTAAATCAAAGCGGGTGTCAAGGGTGCCCACATAAACTGCTACCGGGCGGTTATCTAACGGAAAATCATCCGGCTTGAAAGAAACCTTTTCAAAAAAGATTTCACTGACCCCGTTGGGCAGGTAGTAGACTTCATCTTTAAATTGCCGGGCCCAGTCCTGCAGCGCACGGGAAGTGGCCAGGACGAAATCAACCCTTTCAATCAGCTCTTTTTGCAGCTGCGCCACATTCGGCGGAACCCGGCTGAACTGGTCCAGACGGTCGGCCAATCGGTAGCAGCTTACCTTGTGCGGAAGAAGCTCAAGCAAACTGAACGCTGCCGGACCGGCGGCCCAGAGCAAATCCACAGGGTAAAACCCGCTTTTTTCAAGTTTTCTTTTTAGCGGCGGCCAGGCAAAGCGGTACTGGTTGCGCCCGGCATACAAGCTTTTTAGAAATGGCAGGTTGTAGTAGAAAAGCAGGGTGAAAGGAACCAGCCAGTAGATGCCGTCCAGCTGAGGGGTCTTTTTTTTGCCCTCCCGCCAGACCTGAAAGCGGCGCCTGTTTTTAGGATCGGGTTTAAAAACATGCAGCGGGCTGACCGCCGGGCCCAGCCACAGGCAGTCCCACCCGGCTTTCTTGAACTGCTGAATATAGTGGTGCGAACCCAGTGGATCGGGCCGGTCTAAATTATGCTGCTCGGCAAAAACTACTTTCAAGAAATCGCCCCTCTTTTCTATTTCCATATCATTAATTAATTTCAGTTTTTACAGGCAAATCGCGGCATAAATGCGCTTGGAAATTTTCACCTCTACCATTATTCTATTCTGCTATTCTATTCTGCAAGTTTTAGCCCCGATCCTTTTTAAATAGCCCCGGGGCCATTTTGATTATTTCTTTTAAGCTTCGATTTTCGGCCAGGGAAACAATATAAAGCAAAGCCAGGCCCGTCAATAAGAAGACAACCATCTTCAAAGCAAAGCTATAATAAAGCCCCGGGCCGTAAAGGCCGAGCAAAGTGATCAAAAACACGGCAAACAGCGGGACGATAAGCAGGGCCGCCAAAGTTTTAAAGGGATAGTCAACCGGCCAGAGGCGGCGCGAAATCAAAAAGTAAGAGACGGCAAATAAAATGTAGGAAAGGCCGGTGGCCGCACCGGCGCCGGCAATCCCGAAATGAGGGATTAACAAAGTATTCAAGCCGAGATTGATTACCGCCACCAGCCAGCTGGCCAGCATAATGTAAACGGTCTTGTTTTTTACCATGATGCCCACTGCTGAAACCTGGGCGGAGGTAAAAAACAAAAACCCTGCCGCCAAAAAGGGAATGGCGATAAATGAGGCATAATATGCCGGTGGCACCAGGATAAACAAAACTTCCTGGGCCAGGGCGACAAAGCCGGTGATTACAAACCCGGAAGCGGCCAGCAGAAAAACCATGGTGCGCTTGAACACTGCTGCGGCCAGCTCCCTATTTTCTTCATAAACCTTAACCGCATGCGGCAGCCACGACTGTCCCACCGCCGTCTGCAGGAGCATGAGCACCGCGGCCATGGCCGCGGCAATCGAATAAAGTCCTACCGCCTCAAGGTCATCCAGCCTGGCCAGCATCAGGCGATCGGCGTTGCTGAACAGCCAGAAGGCTACGTTCATCGGGACCAGCGGCAGTCCGAAAGCAAGCAATTTTTTTAGTAAAGGCAGGGAAAAACTAAAGGTTAAAAGGTCGCGGATGAAATAGAAGCGCACCGGGATCATAATCAAGGCGGCAGCGGCAGCGCCGAGAAGAGCGCCCGCCACTCCCAAATCAAAGCCGAGCACAAAATAAATGGCCAGGCCTAAAGTCAAGGCGGCGGTGCTTACATTTAAGGCGCTGAAGGCGCCGGCCCGGAAACGGTTGCGCAGGGCCTGGGAAAGGATCAGGTTCATCATCAAAAAGGGGCTGGAGATAAAGCCGATTGCCATGGCCGCCTGGTAACCCTCCTCGCCCAAAAGCCACTCGGCCAAAACCCCGCTAAAAGGCAGAACGGCAGCAAGAAGCAGCACGCTCCACAGGGCCAGGAAAGAAAACCAGGTCGAAGAAAGAACCCTTTTTTCTTCTTCGCTTTCGCACTGGAAAAAAAAACGGGTGTAAGCATTATCGCCGCCGAGCATTAAAATGCCGGTTAGAAAAGTGGCCATTACGTTGATGAAGCTCCAGGCTCCGTACTGAGAAGGGTCAAAAAGGCGGGTAAAAATCGGGGCGGAAATCAAAGACATACCTTTAATCAAAAGGCTGCCGGAGCTGTAAATGGCCAGGTCGGAAAAAAGCTTCCGGAAACTGAAACCGCCCTGCGCTTTGTCATCACCGGGAGAAGAAACTTCCTGATCCGGTGAAGCTGCTTCGGAAGAGGAACCTTCCCCGTCCCAGTTTTCACCTCTGACTTCTTTACCGAATTCTTCCGCCAAAACTAATGCTCCCTTCTTTTCCGGCTGCAGCTTCTTCAGCGCTTAAAAACCTTGATTTTTTCGCCCCGCAATAACTTCTTTACGGCCAGGAACAAGAAGTAAGCCAGGCTGAGCGGCAGGTGATAAAAAGCAGGCCCCGGGATTTTGCGCAGGTGGGTAAAAACTTTTTTAAATTCACCCCGGGCCGCCCGGCCGAGCATGAACCCTACCGAATCGTTTACCAGGTTGAACTTGATGCGTTCCACATCCCAGGCGCTGAGCTGAAGATTATTATAATACTTTAAATGCGCGTACCTGATCAGGTACGCTTCAGCGAACGTAAAACCCTCCGCAGTGCTGCCGGCCTGCCCCGAACCGCTGTGATAACCAGTCACGGTGAGCGGCTTATGGACGTAAGCTAAATCGTAATAATTAAGGATGCGGTAAAAGAGTTCACTGTCCGCATGCAGCAGATCAATGCGGAAAAAACCGATCTCCCGGTAAACCCGGTGGGCAATCATCAGGGAAGCCGGTGAAAATACGGTGGATCGCGCTTCCGGTTCAAGCAGCAGACGCCGCAAGAACTGCGGCCCGCTGACCAGTTCCTGCCCCGGCGGCAGAGCCCCTTTAACCAGGCGATCGCCATCATAGTAGTGGGACGTAACCAGGCCCACCTTCTCAGACTGCTCACCGGCCCGGACCATTTCGGTCAAACATCCGGGCAGCAGGCGATCATCATCACCGATAAACTTTAACCAGCGGCTCTGATTCGAAGCAGCAGCAAAAACTCTAACAAAATTTTCAAGGCGGGGCAGGGTTTCTTGATTGCAGATCACCTGCAGACGCTTATCGGAGCTGTACTCCCTGATAATGGCCGCTGTATTATCCGTTGAAGCGTTATTGACGATGATAAATTCGAAGTTTGGGTAATCCTGGGCCAGGACACTTTCTAGGGCCTCCCGCACCGTAGCTTCCCCGTTATAAACCGGCAGTAAAACACTGACCAGAGGGTCCAAACCGACCAGCACCTTTCTTGGCTGCAGCTAATATTATGATTTCCAGTCATAGGTTGAATTCTTTTGACTGCCCAGTATATAGAACGCCCCGCGCAGGCGGTCCCGTAAATATTGAGCAGGTTTCTTCTTATATCCGGCCAGTTCTTCGCGCAGACGCACCGCATCGTAAAAGGCTGCCGTTATGGCCCGCCATCCGTAACGCCGGGCATCGTAACCGCCCTTAAATATATTCTTCGGCGTCGTGTAATCCTCCATTGCCTTGGTCGCGCTCATCACCGAGTGTTCTACCACGTAGCGCGGAATATATTTGACCACCAGGCCGGAACGGATGCAGTCGTGGATAAAAACGGCCTCTTCACCATACTGGATCAAGTCACTGCCCAGCCCGAAGCGCTCATCAAAACTGATCCCTTTGCGCTTGACCGCCTCTAAGCGAAAGGCAATTTCCAGGGAGGAAATATAATGGCCGTTTTTTTCATTGAGCAGGTAAGCCTCGGAGGCATAATCTTTATACTCCCCCTCACCGGGCGGGGTCGCTATTTTAAAACAAGCTACATCGAGGCTTTGATCAGCCCTAAAAACATCCCTGAGCACCTGCAGATTTTCCGGTTTATAGCGCACATCATCATCAGCTAAAAGGCAAACCTCGCCTTCTGCGATCGCCAAAACATTGTTTCTGTTCCGTGATAAGCCTTTGCCCTCAAGCTGGGTCAGGATTACATCGGGGCGCTGCAGAGCGGCGGGGACTGTCCGGAAGCAGTCGGCGGTGACCTGGTGAGAAACTATATAGCGCACGTCTTCTAAGGGTTCGAGGAAAATCTCCTGCACCCGTTCCAGGCCCTCATCGATTGTTGAAATCAGGATATTAATGATCATTACTTAAATACTCTTTATACCAGTTTACTGTCCTTTCAAGGGACTCTTCCAGGCTGTAAAGCGGTCTCCAGCCAAGCATGGATCTGGCCTTTTCAGCACTTAAGGACTGCTCCTTTATTTCATGCTCCGCCTCGCCGCGCACATCGGGCTCTAATTCTGATTGCATGACCTGAAGAATCTTTTCCACCAATTCTAACACGGTAAACTGAAGCTCATGTGAAAAGTTAAAAGCCTCTCCGGCCAGGGCAGGGTCTTCAGCCAATTTTTCAGCAAGCAGCATGTAGGCTGCCGCGCCGTCCTCAATATAGAAATAGTCGCGGATATACTGCCCGTCAGACCTGATAATCGGGCGATTGCCGCGCAGGGCAGATCGGATCGTCCCGGGCACGATACGATTCCAGTTCAAATCGCCGCCCCCGTAAAAGTTTCCGCAGCGGGTGATCACCCCCGGCAACCCGTAGGTAGCCTGATAACTGCGGGTCAGCATATCAGCACAGGATTTACTGACATCATAGGGGTAAACACCCTCCAAAGGCAGATCCTCGTGATAAGGCAGGGTTTCCTGCTGCCCGTAAGCCTTGTCTGAAGAAGCAACCACCACCTGTTCGACACATGGACTGCGCCGGCACGCTTCAAGCAGGAGCCAGGTGCCCCTGATGTTACTTTCAAAAGTAGAAAGCGGGTTGCGGTTGGCAATCGGGACAATACTCTGCGCAGCAAGGTGAAAGACGGTGTCCGCTTCGTATTCGCCGAGGACCCGTTCTAAGAAGCTCTGATCGGTAATATCACCACTGACCAGGTGAACCCTGTCCAGCAATTTCCCGCTTACCAGCTGCGCCGAAGGCACCCAGTCGCGAACCGGACAAACCAGGTCAGCCCCGGCAGCAAGCAAGCGCCGGACCAGCCACCCGCCCAGGAACCCGCTGGCCCCGGTTACTAAAACCGGCCGGTCCTGCCAAAAAGAATTATCGCCGCTCAACTAAACCACCCCGTTCCGATTCTAATGATCTGCGCCAGCCTTAAAATAAACTTGCCCCCGCAGCCTCACCCTGCCCACCGCGGCCCGCTACCAGATTTTCCAGGGGGCATGCCCGCTCTTCCAGTAGTTTTCAAGAATCTTCAGCTCGCGGTAAGTATCCATGCACTGCCAGAAATCATCATGCCGGTAGGCTACCAGCTGCCCGTCTGCTGCAATATTGCGCAGGGGTTCACTTTCCCAGGGCAGGTCATCTTTGATATATTGCAGGGCCGCTTTTTGGACCACGAAAAACCCACCGTTAATCCAACCCTCGCCGGTAAGCGGTTTTTCGACAAATTCGGTGATCAGGTCGCCATCTGAAAATTCAAGGCTCCCGAAACGGGCCGGCGGGCGCACCGCCGTAACCGTAACCAGCTTGCCGTTAGCCTTATGAAAATCAACCAGCTTGCCCAGATCAACATTACAAACCCCATCCCCATAGGTAAGCATAAAGGTATCTTCATCCAGCCAGGAGGCCAGTTTCATAAGCCGTCCCCCCGTATTAGTGAGCAATCCGGTGTCGACCAGGTGGACCAGCCAGTCCTCCCTGATGGCATCATGCACCTCGATATTCCCATCGGCCAAAGAGATCGAAAGGGATCCGTTCATACAAAAATAGTCATGAAAATAGCGCTTGATCATTTCTCCCTTGTAGCCAAGGGCGACCACAAACTCTTTATAACCGTAGTGGGCGTAATGCTTCATGATATGCCAGATAATCGGCCGGCCGCCAACTTCAACCAGCGGCTTGGGGCGGGTCACCGTTTCTTCGGCCAACCGCGTACCCATCCCTCCGGCCAGGATTACTATTTTCATAAAATTAGGCCCTCCCCTGCTGCTCTCTTTATAAATATTACCGATCATCATAAACAGTTAACTCGCTGTAAAGAGCTTTAGTCTTTTCCACCATCTGGTCCATGGTAAACTTCTCCAAAAAGCGCCGGCGTCCTGCCCGGCCCATTTGCTGTCTTAAAAAAGGTTCATCAAGCAGGCGGGCCAGGGCCGTCTGCAGCTCCCGCGCCTCACCAGGTTTGAAAAGCAAGCCGGTCTGATTATCCTCTACCGCCTCAGCGGTTCCCCCCACCGCAGAGCTCACCACGGGCAGACCGGCCCGCATGGCCTCTAAAATGCTGATCGGGAAACCTTCCCGCTTGGAGCTTAACACAAAAACCTGGGCGGAAGCTAATATCGCAGGCACATCATCGCGCATCCCTAAAAAACTGACCCGGTCGCTCACATTGAGCTGCTCGGCGAGCCTTTTCGCCGGCTGCAGTCCGGACCCTTCACCCACTAATCGAAGGGTCCACGCTCGATTTTTTAAGCCGCTTAAAGCCTTGAAGAGAGTCTCGTGATCTTTCGGTTTTTCAAAGCGGGCCACCATGACCAGCCCGGGCGGTTCAAGAAGCGGATCAGCCCTGTATTCCTCGCCCATATCAGGCAGGCCGTTATGAATTACCCTCATTTTGTGAGCCGGGATAACCTCCAGGCTGCACGCGATCTCAAACTCATTTTCAGAAACAGCAACTACTTTGCTGGCCGCCAGGGCGCCAACCTTTTCGATCAGGCGATAAAATCGGCCGGCCGGAGTGCTCTTGCGTCCGCTGAATAAAAAGCCGTGGGAAGTATGAATAACCGGGATATTTAAGATCCTGGCCGCCAGGCGTCCGAGCAAACCGGCCTTGTTGGAATGAGTGGTCACCAGGGCAGGCTTTAATTCCTGCAGCACGGCCCGGATTTCCTTAAAAGCGCGCCAGTCCCGAAAAGGCTGAAGCGGATGGATCAACTCTTCGAGTTTCCGGCAGGGCACCTGCCTTGCTTTTAATTCCTCAAACAGCACCCCGTCACCACCGGCCAGCACCAGCACCTGTTCGCCCTGCTCCACCAGCGCAGCAGCTAAATCACGGACATGGACCTGCGCACCGCCCAAATCATCGGCCCGGGTAATTATAAATACAATAGAGGGAGATTGCCCGCAGGGAGGGCAATGCCGGTTATGCACTTTTTCATTGTTCACAGCCTGCCTCCTATTTCCTGCAGGATTACCGGCCAATACCGCTGTAGATGAAGCCAGTGCTGCGCAGTTCATTGCCATCGAGCATGTTCCGCCCGTCGATAATAATTTTTTTCTTCATGCTCTCCCCTATCTCGCTCCAGGAGAGGTAACCGAATTCAGTCCAGTCGGTCAATAAAATCACCGCATCACTGTTTTGCGCCGCCTCTTCAGCTGTTGCGCAGTAAACAATACTTTGCTCCGGGTAAGTCTGCTCATATCTTTCCCGGGCCACCGGATCGTAAGCCTTAACCCGGGCTCCCATATCTAAAAGCTCCTGGATCACATCAATAGCCGGAGACTCCCTGATATCGTCGGTATTAGGCTTAAAAGCCAGCCCTAAAACTCCGACCGTGCTGCCCCGGATCACCTTCAGCGACTCCTGCAGCTTTTCAATCACCACCATGCGCTGGCGCCGGTTAACTTCTAAGGCGGCCTGGACCAGCTGCATCTCACATTTATACTGGCTGCCCGTAAAAAGAATTGAGCGCACATCCTTGGGGAAGCAGCTTCCACCCCAGCCGGCCCCGGCTTTTAAAAACCCCGGTCCGATCCTTTTATCAAGGCCGATGCCCTTGGCCACTTCTACAATATCGGCTCCCACTTTATCGGCAACCGAGGCGAATTCATTGATAAATGATATTTTCATGGCCAAAAAAGCATTGGCCGTATACTTGATCAACTCGGCGCTGGTCGGGCTGGTCGTCACAAGCGCCGGCAGCTGGTAGCTCTCGGGCCGCGGCACCGCCTGGGGAGGAGTAAAGGTCTGCTCTAAGATCGGAGCATACATCTGGCGCAGCAGGTTTAAGGCCTGCATATCATCGGAACCGACCACGATCCGGTCGGGATAAAAGGTATCGTGCAAAGCCGCCCCTTCCCGTAAAAACTCCGGGTTTGAAGCAACGCTAAAAGAACAGGAAACCCCTCTTTTATCAAGTTCTTCTTTAACCACTGTCTCTACCCTCTGAGCGGTCCCAATCGGCACCGTCGACTTGTTGACAATCACCAGCGGGCTAGCAGGGTCCATAGCCTGCCCAATTTCACAGGCCACACCCTCCACATAACTCAAGTCAGTATCGCCGTTCAGTTTCGAAGGGGTGCCGACCGCGATAACCACCAGGTCGGCCTGCGGCAGATATTTAAGCAAATTTTCTGTAAAAGTCACTGCATCCCCGGTCTCTTGGAGCAGTTCCTCCAGGCCGGGTTCATAAATAGTTGAAATCCCTCTTTCCAGCTTATCAACAATAGCCATATCCTTATCGACGCAGGTCACCACGTGCCCGAGGTGTCCTAAAGCCAGTCCCGTGGTCAACCCGACATAGCCGGTGCCGACGATAATAATATTCAGCCTTTCCGCATCCTTCAATTAAAAAACACACCCTTTCGCCGATTATCTTCCCTATTTAGAGCTATCCAGCCAGGCGGAAACGGGCCCTTTATGATTGGCTCTTCCACCACTGGATCGTTTCTTTGACGCCCTGCTGAAGGTCGTATTTTTGCTCCCAGCCGACTTCTTCTTTTAATTTGCGGGTGTCGGCCAATAGGAGAGGTGGATCGTCTTCGGAGGCAGTCAAAACGCCCAGCCTGACCAGTTCGGGCCGGCCGATTATTTGGGCGGTCAAACCGATTAAATCTTTTAAGAAGATGGGCCGTCCCGAAGCAATATTGACCGGGCCGCGGACCTCGCTGTCCAGTAAGGCTGCAAAGCCTTCGGCGACATCTTTGACATAAAGGTAATCGCGAACCTGGTCGCCGTGAGTGCATGGCACCGTTTCACCGCGCAGCAGGGAGGTCACCACCGACGGAACCAACCGGTCAAGATGTTCGCCGGGTCCGTATAAAAAAAAGAGCCGTCCCCAGGCAGTGCTGATCTTTGCCTGATCGCCCGCTGCTGTAACCATCGAGCGCAGCGCATTCTTACAAACCCCGTATAAGGTATTCGGGGTAAGCGGAGTCTGGATTTCCGTGCAGTAGCCGTAGCTCCAGTCGTACTCGGCGCAGCTGCCGGCCATAACCGCCCGCTCTCCCCCGCTGTCGATAAAGACCTGCAAAAGTCCCAGGCTGGTCCTGACCCAGCGCAGGTTCTCTAAAGAGTTCCAGTAAAGACCAGGCGTAACATCCCAGGCCAGGTGGAGAAGGTACTGCGGCCTCACCTCGGCCATCAGGCGTAAGAGGTGCTCAGCGTTATGCAAATCGGCATGGTGCCATACCTCACCATCCCGCGTTCCGTTGCGGCGGCCTTTGGAGCTAACCGCATGGACTTCAAACCCTCTGTCTAAGAGTGAATCCAGGCAATGGGGGCCGATAAAACCCGTGGCCCCGGTCAGCAGTACTTTTTTCATCGCTCATAATCCGGCAGCTGCCGGTCCCGCTCCGAAATAATCGGATCAGAAAACGGCCAGGAAATGCCAAATACCGGATCGTTCCACCTCACTCCCCGGGCATATTGTGGAGCATAAAACTCTGAAATCATATAATAAATCACCGTGTTATCCTCCAGGGTCTGGAACCCGTGTGCAAAACCTTCCGGCACGTAAAGCATGCTCCGGTTTTCTGCGTTCAGTTTCACCCCGTAATAACAGCAATAACTCTGCGAATCAGGGCGCAGGTCGATGATCACATCATAAAGGGCCCCCTGTACACAGTGCACTAATTTAACCTCGGCAAAAGGCTGCGCCTGGTAATGCATGCCGCGCAGGGTGCCCCGCCGGGCATTAAAAGAAATATTGGCCTGGGCAAGCCGCGACTCTAAACCCTGCTTTTCGAATTCGCTCCGGCAAAAAGTCCTCGCCAAAAAACCCCTCTCGTCTTCCTTCAAATCGAGTTCGATAAGATAGGCCCCGGTCAGGTCGGTTTCAATAAATTTCACCAGCTCACTACTCTCCCGCCTACACTAAACTTACTCCCTGAAAATCTGATGTCTCACTTCTTTAGTAACCGGTTCGACCCGATCGATCAGCGCTTTGATTTCTTCGGACTGCTCCTCATCAAGCTGACCGTCATTTTCCTTTATCATGGCGATACTGCTTTTCAGATCAAGAGCAAACTCATTAAGCTTCTCCAGCGCTTCGACCACTTCCGGCCCTTTCATCAACCATTCCTCGGTGCCCCGGACCACCACAACTTCCCACTGCTCGATCTTCTCCATCTCCGGAACCCCGTTTTCGAGGTGCTCTTGCTTAACCTCCTCAAGCTGATCCCTGTGCTCTCCAAGCCACTCCAGCCTTTCTTCGTCATATTCCAGGGGCATTCCCTCATCAGAATGGGGGGCCCTGGACCAGCCTTTCAGGTCGGGCACCACTTCATGCATTGCAGAAGTCATTTCTTCAACATAATCATTAACTGCATACAAATCGGCTTTATCGAATACTTCTTCCTCTTCCTGCTCACATCCTGCAAAACCGCCTAACAATCCGGGAATCAGCAGCAGGATTGATACTATCAGGCCCCATATCTTTAACAAGAGGGCACCTCCTAAAAAACTTTAACCTCCGGAATTAAAACCACAAACTGCCCGTCCCAGGCCCTGATCAGTTCCATCTGCTCCATGATTTCACTTTTCAGGTTCCAGGGCAGGATGATCAGGTAATCGGGCCTGGTCCCCTCCACCATCTCCGGATCAAAAATCGGGATATGGCTTCCGGGCAGATAGCGGCCCTGCTTATGCGGGCTGCGATCAACGGTATAGTCAATAAAATCAGGACCGATCCCGCAGTAGTTCAACAGGGTATTTCCCTTGGCCGGAGCTCCGTAGGCAGCAATACTCTTGCCCTGCTCTTTGGCCCCGATCACAAATTTTAAGATCTCCCGTTTAACCATCTTAACCTGCTCCCCGAAAGCCCGGTAAGTCTCGATATCTTTTAAGCCCCTTTGCTGCTCCTTCAAAAGCAAAGCTTCCAGGCCCTCACTTTTTCCACTCCCGCCCTGCTCAACGCTCCGCGCATCCTCGTGACAGGCATAAATACGCAAAGAACCGCCGTGAGTCTCGAGCAGTTCTGCATCAAAAACCCGCAAGCCCCGGGCGGCAAAGATCCGTTCAGCAGTAGTCAGAGAAAAATATGAATAATGTTCGTGGTAAATGGTATCAAACTGCTTCTGCTCGATCAGGCTGAGCAGGTGAGGGAATTCTAAACTGATCACCCCGTCCGGATGCAGTAGCTTCTTAAAGGCGGTGATCAAATCATTTAAGTCGGGGATGTGGGCCAGGACATTGTTACCGATTAAAAGATCGGCCTTTTTGCCCTCTTCGGCCAGCCGGCCGGCCAGCTGGCTGTTAAAAAAACTGTCCAGGGTTTCAAGGCCCTTTTCCCGGGCCGTCCGGGCCACGTTAGAGGCGGGATCAATCCCTAAAACCGGGATCCCGGCTTCCATAAAATAGCGCAGCAGGTAGCCGTCGTTACTGCCGATTTCGATAACCATGCTGTCCCGGTCCAGATTAAAACGCTCTACGGCCATCTGCGCGTAGCGGCGGGAGTGTTCTAACCAGCTCTCCGAAAAAGATGAGAAGTAGGCATAATCACTGAAAATTTCCTGCGGACTGCTTTTCTCCTCTAACTGTACCAAAAAACAGGTGGAGCAAACATAAGCATGCAGCGGATAAAAAGGCTCCATCTCACTTAGATCTGCAGCCTTTAAATAAGCATTGGAGAGAGGCGACACCCCCAGGTCAACAAAAGTTTCTTCCAGGTGGGCCCGGCAGAACCGGCAGGGCCGCCTCCGGGCCCGGCCTGCTTGCAGCGCCTCCGCCGTTTCGCTACTGATCATGTCCGCTGCTCTTCCCTTCCTGCCTTCGAGATAAGAGCGCCCCTGCTTAAAATCCGGGCGCCCGAGAAATTTCCCAGCTGCTCCAGCGCTCACCGCTAAACTTAGTTAACTTCCGGCGCTTCAACCCGGATGTCTTCCACTTCGGTCAGTTTACCCCGTGCCATCAGCCGGTAATCGGGATCTGAGACATGTTTTGGCTCACAGGTCTGCAGGGTAATCGCCGGATAATCTGTAGAATGGATCGGTTCCCAATCGAACTTACCAAAAACCTCCACCCATTCCACTTCATATATAAAGCGGTAGCCGTCTTCCACCTC
>Ga0207421_10003607_pt1 | contig 18329 bp, 17 predicted proteins | sample SodLakKL_010_SED_4_FD_187542 | JGI IMG/M metagenome (GOLD analysis project Ga0207421, IMG submission 187542) | Alkaline sediment microbial communities from Lake Tanatar, Kulunda Steppe, Russia - 8KL_010_SED (SPAdes) (version 2) | ecosystem: Environmental > Aquatic > Non-marine Saline and... | reverse complement strand
AGAGCGACCCCTACTCCGGCCAGGTATGGCAGATACTGTGTTAGCTTTGGCATTGGCAATCACCCTTTTACCCAGACTAAGCATTACTATACAATAAAGCATAGGGGCATGGAAGGGGTTTGCAGAAAACTATTTCTTTATTAGATTTCAGAAAACTTAGGCTTCACCATTTGATGGATGAAAATGGCAATATGTGTTTTCAGGGTAGATTCAAATGCAAAATGCTCTTGATTATTCTGAACAAAAATGGATAATATTAACCATAGGATTTTAATGATAAACAGCGTGTAAGCCTCCATAGGTCAGGATGCGTTCATTTAAACAGCAAGAACTCTGTACAGAGAAGCTGAATTACCGGTTTCCACCATGGATAGAAGTGTTTTCTACCCGGATGGCAAACAATCCAGGGGCTGGACTGGAAATAATAAAAAGAGGGGATGATTAACAATGCGGTGCGCAACCTTTATACTGCCGCCTGTCTTAAAGGCCGTGGTTTTGTTGGTGGTGCTGATTTTGTCTTTACTGTTCAGCGCGGGCTGCAGCAGGACCAGGGTGACGGAAGATTTTTTTCAGTCTTACCGGGTTAGATCGGGAACGGTTCTGGAAATATATAATCCCAACGGGCAGGTTACAGTGACCGGATCGGATCATGATGAAGTAGAAATAGCCGCTTTGAAAGAAACCTATCACGGCCAATCCGCCCTTGACGAAGTAGATATATTCATTGATATAGGCGAGATAATGATTATCGAAACTGTCCATAGCGCTGACGGTAAGGATGTGACTGTCAGCTATGACATTAAGGTGCCGGAGGGGGTCGAGGTATCGGTTGTTGAATGTTCTAACGGTAATATCGATCTCCAGGGGATATCTGGCAGCCCGGTCCTCTCTACCTCAAACGGAAATATTAGTGTCAGCGCTGTTGGCGGTGTGGTTTCCGCCCGCAGCAGCAACGGAGATCTGGATATTAAATCTGTTGAGGGGCTTGGTTACCTGAGGACTTCCAACGGTGATATTATTGCTGATCTGCCTGATATCAGGGAAGATCTTGACATCAGGACCAGTAATGGTTCGATTAGTCTGAGTATCAACCCCGAGTTGGCCCTTAACCTGGAAGCCAGCACCTCAAACGGAGAAATCAGTTTTAGCAACCTCGACCTGGAAACAACCCTCCAGGAACAGACACTCTTGGCCGGGATCATGAACGGGGGCGGCCCTAAACTAAATATCGCCACCTCAAATGGGTCAATCGATTTGGCTCAGCTGCAACAGTAAACATTTTAGCGGAGGCAGCATTTATAGTTACAGACCAGGCAATTGTTTTTGCCACCCTGGCCAGCATTCTGCTCACCCAACCCATGCACAAAGTAGCAGCAGCGGTGATCATGGCCCCGGTTGTCCTGAATGTAGCCCAGGCCTTTAGCGTGAATCTGAATACTTTTATCATGGCCGTAGTGATTGGAGCTTCAGCTGCTTTTATGATGCCGACAGGGCATCCGATGGCCCTGCTGGTCCAGAAACCAGGCCATTACAGCTCAGCCGATTACCTGAAGTACGGGGCCGGTTTGAGCCTGCTGGTGTTCCTGGTAATTATACTGGTGGTTCTCCTGGTCTGGCCTTTCTAAGGCATGACAAAGTCCTGTCTTTGCTTATTTGGCCGGGCAATATTAAGCCCGGAGGTGCCCTGCCAGTATAACAAATTTAAGATAGGTGAAGGTGATACTGGGGTTGTGTCGAAATGAAAGTAACCATCTGATTTAAGGATTTTGATTTGGGAATTGAGCAAATGGTTTAATACAGGAGGATTGATGAAGGCAAGCCCCGCAGGGTGATACAAGGGAGTTGAAGCAAAGTGAAAAAAAGCAGCTTGGTTACAATGGTTATTGTGATATTGGCCTTTATGCTTGTGGCTAGTGCAGCGGGCTGTGCTCCCGGGGTTGAGCCGGATCCGGTCGATGAACCTGAAGTGGAAAATGAAATTGAAGAACCGGATCTCAGAGATAAAGAAGATGATGTTGAAAAACCGGAGCCGGCTGCGAATTATTTTTGGCCCTGGATCAGCCATGGCGAGATCGTTCTTTCCAGCACCGAAGTTATCGACGGGCCTCATCTTTTTGAGTCCGACACCGGCTTCGTAGGAGAATTTACCCGGGATACAGAATACAGCGGCCGGATCGTGTGGCTGGTTGAAAAAACCGATGTTTTTGAAATCGAATGGCTGACTTTAGCTTTCGATGTCGATTATTATGCCCTTCACGAGTGGCAGATGGAACTGCATTTTATGTTTGAAATTGAAGACCTGGAGCTGGAACCGGACGATGAAGGCGTTCAGAGCTTTGAAGCTGGCCTGGTCGATGAACAGGAAGGCTTCAGGGTTGAGATAAAAAGGGTTAATCTGGGCAAGGAACAGGAGGGGAGCTTTACCACCGATCCCATAAATTATGTAGCCCTGGATGTAGAAATAACGGTAATTGATAAACCTTAATGAAGAAGGAGTGTTTGAAGTTGAATGCAATCGATGAAGCGGCAGTAAATACAATCCGGTTCTTAGCGGTAGACGCTGTAGAAAAAGCCAGTTCAGGGCATCCTGGACTCCCCATGGGCGGGGCGGCCATGGGTTATACCCTGTGGACCCGGTTCCTTAAACATAGTCCCGATGACCCTAACTGGGCCGACCGTGACCGGTTTGTCCTCTCAGCAGGGCACGGCTCGATGCTTCTATATGCCCTGCTTCATCTTTTTGGTTATGACCTGTCGTTGGAAGAGATCAAGAATTTCCGCCAGTGGGGCAGCAGGACGCCCGGCCATCCGGAATACGGCCACACACCGGGTGTTGAAACTACGACCGGTCCGCTGGGACAGGGCTTTGCCAATGCCGTCGGTATGGCTATCGCCGAACGCCGTCTGGCTGCTGAATTTAATCGTCCCGGGTACCCCCTGGTGGATCACTGTACCTATGTTTACTCCGGAGACGGCTGTATGATGGAAGGTATAACATCCGAAGCGGCCTCGCTGGCCGGCCATTTAAAACTGGGCAAGCTGATCTGCTTCTACGATGACAACAAGATCTCTATTGACGGCAGTACCGATATTGCCTTTACCGAAGACGTGGGAAAGCGTTTTGAAGCTTACGGCTGGCAGGTGCTGAGGGTAAAAGAAGGAAACCGGATGGAGATGATTGCAGAGGCCGTTTCTGAAGCCCGGCAGGAAACCGACCGCCCCAGCCTGATCATGGTCCGGACCGAGATCGGTTACGGTTCGCCCGGCAAACAGGGAACGGCTGGCGTTCACGGCGCCCCCCTGGGGGCTGAAGAGGTGGTTGAAACCAAAAAAAACCTCGGCTGGCCCCAGGAACCGGACTTTTATGTTCCTCCTGAAGTTTATGACCATTTTGGCCGGTTGAAGGAAACGCTAAGAGCCAGGAAAGAAGAGTGGAGCGCCCTCTGGAGCGATTACCGCAGCGAGTATCCCGAGCTTGCCGATAAGTGGGAAAACTGGTTTTCGGGGCAGGTGCCGGAAAAGCTGGCTGACGATGACCGGCTGTGGGATTTTGGCGATCAACCGCTTGCTACCCGGGCTGCTTCCGGCCAGGTAATGCAGATTTTAGCGGAGTACCTGCCCAACATGATTGGCGGTTCGGCCGATTTAAATTCTTCCACGAAGACGGGCTTGAAGCAGTTTGGTGATTTCCAGGCCGACAATCCCTCCGGAAGCAACATTCATTTTGGGGTTCGGGAACATGCCATGGCCGCGATCCTGTCCGGTTTGTTCCTGCACGGCGGCCTGCGGCCCTTCGGCTCGACGTTCCTGGTATTCTTTGACTATATGAAGCCTTCGGTGCGGCTGGCGGCCATGATGGGGCTGCCGGTGACTTATGTTTACACCCACGACAGCATCGCCGTCGGTGAAGACGGGCCTACTCATCAACCTGTGGAACAGCTGTCCCACCTGCGCTCCATTCCCAATATGCATGTCTTAAGACCGGCCGACGGCAGGGAAACAGCGGCGGCATGGCTGCATGCCCTTCAGCGCCGCTGCGGGCCGACGGCCCTGATCCTCTCCAGGCAAAAATTGCCCCAGCTTGCGGGGACCGGAAAGGAAGCGTTTCGGGGAGCCTATGTTGTCAGCCGGGAAAAGGGAAAAAGCCCCGACCTGATCCTGATCGCGAGCGGCTCCGAACTTAATCTTGCCCTTCAAGCCAGGCGGGAACTGGAGGATAAGGGGCACAATGTGCGTGTGGTCAGCATGGTCAGCCGCGAACTGTTCCTGGTCCAGGATCAGGAGTACCGGGAAGCGGTGCTTCCCTCCGCCGTTGAACGGAGGCTGATCATTGAAGCGGCCCTGCCCGCAGGCTGGGAAAGCTTTACCGGTCGTAAAGGAGCAGTGTTCGGTCTCGATAATTTTGGCGCATCTGCCCCCGGCCCAGTGGTAATGGAAAAACGGGGCTTTACGGTGAAGAACCTGGTCAAACAGGCCGAGGCTCTTACCGGTTAAACGCATATATCCAGCAATAACTGCAAACCAAACCGGATTCCTGCTAAAATACATCCCAGGATTTTTCTTTTGCTGTTAAATCAAGCCGGAATTTGGTATGATCGATAAGTAGATATTACAAAGCTTTAGGTAGTAAATTATAAAAAACCATCCGATATGGTGGCGGCAATTTGTTTTGGGAGGAAAAGATTTGGGGAAAAGAAGAAAGAACAGGGAGGCAGGTTTGCCCTGGCTGGCGTTTGCAGCATTTATCCTCAGTATTATGGTCGCGGCGGTGTATTTTTCACCCGGTATGTCCGGGCAGTTCCGGGCGATCATCGATCCTGAAGGGGCAGAGCAGCTCGAAAAGGAAGAAACCGCTGTTTCTCCTGAAGAAGAACTCGAGGATGAAGATAACGATGAGAGCTGGTTTGAAGAAGATGTAATCGATCCATTCGAAGAAGGGGAGGAAAAGGAAGTACCAGAAGAGGAAGAGGCTCGGGAAAGATCAGAAGAGGGCCCCGTGGAAGCGCCCGAAGATGAACTTACCGGGCCTGAAGATGATCTGGATGTGATTTCCAACGGGGACTATTTGCTGGCCCTGGTCACCAAGGAGACAACCTTGAAGCAAGATTATGTCCCGGCCGACCTTGAGCCGATCCCTTCATATATGAACCCTTCTTATCCAATGCAGCTCAGACAGAAGGCGCTGGAGCATCTAAAAAAATTGTGGGAGGCGGCTGAAGAAGGTGGTGTTACCCATAGCATCAGGTCCGCTTACCGCAGTTATCAAACCCAGAAGCAGCTTTTCAAAGATTATGCCAGCAGGCACGGGGAAGAAGAGGCCAACCGGTTCAGCGCCCGGCCCGGGCAATCCGAGCATCAGCTCGGAACTGCCGTTGATTTTGGCGGGACCGGGGTTGATTTTACAGCTGAATTTGCCCACACTGAGCAGGGCCGGTGGCTGGCTGATAATGCCCACCGTTACGGCTTTGTCAAAAGTTACCCCGCAGGCAAGGAAGATATAACGGGCTATATCTACGAACCCTGGCATTACCGTTACATTGGAGTCGAGCATGCCCGGGAGTGGAATGAATCGGGCTTGACGCTCAAGGAGTATTTAAAAAAACAGCCGCAGGATTTTGAATAAAACCGGTTTTCAATTGAACGGGGGTTAATGAAAATGACCAATCACGAGCTAACCCCAGGCCGCTTGCAATTTAAAACCTGATGCCTTATCATGTAGAAAGAGGTAGCCAGAATCTGTTTAATTGAAAAAGAGCCTGATTTGCTATGATTTTTAATTCTAAGGGGGTTTAAGGATGACTACCAGAACCAATTTGACGCAGGATGACAAAACATATGGTATGCTCGCTCATCTTGCGGCACTGGCCCAGTTTGTAATACCCACTTTCGGCAATGTGATCGGTCCTCTGGTAATCTGGTTAATTAAGAAAGATCAGTCTGCGTGGGTAAACAAGCAGGGTAAAGATGCGCTTAACTTCCAGATCAGCATAGCTATTTATACCGTGGTATCCATAATCCTGATCCCGCTGATTATCGGAATCGTGCTGCTAATTGCAGTGGGGATCTTCTGGCTGATCATGGTTATCCTGGCCACGATCAGGGTCAGCGAAGGGGACAGTTTCAGGTACCCGCTCAGTATTCGCTTTATCAAGTAAAAGCTGCATTGCAATAAACTTCAAAAATGTATTTCAAATCTACAGAGGGATAGGGTAAGGTGATTACCCGTCCCTTTTCTGCCCTCAAAGCAATTATTTCAGAATTAACAGGCCCTGTTTTTAGATGGGCGGGTTAGAAGAATCAAGCGGTAAGGCGACAAACAAGTTCCGACCAGCCCGGAAAAAAGGAGTGAGCTCGAATGAAGAAAATTGTCCTGATCGAACCGCAATCTAAGGAAGATCATGTTTACAAGCATGTCCTGATGCCTCGCCTGGGATTGCCTATCCTGGGGACGCAGCTTAAACAGGAAGGATACCAGGTCAGTTTCCACCTGGGGAAAGGCGATTCCCTGCCCTGGTCCAAGTTACTTGATGCCGACCTGGTGGGCATATCAACCACCACCGCTACTTGCCGCGAAGCGTATCAAATTTCCGGGCTGCTTAGATCCAATGATATCCCGGTTATTATTGGCGGTATCCATGCTTCTTTCATCCCCGATGAAGCGATCCAGTTTGCCGATTATATTGTCCGTGGAGAAGCCGAAGAGTATTTCCTGCCCCTGGTCCGGGCTCTAGAAGCCGGCCAGGAGCCGGAAGGTATCCCGGGAGTATCTTACTGGAAAAACGGGAAACCGGTACACAATCCACCCCAGCAGGCTGCTATCGATATGGACACCCTGCCCATACCCGATCTTTCCATGATGGACAATGCCAACAAAATGCTCAGTATCCCGGTTATGACCTCGCGGGGATGCCCCTATAACTGCAGCTTTTGCTGTGTTACCAAGATGTTCGGGCACCGCTACCGCTTTCGCTGCACTGAAAAGGTCCTCCAGGAGCTGGCTCAGTTTCCCGGTAAGCATGTCTTTTTCTCTGATGACAATTTTGTCGCCAATACAAAGCGCAGCAAGGAGTTAATGCGGGAGATGATCGAGCGGCCGGAAATAAAAATAAAAGGCTGGGGCGCTCAGGTCCGGGCCGATGCTTCTTATGATGACGAGCTGATGGAGTTAATGGCCCGTTCGGGTTGCAGCATCGTTTATATCGGCTTTGAGTCGATCAACCCCGAAACTCTCAAAGGTTATAACAAGAAACAAAGTGTAGATGATATCAAGGAAGCAATTCGCCGCTTCCATGAATACGGGATCAGGATTCACGGTATGTTTGTCTTAGGCGGTGACGGCGATACCGTTGAAACAATCAGGGAGACAGCCGATTTTGCAGTCGAAGCGAAGATTGACAGTGTGCAGTTCATGATGCTTACCCCTATGCCGGGCACTCCTTTCTTTGATCAACTGGAAAGTGAAGGCAGGATTATCAATTACGACTGGTCACTTTACGATGGACACTATGCCGTTTTTAAGCCGGCCCTGATGAGCGCAGCAGAAATGCAGGATGAAACGCTGAGGGCCCTGAAAAAGTTTTATTCCCTTTCCAATATCTTCAAAAACGTTCCTGTCACCGGCTGGGCTTCCGCCCTCTACCGGGCGATCGGATTTGGGTTGACCAGGCATTTTGCTTACCAGAGCCGCTGGTATAGCGGTTTCCTGAAGCATCAGCCTTACACCAGCTCCGAGCCGGTTACCCTTTTCTCCCGAAAGCTGCAGGCTCCGGTCGCAGGCGATAGAGAGGCTGAAGCATCCTCCCCGCTCATGGTATCTTTAACCGAGCAAAAGGGAATTCTCTACCTGAAAATCAGGGGTATTGCAGACAATCTGCAACTAAAAGAACTGAACCGGACCCTGGAAAAAGCGCTGCCCAGGCATTACAACCAGCTGGTGATCAATGCTGAAGGCCTGCGTTTTGCCTCGGAAAAAGCAGCAGCCGGTTTTGCCTCCTACCTGGAAAAACTCGGCACCAGGGTCCGCCGCTTACAGGTGGTAATAAAAGCAGAAAAACAGGCTAGAAGCCTGCTGAACTGGAAACAATCAAGCCGTTTCAAACTGCCGCGTTACGAACTGCTGGTCCACAAACACTAATATTTATCAAGGGAACGGGAATTAAAAATTCTACTGGCAGGAGAGTTGTTTATATTAAAACTTGATCATTGAGAGAAAGGAAGACTGGAAAGGTTTAAAAAAGGCTGAAATCCTGTCCTGATATTTTTAAATAGACGAATATGCTAGTGGAGCAGTCCCGGCCGGGTTCCTGCCCTCTGTCCGGCATATTTTAGTTTAAATTACCACAACGTGATGTTGCTGACGGCCATAAAGTAACCCAGGGAAAAAGCGATTACACATAAAAAGAAGAGGATTCCCCAGGACCTCCCGCGTACTCTTTTTTTCTTCTTTGCATTCCGGGCCAAGCAATTTCCTCCTTTACTGCCGGTTGATCCGGTAGTCTTTCTGCCGGGTCAAAGGCCTCAATACCGATGCCAATCTGATTATAACACTTTTTGCCCTTCTTATTCAGGGTACAAAAAGGTGTTATAATATTTTATGTGTTAACCTGGCAGACTAAACAAGAAAGGGTGTCTGTTATTTGCGCCGCAGCGACAGCAAGTGGTTCCTGACCCGGGTGAAGAGGACAATTTATAATTTTAAAATGATCGAAGGGGGTGACCGGGTAGCAGTAGGCCTTTCCGGGGGCAAAGATAGCTCCGCCCTGCTATATATCCTCAACTTATTCCGCAGGCACGCTCCGTTCGATTTCGACCTGCAGCCAATTTATGTTCACCTGGGCTGGGAAGTTGATCTGGAGCCCCTTCATGAGCTGGCCCGCAGCATGGACGTGGAGCTGCATGTTGAAGAAACGGCCATTTCGAAGATCGTTTTCGAAACCAGGAAGGAAAAGAATCCCTGTGCTCTCTGTGCCAATATGCGCCACGGGGCCCTGCACCAGGCAGCCAAAAAGTTCGGCTGCAACCGGGTGGCCCTTGGCCATCATCTGGACGATGCCATCCAGACCTTTATGCTGAACTTGATCTATACGGGGCGGATGGATACTTTTAAGCCGGCCACCTACCTGGACCGGGCCGGTCTTTACCAGGTCCGGCCCCTGATCCAGCTCCCGGAAAGCACGCTTATTGGCCTGGCCAAACGGGAGAGGCTGCCCATTGTTAAAAACCCCTGTCCGGTCAGTGATAAAACCAAGCGCACAGAAATGGAAGAGCTCTTAAATGAAATGGCCCGGCGCTACCCCGACCTGAGGGAAAAGTGGCGGGCAGCTTTAAAGAACAGTCCCTTTTGGAACCTTCCTTCCTAATTTGGATTGACTCCCCGGTTGTTTGCTGTATGCCTTAGCTTTATAATCTGCAAATCAAGCACAATGATTAAACTTAAGCCGTCTATGCATCGTAATAAGGCATTATATTTACATCTGAAGTAACTTCAGCAACCCCGGGTACTTTTTTAACTACCTGCATTATCCTGTGCTTTTCGTTATCATTCGAAGCCCAGCCTGAAAGATGGACTTCCCCCCTGGCTGTGACCTCAACAAAGATAGTATTAGGTGAGACCAGGTTGCTTTCTATTAGATTATTTTCTATTAGAGCGGCTTCTACTTTATATTTCAGAGAAGTAAATCCCATCTCTTCCGTAGCTTTTAAACTGCATTCTTTTATTTCATCAGATCTGGCAAGTTCGATAATCAATCTTGTTGCCCGCTCAGGCTCAAGCTTCTCTAAATTAAACACCAGGTCGTATGTCGAGGGATCTTTCCAGTCTCGATCGAAAGTGTATTGAACGAAATCTTTAAGCCTTTTATCCATTTTGCGTATTAGCTCAACAGCTTTATCTTCGCTCATGTCTTGCTCTTTGGCCAGCTTTGCACTTCTTGTTTCTTCTGAAGCGTGAATTAAAACATGTAAAGCACAGTGAAATCTTTTTAAAAAGACATGCGCTCCGTGTCCGATAATTACGCCCTCACCTTTGCTTGAAATATCATAAACAAGCGAGCCGAGCAAGTCAAAGTATTTTGCCGGTTTGTTTGTAAATAACCGGTCAAAAAGGCGCGGCGCCTTTTCGTCAAGGCCGTCCAGGTCATCGCTTGAAAAGCCCAATTCTATAGCTCTTTCCTGGATTTTTTTATCGTCAAATAACTCGAATCCAAGCTCTTCCGATACCTGTTCTGCGATTTTTTCTCCACCGGAACCAAAAGCTGAAGTAATCGTTATCAATGACATAAATAAACCTCCTTTAAAATTTTGCATAAGAAAGCAGGGTGCCTTAAAAGTGGTAATATTTTAACACATGGCTGAAAACATAGCAATTTCGCTATGCAAGTAGGCACTCGAAAAGTAACTGGAAATTCTGTTGACAGGTTGAGCACCCGGACTGGAAGCACAATGTCGGCCTGGTCTCACATTATTTGACCGCACCGGGCTTTTCCCCGGAATACAAGATTGCCGTGACCTGCAGGCTGCCCGGATTTACAGCAGCGAGCCGGGTTTTATGTCAAAATTTACTTGCTCTTTTTCCCGATATGTTATAATCTATTAAAGTATTGAGAAAGGGGCTTAGGGCGATTAATCATAAATTACTCCAGGAATTGCTAGAAAACGTCCGTGACGGCAGGATCAGCGTTGAAGAGGCCTCAGAGCGCCTGCGGATCCTGCCCTATGAAGATATTGGTTTTGCCCGGATCGACCACCAGCGCTACCTGCGCCGGGGGTTCCCAGAAGTTATCTACTGCCCGGGAAAAACCACCGGCCAGATCGTGGCTATTTTTGGGCGTCTGGCCGCTTCCGGGGGCATAGTTTTGGCTACCCGGGCCGAAGAAGAGGCTTACGAAGCGGTCAAAGCCGAATACCCGGGGGTGGAATACCACCGGGAGGCAAAAGCGCTGGTCCTGCGCGGCCAAACAGAACTTGAACCCTACGGTTTTGTTGTTGTTGCCTCGGCGGGAACGGCCGATATTCCTGTGGCCGAGGAAGCCGCCCTTACGGCCGAGCTGATCGGCAGCCAGGTTGAGCGGCTGTATGATGTCGGGGTGGCCGGCATTCACCGCCTCTTTGATAACTGGGACAAGATCAGCAGGGCCCGGGTGATCGTTGTCGTTGCCGGGATGGAGGGGGCTTTGGCCAGCGTAATTGGCGGCCTGGCTGCCTGCCCGGTAGTGGCGGTGCCTACCAGCGTTGGTTACGGCGCAAACCTGGGCGGCATCGCTCCTCTGCTGACCATGCTGAACAGCTGCGCTTCCGGTGTGGCGGTGGTCAATATCGACAACGGGTATGGCGCCGGTTATATGGCCGCCCTGATTAACCGGGCCGGAGAAGGAACGAAAGATTGATGAATAATAATACCAAAATTGTTTATTTCGACTGCTACAGCGGAATTAGCGGGGATATGGCCCTGGGTGCCCTTATCGACGGCGGTGTTGATCTGAAGGACCTGCAGGCGCTACTGGCCGGGTTGAAGCTTGAAGGCTGGAGCCTGGCGGCAGAAAAAGTTACCCGCGGCGGGATTGCCGGGACCAGGGCCCTGGTCGGCCTGAATCAAAGCGAGATGAAAGAGCGGCGTCTGAACGATATCCTGGAAATCCTGGACCGGGCCGATTTGCCGTCGGAAGTGAAAGATAATAGCAGGGCTGTTTTTAACAACCTGGCTGAAGCTGAAGCGGCCGTGCACGGGATTACGGTCGAGAGGGTCCATTTCCACGAGGTGGGAGCTCTTGATGCCATAATCGATATTACCGGCACCTGTGCCGCGCTTTACCTGCTCGAAGCCGATCAAATTGCCTGTTCACCCCTGCCTGCGGGACGGGGAGAAGTAAAATCAGCCCACGGCAGGCTGCCCCTGCCGGCACCGGCCACCCTGGAACTGCTGGCCGGACGCCGGGCACCCCTGGAAGGGCGGGATACCGGCTATGAGCTGGTTACTCCAACCGGGGCGGCTCTGGTAACCGCCCTGGCCAATTATTTCGGCCCAATCCCCGATTTTACTCTCGGTTCGATCGGTTACGGCGCTGGCAGCATTGACCCCGGTTATGCCAGCTACCTGCGCGTTTTGATCGGTGAAGCTGAAGCAATAGAAAGCGCCTTTGAAGAAAAAGTGGCCGTCATCGAAACCAGCATAGATGATCTTAACCCCGAAATCTACGGCTTTTTGATGGAGCGCCTTTTTGAAGCCGGGGCTCTTGATGTTTACTATACCCCGATCCAGATGAAGAAAAACCGGCCCGGTGTTCACCTGACCATTCTGGTCCCGCCGGAATCAACAGCCAGGATTCAAGATTTGGTTTTTAAAGAAACTTCAACCATGGGATTCCGCCTGACCACCGCCCGGAAAGTAATGCGTCCCAGGGAAACAGCAACAGTTCAAACCCGTTGGGGACCGGTCAGGGTTAAATATGTTCCGGATCCGGAAGATCGATTGCCCCTTCATTATTCACCCGAATATGAAGATTGCCGGGCCGTGGCCGCCCAATCCGGCCACCCGTTGAAGGAGATTTACCGCCAGGTTGATTATCTGTTCAGGAATCGGCATGCGCCGCCAAAATAAATTTCAGGAAGGGGGAGTACCCGCTAAAACTTACTGTGAAAAGATTTTTAAGTCCGAGGTGGGGTCATTGTGTGAGAATATTGTTGACATATTTAATATTTTGTAATATAAAGAGATGAAAGGAGGAGTTTTAAATGGGAGATAATTCATTATTGGAAACAATTAGGAAGATCAAGGCTGCTTTCCTCCACAGTAAAAACATCGAGAGCGCCCTGGAGGAAGGTACGAAAAAGATTGCCGAAATTACCGGCTCTGCCGCTTTTGTAATGGAGAAAAACGGCAGAGTGATGGCCGGTTATCAAGGCGATATCGAGCCAGACAAGCATACGGCGCACCTGGCGAAGGAGGGTACCGCAGCCGGTGATCCCGGACTGGAGGATATGGTTAAGGCGGAAGAACCGCTTCTAAACATGCCGTATCCCTCCGGCAGTGCGGGCGGCAAGAAGCAGCAAGCTGCGGTGGCAGAAAAGAAATTGCTTTACACTGTTATTCCGATCAGGAGCTATGACAAATCCCTGGGCGCATTATTTTTATACCATCCCGGACGAGATTTGGAGAACGAGCAGCTCATTTTGGCCGAAACAACTTCTGCCCTGGCAGGCATGGTTTTGATGCAGTTAACCGTTGATCAGGAAGAAGAAGATACCAGGAATAAAGAACTTGCTGCGGGGGCTTTCGACAGCCTCTCCTATTCCGAGGTAGAAGCGATCCGAGAAATCCTGAAGAATATCAACAACAACGAGAGTATCGTGGTGGCCAGCAAGATTGCCGACAGCCTGGGTATTACCCGCTCGGTTATCGTTAATGCCCTGCGCAAATTTGAAAGTGCCGGCATTATCGAATCGAGATCCCTGGGCATGAAAGGGACCCTGATCCGGGTGAAAAATGAACATGCCCTGGAGCTGGTAGCCACCCGCTCGGAAAACATGGATACAATCCGGTAATTATCGTCCCGGCCAGATCACAGCAAAACCAGGTTAGGCCAGGTTCTTCAGGCAGCAGTGCTTTCGCTGGCGGGGACATGGTTTGTTGCCCCTGCTTGAGGTTACCCTTTAAGCATGTCCGCAAAGGGGTGAGTAGTCCAACCGCCGGTTAAATGACCTTAAACGAGCCTTGAGGCGCGGACCGGCTCCGGCTTGTAACTTTAAACCGGATCAATTTTTAGGTTGCCCAAATGAAAGCGGCGAAGAGATATTTCGCCGCAAAATTTTTGTTGACACCCGGGATTCCCGTTGCTACAATTGGTGCTGTTATCTGCCGGCACCGGCGTAATTATACTTAGTACTGGAGGATTGGAAGTGCCTTTAGATCCCGCTATATTAACTTACCTGGCCATTTTTTTTGCCAAGATAGCCCACGTCAGCCTTGGCACCATCCGCATTATTTATTTAACCAGGGGCAACAGCATGCAGGCCGCCATTATCGGTTTTTTTGAAGTCCTTATCTACCTGGCAGCCCTGGGATTGGTCCTGACGAACCTGGACCAGTGGACACACATCCTGGTATACGGCCTCGGTTTTGCGGCCGGGAACCTGGTCGGCAGCAGGATCGAAGAGATGATTGCTGTCGGGTATGTCCATGTCCACATTGTAACCCTCAATAACTGTGGTACCCTGGAACAGACCCTCCGCGATAAGGGATACGGGGTTACCACCATGCCCTGTTACGGGCGGGAAGGGGCGCACAACAGCCTGCAGGTCCTTTTAAAACGCAAGGAACTGCCGTCGTTTCTAAAGGTTGTCGATAAATGTGATCCCAGGGCGGTTATCTCGATATTCGATACCCGCAAGATTATGGGAGGATATTTTTCCAGGATGAAAGCCAAGTAACAAAACCCGGTTTATTTACTTCCTGGCGCCTTTAATTTACATGGCCCGCAGGCGCTTGATCCTATCTTCTGCCGGCGGGTGGGTTGAAAACAAAACACTTTGCCGATTTCTTGACCTGGCGCCTAAAGACGGATTGACGGTGTAGAGCCCTTCCAGGGCTCTATTTTCTATGGGGCTGTCTTTTACCTGCTGGTCGGTGATTTTTTCCAGGGCGCTGGCCAAACCTTCTGGATAGCCGGTAAAGTTGGCCGCCGTGGCATCGGCCATGTATTCGCGCTGACGGGAAATGGCGAACTTGAGCAGCTGGGCAAAAATTGGCGCCAGGATGGCTATAATGAGCAGGATGATGATCATGATAATCTGACCCTGTCCGCCCCGGCGGCCGCCTCTCCGGCCCATGCCGCCAAAAAACAGCATCCGGCGGGCGATCACGCTGACAAAGACGATCGTTCCGGCTAAAACGATGGCCACCGTGGCCAGCAGGACATCGTAGTTGTTGATGTGGGCCATTTCATGGGCGATCACCCCTTCCAGCTCCTGGCGGTCCAGGCGGTTCATCAGACCGCGGGTTACGGCGAGGATGGCGTTGTCCGGGTTGCGGCCGGCGGCAAAAGCGTTGGGGACTTCGGTTTCGATGATATAGATCTTAGGCATCGGCTTGCCGGCGGCAATGCTCAAAGCTTCCACGGTGTTGTACAGGTAAGGTTCCTCCTGTTTGCTCACTTCCCGGGCCCCGGACATCCTGGTGACCACACCCTGGCCTCCGAAATAGCTGATTAAAAACAGCACGATAAAGATAAGGCCGGCCAGGACGATGCCCGCCACCGGCTCACCGAGATAAATGCCGACGAAATAGCCGATCGCTCCGAACAGGAGGGCGTACAGGAAAAACAGGAAAAAGGTCCTCCGCTTGTTGGCCGCTATGCGGCCGTAGATGGGGTCCATCATTTGCTTTCACCACCCTGCATGTCCACTTCGGGGGCCGAACGGGCCTGTTCGGATTCAACCGCAAAGTAGTCCCGGGTTTCGAAATTAAACAGCCTGGCGATCAGGTTGGTCGGAAACCGCTGGACCATCGTGTTCAGGGCCATGACCGTCCTGTTGTAGCGCTGTCTGGCGTAGGCAATCTTGTTTTCGATGCCGGCCAGCTCTTCCTGCAGCATCATGAAATTTTGGTTTGCCTTCAGGTCGGGATAATTTTCCGCCACCGCAAACAGGCTCTTGATGGCCCTTTCCGCGGTTTGATCCGCCCCGGCGTTTTCCTTGATATCGGAAGCGTTCAGCCACTGGGTCCTGGCCCTGGTTACAGCTTCTAAAACTTCCCTTTCATGTTCCATGTAGCCTTTGACCGTGCTGACCAGGTTGGGAACCAAATCAAAGCGCTTCTGGAGGAGGGTGTCAATATTAGAGTAGGCCTTGTCGGCCATGTTGCGCATACTAACCAGGCGGTTATAGCTGTAAATAAAAAACAGGGCGATTAAGATTAAGACGGCCGGTATTATATAAGTGCTGTCCAAAATCGGGGCCTCCTTTGCTGAGCTGTTATGCTTATTTCATAACAACATTATACCTGTTGATGAATAAAAACGGAAGGAAATGGCCGGGGGGTGGGGAATAGAAAGGGCATCACCATAAAAAACCTGGCAGATATATGGTAAGAAACAGAAAGGAACATTGCTAATGCGAATTGACGGGAGAAATTTAAATGAACTGCGTCCCCTGAAAATTACCCGCTCCTACCTGAAGTACCCGGAAGGCTCGGCCCTGATCGATCTGGGTGATACCTGCGTGCTTTGCACGGCTACGGTGGAAGAAAAAGTGCCCGATTTTTTAAAAGGGCAGGGCCGGGGCTGGGTAACGGCCGAATATGCCATGCTGCCCCGGTCCACGGAAACCCGGATTGCCAGGGAGAGAGTAGCCGTGAATGCCCGCAGCCTGGAAATACAGCGCCTGATCGGCCGCTCCCTCCGGGTTGCGGTCAACATGGAAGCGCTGGGCGAAAGGACGGTCCGGGTCGACTGCGACGTGCTTCAGGCAGACGGAGGGACCCGCACGGCAGCCATCAGCGGCGGTTATGTGGCCCTGGCTGAAGCTTTTTTTAACCTCTTTCAAAAAGGACAGATCAGCTTTTTCCCCCTTGAAGATTACCTTGCGGCAGTCAGCGTGGGCCAGTTTAACGGTTCACTTCTCCTGGATCTTTCCTTTGCCGAAGATTCTAAGGCGTCCGTGGATATGAACCTGGTTATGACTACGGGAGGCAGGTTGGTCGAGATCCAGGGCTCCTCGGAAGACAAACCTTTCAGCCGTGACCAGCTTGACCGGATGCTTGACCTGGCCGGGGAGGGAGTGGCAGCCATTACTGCCCGGCAGAAAGAAGCCCTGGGCCCCGAAATAGAGCGGATGATTGCTTCCGGCCGCTAAAATGTGCTTTGATACAGATTGGAACATAAGGGCTGGACAATACAAATTAAGCGAAGCCGGGGTGAAGGCAGAAAGGAGGCGGGCCGGTGAAGAAAATAGTACTGGCCACCAACAACCGGAACAAGGCTGTTGAAATAAAACAGCTCCTTGAGGGTTGGGACATTGAAGTCCTGACTCTCCAGGATTACCCGGGACTGGAGATGCCCGGGGAAGACCGGCCGGACTTTGCCGGCAATGCCGCCAAGAAAGCGGAGGCAGTGGCCTCCTATACCGGCCTGCCGGCCATGGCCGATGATTCGGGCCTGGAAGTGGACGCCCTCGGAGGGCGCCCGGGAGTCCGCTCGGCCCGGTATGCCGGTGAAAACAGCAGCGACCGGGAAAATAACGAACTGTTGTTGAAAGAGTTGGCCGGCCTGCCCCCGGAAAAGCGTGGAGCCCGCTTCAGGTGTGCTGTAGCGATGGCCGTGCTCGGAATAGAAACCAGGGTTGTAGAGGGGAGCTGTCCCGGGCGAATTGCGGAAAAACCAGATGGCGAAGGCGGGTTTGGTTACGACCCCGTTTTTATTTATGAGCCGGAAGGGATTACCTTTGCCCGGATGTCAAGCGAAGCCAAAAACCGGGTCAGCCACCGCGGTAAAGCGCTCCAAAAAGCCCGTAAACTGCTAAAAGAATTACTTTGAAACGGCTACGGCCGGCGCTTCTCTCATTCGCCGGTAGTAACGCTTGATTTCCTGGAAAAGATGGAACAATGAAGCCTGGCTGATAAATTCTTCACTGGATTGTGGCGGTTCGATAACTGAAAAACTGTCCTCCATTTTATTCAGCAGGTGGTCGACTATCTCAAAGTGGTTTTTCCTGCCGGTAACGGACCGGTGCTGCATTTTCTGTACAATCCGAAACAGCTGGACCAACGGTCCGGACTGGGGCACCCGGATCGGGATGCGCCGGGCCAGGTTGTGCATTTCTTCCAACCGGCTCAGCTGGGATTTAAAGATCATGAAAGTCTTGTAGTAACGGTCTGAATCGGTGTCGCGGTTTATGATAAAGCGCTGCTCTCCCTGGAGCAGTTTTGATGTTTTCAGACCTTCTTCTATGATCCGGTCCAGGTTTTCTATTTCCTCTTTAAATGGCTCGTCATTACAGCCTGGTTTGAGCATTTCAAGCATAATGAAGTCGATGCCCCGTCGAAGGCCTTCTTCTGTCTGCAGGAGTTTTTGTTCTACTTCTTTTTTATGGTTGGGTGTAAAGAGATAATTGAGCAGCAGCCCGCTCAGGGCGCCAACCAGGGCTGTAAATATCTGCTGAACGGAAAAAAGCAGGGGTGCAGTATCGCCGTTACTGCTGAAGATTACCGTAATGGCGGTAATGGCAGTCAGCACGATATGTTCCTGCCACTGCAGCTGAAGGCAGACATAAATTGCCGCCAAAGTCGCCAGGCCATAGCCTAAAGGGGACAGGCCGAAAAAATAACTGAATGTTGTCCC